>Ga0209347_1002005_pt1 | contig 28910 bp, 23 predicted proteins | sample AutmiccommuBRH23_FD_187382 | JGI IMG/M metagenome (GOLD analysis project Ga0209347, IMG submission 187382) | Deep subsurface microbial communities from Mt. Terri, Switzerland - Autotrophic microbial communities BRH/23 (SPAdes) (version 2) | ecosystem: Environmental > Aquatic > Deep subsurface >...
CGGGGCCTTGTTCGACCACCACACCGCGCTGCATCACCAGGACGTCGTCGCAAATCTGGGCGGCGACCCGCAGGTCATGGGTGATGAAGACGATGGTGATGCCCAGCTTTTCCTGAAGGTCATTCAGCAGGTCCAGCACCTGCGCCTGCACCGACACATCCAGCGCCGAAACCGCCTCGTCGGCAACCAGCACGTCGGGCTGCATCATCACGGCGCGCGCGATCGCAATGCGTTGGCGCTGCCCGCCGGAAAACTGGTGCGGATAGCGGTCGAGGCTGTCGCGCGGCAGGCCCACGATGTCCATCAGTTCGGCGGCACGCGCCATGGCCTGTGCCGGTGCGGTGCCATAGTTCACCGGGCCTTCGATCAGGCTGCGTCCGACCGTCCAGCGTGGGTTGAGCGATCGGAACGGATCCTGAAACACCACCTGCAAATAGCGCCGATGCGGTTTCAACTGGGCACGTGACAGATGGGCGATATCGGTATCGCGCAGCCGGATTGCCCCCGCCGTGGGGGCGATCAACCGCATGATGCACCGCGCCACCGTGGATTTGCCCGAGCCGGATTCCCCGACGATCCCCAGCGTGCGCCCGCGTGCAACCGTGAAGGTCACATCCCTGGCCGCATGGGTGCCGGGGCGCCGGCCAAAGAAACCGCCGCCGCCATAGATCATATCGAGGTTGTCCACCTTCAGCACCGGATCTCCGCCGGGGGCGGCGCGCGGGGCGCGCGGGATCAGGCTGGGCACGGCGCGCAACAGTTTCTGCGTATAGTCCTCCCGGGGCGCGCGCAGCAGGGTTTCTATCGGCGCATGCTCCACCAGATCGCCCGATTTCATCACGTAGACGGTATCGGCAATCTCGGCCACCACGCCCATGTCATGGGTGATGAACAGAACCGCGGTGCCGTGCTTTTCCTGCAGTTCGGCAATCAGCGACAGGATTTGCTGCTGCGTGGTCACGTCCAGCGCAGTGGTCGGCTCATCGGCGATCAGCAGTTCCGGCTCCAGCACCAGCGCCATGGCGATCATGATCCGCTGGCGCTGCCCGCCCGAGAGTTGATGCGGATAGCTGCGGTGGATACGGTCCACATCGGGCAGATGCACCTGTTGCATGATGTCGATGACGCGGGCGCGGCGTTCCGCGGCGGAAAGGCTGGTATGGCTTTCCAGAACCTCTTCGATCTGGTCGCCGACGCGCATCACCGGGTTGAGGGCGGTCATCGGTTCCTGAAAGATCATCGCCACACGGCGCGCACGGATATCTTGCATCGCAGAGGGCGATTGCGTCAGCAGATCGGTGTCCGACAGGGTGATCTTGCCGCCCGTCACGAACAGCGCGCCCTTGGGCAGCAGCCCCATGATCGCCAGCGAAGTCACGGATTTTCCGGACCCGGATTCGCCCACGAGGCAGACGGTCTCCCCCTGACGGATCGTCAGGCTGATCTGGTTCAGAACCGGCGGCGCCTTGGCAGCAGGGGGCAGGCTTACGGTCAGATCCTGCACGGTCAGGACCGTCCTTGCATCGTCGAAATTGCGTGTCTTGAACAGCATCGCCCTATTCCCCGCGTTTCTTGAGGCGCGGGTCCAGCATGTCGCGCGCGGTATCGCCCAGCAGGTTGATCGACAGGATGCACAGCGACAGCATCAGGCCGGGCCAGAGGAGCAGTTCAGGCTTGATGCGGAAATACTGCCGCCCTTCGGCCATGATGTTCCCCCATGTCGGGATCTCGGTCGAGACACCCGCGCCAAGGAAGGACAGGATCGCCTCGGTCAGGATGGCAGAGGCAAGGATATAGGTGCCCTGCACGATCAGCGGCGCCATGGTGTTGGGCATCAGATGCTGGAACAGGATCTTGGGCATCGAGGAACCAAGTGCCACCGCCGCCTCGACATAGGGCTCTTCCCGCGCCGTCAGCACGACCGACCGGACCAGCCGCACCACCCGGGGGATTTCGGGGATGGTGATCGCCATGATCACCGAGGTGATCGAGGGACCGTTCAGCGCCACCAGCGCAATCGCCAGAAGGATCGACGGGATCGCCATCAGGCTGTCCATCATGCGCATGATGATCGTGTCGGCCAGCCGGAAGAAGCCGGCGATCAGGCCGATGAAGAGCCCGATGAGCACCGACACCACAGCCGCACCGATCCCGATCAGCAACGACACCCGCCCGCCGATCAGCACGCGGGAATAGATGTCACGACCGAAGGGATCGGTGCCGAGCAGGTTCGTATCGCTGGGTCCCTGAAGGCGGTTCATCGGGTTCATTTCCAGCGGGTCGAAGGGTGCAATCCAGGGAGACAGCAGGGTAACGACCACGATCAGGACCAGCACTGCCGCGGCAATCAGCGGCCCTGTCCCGAGCCTGGCCAGAGAGGGGATCGAGAAAAGCCGAAGCACGGATTGCAAGGCCGAGGAGGGAGGTGCGTAATTGGACATCAGTAGCGGATCCTCGGGTCAAAAATCGTGTACGAGATGTCGATGATCAGGTTGACCACGACATAGGTGGCGCTTGTCAGCAGGATCATCGCCTGGATCACCGGATAGTCGCGCGCCAGAATGGCATCGACGGTCAGGCGGCCGATGCCGGGAATGTTGAACACGCTTTCCGTGACCACCACGCCCGAGATCAGCAGCGCAAAGCCGGTTCCGATCACCGTCAGGATCGGCACGGCGGCATTGCGCAGCGCGTGGCGGAACAGCACGCGGCTTTCCTTGACGCCCTTGGCGCGGGCGGTGCGGATGTAATCCTCACCCAGCACCTCAAGCATGGAGGCCCGCGTCATTCGCGCGATCAGCGCGATGTAGATCGTGGCCAGGGTCAGGGCGGGCAGAATGGCGCGATAGAGGAACGCGGCAAAGCCGTCTTCCGTGGGCGAGGCATAGCCCTGCACCGGCAGCCAGCCCAGGTTGATCGAGAAGACAAGGATGAACAGGTAGCCGATCACGAAGACCGGCACCGAGAAGCCGAGCACCGAAAAGCTCATCACCGCGTAGTCGATCCAGGACCGGTGCCGCCAGGCTGCAAGCACGCCCATGGGCACGGCGATGGCCACGGCAATCGCGATGGTCAGCAATGCGAGGTTGAGCGTCGGAAAGACCCGCTGACCGACCATGGTCAGAACCGGGGTGCCCGAAATCAGCGAGGTGCCGAGATCGCCCTGCAACAGTCGTCCCATCCAGGTGATGAACTGGGTGTGGATCGGTTGATTGAGGCCCATCGCCTCGCGGATGCGTTCAAGCTGTTCGGGGGTTGCCATGTCGCCGGCGATGATCGCGGCCGGATCGCCGGGTGTCAGGCGCAGCAACAGGAAAACGAAGATGGCGACGATCAGCATGACGGGGAAAATCGCCAGCACGCGTCGGATGATATAACCCAGCATCGGCAGGTGGCCCTTTCGGCGGCGAGAAGACATGTTCCGGGCGAAAGGCAGCGCAGGGCCGGTCTTTCGGGGAAACGGCCCCGGCGCACGGACAGCGCGCCGGGATGCGAGGGGCGGCGCGATCAGCCCTCTTTCTTGACGTTCCAGAACACCGGCACCGGCGACGGCAGCATGTCGACGATATTCGCACGGCGTGCCTGCGGCAGGGCATATTGACCCACGGGGATATAGAGGACCTGCTCAAGCGTGTGGGCCTGAATGGCAACGGCGATCTTCTGCTGCTCCTCGGGCGTGGAGGCTGCGATGAACTGCGTCTTGAGATCCTCGATGACCGCATCCTCCGGCCAGCCGAACCATGCCTTGTCACCGCGCCCGTTCAACATCGGAGAGACCAGCGGGCTGGAGATTTCCGGCACCACCCAGTTGGTAAAGAACAGGTTCCAGCCACCATCGGCAGGGGCGTTCTGGCTGGCGCGGCGGGTCACAAGCGTCTGCCAGTCCATCGGCTGCATGTCGACGGTGAAGCCTGCGTTGCGCAGTGCCTGCGACGCGACGACCGGCTGCGCCGCCAGGGACACCACGTCGGTAGGAGCCATGATCACGATGGGCGTGCCGTCATAGCCGGCCTCGGCCAGAAGCGCCTTGGCTGCCTCAAGATCCCCGCCCGAGACCAGGCTCTCGGCCCCGGTCTCATCCGCCAGGGCGGTGCCGCAGCCGAAGATCGCACCGCAGATATCGTAATAATCCGGGTTGCCCACCAGGGCGGCCATGATCGCCTGCTGATCCAGCGCCTTCATCGCGGCCTGACGCACCTTCACGTTGTCGAAGGGCGGATGCTTGAAGTTCATCCGGCCCATCGTCTGATAGCCCAGCGGTTCGCGCTTTTCATGCACGACATCGGGGTCACCCTCCAGGAGCGGCAGCAGATCGACCTGCACGGATTCGATATAGTCGATCTCGTTGGCCATCAGCGCGTTGATCGCGGTGGATGCATCGGCCATCGTCGACCAGACCACCTTGTCCACGTTAACGACCTTGCCGCCCGCCATGTTGTCGGCCGGCTCGGACCGGGGAACGTAGTCCTCGTTCTTGACATAGGTAACGCTGACCCCGGGCTGGAACTCGGCCTCGACAAAGCGGAACGGGCCGGAACCCACATGCTCGGTGATCGCGGTTTCCGGCGAGGTGGCGGCAATGCGCGCGGGCATGATGAAGGGAGGCAGGGCCGATTGCTTGCCTAGCGTATCCAGCAGGGGCGCGAAGGGCTCTGTCAGGGTCCAGACCAGCGTCTTGTCATCGGTGGCGGTCAGGCTTTCGGTGCGGTCCATGATGATCTGGCCGCCGGAATCCTTTTGGGCCCACCGCTTGATCGAGGCTTCGGCATCCGCCATCGTGACTGGCGTTCCATCATGGAAGACCAGACCATCGCGCAGGGTGAAGGTATAGACCGTGCCATCCTCCGATATGGTCCAGTCGGCCATCTGCGGCTGCGGTGTGAAGGCGCCGTCCACGGTAACCAGCACGTCATAGATCATGTAGGCGTGGTTTCGGGTGATATGGGCCGTCGTGATGACCGGATCCAGAACGCGCAGGCCCGAGTGCATCACGGCCGTGATCGTCGTCTCGGCCCAGGCGGCGCCGGCGCCGACCATCGCGGTCGAGGCGAGCAGCGCCCCTGCCATGAGGCCGCGGACCCCCGCGGCGCCTCTTGAACGGAAACTGATTGATGTCATTGGCTTTCTCTCTTCTGTTGGTCGTGATGTGCCCCGATCTGCGCCGGGTGCACGGGGTGAAGTCGACGGTCAGCTCTCCTCAATAGCGGGTTCGGGCGAAGGCTCCGGTTGCCAGCGCTTGCCCATCGGTTCGAGCTTCATGCCCGGTGCCAACCTTTTCCACGGCAGGCTGGCCGGGCTGATCGGCATCGGGCCGGGGGCTGTGCAGACCAGGATGGTTTCCGCAATCGGCTGAAAGTCGGCACGGAAGTGGACCGAGCTCTTGTTGACAAGGATCGCTTGCTGCGTGGGTTCGATGCCCACAAAGCGATACATCTGCTGATCGGCCATCTGTGCCTTGTTGGTGGAGACCACGATACGCACGTCTCCGATCCGCAGGCATGCCGACGGCCCCAGATCCAGCGGCGCGCCGCCATAGAAGGGGCCAGAGGCGATGAATTTGCCGTCCGAAAGTCTTTCGACCGCAAAGCGGGCCTGAAAGGGGCTGTCGCCGGGGATGCCGGAAAACCCGCCAAGCGCAATGTCGATCACTGCCCCCTGTCCCGCGGCATGGGCGGCGGCGGCGGCGGCAGGATCGACGATGATCCCGATGGCGGCCCGTTTGGCATCGGCCCGCACCAGCGCACGCAACATGCCGGTGGTATTGGAATCTCCTCCTGCGCCGGGGTTGTCCTGCGTATCGGCAATGACCACCGGTTTCGTCGCCGTGGCAGCGATACGTATCGCCTCGGCTACGCCCGCATCTGGATCGTAGGCCTTGCCTGCAAAGGCGGGCTCGGCCCGCGCCACATCGGCGGCCACCGCATCGGCGGCGGCATCTGCGGCGACCTGTGTCAGACCGTAAGCCACGACCGTGGGCCCACATCCGGGAAAATCCGCCGCCGGAAAGCCGGGGAAGAACGACACCGTTGCCACATCTCCCTGTTCAAGCGCGGCCATCCGGTCATAGATACCGAGGGCCGGTTCCATCACCGTGCTTTGCCACGCAATCGGGATCAGGAAGTCCAACCGCCGGAACGCGGAGGCGAAGGGCTTGCCGCGCGCCATCAGCGTATCGAGTTGCACCGCCGCGCGGCGGCCCGTGTCAGCCATGTCCACATGCGGATAGGTCCGGAACCCGACAAGCGCGTCCGCTCCGTCCACCATCTTGGCAGTGATATTGCCGTGCAGGTCCAGCGCCACGACGATCGGCACCTCGGGCCCGACAACAGCGCGGACGCGCGCAATCAGCGCTCCTTCGCCGTCATCTTCATGCTCTGCCACCATCGCGCCGTGCAGGTCCAGAAACACTCCGTCCAGCCGCCCCGCCTGGGCGATGCCATCGACGATCTCGGCACTGATGGCCTCGTAGGCGGCTTGCGTCACGTGGGCCGAGGGTATGGCGCCGCACCACAGGATCGGCACCATGTCCCAGCCGGCGGCCTCGCCATGTTCTACCGCGCCACCGATGCCCAGGTTGATGCCGCGGCCCGCCGTCATCAGCGCAGGACCTCGTGCCATCGGCATGTAGCCGCCACCCTGCACGAAACTGCCCATGTCTGCCGGACTGGGTGCGAACGTATTGGTCTCGTGCAGAAAGCCTGCAAGCGCCACGCGTCTGGTCATCGGTAAGGTCGGTCCCATCCTGCAGCTCCGTCCAGCGACATCTTCTCATCCCCGAAGCTCTGTCCGTCAGAACACTCGGAGATTGATTTGCTGTATTGCCAGACGATATGGTTGCATCATAATGAAAGCCTACGAGCCAACTCGTCCACAGGTCAACTGGCAGGCCGGAGATCACATGAGAAATACCTTGCGGGCCGAATCCGGTGTCCGTTATTTGAGCGATGAACAGCGCGGCGACCCGCTTTTCACCACCTCCATTGCCCGCGCAATGCAGGTGCTGGAGGCGTTTCACCAAGCCGATCACCCGCTGTCGCTGGCGGAAATCGCCCAATGCGCCGGGATCAACCGCAGCGCGGCGCAGCGGATCGTCCACACTCTGCGCACGCTTGGCTATATCCGACGCGACGAAGAGGACCGGGGGTTCCTGCCCGGCATCCGCATTCTGGATCACACGCTGGATTTCCTGCGGATGCATGGGCTGATCCAGCGCGCGACCCCGGTGATTCTCGAATTGCGGCGCAACACTCGAGAGCGGATCGACCTGTCGCTGTTCGACGGACAGCGCGTGGTCTATGCCGCACGGATGCAGAGCAAGCGCGAGACGTTTTACGCCACGCTTGTGGGCCACAGCGTGCCGACCTTCTGCTCATCCGGTGGTTGGGCGATCATGGCGCGCCTGGATGAGTCCGAGGCGCGCGCCGTCGTCGAGGGGTCGGATCGCGCCCCCTTCACCCCGCGCACCCTGACCGATCCCGACCAGATCCTTGAGGAGGTCGCCCGGACACGCGCGCGTGGGTTCAGTATCGCCGTGGAACAAATCCTGCTGGGCGAGGTGGCGCTGGGCGTCGCCGTCACCGGCCGGCAGGGTCGGCCCGTGGCCGCGATCCATGTGGCAGGTTCGCTTTCCGAATGGACGCCAGAGGATTTCAGCACTCGCATGGCTCCTCTCGCTCTCGAAGCGGCCCGCGCCATCAGCCAGACCTGACCCAATCGGAGCCCCTCCATGACCACCTATCATTTGCCGGGCCTTGCTGCCCCTGTGACGCTTGGCATCGACAGCTGGGGTCTGACCCATATCCGCGCCGAGGGAATGGAGGATCTGTTCTTCGCCCAGGGGTTCAACGCCGCGCGCGACAGGCTTTGGCAGATTGATTTGTGGCGCAAACGCGGGCTGGGGCTGTTGGCCGCCGATTTCGGCCCCGGCTACCTGATGCAGGACCGCGCCGCGCGATTGTTCCTTTACCGCGGAGACATGGCGCCCGAATGGGCGGCCTACGGCGATGACGCAGAGGCGATCTGCACGGCCTTTGCGGCGGGCATCAATGCGGCTGTTGATCTGGTTCTGGCGGGGGACATGCCGCTGGCCCGGGAGTTCGCGCTGCTGGGCACCAGGCCCGCCCACTGGGTGGCCGCAGATGTGGTGCGCATCCGCACGCATTGCCTGACGCGCAATGCTGCATCAGAATTGGCCCGCGCGCAGGTTCTGGCGCTGGCCGATCCCGCGACGGACCTGTTGCGCGCGCCGCTTGACCCCCCTGTCGATCCCGCCGAATGGGCCGTCAACGCCGGCGCGGGACTGCCCGCCGAGGCATTGGCCGTGTTCGAACTGGCGACAGCACCCGTGACGTTCTCGGCCGACCGACTGGCCGCAGGGCTGGAGGATGCCGCGCGCTGGTCTCGCGTCGACCCGCGCAAGACCGTGGTGCAGGCCCCTTCCGTGGAAGGGTCGAACAACTGGGTGATCTCTGGCCATCGCACCGCCTCGGGCCGCGCGATCATGGCCAGCGATCCGCATCGCCAGCATGCGGCTCCCTCATTGCGCTACATGGTCCACCTCAGCGCGCCCGGGCTCGATATCATCGGCGCAGGCGAGCCGTCCTCGCCCGGCATCATGGCTGGTCACAATGGCCATTCCGCCTTCAGCCTCACGATCTTCTGCGCCGATCAGGAAGATGCGATGGTCTACGAGACCGACCCTGCCGTCCCGACCCGCTATCGCTATGCGCAGGGGTGGGAGGAGATGCAGACCCGAACCGAGGTTTTCGCCATCAAGGGTCATCCGGACCAGCGGCTCGATCTCCGCTTTACCCGTCATGGCCCGGTGGTCTGGGAAGACACGTCCCGCGCGCTGGCGCTGCGCACGGTATTTACCGAACCGGGCACCGCGCCCTATATGGCCAGCCTCAATTCCATGCGTGCGACCTCGTGGGACGGGTTCAAGGCGGCGGTTGAAACATGGGGCGCACCTTCGGTGAACTTGGTCTATGCCGACGTTGCTGGCGAGTTCGGCTGGCAGGCGGCAGGCTATGTGCCCAAGCGGACCGGCTGGCGCGGGCTGGTGCCCGTGGCGGGGGACGGACGGTTCGAATGGGAGGGGTTCCTAAGCGCCAGAGAACTCCCCCGACTGGACAATCCCGCGGTAGGTTTCGTCCATTCCGCCAACGAGATGAACTTGCCGCCCGAGGTGCAATCCGGCCCTGCCATCGGGCATGAGTGGTTTGAGGATCAGCGGGCCGCACGGATTGCGGCGGCGCTGGCTGCGCGGAGCGATCATGACCTGCAGTCCAGCACGGCGCTTCAGACGGATACCGGGTCGCCCTTCGCGGCAAGGATCATCGCGCTGTTGCCACAAGATGCGCCGGGGCGTGATCTGTTGGTAGACTGGGACTGTCGGTCGGATGCCGGTTCGGCACCGGCGCTGCTCTATGAAGTCTGGCTGTCCGGCCACCTGCGCCCGGCGCTTTTGACAAAGGTCGCCCCCGACCCTGATCTGCGCCGCTTGCTGGTTCCCGGCAACATTCCCGTGGTGACCGCGTTGCTGGAAGGCGCGCATCCATCGCTCGGCAAACGTGCCGGGCTGGACTCTCCCGGCGCGCGGGACGCGCTCTTGCGCGATACCCTGGCGGCGGCGCTGGTCGATGTGACCGCGCGCTTTGGTGCAGAGCCCGCCACCTGGCGCTGGGGCGATCTGCATCAGGGGTGGTTCGATCATGCCCTGACGCCCTTGGGCAACGGCTTCGATCTTGGCCCCTGGCCCAAGGGGGGTGGCAACACCTCGATCATGCTGGCGCATCACGAGGCGTCGGATTACCGCGTCCGCATCGGTGCCAGCGTGCGGATGGTCATTGATGTGGGCCAATGGGATAACAGCCTGTGGATCAATGCCCCGGGACAGTCGGGTATGCCGGACAGCCCGCATCTGGCCGATCTGGCTCCGCTTTGGGCGGCGGGGGACTACGTGCCGCTGGCATATTCCCAGGCTGCAGTCGCGGCGGTGACCATGCAAACGATCATCCTGCTGCCCACCTGACAGGGGTGGAAGCCTCTGGACGCGGCCGGCGCGCGCGTCCATCCCTCGGTGATCGCCACGCTGAGGAGGCAAGACAACTGCCCGGCGACTGCGGCGTGGAGGACGGGCCGCCTGACTGCGGCCCGATGTAACACATGATGCAGATGTCGGGCTGCCTGCTGCGCGACGTTCTCCGGCGCGTTGCCGGTCATTGGCCGCTGCACCCGGGCGCATCCGCGCAGGGGCGCGGCTCAGAACGAGCGGGTCAGGCCGATTGACGCGGTGATGTTCTCGTAGCTGTTCACCACGATCGAGGACCGCTGCCGCTCCACCCCGATCTTGAGCACCGGCGAGAAACCGAAGCGGGACCAAGTCTGGTTGTTGAACTGGACCGTTGCCGCGGTCTTCTTGTCAACCCGACGGCCCCCGAAAAGCGGGTGCAGGCCCGTGTAGGTATTCTCATCATAGCTGAGCGTCAGCCCTGCCCGAAGGCCGCCCTTGAAGCTGTATTGTCCGCCCAGGCTCAGTCCATAAGCCTCGCCCGCGGCCAGTTTGTTGGCGCTGTGGCGGGTCTCGGCGCGGCCGGCGGCATAGATCTGAAGCTGCGGCGTGGCAGCGTGGATCAACTGCAGGCTGAACCCGGTCCGGTCGACCTCATAGGTCGGCCGGATATAGGTCAGGTGCTCTTGCACAAGTGATGCCGACAGATTGGATTTCGTCCCGATCAGCCGGGAATGGCGCAGCTCTACCCCGCGGCTGCGGGAATAGATGGCCTGATCGAGCGAGCGATTGGCGGCGAAGAGCTCGGCCGAGAACTGGCGTCCCCGGTCCCCGAAATGCAGCAGGCCGGCAGAGGCCCGCAGGATCACGTCGTCGGGTGCGTGCCCATCGAACAGGCGAGCCTGCACGTCGAATCCCACCCGGGCCCGCATATTGTCGGACAGGCGAGGCAGGGCGGCGAAGCCAAAGCCGATCTCGGCGCCCGTCGCCGGCTGTGCCCGCGCCGTGGGCTGCAGATTGAATGTCAGCCCGCCCAGGGAAACGGTTTCAGCCGCCGTCCGGCGCGCCGCGTTGCTTTCGGGAACCACGGCAAAGCGGAAGTAGCCCTGCCAGGTCTTGCTGCTGTCGATCTTGTCGATCTCGGACTGCACCCGCGCCCGGATCGCGGGTGGCAGATTTGCGCCCGTGGCGAGGCCGAAATGATAGCGCGCGCGGTCGGACTGCCCGGCGCGCAGCAGGGCCAGCGCAAGTTCGAGACGATACCCGACCTGAGCGGGTGCGAGCGCCACCAGCCTGTCGAGGGGGGCAATCGCTGCGCGCGGGCGGTTCAGCCGGTTGTAGGCAACACCCAGCACCCAAAGCTGGCGAACGGTTTCCGCCCGATCCGCCGGCTGATAGGTTTGCATCAGCCGCAAAGCCTCGTCGGTCTGCCCGGCCTGCATCGCGCGCTCTGCCGTCTCCAGCGGAGAGGAGAGCGCAGCCAAGGGCCACAGGACAAGGACAAGGGCCAGCAGGATACGTTTCATGCAAGGGCTTTCCAGAGACGGCGGGCGGTGCTGATCTACCCCGCCCGCTCTGCATCATTCTCTGTTCAGGTAGGCGACACCACCGATGCCCGCGTCGAAGATCGCGGGATTGGTGCTGCCGACTTCCTTGAACCCGCCCGAGACGACGCCGACCATCGATTCCGCGCCCGGACCGTGGAAGTTGCCGCCGACCAGCACCGTCGCGTCGAGGTCGCCCTCGGACCCCGAGAGCTGTCCGGTCATCCCGAACTGGAACGATCCGGTCTCGATCGCCGGGACCGAAATCCCGCCGATGTTGGAGGCCGGGGTGGCCACGCGCATGATCGTTCCGCCGATGCCGTTGTCGACCGTCAGCGTGCCGCCCAGGGTCTCGCTGCCGCCGTCGACCACATCGGTCACGACGATGTTGCTGGCGGTGCCGGTGAACGGATTCGTGCTCTGTCCGTCGGTCCAATCGACAGCAACGTCGAGGTCGCCGATGATCTCGACGTTCTCATTGATGCCGGCGACGGATCCGCCACCGCTGACGCCAGACTTGAATTGGCCGCCGTAATTGGCCTGAAGTTGGGTCGGCATGTCGCTGGTCGGCGCTTTCCCGCTCGCTGCATCATAATTCGTCTCAAAATCGCCGGAACCGCCGCCGCCCGAGCCGCCGCCCGAGCCGCTGCCGCCGATACAGCCCGACAGCAACGTAGCAATTGCGATGCAAAGGGTTGGTCTAAATAGCTTGCTCTTGTTCATTGGTAGCTCCAGGGTAGTTAAGTTTTTGGGTGGGGCAACCCTGTCGGACAGATTGTTGGACGTCTCCCCCCCGTTCGGGGGGGCGGACAAACAAGTCCCCTTATTCTTCGGGGGGCAGGCAAGCACAGGTCGGGCAGGGCCGGGCAAACTGGATTTGAATGCGACGCAGGATTCCGCCGGGCATCGTTCTTATCGGGGCTTTGATCCTCGCCCTGCTTTTGGGGGCGCTATGTACCAGGATCGCCGTCGACCGGCCGTGGCTGGGGGTCGATCTTGCTGTGCTGCAGGGCGGCGTCGTGGTCGAGCGGGTCGTAGACGGCAGCCCGCTGACCGGCAGCGTGGGCGCGGCCGTGCTGGCGATCGGTGCTCCCGGCAAGGCCTTTGTTCGGCTTGATGCTGCGGATCTGGTGGAGGAGCCCGACGCGCTTGGCGATGGCATGCGCCTGCGCCGGTTCTTCGCGCGACAGGCGCAACTGGATGCCATCTTGCGCAGCGACCCGGTCCTGATGGTGGTGGAACAGGGCGGGAGCGAGCAGACCATCGCGGTGACGGCGGCGCCCGGCCGGCCGGTCACGGATCTGCCCTGGCCGTTCTGGACCCAGCTTTTCGTCGGCGCGGTCGGCTGGACCCTTGGCGCCTGGGTGGTGACGCTGCGCCCCAGGGATGCGGCGGCCTGGATGCTTCTGCTGTCGGGCCTCGGCCTGGCGATGGCCGCGCAGGCAGCGGCGATCTACAGCACCCGCGAACTTGCCCTGGATGCCCGGACCTTCGGGGCGGTCAGCCGCGCAAACGGGTTCGGCACCCTTCTGTACGGGATCGGGATGGTGACGCTGTTCCTGATCTATCCCCGGCGCCTGGTGCGGGGATCTGCGCTCGGCCTGCCTGCGGCCATGATCGGCATCATGATCTTCCTTGTGGTGGCCGTCGACTGGCCCGGCAATGTGCCGATGGTTCAGCCCTTCGTCACGGCGATCATGGCGGTGCTTCTGGCGGCGATTGTGGCGCAGCTTGTCGCCAACCGCCGCGATCCGGCGGCGCGGGCGATGCTGGGCTGGCTCGGCCTGTCCGTCATCCTCGGGGCCGGGGGGTTCGTGCTGACGGTGATCATTCCCCCGCTGATGGGCAGGCCCCCGGTGCTGGAACAAAGCACGGCGTTCTTGCTGTTCCTGATCATCTATGTCGGGGTGGCGCTTGGCGTGGCGCGCTACCGGCTGTTCGATCTGGCGGATTGGTCGGTGGGCGTGCTGTTTTACGCCATCGGCGTGGTACTGCTTCTGGGGCTGGATGCGCTGCTGATCTACGTCATGGCGATTGATCGCCTGCCGGCCTTGAGCCTGTCCTTGGCCGCGGTGTGCCTGATCTATCTGCCTCTGCGCCATCGCCTGTCCAGATGGTCGCGGCGCGGGTCGGGCTTGCCGATGGAAGAGCTCTATCGGCTGATCACCGAGATCGCGCAGCTGCCCGATGCCAGGCTGCAGATGGAGAGGATAAAGGCGCTGTGGGGGGATATCTTCCATCCGCTGGCGATCCATCAGGTGCCGCAAGCCGAGATGGGCACCCTGCGGGCCGGGGCCCCCATCCTGGCCGATGAGGGCCGCACCCTCTTGATCCCGCGGGGTGTGAACACTCCGGCGTTTCGGCTGGACTATGCGGGGCAGGGAGGGCGGCTGTTTTCCACCCGCGATGTCAGGCAGGCTGCCACGATCAGCCATCTGCTCGACGATACTCTTGGGCGACACCTCGCCTACAAGGAGGCCGTCGCGGAGGAGCGCACCCGCATCAATCGTGACATGCATGACAATATCGGGATTCTGCTGCTCAGCGCCCTGCACAGCGGCAATGCCGAGCGGAAGAACACGTTGATCCGGCAAACCCTGTCGGATCTGCGAGAGATCGTGTCGAACCCGATGCAGGCGCCTCTGCCGCTGCTGCATCTGATCGCGGATCTTCGGGCGGAACTTGGCGAGGCTGTCGAGGCCGCGGGCGTGGAGTTGGTGTGGGAAAAGGTCGACCTGCCCGATACCACGCTGCCGTCGCAGACCGTGCAGATGCTTCGGGCGTTTCTGCGCGAGGCGGTCAGCAACATGTTGCGCCATGCCAATGCGCGCCGCGCTACCGCGTCCGTCACGATTTCTGAAGGATGGATCTGCGCCTCGCTCGCGGATGACGGCTCGGGCTTCGAGGTTGAAGACGCTGTCAAAGGCAACGGACTGGAAAACCTGCGCAGCCGGATGCTGGAGTCCGGAGGTGAGTTCCTGATCGACTCGTCATCGACCGGCACAAGGGTTTCGGCAAGGATTTCACTGGCCCCAAGTCCGGCAGAGGCTTTGGGATGAAGCACATTCTGATCGTCGAAGACGTGTCCGAGGCGCAGCGCTGGCTGGCGGAGATCGTGGCCGAGGCCTTTGCCGGCGCGCGGATCAGGACCGCGAATTCTGTCAGGGCGGCCAATGCCCAGCTGGGTCACCCGCTGGACCTGGCGCTGATCGATCTGGGGCTTCCCGACGGATCCGGGCTGGATGTGCTGCGCAACACCCGGATGGCCCATCAGAACGCCACCTGCATCGTGACGACGGTCATGAGCGATGATGCCAGCATCGTGGGTGCCCTCTCTGCCGGGGCGGATGGCTACCTGCTGAAGGAAACCGCGCCGAATGTCCTGATCCGCCAGCTGGAGCAGCTGTCCATCGGCCTGCCGGCGCTGTCTCCGGCGGTCGCGCGCCGGGTGATGGAGCATTTCCGCCAGACCGGCCCCGCCGCCGAGCCGGAAACCCAGCTGACGCAGCGCGAAATGCAGGTTCTGGAACTGATCTCGAGAGGGCTGCGCAACTCGGAAGTGGCAGCCCAGATGGGAATAGCCAGCACCACCGTCGCCGGATACATCAAGACCATCTACCGAAAGCTCGGCATCGGGTCTCGGGCCGAAGCCGCATGGCACGCGGCCCGTCTTGTGCTGAAGAAAGACAGCACGAAAGGTCGGTGATCGCCGGTGCCCGCCCGGAAAGGGCCGGGTCGGGGGCAGGGCTGGCCCGCCCCGGATGCCGTGAGGTGGAAGACATCCAGCAGCTGCGCATTGCGCTGCCTGTCTGTCACGCCGCACGTTCGGCGCCGCGTCCTGGCCGCAGCGCGCCGGCAGCACGCTGGCCAAGCGCCCTGAACTTCTCCGACGCCCCCTCCAGCCGCTGTTCCCAGACCGGATCGGGGCTCTCGCCGTCGGTGCGGCGGAAGTAGACCTGCATCATGCAGGTGATGGCAAAGGGCTCGATCAGCGCCGCCTTCACCGCCCAGGCGAAGATCAGCGCGAAGACCAGCCCTCCCGCCGACCACGCACCGGGGATTGCCGCGACGACCAGCGCCGCCGGCGCCAGCATCAGCAGGAACACCAGGAAGGACAGCCCGTAGGTGATGACCGTCAGCCAGGCGGCATTGACCAGCATCACCCGCGCGTTCTGGCCATACAGCACCAGCGCCGTGCGGGCCGAGTCCCAGGGGTTGGTGCTGCGGGTGCGGATCGCATGGGCCAGGATCACCTCGTCGACAAACCCCACCGCGATGTTCAGGAAGGCGCGCAGCAGGCCCATGACCTGCGGCACCCCCGGGATCGGCAGCAGCGAGGCCAGCCCCTGTACCAGCCGGGTGATCGCCCCCAGCACGCCCTTGACCAGCTGGTCGATGGCAAACAGCACACTCGCCTCGCCGAACCGCTCTTTTACCACCGCGGTGGCGTGGCTGATCTGCGAGCGGCCCTCGGGGATTGGCCGGTTGTCCATCAGCTCTACCAGCACCGCGACATGGCCGGCCTTTACGATATAAAGCACATATTCCCGCAGCAGGTAGAGCACCCCCGCCGTCAGCCCAAACCCGATGGCACCGCCCCAGAACACCGCACCGGCGCGGAAGTCGGCGTCGCCAAAGCCGCCGATGCCCCAGCCGATCCCGGCCCCGGTTCCGGTGATGATGACATAGGCGGCCGCCATCCCGAAATAGACCGCCATCCGCAGCACGATGAACGGCAGCGTGCGGCGCATCAGGCCAAGCGCCTGCAGAACAGAAAAATCCCACATGAAAATCATCCTCGCGTTTTACGGCAAGGTACCTGTGCAGCAGCACCCTGTCTTGGGCCAGGCGGAAGCGATGCGGGGCAGGCGGAAGCGCTTTGACGATATAGGGCGCTCCCGCCCTCTTCATGCGCTAGCCGTCGCCGCGCAGCCGCGTCTTGTCGCGGATCACGCGGCGGGTCATCCGGCCGAAGGCACGGTCGCGGCTATGCGCCTCGGCCAGCGTTTCCGAGTTGTAGCGGTCCTCGCGCCGAAGCTTGTCCCATCGCAGCACGCGCTCCGCGTCCAGATCGCCCGCGGCCACCGCCGCGCGGATGGCGCAGCCCGGTTCGGCCTGGTGGGTGCAGTTGCCAAAGCGGCAGGCGCGGGCAAGCGTGTCGAGATCGTCGAACACCGCGGCGATGCCCTCTTCTGCACCCGTCAGTCGCAGCTCTCGCATCCCCGGCGTGTCGATCAGCCAGCCGCCGCCGGTCACCTGCAGCAGATGCCGGGCGGTGGTGGTGTGGCGGCCCTTCGCGTCATCCTCGCGGATGCCGGCGGTGGCGTGCGCGGCGCCCACCAGCGCATTGGCGAGCGTGGTCTTGCCCACGCCCGAGGAGCCGGCCAGCGCCACCGTCTGCCCGGGCCTGCACCAGTCGCCGAGCCGCACGCCCACATCGGGCGCCAGCGCATCCAGCACCAGCACCGGGGCGCGGCGGTTCACCGCCTCGGCCCTTGCGCGCCAATGCTCAGGATCACCCACAAGATCGGCCTTGGTCAGCAAGATCACCGGCGTGACTCCGGCGCTGATCGCCAGCGCGAGGTAGCGCTCCAGCCGCGCCGGGTTGAAATCGGCATTGCAGGAGGTGACGACGAAGAGCGTGTCGACATTCGCCGCGATCAGCTGTCGCCCGGCGCCGGTGCCTGGCGCGCGGCGGGCAAGGCTGGTGCGGCGTCGAGCACCCGGAGGAGGCGCGGCCCATCGGCCAGTACCCAGTCGCCGACGGCGATCTCGGCGGTGGACTGGCCCGGCGGCAGGCTGAGCGACAGGGGGCCCGCCTCGGACAGGGCGTCGAGGCGGTCGCGGTGGACGGCGGAGATCCGGCAGGGGGTGGTCGTGCCAATCTCGTCCAGCGCAAGCTGGCGCAGGAAATCGGCGGCCCAGCCGAGACCGGCGAGCGTGAAGATGGGATTCAAGGGAGTGCCCTCGCAAAAGACTGAAACGCTGGCGCCGGGTCAGGCGCCGGTGACGATCAGACGGGCAGGGCGGCGGTTGACCCGCTCAGACGGCCCCGGCCCGGAGGGATGCAAGCTCTGACATGTCCTCTCCTTTGTGGCTGTGGTACATGGCGCATTTTACGCCTCGGCGAGGCGTTTCGCAAGCGTGCTGCTATGGGTGTGGGCACCTTCTCTGCCGGGAATCAGGGCGCCTTTGGCGCCGCCGGGCAGCGCCCGTCCGCCCCCCTCGGGCGGCTCAAACCAAAGACTCTGCACCGCCCCGACATTCCGCTTCAGATGTACTTGACTATATCACTCAGATAAGCGAAATCCCGCACATCAACCGGAACGCCAACGCCAGCACCCTGCCAGCGAAGCCAAACACCGCTTCCACTGGGGGACTGACAATGCGACTTTCCAACCGGCATCTTGCCGCCGTTCTGCTGGGCACAACCTGCCTGACGCTTGCCGCCGCGCCGCTGGCCGCGCAAGAGGCCATCCAGCTCGATACCATCGTGATCGTCGGCTATGACGAGGACGGCGCCCCGATCTTCGCCGGTGAGAACACCACCAGCCTGGATGCAGAGGACCTGCAATCGGGTGTCGGCGTCACCGACGTGAACGCCACCCTGCGCCGCCAGACGTCCGTGTTCACGCAACAAGACCCCGGAAACCCCGGCATCGCGGTGAACCTGCGCGGGTTCGAAGGTTCGGGCCGGGTCGCCATGTCGGTAGACGGGGTGCCGCAGCAGTTCCGCCTCACGGGCCATGCCGCGCAAAGCGCTGCCTTTGTCGACAGCAACTTCCTGAACGGGGTCGAGATCATCCGCGGCGCCGTCACCACCACCGGGGGCACCGGCATTGCCGGATCGGTCAACTTCTCGACCATCGAGGCGGCGGATGTGGTGCGGAACGGCCAGAGCTTCGGCGGCATCTCGCGGCTGACCTATGGCGACAATGGCCAGAACCATTCGGGCATGGCTGCGGTCGCCTACCGCGATGACCGCTTCGACATGCTGCTGGGCTACAGCCGCCACCTGTCGGACGACTATGAGGATGGCGACGGCGACACCGTGGCCAATACCGATGAGGATGTGGTCTCGGGCCTGTTCAAGCTGGGCTACAACATCGATGCCAGCCAGCGCGTCACCTTCATGGCCTCGCGCTATGACACCAGCTTCTTCGCCACCAGCTATGATCAGGAGCTGACCTCCGACATCTACAAGCTGGGCTACAGCTATGACGCGGGCGACAATCTGATCGACCTGAAGGCGAACCTCTACCGGGCCGATACCGAAACCGAATGGGTGGGCGGCACCGGGTCCTATGTCGGGCGGAAACTGTCGACCGAGACCACCGGCCTTGATGTCACCAACGTATCGCGTTTTGCCTTCGGCATCTGGACGCTGACCAGCGTCAACGGGTTCGAACTGTCGCAGGACGACTTGGGTGGGAAGGGAGGCGGGGTCAACCCGACCGATGGCACCGCGGACCGCGCCTCGATCTTCACCGAGAACGTCTTCGTCAATGGCAGGTGGGAGCTGACGGCCGGCCTGCGCGCCAACCAGTACAAGCTGGACGGCGAGGTGTCGGCGGGCGGTGTCTCGGTTGGCAAGATCGACATCGACAACAGCTCTGTCGATCCCAAGCTGACGGTCGCCTACCGCGTTACCGACTGGTTCCAGCCCTACGCCACCGTGTCGCGCACCATGCGCTCGCCGACGCTGCAGGAAACCATGCTGGGCGGCACCCATCCGGGCGGCAGCCGGGGCTTTGTTCCCAACCCCGAGTTGGAGGCCGAAACCTCTCAGGGCTACGAGATCGGCGTCAACCTCGACCGCCGCGATCTGTTCGCTGACGGTGACAAGCTGTCGGGCCGGGTGAACTACTACCGGATGGATGTCGATGACTACGTCATCGCGGCCTTCGGGTTCGAGAATGCCTTTGGCCAGGTCGGCACGGCCTTCGTCAATGTCGATGGCACCTCGGAAACAAGCGGTCTTGAGGTGGAACTGGCCTATTCGTACCGGCAGCTGGATCTGGGCCTGTCCTACACCAGGAACGACAGCGACATCCCCAGTCAGACGCCGGGCCTCGGCGCCGGGCAATACCTGCCGGATGAGACGCTCTCGGCCAGCATCGCCGGGCGCTTCTTGCAGGACCGCATGACGATGGGGGCGGAATACAGCTTCGTTTCGGGCGGGCTTTATACCGGCCTCTACCAACAGGAAGCCGAGCAGCGTGACGACAGCTATGAGTTGGTGGACCTCTTCGCCAGCTACAAGATCAACGACACCGTTCAGTTGAACGCCAGGATCGAGAACGCCTTCGACACCGATTACACGCCGTGGCTGTCGTCGGACGACAAGGGCAAGGGCCGCACGCTCTATGTCGGAACCAGCCTGCAATTCTGATCCTGCCTTGGGGGGCCTCCGGGTCCTCCCTCACTCCCTTGCCTGAAAGGAGCCGCCATGAGCGCGCATAGCCCCGAAGAAATCCGCGCCGCCCGTGCGGCAGAGCCGAAGATGCGCGCCCGCGATCTGGCGGAGAGCCTCGGCATTGCCGAGGCCGAGATCTGCGCCGCGCTGGTGGGAGCCGAGGCCACGCGCATCGCGGCGCATCCCGATGCGATCATCCCGCAGCTCACCGCCTTTGGCCCGGTGATGGCGCTGACGCGCAACGACAGCTGCGTGATCGAGAAGGTCGGGGTCTATGACGATTACCGCCCCGGCCCCCATGCGGCGCTGGTGGTGAATGACAGCATCGACCTGCGGCTGTTCCCCGGGCACTGGGTTCATGGCTTCGCGATGGAAGAGACAGGCGCGAACGGCCCGCGCCGATCGATCCAGATCTTCGACGCGGCGGGGGATGCCGTCCACAAGATCCACCTGCGCGCCGAAAGCGACGCCGCGCATTGGGCGCCCTTTGTTGCGGCGCTGCGGACCGAGGATCAGGGCCAGGTGCTCGACCTTGCCCCGCGCCAGCCGCCCGAGGTTGCCAAGGCCAACCCGGACCGCGCCCAAGACCTGCGCCAGGGCTGGAACGACATGACCGACACCCACCAGTTCATGCGCCTGACCTCGCGGCTGAAGATGAACCGGCTGGGCGCCTACCGCATCGCGGGCGCGCCCTATGTGCGGCAGCTGGCGCCGAAATCGGTGGAGGCGCTGCTGCACGCCGCTGCCGGGTCGGGCGTGCCGATCATGGTCTTCGTTGGCAACCGCGGCATGATCGAGATCCATACCGGACCGATCACCCGCGTGGTCGAGATGGGGCCCTGGATCAACGTGCTCGATCCCGGCTTCGATCTGCACCTGCGGATGGACCATATCGCCGAGACCTATGCGGTGGTGAAGAACACCCAGCGGGGGCCGGCGCATTCGGTGGAGTGCTTCGATGCGCGCGGCGCGCTGATCGCGCAGATCTTCGGCGTGCTGCGTGCCGGGGATGAGGCGGCGGCCGGCTGGAACGCGCTTGTCGCGGCCCTGCCCGGGCTGGAAGCGGTGGAGGCATGAGCGCGCGTCTTCTTCTGGGCGCCGCGCTGGCGCTGCTGCCCCTTGGCGCCGCGGCGCAGGATCGGGTGCTGGCCATCGGCGGATCGGTCACCGAGATCGTCTACCGCCTGGGCGAGCAGGGCCGGCTGGTCGGGCGCGACAGCACCTCGACCTGGCCGCCCGAGGTGGAGGCGCTGCCCGATGTCGGCTACATGCGCGCGCTCTCGCCCGAGGGGGTGCTGTCGGTTTCGCCCGAGCTGATCCTGATGGAGGCGGGTGCTGGCCCGGCGGAGACGCTGGACACGCTGGCGGGCGCCGGGGTGGCAACGGTGACGGTGCCCGATGGCTACAGCCCCGAAGGCGTGCTGGCCAAGATGCGCAGCGTGGCCGAAGCCCTGGGCGTGCCCGAGAAGGGCGAAGTGCTGGCGGCCGAGCTGGACGCGCAGATGCAGGCGGCGCTGGCGAGGGTCGCGGCCGAGGACGGGCCGCCGCCGCGGGTGCTGTTCATTCTGGGCAACAGCGGCGGGCGGCTGATGGGGGCGGGGACCGATACCGCCGCGGCCGCGATGATCGAACTCGCGGGTGGCACCAGCGCCATCGACAGCTTCGAGGGCTACAAGGCGCTCACCGACGAGGCGATTGCCGTAGCCGCGCCGGACGTGATCCTGGCGATGGAGCGGGGGGAGGGCGCCTCGCATGGCAATGACGAATACCTGACCCATCCCGCACTGGCGCAGACTCCGGCGGCGCAGGGCGGGCGCGTGGTGCGGATGCCGGGTGTGTTCCTGCTGGGCTTTGGCCCGCGCACGCCCGAGGCGATTGCCGCGCTGCACGCCGCGCTTTACCAGGGCAAGCCCTGAGATGACCGCTGTCCCCTTCACTGCCCCCATCCGCGCCCCGCGCCTTGCGGTGCCGGCGGTCACCACCGGTCTTGCGCTGCTGCTGGCGGCGATGGCCTGTCTCAGCCTCAGCATCGGCGCGTCGGGGTTGCTGCCGTGGGAGTTGTTCACCCGCGAGCTGAACCCTGCCGAGCGGGCGATCCTCCTCAACATCCGCCTGCCGCGGCTGATCCTGGGGATGCTGGTCGGCGCGGCGCTGGCGGTGTCGGGCGCGCTGATGCAGGGGCTGTTCCGCAACCCGCTGGCCGATCCGGGGCTGGTCGGGGTGGGGGCGGGCGCGGGCCTTGGCGCGGTGATCGCCATCGTGCTGGGGGGCGTGATGCCCGCGGCGGTGCAGGCGGTGACGGGGATGTACATGGTCTCGCTCTTCGCCTTTTTCGGCGGGTGGGCGACCACGCTGATCCTCTACCGCGTTGCCAGCCTGCGCGGCCATACCTCCATCGCCACCATGCTGCTGGCGGGGATCGTGCTGGGGGCGCTGGCGGGGGCGGCGACGGGGATCCTGATCTATCTGGCCGACGACAATCAATTGCGCGACCTGACCTTCTGGGGCCTCGGCTCCTTGGCCGGGGCCAACTGGGTCAAGGTCTGGGCCGCGGCGCCGGTGCTGATCGCGGGGCTTGCCGCCGCACCGTTCCTGGCGCGCGGGCTGAACGCGATGGCCCTGGGTGAGGCGGTGGCGCGGCATCTGGGCGTGCCGGTGGAGGCAGTGAAGCGCGGCGCGATCCTGGCGGTGGCGGCGATGACCGGCGCCTCGGTCGCGGTGTCGGGCGGGATCGGCTTTGTCGGCATCGTGGTGCCGCATATCCTGCGCTTGGCCATCGGGCCCGACCATCGCACGCTGCTGCCTGCCGCCGCGCTGTTCGGCGCGACGCTGCTGATCGGGGCCGACACTTTCTCGCGCATCATCGTCGCCCCGGCCGAGCTGCCCATCGGCATCATCATGGCGCTGATCGGCGCGCCGGTGTTCCTGTGGATCCTGCTCGCGCGCCGCGCTACGATGGAGATCTGAGATGCTTCTGGCAGCCGATCTGGGGGCCAGCCTTGGCGGGCGCGATGTCCTGCACGGCGTCGCCTTCGAGGCCCGCCCCGGCCATATCACCGCCATCGTCGGGCCGAACGGGTCGGGCAAGACCACGCTGCTGCGGCGCCTCACGCGGGATCTGCCGGGGCCGGGCTCGATCAGCCTCGATGGCGTGCGGCTGGCCGACCTCTCGCCCCGGCAACTGGCGCTGCGCCGGGCGGTGCTGCCGCAGGCGACGGCGGTGGGCTTCCCGTTCACGCTGCGTGAGATCGTGCGCATGGGGCACGAGGCGGGCCATGCCGCGCACCTTCCCGGCATCGTCGAGGCGGCGGTGGAAGAGGTGGGGCTAACCGCCAAGATCGACGGCTTCTTCCAGGACATGTCGGGCGGCGAGCAGGCGCGGGGTCACCTTGCACGGGTGCGCGCTCAGGTCTGGCAGGCGCGGCGGGCGGAGTATCCCTGCTGGCTGTTCGTCGATGAACCCGTCGCCAGTCTGGATATCGGCCACCAGTTGCAGGTGATGTCGGTGCTGCGCCGCTTCGCCGATTCGGGGGGCGGGGTGGTCGCGGTGATGCACGATCTGAACCTGACCGCGATGCATGCCGACCGCATGGTGCTGATGGCCGAGGGCCGGATTGCCGCCGCGGGCCGCCCGGCCGAGGTGATGACCGACCCGCTGCTGTCGGGCGCCTATCGCTGCCAGCTTTGCGTGAACACCGCGCCGCCGGGGGGCATCTGGCTGCTGCCGCAGGCGGCGCGGCTGGGGTAGGCGGCGCTTGACGGACGGGCGGGGATATGGCGATACCGGCCTGCATCCCCCAGCCCGAGGCATTCCATGACCGGCCCCCTGCAGTTCTTTCGTCGTCAGTCGCTGCGCAGCTGGATCGCATTGGCGATGATCTGCGCCCTGCTGCCGCTGCTGGTCAGCGCCACGGTCGGCTATGCGGTCTATCACCAGACCATTGTGCAGCCGTTCCGCGACGTGATGATCCGTCAGCATGAGGTGCTGGTCAGTCTCGAGCGGATCCAGGGGGACTACTGGACGATCTCCGAGGCGGTGAATGCCTATGTGCTGACCGGCGATGTCGCGCAGCGGGCCGCCTATGGCGCGGCCCATGCCCGGATCGAGGCACAGTTCGCGCGGCTGGTAACCGCAGCCGGGCCGCAGGATGCCGGGCAGGTGGCGGCGGCGCGGCAGGAGTGGGCGCAGGCCTCGGCCGATGCTGCCGAGGTGCTGGCGCGGCCGCGCGCGAACCTGTCGCGCAGCGTGGCAGACCTCGAACAGGTGTTGGCGGTGGAGCGGGAGTTCCCGGTTGCCGCCCGACGGCTGGAGACGATTCTCGACCGGCTGCGCACCCGCAGCGAGACCAGCCATGCCGAGGCGCTGACCGCCTTCCGCCGGCTGGAACTGGGCGCGCTTGCCGCCATCCTGGTGTCACTGGCGATGATGAGCCTCGGGGCCTTCATCGTGAACCGGGCCATCGTGCTCAGCGCGGATGAGCTGGTGGCAGGCGCCAAGCGCTTTGCCTCGGGCCGCCATGACATGCCGGTGCAGATCACGGTGCCGCCCGAACTGGCCGCCGTCGCCGAGGCGTTCAACAGCATGACCTGCACCATCATGGAGCAGCGCGCGCAATTGTCGGATTATGCGCGGCGCGACAGCCTGACCTCGCTGCTGAACCGGCGCGCGTTCGATACGGCGCTGTCGGCGCAGATCGCCGCGCTGGCCGAGGGCGCGCCGGGTTTTGCGCTGCTGATGGGCGATGTGGACCATTTCAAGCGCATCAATGACAGCCGCGGCCATGTCGAGGGGGACAGGGTGCTGCGCCGTGTGGCACAGGTGCTGGCGACCGAGGCCCGTGCCAGCGACGCCGTGTTCCGCTATGGCGGGGAGGAATTCGCCCTGATCCTGGTCGATGCTGGCGCCGAGGCTGCCGTCGCGGTCGCCGAGCGGCTGCGGCTGGCCATTGCCGCGGCATTTGCGGCCGAAGGGCAGGGGCTCGCCGTCACCCTCAGCTTCGGGATGGCGGTCTGCGATGCGCCTGTCGCCCCGGAAGCCCTGCTCCGCGCCGCCGACGCCGCGCTGTACGAGGCGAAGGCACGGGGCCGCAACCGTCTGGTGGTGGCCGCGGCATAGGGGCGGCGGCCCCGAATGGCGATGCAGATGGACAGCGCCTTTCCGCCCAACGCCGCCGCTCGCGCCGTGCCCATTGAACCAGCGCGCCGCAGTGTCGTTGATCCGGTGAAACCGGAGGACCAGAGATGAAATCGATCCCGCTTATCCTGCTGCTGCTTGTGGCGGCCTGCACCGAATCCGAACCCGAAGCCACCGACCGCCCGATGGACGAGGTGCCGGTCCAGAGCAGCCTTGCGAATGGCGACCGGGAGTATCGGTTTGAAGGCGGGTGTGTCGTGGTGCTGGAACCGGCCCAGGCGGTCGTGCGCGCCGAGGTCGGTCCTTGCGAGCTTTATCACCGCGATATCGCGCTGCTTTACGCCTCTGCGGATTGACCTGCCGCGCAGGCGAGGGCTGTGATAGCCAGAGCGGGCAGACACTGAGAATCCCGCATCTTGACCACCTCCAAAGTGCCCACCCCTTCGGCTGAAAGCAGAGCCGCGCCCGTCGCGGGGATGATCCGTTGGCTGCGCGAGGAGTGGCTGATGCTTCTCCTCCTCGCCCTGTTGCCCCCGCTGTTCTGGCTGGTGCCGAACGGGCCGGCCGAGATCGCGGCGCTGGTGGACTGGAAGACCATCGGCGCGCTGGCCGGGCTCATGGTCCTCAGCCGCGGGCTCGAGGTGAGCGGGGTGATCGATCGGGCTGGCCGCGCCGCCCTGCGCGGGCTGCGGACCGAGCGGGGGCTGGCGGTGGCGCTGGTGCTGTTCGCCGCCGTGTTGTCGGCCATCGTCACCAATGACGTCGCGCTGTTCGTCACCGTCCCCCTGACGCTGGCACTGTCGCGGCTGGTGCCGCTGCCGCTGGGGCGGCTGGTGATCCTGCAGGCGCTGGCGGTCAATGCGGGATCGACCGTCTCGCCGGTCGGCAACCCGCAGAACCTGTTCCTGTGGCAGGTCTCTGGCGCGGGGTTCGGGGAGTTCGTGCTGGCGATGCTGCCACTGGCCGCCGCGATGCTGGCGATCCTGTTGGCGCTGGTGCCGCTGGCCGTCGGCAAGCAGAGGCTGACCCTGTTGGAGCCCACCGCGCCCCTGCCGCTGAATCGACCGCTCATGGCCGTCTCGGTCGCCGCCTATCCGCTGTTCCTGGCTCTGGTGAACGCCGATCTCGCCGTCCACGCCGCCGGCGCCATACTCGCGCTCTACGCCATTGCCTTCCGGTCGGTGCTGCGATGGGTGGACTGGCCGCTGCTGCTGGTCTTCGTGCTGATGTTCGTCAACCTCGGCCTCTTGGGTCAGCTGCCCGCCATCGCCGCCGCGGTGCCCTCGGCTCTCAGCCTCCCAGGCGGGGTCTTTGCCGTCGGCGCGGTGCTGTCACAGGGCATGTCGAACGTGCCCGCCGCGATCTTCCTCGCGCCCTTCACCGAGGATTGGCGCGCGCTGGCCTGGGGCGTCAGCGTCGGTGGCTTCGGCCTTGCCATCGGCTCGCTGGCCAACCTGATCGCGCTGCGGCTGGTGCGGGAGCCGGGGCTGTGGCGGCAGTTCCACCTGTGGTCGCTGCCGATGTTCGCCCTCAGCTTCGCCGCCGGTGCCGTGCTGCTGGCACTTTGGTGACAGGTCAGGCGTCCTCACCCGGCGGAGCCTCATGGCTCCAGGCCGGCAGGCTTTTCAGAAACGCCTGCGAGGACCGCATTATATCGGCCCGCTGCCCCTCCGGCATCTTCGACAGAGTCTTGTAGGGCATCCCCATGCGCGGGTTCCGCGACAGCACCGCCTCGTTCTCGATCAGGAAGTTCCAGTAGAGGTAGTTGAACGGGCAGGCACCGGGCCCCAGCTTGACCTTCGGATCATAGGCGCAGGTTTTGCAGTAATCCGACATCCGGTTGATGTAGGCGCCCGAGGCGGCATAGGGCTTGGACCCCATCCGCCCGCCATCGGCATGCATCACCATGCCATGCACATTGGGCAGCTCCACCCACTCATAGGCGTCGGCATAGACAGCCAGATACCACTCCTCGATCTGCGGCGGCGAGATCCCGGCCAGCAGGGCGAAATTGCCGGTGACCATCAGGCGCTGGATGTGATGCGCATAGGCATGGCGGCGGGTGGCGGCGATGCAATCGGCCATGCAGTGCATCTGCGTCTCGCCGGTCCAGTAGAGCGCGGGCAGGTCGCGGGCGGCATTCAGGTGGTTGGTCTGCGCATAGCCCGGCATGTCGGTCCAGTAGATGCCGCGCACGAATTCCCGCCAGCCGAGGATCTGGCGGATGAACCCCTCCACCGCATTGATCGGCGCCTTGCCGGCGCGGTAGGCCGCCTCGGCCCGCTCGCAGACCTCGCGCGCGGTCAGCAGGCCCGCGTTCAGGTAGGGCGAGATCAGGCCGTGATAGAGGAAATCCTCGCCCGCCTTCATGGCGTCCTGATAGTCGCCGAAACCCGGCAGGCAATCGGTGATGAAATGGTCCAGCGCGCGCAGCGCATCCTCGCGGGTGACGGCCCAGTCGAAGGGCGTGAGGTCGCCGAAGTGGTGACCGAAGCGAGCCTCGACCAGCGCCAGAACCTCGCGCGTGATGGCGTCGGGCTTAAACCGGCGGCGCGGCGGGGGCTGGTGGCCGCGGGGCAGGGACTTGCGGTTCTCAGGGTCGAAGTTCCACTGGCCACCCTCAGGGCCATCGGCTCCCATCAGCAGGCCGGTGCGGCGGCGCATCTCGCGGTAGAAGAACTCCATCCGGCTGGTCTTGCCGGCCTTGGCGAGGGCCGCGAACTCGGCGCGCGCGCAGAAGAAGCGGTCGTCGGGGCGGATGTCGGTCCTGCAGATCAGGTCCCAGTCCTGCATCATCTGCAGCACCCGCCACTCGCCGGGCTCGGTGACCACGATCGAGCCGGGGGCATGACGCGCTGCCGCCCGCGCGAGCTCGCCGGTGAAGCTGTGGGTGTTGTCCGGATCGTCCAGTTTCACATAGTCGACGCGGAGCCCTTCGGCCCGCAGGCCTTCGGCGAAGTGCCGCATGGCCGACAGCAGGAACGCAATCTTCTGCTGATGGTGCGGCACATAGCGCGCCTCGGCCGCGACCTCGACCATCAGCACCACATCCTGCGCCGCATCGATATCTGCGAGCGAAGAGAGGTCCCGCGTCAGTTGGTCGCCCAGAACGAAACGCAGCCGGCTCATGCCTGAGAGTTCGGCCGCGCGGCTTTCCCGGCACTGCGGCAGCGGTCAGAGCAGTGGGTCACCTGCTCCCAATTCCGCCCCCACTTCTTGCGCCAGGTGAAAGGCAGGCCGCAGATCACGCATGTCCTGGTCGGGAGGTCTGATTTCTTGCGCATCTTGGGCATCGGTGGTCCTGCGGCTCCGGCTTGCTGGCCCCCTCCATATGGCGCTGCTTTTCGCGACGGCCACTGGATATGTGCAGCCCTCGCTTGGGCCGTGTTGCGTGAGGGATCACGGAGGCGAAATTCCGGCTATCGCACAGGCTTCCGGCCGATCGCGCCCGCCAAACGGACCTGCAGTGCGTTGGAGGCAGTCGATGAGCGGCAGCGGCAGCGCCGAGGAAAACGCTGACTCGACGGGATACGGGTGAAATCCCGACGGCCATTCCATCCATACGCGGGAAGGCCCTCCGATCTGGCGGGCGATGTGTGACACCTCTGTGTGACACATCGGAGCAAGATCTAGGAAAACGTAGCAACTTCAACGACTTGCGGAAGTTTTGGCTCCGGCGGTAGGGATCGAACCTACGACCAATTGATTAACAGTCAACTGCTCTACCGCTGAGCTACGCCGGAACACGGGGCGGATATAGCTGCGTGGTGGGGGGGTGTCCAGAGGGTTTCGTGACATTCTTGA
>Ga0209347_1002006_pt1 | contig 28903 bp, 17 predicted proteins | sample AutmiccommuBRH23_FD_187382 | JGI IMG/M metagenome (GOLD analysis project Ga0209347, IMG submission 187382) | Deep subsurface microbial communities from Mt. Terri, Switzerland - Autotrophic microbial communities BRH/23 (SPAdes) (version 2) | ecosystem: Environmental > Aquatic > Deep subsurface >...
CCGCCGTTCCGGCGGGATCGCAATCGTTCCGAATTTGTCTTCCTTATAGAGACGACGGTCGGCTTTTCAGCCCTGCTCATTTCGCTGACAGTCCTGTATCAGAATCGTGAGAGCGAGCTTTTTCCGGCGATCGCCGCTCTAGTAACCATAGTGTTGGGGACGATCGCATTTCTCGAGGTTCTCCGGCGGCGCGACCGGCGAGCCTCGCCGATTCTTCAGGTAGGTGGGTTCTACGGTGTAGTCATAATGCTGTATGCGGCTTATCCGCTCGCGATATTCATCGCCGTCGGGGGCGTGTATACGGTGAACCAGGACTTGAGGCTGTACCTTGTGCAGCCGACAGCTTCGGAGCTCGCGCGTCTGGGATGGTGGTACGCAACCTATCTGGCGGGCTTCGCGATCCTTTATTCGGCGATCACCCTTCGATCGGGCGTGCGAGTCGGTCGAGTCACTTCAAAGCCAGACAGAGATCTGATCGGCGTCGTCCTCTTTCTCTTCTTGATGATTCACGCTGTACTTTTCGGAATCAGGGTGTTCTTCGATATGACCGCGGATACTTACTCGGGGGGGTACTTAGCGGTCCAGCAGCTCCCGCGGTTCGCCCGGCAGATAGTCTCGAAGTCCTCTGCCATGTTGCCTACCCTGCAGCTTCTCTTCCTGACCCTCTTGTTCACGTCGTATGAGAGATGCCGGAAATACATCTTCGCTTTTCTTGGGTTCGTCGCCATTATCGAGCTGGCCCAAGGGGGAGGCCGCACGGAGCTCTTTCTGGTCCTGGTTGCCGCCGCGGTCCTCTATCACCACAACGTTCGTCCGATTTCCGTGAAGGTTACCGTGATGGGCGGATCGGCAGCTCTGCTCCTCTTCCTTGCCCTGGGTGCTGCTCGGGGTGGGGCAACGCCTGACGGGTTCTTCTCCTCCAACAGAGAATTCGATCGGTCGTCGGAGTTCGAGGCAGTCATGGGCAACGCCGTCGATCTTCTTTACCTTCGGGACGCCGAGGGTGCGTTTATTGGACAACCGGGGCTCTACCTTGCTGAGCTGGCAGCACTGATTCCTCAGCAGTTGCTGCCGTTTGAAAAAACCAGTGCCTCCCTCTGGTACTTGAATCGTTACTATCCGGAGGCGGCGGCGACGGGGGGCGGATTGGCGTTCGGCGTCGTCAGCGAAGCGGTTGTGGGGCACGGATGGCTTGAGCTGATCTGGAGAGGCGCTTTCGTCGGTCTGGTCCTCGGATACGCGCACCGTTTTCTTGCGTCCAGAAAGAATAGCTACGTCGGTTTGCTGTTCTACGTCTGGCTGTTCGTCTGGTCATATCAGACGGTTCGCGCGACGACCTTCTACCTCGTCCAGGCATTGGTCTACAGTCTGCTCGTTCCTTTGGCCACGGTTTACTTTCTTCGGTACCTGATTGGGTTCAGACGACCAGTGCGGAAATTCCTCCGGCTATCGGCGCGATAGCCGTGAATCGGTCAGCCCCATCGGAGCCCAAGATAGTGATTCAGTGTCGCCTTTCAATATCAATAAGTCACGGGAAATGAATTGATGCGTATTGTCCACTGCATTTGGACCCTGGGTGGAGGGGGTGCGGAACGCCAGCTCTCTTATCTCGCTCCGGAGCTCGCCCGGCTCGGATGGGATGTTCATGTGACTTTCGCGTTCGGAGGAGGGAAGTATGGAGGAGATCTCGAGAAGGCGGAGGTGACACGTCACGATCTCAAGGCCTCGCATCGGCATGATCTGCGAGTTCCCTGGAGGCTTGCTCGGCTTCTCCGATCTCTTCAGCCTGACTTGGTGCAGACCTGGCTTACACAGATGGACATTATAGGCGCGGCGGGGGCGACGTTCGCGGGGGTCCCTTGGATTTTGAGCGAACGGAGCAACGCATCGGCTTATCCGCGATCTCTCCTCCACTCCATCCGCGTCCTGGCAGGGAAACGCGCGCGTGGAGTGGTTGCGAACTCTCGTGGAGGAATCGAATACTGGAAACAATTCAGAGAGGAGCGAAACTTCCTTGTCCCCAATGGGATCCCTTTCCAGGAGATCGCAAAATCGGACGAGCGTGATGCACCGGACTGGACCCGTCAGGCGCTGCTGTTTGTCGGGCGACTGAGTCCGGAAAAGAATCCCGGAGCCCTCCTAGAGGCCCTCAGAATGCCTGAGCTCCAGTCTTTTCGAGCTGTGTTTTGCGGCTCTGGGCCCATGGAGGAAGAGCTCCAGCGGAAGATCGCGGAGTACGGCCTGCAGCGAAGGGTCATTCTTGAAGGTGACGTGGAGAAGATCTGGCCTTATATGAAGAGCGCATCCGCGGTAATCGCTCTCAGTAGATTCGAGGGGTTGCCGAATGCCGTGCTGGAAGCTGCGGCCTGCAGGACGCCTCTGGTGGTCTCGGATATCCCGGCGCATCGCGCTATGCTTCGTGACTCGAGTGCTTTATTCGTCGATCCTGACGATGCTTCAGCCGTAAGCGTGGCCATCCGTGCTGTCACACGGGCTGGAGCGCAAGAGCGCATCCAAGCGGCATTCGAGGACGTGAATGGCATGGACGTTGTCTCGGTCGCGCTGCGATACGATCAGGTTTACAGAAGCCTCATTTCGGGGGAGTAAGGCAATGTGCGGGATAGCGGGTGTGGTGCGGACGGGCCGGCCGGTCGATCGTCAGGCACTCGAGACGATGATCGATGCGATGGAGCACCGCGGTCCTGACGACCGGGGGAGTTGGCTATCCGACGATGGGCGCGTCGGCCTCGCGCACTGCCGCCTCTCGATCCTCGATCTCTCCAGCGCATCGGCCCAGCCGATGCGCGCCACTGAGGGGGACGTCATCCTCAGCTTCAATGGAGAGATTTACAACTTCAAGGAGCTGAGAGACGAGCTGACCAAGCTCGGCCATCAGTTCGTCACCACTGGCGATACCGAGGTGGTTCTGAAGGGATACCTCCAGTGGGGGAGGGACGTCGTCGAGAAACTCGATGGGATGTTCGCTCTCTCGATCCACGACCAGCGGAATCGCGGCGTCCTTCTCGCGCGCGACCGGGCGGGGGAGAAGCCGCTCTTCTATCGCGTCGAAGGACAAGAGCTTCGATTCTCATCCGAGCTCAAGGCACTGCTCCTCGATCCCGCCATCCCTCGGCGGATGTCGATCGAGGCGGTCGACGACTACCTGACGTACGGCTACGTCGCCCGCGACCGCTGCATAGTCGAGTCTGTCAGGAAGCTCCTGCCTGCACACGCACTCTGGTTCTCCACCGACGATGGGAGCCACAGCGTGTGGCCGTACTGGGAGATTCCGGCGCCTTCGTCTGTACGGACATCGGATGCCGAGCTCGATCGGCGATTCGAGGAGATTCTCGAAGGAGCAGTCCGCCGGCAGCTCGTGGCCGACGTTCCGGTCGGCATCCTCCTGAGCGGCGGAGTCGACTCGAGCCTCCTCGCCGCGATGGCCGCCCGCGGCGGCCGATCCGTCAGGACCTTCACCATCACCTTCCCCGGAAATCCGAGCCATGACGAGGGCCCCCACGCGCGCCTCATCGCCAACCACCTCGGAAGCACCCACCTGGAGCTTCCCGCGCCGGAAGCGAGCATGGACCTGGTCCCCATGCTCGCACGGCAATACGACGAACCGATCGCCGACTCGTCGATGATCCCCACCTATCTTGTCTCGCGAGCCATCCGGGAACATGCCACAGTCGCGCTCGGCGGGGATGGGGGGGATGAGCTCTTCGGGGGGTACTTTCACTACAACTGGATCCATCGCCAGCAGAAGCTGGTCCGAAGACTGCCACGGTTCGCCACCGGAGCCGTGGCCTCGATCGGCCGCCGGCTTCCGCCGGGAACGCGCGGGCGCAATTTCATCATTGGCCTGGGCGGCAACGCCCCCTTCTCGCACGTGAACCTGGTGTTCGATGACCGGTGGCGGAGCCGGATCTTTACTCCGCTTCGCGATGCGGGACTTGGAGCCTTCGCCGAACAGCAGCGCCTCGCGACAGTCATTGGCCAGGGGTCGGTCGTCCGCCAGACGATGGCGCTCGATTTCCTGACGTACCTCCCCGACGACCTCTTGGTGAAGGTCGATCGCGCGAGCATGCTGACTTCGCTCGAGGTACGGGCCCCGTTTCTCGACCGGAGCGTGGTCGAGTTCGCCTTCCGCGACGTCCCGGACGCTCTCAAGGCCGATGGAACGAATCTGAAGATCCTGCCGAAGCGGCTCGCCGCGCGGCTTTTTCCGCCCGAGTTCGACCTGAAGCGCAAACAGGGATTCTCCCTGCCGCTCAAGTCGTGGTTTCAGGGGAGCTGGGGAAACTTCGTGCGGGAAATTCTGCGCGAATCGCCTTACTATGACTGGCCCGCCGTCGAATCGCTGATACGCGGTGAGACGGAAGGGAGAAACAACTCGCACAGGCTTTACTCGCTCGTATTCTTCGAGCTCTGGCGGCGCGAATACGGAATGACCCTTTAATCCTCAACCATGAGACCCGACCTCCTTTCCCTCCTGGCCTGTCCCAACTGCAGCGGCGATCTGGCGATCGACGCCACGTCGCGAGCCGAGAACGGCCGCATCGAAACCGGCGCGCTGCGCTGCGCCGGTTGTGGTGGTACGTATGAGGTCAAGGGGTTCATCCCGCGGTTCGTACCGAAGGAGAACTACGCGGGGAGCTTCGGATTTCAGTGGAACCGCTTCCGGAACACGCAGCTCGACAGTCATTCGGGCGTGCCGATCTCGCGTGAACGCTTCTATGCCTCGACGGGATGGAAGCGGGACGATCTGAAGGGGAGGCTTCTGCTGGATGCCGGATGCGGGGCGGGGCGATTCGCCGAGGTGGCCCTCGAGGCGGGAGCGCGAGTGGTAGCGATGGATTACTCGAGCGCCGTGGAAGCGTGCCGCGCGAATCTGAGCCAGTTCGACTCTCTCGACGTGGTACAGGCTGACATCTTTCACCTTCCCTTCCAGCGGGATCGGTTCGACCGCATCTATTCGCTCGGTGTGCTGCAGCACACGCCGGATCCGAAGAGTGCCTTCCAGGCGTTGAGGGCTCCCCTCCGGCCCGGAGGCGATCTCGCCGTCGACGTCTACCCCAAGATGCTGCGGAACGTCTTTTGGTCGAAGTACTGGGTCCGCCCGGTCACCAAGAGGATCGAGAGCAGGAAGCTTTTCGGTCTCGTCGAGCGATCGATCGGTCCTTTACTCGCGGTGAGCAACTTCCTGAACGCCATACCCAAAGTTGGACCGAAGCTGAAGTATCTGGTCCCGGTTGCGAATTACCGCGGTGTCTATCCGCTCGACGAGAGCCAGCTGCGGGAGTGGTCGGTGCTCGACACGTTCGACATGCTCGCCCCAGCCCACGATCACCCGGAGACCGCAGCCGGGTTGCGAAGCTGGTTCCAAGACGGGGGTCTCGAACACATCGAGGTGTTTCGCGCGGGGCACGTGATCGGGCGCGGCCAAAAGCCGATCGCGCGGGTTCCCGCATGAAGGGTACATTTGGGCCAATGCTCTTTGGGTCGGAGATCGCGAGCTCATGCGAGTAGCCATCGTCAATCTGACCGGCGGAGGCATGAGCGGCGGATATCGCAAGTACCTTCAGGAGCTCGTCCCACGCCTCCGATCCAGCGCCGAGGTTTCGTGGATCGGGATCGCCGTTCCCCCTTCGGTCCAGCTTCCGTCGGTAGAAGAGGAGCTCATTGCTCGCTGGCCGGCGGGGCGATTCTCCAGCGTCAATCGGTGGCTTCAGAACTGGGCCGCATCGGTTCGTCCCGACGTCGTTTTCATCCCGACGGCGCGCTGGATTTCCTTCAACGCTCCGACCGTGGTCATGATTCGCAACATGGAGCCGCTGATCGTTCCATTCGATGGAAACCCGTTGCCGGAGAGAGGTCGCAACCTCTTTCGCGCCCGCGCCGCGCGAACGGCCTGCCTGAGGGCGACGAGGGTGATCGCGGTCTCCGACTTCGTCCGCTCGTTTCTCGAGGAACGATGGAAACTCGATCGCTCGAAGCTAGGGGTCGTGTATCACGGTGTGACAGTCCCGGCCGACGGTGAGGTGCCGAAGTCTCCTGCAGTAGCTTCGCTGGCCGGGCGACCATTCCTTTTCACCGCAGGGTCGATCCGTCCTGCTCGGGGACTCGAAGACGTCATCTCTGCAATCGGAGAACTCGACAATTCAATCTCGCTTGTGGTCGCGGGTGGTGTGGATCCCGGGATGGCTGGCTATTCTCAGGAATTGAAGAGACTCGCTCAAGAAGCCGGTGTCTCCCACAGGATCGATTGGATCGGCGCCCTCTCCGCCAGTGACATGCAGTGGTGTTATCGCAACGCCGCCGCATTCGTGATGACGACCCGGACCGAGGCCTGCCCCAACATTGCTCTCGAAGCCATGGCGAATGGTGCCCTCACCGTGAGCACCGACGATCCGCCGATGCCGGAGATGTTTGGCGATACGGCGCTCTATTACGAGGCCCGGCGACCTGAATCGCTCGCGAGATCTCTGGGAACCATCCTCTCCAGCTCCGGAGAGGAGCGGCACGACAGAAGCGATCGGGCGGTCGCTCGGGCGCAGCAGTTCGATTGGGACCGCTGCGCTGTACAGACTCTCGAACAACTGAAAATCGCCGCACACTGAGGGTCGGCCCTCCGCGACATCGCTCCGATGACGCTACCGCGGCTCTGCTGCGGTCGACTCTTCCGGATGGGGGGAAGCCAGGGTTCTCACGAGACCCTCCATCTCCTCATCCGAGACCGTCCCGTCGAGAATGGAGTCGTGCAGCCGATACATGACCGCATAGACTTCATTCACCAGGTGATTGGGCACGCTGCCTGCGGTCGCGAGTGCGGACGTGACGCCCGCGATCGTCAGGTGGCGGGTGGCGGCCGGATCCCCGACCGCCGCTTGGACAGACCCGAGGTTGTGGTAAAGCTCCGGGCGGCGGTCGTACCGAAGCGCCGCTTCGTACGCTGCAATGGCTTCCTGGTCACGCCCCAGAATCCGAAGGTTCGCCGCTTCGATCATGTGCAGGTTCACGATCCACGGAAACGACTTCGTGCAGTCGCGGATCTCCTCGGCATTCTGCCTCGCAGCCTGGGTGCGAGCGAAAAGAGAGCCCCGCTCGGTCACCAGCTCGGTCGTTGCCTGCTGAACGCGAATTTCCGTCTGGTGGCAGACGTATCGAAGATAGCAGAAGCGGTGGAGAAACCACCCTGTCGCCAGGAGCACCGCCACCGCGGCGATGACTCTCACGGCTCGCATCGTGTCCTCCAGGCAAGCGTGAGCGCGCACAGATAGAGAATCACGATCAGGGGGGCGCCGAGCTCCAGCGGGAACTGGCCGGCCATCACCACGGCGAGAGAGACGGCCGCCGGCAGGGCGAAGATTTTCGCGAAGCGGCCGCGCGTTCCCTCGGCGGTTTGCCGGAACGAGACGCTCCCGAGAAACAGAAGCGCCGCGACCAGCAGGAGATATCCAGGTACTCCCGACACGGCGAGCGTCTGCAGATGATCGTTGTGAGCCTCTCCAAAGTTTTCGGGTGAAGCGAGGAACTCGGGATGCGATTTCGCAACGGACATTTTGTAGGCGAGATACATCAGACCGTAGCAGCCGGGGCCAACGCCGGCGACGGGATGGTCGAGAAACATCCGCCAGGCGACGAGCCATGCCTGCGTGCGGCTCGAGGTGGCGGCGAGCAGATCTCCTGCGCTGGCCTGCCCGAAGACGCTGAACAGACGGTCGACGAGGGGAAGCTGGAGGTACGAGGCGACCGCCACGCCTGCGAGCAGGGCCACCCCAATGCCGAGCGCCTTCCGCCGGGAGACGAGCAGCGCCATCGCGAAAAGGCCGGCCAGGAGCGCAGCCATCGCGGTGATCGTCTCGGATGCTGCGATTCCTCCGGCCAGGATGATGGCGGTCGCCCCGTAAAACCATCTCCATCGGTCGCGCGTCACGATCGCGATCGAGACCGAGGCGATCAGCGGAAGGAGCAGGTATCCGGAGAGGTCGTTCGGATTCCCGACGAAACCGGCGGTCCGAATGCGCGCCGGCAAGTCGGGGTCGAGGTGCACGGGCTGCCACCAGCCGAGCCGCTGCGACATGGCGACGAGCGCATTGACCGCCGCCGGAAGAATGGCGACATTCGCCATCGCAAGCCCGGAACCGAGACCGCCCCCCAGGACGGCTAGAAAGAGCGCCGCTGCAGCCACGACCCAGGAGAGGGTGATAAGGCTCAGCGTCTGCTGGATGGAAAAGAAGGTCGCGATCGCGGTCCAGATGACGATGGACGCGGCGAGAACCACCTCGGTACGGCGCTCGCGCCACATCGCCCGGAACGGAGGAGCGATCGCCAGCGCGGCTGCCAGCATCAAGCCGGCCACGGTGACTCCCGCGGCGACGAAGACGATTTCCTTCCCGATCCGGAAGCCATCCCGGCCGGCCGCGACTACGAAAGGTACGGCGATCGCGGCGGCCGATGCGAACCAGAAGATCAGCCGCTCATCGAGCCGCTTCACAACGTGGACCGTCCTCCTGCGGAGAGGGCTCGAGCGCAGGAGCTCGTCCGCAGGGATCCTATGAGGAGCGATTCAGCTGAATCAGAGTCATGGGGCATGGCCGGGCAACGGTTCCAAATGGGCGGCCGCGATTATATAAGAACGCCGCTCACATTCAGCGCGCTCGGTCCGAAACCCCGAATGCTGCGAGAATGGGGCGGCTGCTAATTCGCGGATCTTGGAGGGGTGAGTCATGAAGGTCCTGGTCCTCGGCGGCTCCGGAATGCTGGGGCACAAGGCGACTGCCGAGCTCGCGAGTCACTTTCCGACGGTGGTCACGTCTCGCGCTCCTCTGCCGCCAGCAGTCGTAGGTCGCGCGGAAAATGTGGCGGGGGTGGACGCCACCTCGTTCGACGCCGTGCGCGAGGTGATCGAAGCGCAGCGGCCGGATACGGTCCTCAACTGCATCGGAATCATCAAACAGGCCGCTGCGGCGACAATGCCGATCCCGAGCATCGAGATCAACGCCCTCTTCCCCCACCGGGTCGCTGAGGTCTGCCGCTCGATCGGAGCCCGTTTGATCCATATCAGCACGGATTGCGTCTTCGCCGGGCGGAAGGGGATGTACCGGGAAGAGGATTTCCCGGACGCCGGTGACCTCTACGGGAGGACGAAGCTGCTGGGGGAGGTCGCAGGTGAAGAAGCCCTGACGCTCCGAACATCGATCATCGGACGCGAGCTGGCCGGGGCCTCGGGGTTGATGGAATGGTTTCTGTCGAACCGGGGTGGGGAAGTTTCCGGGTACTCCGAAGCCGTGTTCAGCGGCGTCACGACGGCCGAGCTGTCCCGGGTCATCGTTCGCGTCATCGAGGAGCATTCCGATCTGGCCGGCGTCTATCATGTGTCGGCCGAGCCGATCTCCAAGCTGAGGCTGCTGGAGCTTGCGAACGCCGCCTTCGGCTCGAATGTTAGAATCTCGCCGTCATCCGCGCTCCGGATCGACCGGAGCCTCGACAGCTCGCGCTTCCGGGCGGCGACCGGCTGGTCCCCCCCAACCTGGGAGGCCATGATCCGGGAAATGGCGGCGGACCCGACCCCCTACGACGAATGGAGAGCCTCACTTGAATCTTGAAGGTAAGCGGATCCTGGTTACCGGCGGTACCGGCTCGCTCGGGCAGATGCTCGTGCGGCGCCTCCTCAGCGACGAGCTCGGGAAGCCGGCGAAGGTCGTAGTGTTCTCGCGGGACGAGGCGAAGCAGCACTACATGCGCCTCGATTTTCAGCATCGAGGGGCCGCGACGGACGACATCATTTACCAGAACTCCCGCGAGAGGCTGACCTTCCGGATCGGCGATGTCCGCGATTACGGGAGTCTTCTGAGCGCCGTCCGCGACGCGGACGTCGTCTTTCACGCTGCCGCGCTCAAGCAGGTCCCCACCTGCGAGTACTTCCCGTACGAAGCGGTTCTGACCAACATCTCCGGCCCGAACAATCTCGTCCGGACGATCCGCGAGAATGACACGCCAGTCGAGCTGGTGGTCGGGATTTCCACGGACAAGGCCTGCAAGCCGATCAACGTCATGGGGATGACCAAGGCGCTCCAGGAGCGGATCCTCCTGGAAGCGAACCTCGGGGCGAAGGGGACCAGGTTCATGTGCGTCCGCTACGGCAACGTCATCGCCTCCCGCGGCTCCGTCGTGCCGCTGTTCGTCGACCAGATCAAACGCGGCGGGCCGGTGACCATCACCTTGCCGGAGATGACCCGGTTCCTCCTCAGCCTGGACCGCGCGGTCGATACGATTTTCGCCGCGGTCCGCGAAGGGAAGCCGGGGGAGACGTACATCCCGAAGGTGCCGGCTGCGAAAATGGTCGACGTGGCGACGGCACTGATGAACGGGCGCGACATCCCGGTGGTCTACACCGGCGTCCGCCCCGGCGAGAAGCTCCACGAGATCATGGTCTCCGAGGAGGAGCGCTTCCGGACGATCGAGAGGAACGACTATTACGTCATCCGGCCGATCCTTCCGGAGCTGAGGCAGGACGAGGCCGATTTCAAGCCCGTCCTCGACCAGGAGTACTCCTCCGAGTTCGACAACATATCCCTCGATCAGCTTCGCAAGCTTCTCGTCGAAGCCGCCGGCGACATCGAGCTTTTCTCCTGATGAAAGTCCTCACCGTATTCGGCACCCGCCCCGAGATCATCCGGCTCTCCCGGATCATCCCGCTCCTCGACCAGCATTGCGACCACGTGACGGTCCACACGGGGCAGAACTACGAGGAGAGCCTCAGCGACCTCTTTCTCCGGGAGCTGGAAGTGCGGACGCCCAACGTGAGTCTCGGGGTCCGGGCCACGTCATTCGCGGACCAGGCTGCGAAAATCCTCACGGGCGTCGATGAGGTTCTCGCCACCGAGAAGCCGGATCGGGTCCTCATCCTCGGAGACACCAACAGCGCGCTCTCCGCCATCGTCGCGGCGCGACGGGGAATCCCGGTGTTTCACATGGAGGCGGGAAACCGCTGTTACGACGACCGCGTCCCCGAGGAGATCAACCGGCGGATCGTCGATCACTCGAGCACCGTGCTGCTTCCGTACACGGAGCGCAGCAAGGAGAACCTCGTCCGGGAGGGGATCGAGCGCGACCGGATCTACGTGACGGGGAATCCGATCAACGAGGTTTTGACTCACTACGACCCACAGATCGAGGCGAGCTCCGTTCTGGGGAAGCTGGAGCTTACGCGCGACGAGTTCTTCCTCGTAACTCTGCATCGCTCCGAGAACGTGGACGAGCCGGAGCGTCTCTCCCGCCTGCTGCAGAGCCTGTCCTCCGTCGCCGAGTCGTTCTCGGCTCCGATGGTGATCAGCGTTCATCCGCGCACGGCGCAGAAGCTCGAGAAGTTCGGGCTGTCGCCCGAGTCGTCCCGCGTGCGGCTGCTGTCACCGCTCGGATTTTTCGACTTCGTGAAGCTCGAGAAGTCGGCGCGCCTCGTCCTCTCCGACAGCGGCACGGTGCAGGAGGAGTGCTCGATCTTCGGCGTCCCGAACGTGACGTTGCGCGACGTAACCGAGCGTCCCGAAACGATCGAGTGCGGGAGCAATATCCTGACGGGCTCTTCGCCCGAGGAAATCGTCCGCGCCAGCAGGATCGCACTCGAGACATCTGCTTCCTGGCTTGCTCCCGAGGAGTACCGGGCGTCGGATGTGTCGCGGACGATCGCGAAGATCGTGCTCGGCCATCTCAGCCTCCGACGGCACGGAGGGGACTCGGCCTGACGATGAAGGTCCTCGTCCTCTCCCAGTACTACGCGCCGGAGCCGATTCCCAAGCCCCACGATCTCGCGATGGCGCTCTGCCAGAAGGGGCACTCCGTCTACGCCATCACCGGAGTTCCGAACTACCCATCGGGCAGGGTGTATGAAGGCTATAAGGCCTCTCCGATGCGGAGGGAGCAGATCGACGAGATCCGGGTCATCCGGACGTACGAGTTTCCGTATCACGGAGGGAGCGCGATCGGGCGCATCCTCAACTACGCGTCCTTCATGCTGTCGGCGCCGTTCGGCGCATTGTTCGGTGGCCCTTGCGACGTGATCTACGTCTGGCATCCGCCGCTGACGATCGGTGTCGCGGCCTGGCTGATCTCGAAGATCAAGAGGGCGCCTTTCGTCTACGACGTCCAGGACATCTGGCCCGAGAGCGCGGTGCTGGCGGGGGCATTGCGCGAAGGAGCGATGGTCCGGTTGATGGGGCGACTGGCGACGTTCGTATACCGGCGGGCCGCGCACATCCTCGTACCGACCGAGGGCGCGAGGGAGAACATCATCAGCAAGGGAGTCGCGCCGGAGAAGGTCACGACTCTTCCGCACTGGGTCGACGAGACGCTGTTCGCCGGCATCGACCCGTCGACGCGGGCATCGGTCCGGGCCTCCCATGGCTGGAGCGATGAGTTCATCGTTCTATTCGCGGGGAACCTCGGCTTCGTCCAGGGTCTCGACACCGTCGTCGAGGCCGCGGGCCTGGTCGGGTCGGAGCGCATCCGGTTCGTCTTCGCGGGCGACGGCGCCTATCGCGAGCGGCTCGAGTCGCTGGTGAAGTCGAAGGGGCTGAGCGGGCGCGTCTCATTTCTCGGGCACCGGCCGATGGAGGAGATGCCGGGATTGATGGCGGCATCCGATCTCCTTCTCGTTCACCTCAAGCGGTCCGAATTGTCGAAGCTCGTCATCCCGTCCAAGACGATGGCTTACCTCGCCGCTGGGAAGCCGATCCTGATGGCGATGGAGGGAGCGGCCGCCGACATGGTCGCCGAATCTGGAGCCGGGAAGGTGTGCGAGCCGGGAGACCCGGTGAAGCTCGCCGTCGCCGTCGACGAGATCGCCTCAATGCCCGCCGGGGAGTTGGCCACCCTTGGGGAAGCCGGCCGGAGCTACCTGCAGGAGAACCTTTCCAGGAGAAAGGTTCTGGAGCGCTACGAAGCCGTGCTGGAAAGGGTGGCTCGACCCGTTTCGCAAGGCTGAACGGCGAACGCGCGGTTGCGAGTTAGTGCGCGACCGGGGCCGCGACGGGGCCAGCAGATTCCTGTTGGCGAGCATCCTGTCGCTGCAGTCCCCCGGCATCCGCCTGGATGAACTCGGGAACGAGGGCCCGCAACTCCTCGGCCGCGGTCTCCTTCGTGGCGACGCGCGCCCTCTCGAGCCACTGCTGCACGGTCAGCCGGTGGGGCTGAGGTGCCCGGGTGATCACGATCTGGGGATGTTCAGTCGCCTCGCTCGTCTCGCCATCCAGCATGATCTCCTCGAACAGCTTCTCCCCGGGACGGAGGCCGGTATAGGCAATCTCCACGTCGTCCCTGCCGGAGAGCTCGATGAGATGCTTGGCGAGATCGGCGATGAGGATTGGCTCGCCCATGTCGAGCATCATTACCCGGCCGCTGCGCTCTTCGCCGAGTGTCGCTGCCTGGAGAACCAGCGAGATCGCCTCGGAAACGCGGAGGAAATAGCGGGTGACCTCGGGGTGGGTGACGGTCACCGGGCCGCCCGCCGCGATCTGCTCCATGAAGAGCGGTACCGCGCTGCCGGACGAGCCGAGAACGTTGCCGAACCGGACCGCTGTCAGTTTCATCCGGAACCCCTCGGCGAGATCCATGAGAAGGATCTCGGCGGCGCGTTTGGTCGCCCCCATCACGTTCGAGGGGTTGATCGCTTTGTCCGTCGAGATGAGGACGAACCGGTCGACGCCGGCCTCCTCGCATAGCTCGGCCAGCCGGCGCGTCGCCAGGGCGTTGTTGCGGAGATACTCGAGAGGGTTCTCTTCGCCGAGGGGGACGTGCTTGTGCGCAGCCGCATGGACGACGATCTGGGGCTTCGATTGGGCGAGGAGGGTCTGGAGAGATTCCTCGTCGCGGATGTCGATCAGGTGACGGCGGACGGACTTGAGAGTCCACGCCTTCTCGTTCCGCAATCTCTTGTCGATCTCGTAGAGCGCGTACTCGGAGCGCTCCACCAGGTCGACCGAAGCCGGCTCGTAATCGAGGATCTGGGCGGCGAGCTCGCCTCCGATCGTCCCGCCGGCGCCGGTGACGAGGATTCGCTTTCCTTTGAAAAGAGCGCGTACGGGATCGCCGGGGAGCTCGATCCTGTCGCGGCGGATCAGATCCTCGAGGTTGACCGGACGGAGCTGAGAGACATGGACTTTTCCCGAAACCAGGTGATCGATGCCGGGGATCGTCTTGAAGTCGATGTCGGCCTCGGCGAGGTAATGCACGATCTCGCGCATCCGTTTACCCGAGGCGCTCGGGATGGCGATGAGCGCCTCCTCGGCGCCGGTCTGGTCGGCGATGCGCGCGATCTCCGAGATCGGACCCCTCACGGGAATCCCGCGGATGGACGCCCCGAGCTTGGCGCGATGGTCGTCGATGAAGCTGACGACTTTCATCCCGAGCTGGGGACGGTGCTCGATCTCGCGGGCGAGCGTCTCACCGGCATCACCGGCTCCGACGATGATGACCTTGCGAACGGGTCCCGTTGATTCCGGCCTCTGCCTGTCGCGACCGATCCGGATGGCGACGCGCGCGCCGAACAGGGTTAGAAGCGCGAACGCCCACTGGATGAGCAGCACTCCGCGCGGAGGTTTGAGGACCTCATCGTCCAGTGCCACGAAATCGCTCGCGTACCACAACCCGATGAGGAGAACGAGCGCCGCCGACATGCCCACCACGAGACGTATGACATCGTAGATTCCGACGTATCGCCACCATCCGCGGTAGAACCCGAACACCGCCCCGACGAGGAGCTGCAGCCCGACGACGAACGGCAGAGAATCGCTGAGGACCGGAACCCAGGCGTCCGAGATCTCGAACTCGAAGCGGACGAGCCATGCAAACAGGTAACAGGTGGTGAAAACGATCGCGTGGAAGAGGAAAAGCAGCACCACCCGGATCAGGGTGTGCCTGAAAACGAAGAGGTTGGGGACCGAGGGATCGGTCGGGACTGGTTTGGTCATGGATCGAGGAAATTGTATTCGCTTTGGGTATGATTCGGAATTATTGTGACTGACGCAAAAGCGGCCGACAGTACCGTAGAAGACGGATCGCCTTCAAAGTATGCCCGTCTTGCCCTGGTGACGGGCGCGACCGGGGCGGTTGGGGGTCGGCTCCTCGAAGCCCTTTCCGGGGGATGGAGTGTGCGCTCGCTCGTCAGGAAGAGCGCCCGAGCTCTCCCTGGGCAGGTCCAGGGGGACCTTTCCGACATAGCCTCCCTCGGTCGCGCCTGCGCGGGTACTGACACGGTCTTTCACCTTGCGGCGCTGCTCCACGTCGTCAATCCCGGGTCGGATCTCGAGGGGGAGTACGCGCGGGTGAACGTGGAGGGAACCCGGAATCTAGTCAGGGCGGCCGAGCGCGCCGGGGTGAAGCGATTTGTACACTTCAGTACGATCGCGGTTTACGGCCCCTCGAGCGTGCCGATCGACGAAGCGACTTCCACCGCTCCCGACACGGCTTACGCACGGACGAAGCTCGAGTCGGAGCGTATCGTCCTCGAGTCGGCCATCCCTGAGCCGGTGGTTCTGCGGCTGGCGGCGGTGTACGGGCCGCACCTGAAAGGGAACTACCAGCGCCTGGTCCGCTCGCTCTGCGCAGGGCGCTTCGTCGGGATCGGCAAGGGAGCCAACCGCCGCACGCTCGTCCACGAACAGGATGTCGCGCGGGCAGCGATCCTGGCGGCCACGCATGAGAGGGCTCCACACGAAGTCTTCAACGTGACCGATGGGGCGACGCATGAGGTCAGCCGGATCCTCGAGGCGATCTCCGCTGCCCTGGGACGTCAGACGCCACGAATTCACATCCCGCCTCCGTTCGTCGGGGGAGCCCTCTCCGTCGCGAGCGCCGGCCAGCGCCTCCTCGGCCGGAAGCCGACACTCGGCCCGTGGCTGCTCGAGAAATACCTCGAGGACGTCCGCGTCTCGGGGGACAAGATTCAGCGGGTTCTCGGCTATGCTCCCTCCATGAGCCTCGAGGAGGGGTGGAGAGAAACGGTGGAAGGAATGCGGTCGCGGGGCGAGCTTCCAGCGCGCTGCTCGTTTCTCGCGCGCATCGGATGACGGTCTTCATTGCTCCGCTCGTTGCCGCGCTCGTCGCACTCGCCCTGACGCCCGCCGTCCGCGCGTTCGCCCTCCGGAGCGGCACGATCGACGTGCCGAACGATCGGAGCTCGCACGAAGTGCCGACGCCACGCGGTGGTGGAATCGCGATCCTCACCGGCCTCGTGGCGGGTCTGCTCGCGGTACGTCCGGCGATCGATGATCCGCTCGTCATCCTCCTCGCCGGAACGGCGGCCATCGCGGCCGTGGGCCTTATCGACGACCTCCGCTCCCTCTCGGCCTCGGTGCGCCTCGGAATTCAGATCGTTGTCGCCATCGCGGTCGCCGCCGGGGGGACGCTTCTCATCGACCTCCTCTCCCCACTCGGGACACTGCGGGTGCCGCTCTTCGCGCTTGCGGTGGTTCTGACGGCTTTCTGGGCTGCCGGGGTAACCAACGCCTACAACTTTATGGACGGGATCAACGGGATCGCGTCGATGGAGGCCATCGTCGCCGGCGGAGCACTTGCGATTCTGCTTTCCCGTGACGGCGACGTCGCCGGCGCGGTCGTGGCGATGGCGACGGCCGGCGCCGCGGCCGGATTTCTGCCGTGGAACTACCCGAAGGCGCGGATCTTCATGGGGGATGTCGGTAGTGGCGCCCTCGGGTTCCTGCTCGCCATGCTCGCCGTGCGCTTGTCGTTTCTCGGGGGATCGCTCCTCGAGGGAGCGTTGCCACTGTTACCCTTCCTATTCGACACTTCACTCACGCTCGCGCGACGCATCGCGAAACGGGAGCGGTGGTGGACCGCTCACAGGACGCACCTCTATCAGCGGTTGACCCAGATGGGGTGGAGTCACGCGGCGGTGACCGCGGTGTGGGGAGGGTTGGCGCTGCTTTCGGCGGCGGTGGCGATCGCGTTGCGCGATCTTTCGTGGACCGCGGGCATGGTGGTGGTCATCGCGTTGGTGCTCGTGCATGCGGCCCTGGCGTTCGCGATCCTGCGGCGCACGAGCGCGCCTGCCGCCTGAGCCAGGGGGCCGGAATCCTGCCGGGGTGCATGACATGTCATCCCGACCGTAGGGCCTGTCCTGAGGGGCGGTAGCGACGAAGGAAGGGATCAGGGGGGCGGGAAATGCGTACGACGCGGCGAACCTAAATCCTTCCGCCGACAAGGTCCCCGAACTCCATTCCGAGCGGACAGTGTTCTTTGGCGCGCAACCGGCAGTCTTCGCTTCGCTCGACTGCCGGCTACCGTCTGGCACCGCTCCGCGGTGCTGGTCACTTGCGCGGTCATGGCTACGAAAACGGGAGTACGCTCAGTTCGCGCTCCATCGATTCGCCCGCGTCGAAGAGATCGTCTGCGCTTCCTTCAGCGTCCGCTCTTCCTCCGCCAGCCGGAGATCGTGGTCGATCATGATTTTCACCAGCTGCTTGAAGTTGACTTTCGGAGTCCAACCGAGCTTCGTCCGCGCCTTCGTGGCGTCTCCGAGAAGAAGATCGACCTCGGTGGGGCGGAAGTAGCGGGGATCGATCTCGACGTAAGGCTTCCAGTCGAGATCAAGCTGTCCGAACGCCTCATCCAGAAACTGCCGGATGGAATGGGTCTCGCCGGTCGCGATGACATAGTCCTCGGGCTCCTCCGCCTGGAGCATCAGCCACATCGCTTCGACGTAGTCCTTGGCGTAGCCCCAGTCGCGGCGCGCGTCGAGGTTGCCGAGGTAGAGCTTCTCCTGCAGGCCCAGCTTGATTCTGGTGGCAGCGCGGGTGATCTTGCGCGAGACAAAGGTCTCGCCACGGCGCTCCGATTCGTGATTGAAGAGAATGCCATTGCAGGCGAACAGGTCGTAGCCTTCCCGGTAGTTCACGGTGATGTGATAGGCGTAGGCCTTCGCCGCCCCGTACGGGGAGCGGGGATAGAACGGGGTGGTCTCTTTCTGCGGAGTCTCCAGCACCTTGCCGTAGAGCTCGGATGATGATGCCTGATAGAACTTCGGCTTGATGCCGAGCTCGCGGATCGCTTCGAGGATTCGTACGGCGCCGAGCGCAGTGACCTCTGCCGTATACTCCGGCACATCGAAGCTGACCCGGACGTGCGACTGCGCCCCGAGGTTGTAGATCTCGTCGGGATTGACGCTGCGGAGGATGTGGTTGATGGAGCTGGAGTCGTTCAGGTCACCGTAAACGAGACGGAGACGGGTGTTGGGCTCGTGGGGGTCCTGGTAGAGATGGTCGATCCTGTCCGTGTTGAAGGACGACGATCTCCTGATCATCCCCCAGACCTCGTATCCTTTCTCGAGCAGGAGCTCGGCGAGGAACGAACCGTCCTGGCCGGTGATGCCGGTGATGAGGGCTTTTCGGGACATGTATGGGCTCCAGTGTGAGCGGTCGGCCTGCAGAGACTTCGTGAAGCAGACGCCCGGCAGAAATCGAAGTCACGATAGACGAGGGACGGGGGTGGCGCAAGCCGTCCCGGGAGATCGGAGGTTTTTTGAAATCGAGCAGCAGGATTTTCGTGGCGGGTCACCGGGGGCTGGTCGGCTCCGCCATTGTCCGTCGTCTGACAGCCGAGGGGTTCGACAACCTCGTCATCCGAAGTCGCTCGGAGCTCAATCTGATCGACCAGAGCGCCGTCCACGCCTTCTTCGAATCGGAGAAAATCGAATATGTCTTCCTGGCGGCGGCGACCGTCGGGGGGATTCTGGCGAATTCCAGCAGGCAGGCCGACTTCCTCTACGACAACCTGATGATCGCCGCGAACGTGATTCACGCAGCTGCGAAGTCCGGGGTCGATAAGCTTTTGTTTCTCGGGAGCTCCTGCATTTACCCGAAACATGCTCCGCAGCCGATGAAGGAGGAGCATCTTCTAACCGGTCCGCTCGAGCCGACGAACGAGGGATACGCGATCGCCAAGATCGCGGGGCTGAAGCTCTGCGAGAAGTACAACCAGCAGTACAGCCGGCGATTCATTTCGGCGATGCCCACGAACCTCTACGGCCCGAACGACAACTTTCATCCCGAGGGGAGTCACGTGATCCCCGGAATGATGCGCCGCTTTTACGAGGCGAAGTCGCGGGGAGATGAGTTGGTGACGGTGTGGGGGAGCGGGACGCCGCGTCGCGAATTCCTCCACGTCGATGACCTCGCGAGTGGGCTCATGACTCTCATGGTGAAGTATGAAGAATCGCAAACGATCAACGTCGGATCGGGACAGGAAGTGACCATCCGCGAGCTTGCCGGCCTGATGAAGGAGGTCGTCGGCTTTGAAGGCGGGATCGAGTTCGATACGTCGAAGCCGGACGGGACACCGCGGAAGCTCCTCGACAGCTCGCGATTGGAAGCGCTGGGTTGGAAGCCGGAAGTGGAGCTGCGGGAAGGGCTCGCGTCGACGTATGCGTGGGCGGTGAGTGAGGGCGCGCTGGAGGGGCGCAGCTGAGAATCCAGCAACCCCATTTTCAGAAGTAGTGGCGGGTCGCTGCCGAAGAACCGAGCGCTGCGAGCGCGCAGGCTTGCGTGAGGCGCAAGCGACTCGCTCGACAGTCGAGCCTCCGCGCTTTTTTTGCTACTGTCGAGGGGATGATTCACACCACGGGATCGTTCGCTTGAGAGTTTCCTTCCCGAAACTGCTCACGATCTGCTGGATCGGCCTCCTTTCCGGTGCGCTTCCCGCCCTCGGGTACCACCCGCAATGGCGTCTCGGCAGCACGCTTCAGACTTCCACCGAGGCATCGGATCTGATCCTGCACGATTTCAATGGCGACGGGCGCGACGACCTTCTCATCCGCACGCCCGACAACAAGATTCAGCTCGCTCTGGTGGAGCCGGGTGGAACCATCGGGGCTCCTGTCACCCTCTACACCGGCACTTCGCTTGGTCAGTTCATTCTCGGAGACTTTGACGGGAACGGCGCCCTGGATGTCATCGCCGCCGAAGCAGGCATTGACAGCGTGGTCATCCTCCCCTTCGCGCCGGATACCGGATTCGGCGAGCCGATCGTCACAGCGCTCGGCGTGACGCCAAATCAGATCGCCATGGCGCATACGGGAGAAGACTCCCATGCCGATCTGGTCGTCTACAGCTTCGACTTGTCGGCCGTCGTGATCTTCACGGGCAAGGGGGATGGCGCATTCGACGAAGTTCAGCGAGTGACTCTCCCGTTCACTCCGTACCACATCCAGATGGAGGTGGGTGACTTCGACGCCGATGGTCACACCGACTTCTTCATGAATCCGTACGATCCTCTCTTCGGATACCAATTCTTTTATGGGCGTTCCGATGGGGACTTCGATCCGGTGTCGTTCGTTGCGACCGGTCGTCCCTACCGGACTCAGATGATCGATCTCGATGATGATGGAGACTACGATATCGTTTCGGCACGATGGTTCCTGACTGAGAGCGACTATTCTCACCTGGTCGTTTATCTGAACCTCGGATCGAGAAACTTCGCTGCCCCGGTGAATTACCCCCTTAACCGGAACTCTGACCCCTCTGGCCCGTACGTCAGAGATTTCGCCGCTGGAGATTTCGACGGCGATGGAGCACTCGATCTGGTCATCTCGACCAGTCTGTCGATCGTCACTATGCTGGGTAACGGGAACGGGTCTTTTCGCCCGCCGCGCATCCACGATCGCCCGACGAATTCTGCCGGAAAACTGATGCAGTTAGAGGTTCTGGCCGCGAGCGAGATGCAGTTCGACGTCGGATTCATCGAATTGCAGTCGGCAGCACCCATGCTGGGGTTCCTCGAGAACCTGGCCGGCCGCCTCGACATCTCCGCGTCGAGCACTTATCCGGTCATCTCGGTTGGTCAGCCGACGGAAATCCGAGTGGTGCTTCAGGAACCGGCCGGGGTTCGGAGCTTCTGGGATTTTCCTCCGCCGTATCCGACCGGGCTCGTCTCCATGATCGAGGGCGAGTCCGTGAAGGCCAGCGCGATACCATCGAATCGAATCGTGGAGTTCGACTTCGTTTCAGGCGAAGCGGGGGAGCATCCAATCGAGTTCTCTTTCGCGGGCGATGACGAGTACCACCCCGCCACCACCGATGCCCCATTAATCCAGAAGGTCGTTTCCGCAGAGACGACAGTCGTAGTAAGCAGCCCGACGGAAGGGGAGGCGATTCCTTACGGGAAGGCGTGGGAGGTTCATGCGACCGTCACCTCACCGATCGAGAGCTCGCTGAACGGAAGGTTCTGGGGGGTTCTCGATGGGAACAAGGAGGAGTGGAGCCGCTCCGGACCACCTCTCTCGTGGAGCTTCGGGTACCTGTCGGTTGGGACGCACGATTTCCAGGCAAAGTACGAGGGGAACGCCACTCAGCCGCCCAGCATCTCGCGGGTGCTCACGCAGGCCGTCCGGAAAGCGAACACAACGCTCTCGATCGAAGCTCCGGCCTACGTGAGGTACGGAGCGTCTCTGACCGTGCGCGTGAATCTTCTGTATGAATGGAGCTACTCGAGTGACGGTGAGACGATCGAGATCCTGAGCGGAACGACCGTGGTGGGGTCGGTAGTGGTCACCACCGTTCCGGAATCGGTTTCCGTCTCGCTCTCCCCCCGTGTGCACTACCTGAGGGCGAGGTATGGCGGTTCGACGAATTTCGCTTCTTCCATCAGCGAAAGTCGTCGGGTGGAGGTTCTGGCCGACCAGGCGGTCAATGCTCGGGCGATTCCGGCGGGCTCGGGAATCCTCATCACGGCCAGCGTTGCAACGCAGATCCCCACACACTTCGTCATTTCCCGCCGAGTGAACGGGTCGCCCTGGTCCTTCTTTTTCTCCAGCTCCGGTCCCTCCTGGGTCGATGAGCCCGCGCAGCCGAACACCGTTTATGCTTATCGGATCGAGGCCGTGCAGAACGGTATCGTGGTCGGCGAAGACAGCGACATCGCGACCACGGTCACCTTTACGAACGATCCGCTGAAGCCCGGGGATGCGATCGAGGCGCAACAGTTCGAGGAAATCCTCTCCGCGGTCAATCTCCTTCGTTCGGCTGCCGGACTCGCGGCGCTGAGTCTGCCCGAGGTGAAGGCGGGAGGGATCGTGCGCGCTTCGACCGTCGAGGCGATTCGCTCGGCAATCAACGAGGCGAGATCAGCTCTCGGGGTTGTACCCTTCGCCTTCCGCGACCTCGTTGCTCCCGGACAGCCGATCCGGGCTCGCGACATCCAGGACCTGCGCGACGCAATTCGCTGATTGAACGGTGGCCGGACTCTCCAGAGTCCGGAGGGGGCGTGGCGGAGGATCCTTTCCTCCGCCCACTCGGGCCCGAAGGCAGATCCTGCAATTTTGAGGTTCTTCGGTCGCGCTCACGGAATGCTTGAAGGCGCGCGAGGCGCGGCGCTCCCTCAGAATGACAATGACCGGACTCTGGAGAGTCCGGCCACTGGTTACTGCGTCCCCGCCCTCAGTTGCGTGATGTGGATCGCCTTGACTGGGGTGGTGGTCGCGGTGATCACCGGGTCGGTGTAGGCAATCGGCGGCAGACCGGCGGTGGCGCGGGCGGCGTCGAGTGCCGTTCGCAGCTCGGTGAGGTGGAGGCGCGCGATCGGGACGCCGGCGGTCAGGGTCGGAGTCGTGAAGGTGAAGGCGCCGAGACCGGCGGCCGCGCGCATCGCATTGACCGCCGTGCGCAGCTCGGTGAAGTGCTGAGCGCGGATCGGCGCTCCGACCAGGGATGTGTCGGTGAAGGCGATGGTCGTCGCGGCATCGATCGCGTAAGCCGACGCTGCGGTCCCGCCGATCATCGCGCGGATTCGGTAGAGGTACGTCGTGCCGGCCGCGAGTCCGGGGTCCGTTGCGGCGGTCCCCGTGGGGCTCGAGAGTGGTGCGTACGCGCCGCCGAGCGAGCTCCTCCAGATCTCGTAGCCCGTCGCTCCGGAAACGGCATTCCAGGTGAGCGAGACCTGCGTTCCGATCGCCGTCGCCGAGAAGGCCGTAGGCGTCTTCAATTGAAAGTACGTGTACCCGCCTGCGACGAGGGCGGTGCCGCCGACGGTCTGGACGCTCACGTCCACCACGCCGACCGCGTGCGCCGGTGCCGTGAAGGTCCGCGAGGTCGCGCTGCCGGTCGTAGGCGCGGAGTTGCCGCCGATGGTCACGACCGCGGTGAGGAGGTTCATCCCCGTGATCGTTACGGTCTCTCCTCCGGCGGCTCCGCCGGCGTTTGGAACGATCGACGCGATCGTCGGCGGGGGATAGGAGTCCTCGAACGCGCCCATGTCGGTCGTCGCGGTTCCGTTGCCGTCGCCATCCTTCGGCCGGGCCACGCCGCGCTGATCGACCGCAGGGCTGCCGGTGTTGGTGCCGGCGTCGATCGCTGGACTCCCGACCGCGAGAGCGTGGGTGGGAGTGGGGCCGCCGTTGTTCTGCAACGGGCCGAGAAGCGGGTTCTGGCCGGACTTGTCCCCGGTGCCGGACAAGCCGCACGTGGTTCCGGAGTCGAGGTTGTGGCTGCTGCCTGCCTCGAGCGGAAAGCCGAAAGCGCAGTTCGACGGGGTGTTGCTCGCGACGATCGTGTTCACCGCCGTCACCCCGCCGCCGGCGGAGATACCGCCGCCCGAAGGCGCGCTGTTGTTGGCGATGGTCACGTTGCGGAGAGTATTCGTGAAGACGAGCTCCAGCCCGCCTCCCGAATAGACGGTTGCGTTGTTGCCGCTCACCGTGACGTTCACCAGGGTGAGTCCACCCTGGCTGAGGACTCCACCGCCCTGCTCCGCCTGATTGCCGCTGATCGTAGACGACTCGACGGTGGACACGATGCCGAACGCGTGGAAGATCCCGCCTCCCGAGCCCGCCTGGTTCCCGCTGATGATCGCGTTCTGCACGGTCAGCGGCGCCTCGGCCAGAATGCCGCCGCCGAAGCTCGCGGCGGAATTCCCGTTGCGGATCGTCACGTGCGAGATCGTGAGGGGGCCCAGATTGTGGAAGACGCGATCGAGCCCGCCGCCGTCGATGATGGTCGTGGCCGCTGCCGCGCCGGTGATCGTCACCGGCTGCGAGGCCGCGATGTCGAGATCGCCGAACGCCGCTCCGTTCTCGCCGGTGCCCGCGATCGAGAGTGTGTAGGTGCCGGCCGGAAGAACGATCGTGTCGCTGCCGTCACCTGCGTTCGCCTCCATGATCGCCGCCCGAAGCGTGCAGGCGCCGCCAGCCGCCGCGCAGATGTCGTTTCCGGGCGTCGCGTCGGCCAGGTCGGCGGTGCTGTTCACCGTGAACACGGGCGGCAGCACGGTGCTGAGCAAGTTAACCCCGTTATTCGTGAAGTTCGGGTCATGGGAGCCGGGAATCGTCTGGAACTGCGACAGGGTGCTGCCCCGCTTGATGGCGGTCGCCTGGAAGGTGACGTTCGCGGTGCCGCCCATGAGGAGAGTCCCGAGGCTGCACACGATGGGCGGCGCTTGCGTACAGCTCCCCTGCGAGGGGGTTGCCGCGCTCAGAGTGACGTTGGAGGAGAGAAATGCGTTGAGCGTCACCCCCGTCGCCGTTCCGGGGCCCGCGTTCCCGAGGGTGATGGTGTAGGTGATCGTGCCGCCGAAGGCCACGGGGTCGGGCCCGACGAGGCCGTTGGCGAAGACGTCGGCCGAGCTGACCGTCGTCTGGGCGGTGGCGGAGACGACCGGGTTGACGTTGACGAAACGCCCTCCCGTGATCGTGGCCGTATTGAGGAGGGGGGAGGTGACGCTTCCGAGCACGAAGACCTCGATGGTCTTCGTATCGTTCGAGCTCGCCGGAATGGTGTCGAAGGTGCAGGTCACGATGCCGTCGTCGTGAACGCAGCCGCTCGAGGCGTTGCTGAACACGACGCCGGCGGGAAGGGGATCGGTGACGATGGCGCCGAGAGCGGGGACGGATCCCTGATTCGTGACCGTGATCGTGTAGGTGATCGAGCCGTTGATCATCACCGGGTCCGGCGAGTCGGTCTTCGCGATCGAAAGGTTCACGGAGGGGACGAGCTCGAATGCGCCGATGTCGCACCGCTCGTCGTAGTTCGCGTTGCCGTCCATCGGCCGGGAGACGCCGCGCTGGTCCGTCGAGGGGCAGGCACCGGAGCCGCTCCCCGGCGTCAGGGGGCTCGCGGCGTCGATGGCAGGGCTGCCGGCGCCGAGGGCCATCGTGGTCGTCGTGCCGCCGTTGTCGGCGAGCGGCCCGAGGAGCGGATTGACCGAGGTGAGGTCGGTGAACGTGCCGCCGAAGAAGCACTGGGTGGGGTCGCGGACCAGGTTGTAGCCCAGTGACGTCATCCCGTTGACGGAGTAGCAATCCGGGATCTGGGGGCCCGCACTCGAATCGGTGTTGTTCGCGATGAGGGTGTTCTGAAAGTCGAGGGTCGCGCTCGATAGATCGTTGTAGATGCCTCCAGCGTCTCCCGAGCCATCCTGATTGAAGTCCGCCGCGTTGGAGGCGACCGTGACGCTCTTGAGCAGGGCGTTTCCGAATGGCCCGTTGAAGATGCCGCCGCCGCTCTCTTCGGCGACGTTGCCGGCGATCGTGGCGTTCTCGAGGATGAGGTTGCCTGCGTTGTAGATCCCTCCGCCGTTACCGGGGGTCGACTGCGCTCCGTTGAGCCGAACATTCCCTCCGGTCATCGTCATGATCGCTTCGTTGTAGATGCCGCCTCCGGCGGCTGCGCCGTTGGAGTAGACGGAGACGTCGACGATGGTCGCGGTCCCGCCGTTGCGGATGCCTCCTCCCTGCCCACCCGAGATGTTGCCCCCCAGGATCGACACTCCGGAGATCGTTGCGTTCGCGCCGGTGTGGATCTGGAGAATGCGGTCGCTGGAGTTTCCAGCGATGATCGTGGTCGCGGCCCCGGCCCCCGCGATGGTGATGCCGTTTGATGCGACGAGGTCGAGGTCGCCCGTGGCCGATGCGTCTTCGAACGCGCCATCAATCATGAGCAGGTAAGTTCCGGCCGGAAGATGGATCGTCGTCCCGCCGAATGTGTTCTGGGCATTCGCCTGCTGGATCGCCGCGCGAAGGGTGCAGACGCTGCCAGCCGTGGCGCATACGGAGTCGAACGGGTTCGCGTCGACGGCGTCGGCGGTGCTGTTGACGTTGATGTCGGCGGCGAAGACCGCGCGCGCGCCGAGGGCGAGCATCAGGATCAGCGCCGCGCGGGCGAGACGGCCGAGCGCGCGGCGCACGTCGTGATCGTGGAACGAGGCCGCAACGGGACTCTCCAAAGGCATGGTGCACTCCCTGTCTGTTCGCGGACGACAGCGCTCCGACCCGGACGACAGGAGACCACGGGCGCTTTGGCGATTGACGAGAGTATGCGCGCGTCCGGCAGGGTCGCGCTAGCGGCGTTCGTGGAAAGGCGAGGGGCTAGGGGCCAGGGACCAGGGGCTAGGGGAGGTGGCGCCGCTGCGCGGCGCGCTGTTGTTTTGAGGTGCCGGACGTTCGGCCGGGTTCGGCGCCGGTCGCCTCCCTGACCGTCGCTTCGCGACCGGACCGGCGCAGCCGGTCCCTACGGAGTCGCGGCGAATGATCCTGGCCCTTCCGGTGTTTATCTGCCTGATCCGGTCACCCAACACCCCTCCGGGAGGACGCTCTCTTTGATCCATCGCGCCAGCTCCATCGCACTCTTTCTCGCCCTGCTCGCGACCGCAGCTTTCGCCGGGAGCTACATCCTTCCGTCGGAGGAGGAGCTGGTGCGGCGGGCGGATGCGATCGGGACGTTTACCGTGACTTCGGCGAACAGCTACTACGGGGCGGACGGGTTGATCTATACGCGGTACTCGCTCGCGACCAGGGAGCGGATCAAGGGGGAGCTGGGGGCGGATAGCACCTACCTGGTTGAGATGGGCGGTGTGGTGGGGTCGCGGATGTTCTCGGTGTCGACCTCTCCGCACTACGCGCCAGGGGAGCGGGTGCTGGTGTTCCTCGCGCGGCGGGGGGAGACGTGGGCGACGCTCGATGGGCAGATGGGGAAGTTCAGCTTCGCGCGGCGGGGCGATGGGAGCGAGGTTCTGGGGCGGGATCAGGATGTGTTCCCGATCCTGCCGCAGGGAACGGGGCACCGGACTCTGGAGAGTCCGACCACACTGGAGAGTGCGGCCACCATGCTCGCGAGGATCCGGCGCCTGACGGCGGAGACTCGCGACGAGCCGGTTCGACAGGTCGCGATCTCGCCGATGCTGGTCAAACCCGACGACGCGGCGGCGGTGAACGCGTTCAATACGGCGCGCGCCGCGTGGAACGGGGACGCGGGGTCGAACATCAACATCGGGAACGGCGGCACCGTGGCGAGCATCGTCTACGGGACCAGCAACAACGAGAACGTCGTCCACTTCGGCGTCCCTTCGAGCTTCTGCTACGGGAATCCCCCCAATTGCCCTCTCACCGGGAACGTCGTCGGCCAGGCCCAGGTCTGGGCCACCAGCGCGAAGAACACGCTGCGCGGCGAGGAGTTCTACACGGCCGATGAATGCGACGTGGTCGTGGAGGCGGGCCTCACCGGCAACGCACTCAACGAAGTCACCGCCCACGAGCTCGGCCACTGCCTCGGGTACCGCCACTCGAACCAGGGGACCCCCAACACCAGCAACGCGCTGATGAACTCGAGCGTGTCGGGCGTCGGAGCGAACCTGCGCGCCTGGGATCGCGACGCGGCGAACGTGGTCTACGGCGACGGCTCGGCCGCCGCCCCCGGAGTCACCGGCAACTCCTACCTCACGCAGTTCGGCTTCGCGATCCCCGGCGGCGCGCGATGGCCCACCGGCGGATTCACGATGAAGGTGCAGGGTGACGTGGCGTCCAGCTGCTCGACACCGGCCATCACCACGCAGCCGCAGAACCGGAGCATCTCCTCCGGGCAGACGGCGACCCTCTCCGTTGCGGCGAGCGGCGCAGGGCTCAGCTTCCAGTGGTATTCGGGGGGGCCTCCCTCCACCGGCTCCGCCATCCCCAACGCAACCGCCGCCTCGTTCACCACGCCCGCTCTGACGTCGACACAGACGTACTCGGTGCGGGTCTCCAACTCGTGCGGATCAGTCGACTCGAGCGTCGCCACCGTGAGCGTCGGCTGCGCCGTTCCAACCATCACCACGCAGCCACAGAATCGCTCGATCCCCACCGGTCAGACGGCCACGCTGTTCGTCGCCGCAAGCGGAGCGGGGCCGCTCACCTACCAGTGGTTCAGCGGCGGGACTCCGTCGTCCGGCACTTTGATCCCCGGAGCGACGAGCGCGACGTTCACCACGCCGCCGCTGTCGGTCACCCAGACCTACTCGGTCCGCGTCACGAACAGCTGCGGAAGCGCGAGCTCGAACATCGCGATCGTGAGCGTCGAGAACTGCACGCAACCGGCGATTACCGCGAACCCGGTCTCCACGACCATCGACAGCGGCCAGTCGGCCAGCCTCACCGTGATCGCATCGGGAACCTTGCCGCGAACGATCCAGTGGTACCGCGGCCTCAGCGGCAACCTGTCGACCCCCATCGCGGGCGCCGTCTCGGCAACGCTCAACACCGGTCCCCTCACCGCGACGAGCCAGTTCTGGGCCCAGGTCACAAACAGCTGCGGCTCGGCGAACAGCAACACGGCGACCGTCACGGTGCGATCGGCCTGCACGTCGCCGGTGATCACCACGCCGCCGCAGAGCGTCGCGATTCTTTCAGGGTCGCAGGCGACGCTGCAGGTCGTCGCCACCGGGACGAGCCTGCAGTTCCAGTGGTACCGGGGGGAGACGGGGGACCTGGCGAACCCGGTGGCGGGGGCGACGGGGTCGGCGTTCACGACGCCTCCGCTGACGTCGAATCAGAGGTACTGGGTGCAGGTGTTCAATTCGTGCGGCACGCTGAACAGCGCGAGCGCGAGGGTTTCGATGAAGCGGGTGAGGGCGGTGAGGCGGGGGAGGG
>Ga0209347_1002007_pt1 | contig 28899 bp, 29 predicted proteins | sample AutmiccommuBRH23_FD_187382 | JGI IMG/M metagenome (GOLD analysis project Ga0209347, IMG submission 187382) | Deep subsurface microbial communities from Mt. Terri, Switzerland - Autotrophic microbial communities BRH/23 (SPAdes) (version 2) | ecosystem: Environmental > Aquatic > Deep subsurface >...
CGCCCGGGCCAACACCTCCAACGCCTCGCGCTGACTGTCCGACATCGCCAAAGGCGGTGCAGCTGCTGCGCTCATTCACCAAGGCTACCAGCCAATCACATACTTATTCGGATGACACACCACTAGCACGAGGTTGGCACCGGCCTCCGTTAAGGCGTGCACTGCCTGCGGGTTGAGAAGGTCGCGGCAGATGGCCATCACAATATGCCAGCCCGCGGCGGTGACGTACACCCGCAACTCCGGCCAACCCTGCGGTTGGATGTCTTCGAGGATCGGATGCTGTGCGGGAGAGTGTTTTTCGTGGATCAGCGGGTCTGGATGCCCGCGCACCCAGGCGATCGCGGTGTTGCGCCGCCGGCGCGGTGAACCATCGCTGTGATGGTAGCTGCCGGCGACCAGTAGTCGGGGTCCGTCGGGGCGGCGCACCCACGCCTGCAGTCGTCGCGACAGCGACTCGGTGACACACAACTCTGGTAGGACTACTATCGAGGCGCCGGCGTCGGCGGCGGCACCGATGAGCTCATCGAGGATGCGGTGTTGTTGGCGGACATTTGTTGGCCGGATGGGGAATGCGGGCTGCGCGGGATCCGCGGGCAGCGTGAACTCCGTTAAGGCCGTGTTCGGGTGGCACGTGGCGATGATGGTGTCGATGGTGACCAGATCCGCCAATGCGTCAAACAGGCTGTAGTCGAACACGATTCGAAATTGGGTGGCCCACCCGCCGGCCAGCCGAACTCGGCGGGTTTCGTCTAGGCGGTTGGCCAACCGCCACGGCGGCGCGGTGGGCCGCATGTCCATCACGGCGCGAATGTCGGGCACTCCCAAGGGGATCGGGTCACCAACTGCCGGCTGATACGGACTGCGCCGTCGGAACGAGTCGGCAAGAAATTGGCCGTAGTGTTCGTCCACGAGCTGCGCCAGAGCGTGGGCGATCATCACCGGCGCGACCCCGTCGACAGGAGTCAGTGCTTGCGCCAGCGCACTGCGCAAGGGCGTGTCTATGGTTGACTCGGCTGGGTGGGACACGGCGATCGCCTCAATCGGACGAAGAATTGTGGTGAGCATCGCCCGCATCCGCGGATCGGTGGCTTGCGCCCATAACACCTGGTGTTCGTCACGGCACAGATGCAGCAGGTGCGTCAGTGTGACCAAGGGGTCTGTCTGTTCGAGGACCCTTTCCCGCAGCCTTTCCAGCCGTTCGGCAGGCGACTGTAGCCGAGCCACGCACGGCGAGCACGGCCCCACGTTCGGATCAAATCCGGTGGGCATGTCGTCACCAACGATCTTGACGGGATGGATCATGGTGCGCCTCATGGCTGGATCGCTTGTGCCGCATGCGTGTGCTCACCCGGGCCAGGTCCAATCCGCGACTTTCGGGGATCAATGTGACGGTGTCCATCGATCCACCGCGTCATCGAGCGGAGTGGAGTCCAGCACCCGCTTGCGGCCCAGCAGACCCGGCGGCCTGGCCGCCTCCACAGTGACCTCGAAGGATCCGGTTCGGCCACCTCGAGCGGGCCGGCCGGGCGCGCATGTCTATGAACACCGTGTGCTCCCTCTCGAGGTCCTGACTGTCGAGCACGAACAGAATCTGCTCGTCGCCCGCGATGCTCTTCTGGGGTGCCTCGCTGCTCAGACCACTATCGCGCAGCGCTTACTGCCCGGGCGACATACCGCCAGGCGCCATTTCCCGGGCGCCATAGCTCCAGGCGACATGCCCCCGGGCGCCATACCCCCGGGCATCATGCCTTGGTGCCTGGGCAGGCCGCACCTGGCGCTCAGATCCCTGACCGGTTGGTGGATGTTCTGGAACGTGGCCGCCACGTCTGGGTGGGTGTCGGTCCCATCACCCTGGCAAACGACACGTGTCAGGTCCGGCCGGCGCTGCGGCGGCGTTCGGTGCTGCAGCGATCATGAGGGTGGTGAGACCCGATAGGGCGACGGTCGCCAGTGCGGTCATCTTCACGGTTGTTCTCCTTTCGCGTACTTCGAGCACTCATACGATTGCTCTTAGTACGTAGCTAATCAGTAGCGAATTTCAGGATACATGGTCTAGAACACATGCCAAGCGAATCAGACCACGGTTTCATAACGAGTAAATAGCCTCTACGCCACCATCTTTCGATGCGGGCACGGCGGTATATATACGGCAACAGGCCGGTCTGCAGCGCGGCTATGAGCATGTTTCAGCAAACTCCACTCAGACTGACCTCCGGCCTGAGGGCGGGCATCGAACGCCTACGAAGTTCTATATGGGGCTGGAGCACCAGCTTTGGGTTAGGCCGGCCGTCAGCTCGTCGAGCCGACGGCACCAGCGCGCAGCCAGCCCTGCTTCACATCGCTATGCGTGGTCGCGCCGACTGCATGCACCGACATTGGACGGCGATTGTTCATCGTCGCGCAGACGTAGGCTCTGCCACCTCGGGCGCTAGGTGTCCGCCGCGATCCAGCCGATGCAGAGCCAGTGCTGCTACCAGCCCGATCAATGCCAGTGCGCCCCACAGCAGTTCGTCGGCGCCGGCGTCGCGAGCAGCTTGCAAGAGCGCACCGGTGGCCAGGTTGCCGGCTAGAATGCCGACTCCCACAATGGTGTTGTAAAACCCGTAGTGCGTGGCCACCAAGCGGTTACCCGACAGGGACACCACAGTGTCCATTTCGAACGGGAAGACCGCTGCAGAGCCAACGGCCAACAGCGCCGCCGATGCCAGCAACGCGACGATGGCCGCGGTGGCGCCAAAGCGCCCGCTATTGGGAACGGCCAGTAGCGGCACGAAGGACACCGCCAGGATCATCATGCCGATCATCAGCGATCGTCCGGCGCCCCAGCGGGCGGCGAACCATCGCGTGATGCGCAGCTGTCCACCTACCGCGACGAGGCCGGAGATGACGAAGACCGCTGCAACCAGCAGTGATTCGTGTTGCGGTGCCAGCGCGGCAGCGTGCAGCGGCAAAGCGAGGTAGACCTGGAAACTCAACACATAGGAGCCGATCATCGCTGCGGCGAACCATAGGAATGATCGGTTGGCCACGACGATGCGCCAGTCGTCGAGTATCGCGGTCTTCTCGGCGACTGGGTCGGCGCTATGTTGCGGCAAGGCGAACAGCTGCGCCACGGTCAGGACAGCGAACACGGCGGCCGCGACGGCAGCCGCGATGCGAAAGTCCATCACCATCAGCGCCAGTCCTGCCAGCGGGCCCGCCAGGATGCCGGCTTGATAGAACACGTTGAACATGGCGAACGCTTCGACCCTGCGCGGTCCGGAATCGGCGGCCAGGTAGGCGCGCACCGCCGGATTGAACAACGCTCCTGCGAAACCGGTTGCCGCCGAGGCGATCAGAATGGCAGGTAGCGAGTGCGCGACAATTAGGAGCCCGAATCCGGCGGTGCGCAACAGACAGCCGGCAACGATGAGTGGCTTGTAGCCGAGCCGGTCGGCGAGGGTGCCGCCGATGATGAACATGCCCTGCTGGGAGAAGTTGCGCACACCCAAAACCAGACCGACCGCCCACGCCGCCAGGCCCAGCGGCCCGGCCAGATAGCCGGCCAGGTAGGGCATCAGCATGTAGAAGCCCAGGTTGATGCCGAACTGGTTGATCATCAGCATCCGGCTTGGCCAGCCGAAGCTGCCGAATTGTCTGAGGACACTCATCAGCGGGTGCTCCGCACCGGATCGACCACGTTGAGGCACCGCGTCCAGGAGGTGACGACCTGTTCGGTCGGGTGGGCGATGACGGCCGGCTCTGGGGGCGGTTGCCCGCCGAGAAGTTCGTGCTGGCGGCAATAGTCGTCGTTGTAGACGGTGTCGAAGTAGCGCTGCGGCCCGTCGGGGAAGACGGCGGCGATACTGGTGTCCACCGGGTGGGTTCGGGCGACCCAGCCGGCGACCAGCGCGACTGCGCCCACGCTCCACCCGCCACTGGCGTAGTGGGTTGCCGCCAGGGTGCGGCATGCCCACACCGCCTCGGCCGGCGCCACCCAATGCACCTCATCGAACGCGTCGTAATCCACATTGCGCGGATAGATGCTCGAGCCCAGTCCGCGCATCAACCGGGTGGCCGCGGGCTGGCCGAAGATGGTCGAGCCGACGGTATCGACTCCGATCAACCTCAGATCGGGATTGAACTGGCGAAGTACTCGTGCCACTCCCGCGGAGTGACCGCCGGTGCCCACCGAACACACCAGCACGTCGATGTCGCCGAGCTGGGCGTGCAACTCCAGCGCCAGGCCCTGGTACGCCTCCACATTGTCGGGATTGTTGTACTGGTCGGGATACCAGGAGTGAGGGTGGGCGTCCAGCAGCTCGGCGACCCGGTCGCGGCGGGCCTGCTGCCAACCCCCCTGTGGGTGAGGCTCGGTCACCACATCGACCTGGGCGCCGAAGGCCGACAGCATTCGGTGCATGATCGGTTCCATCCCCGGGTCGGCCACCAGGGTCACAGGGTGGCGATACACGGTGCCGGCCAGTGCCAGACCCAAACCTAGTGTGCCGCTTGTGGATTCCACGATGCGTGCCTCTGGGCGTAGGTCGCCGCGGGCGCGGCCGCGCTCCACCATGTGCATGGCGGGGCGGTCTTTCATGCCGCCGGGATTGAACCCCTCCAGCTTGGCCCAAAAGCCGCGCTCATCACTACCGAACGGCGCGGATATCTGCAGCACCGGGGTGTGTCCCACCATCGTGCCCGGCCGGTGGTTGCGGCCCAGCCCGCGGTGGCGCGAGAAGTGCAGGTCGGTGGAATGGATGGACAGAACATCGGTCATATGAGTGTCGTTTCTACATCGGAGCCGCGACTTGGCGGCGCGGCGACTGAAGAGGGGCAGCAGGGGGCGACCGGCCGTGCGAGGTGAGCGCGGTCGGTCTCGGGCTGCCCGGTCAGCGCCGCGAGATGCAGAAGCGGGCCAGCAGATCGCGGCCCGAGACGATAGGGGCTAGGCCACCCGGCGGGGCGCGTATCGTCGCCCAGATCCCATGGCCGCCGTACATCCAGGCCGCAGCCACGGCGACAGCCAACCCGAGGGCCACCAGTACTGTGGCCACCCGTGGCAACACGGCGGTCACGAAGGTGTCCGGCGACAAGACTACCGACTGCTGGACATGCGGATGATCCACAACGACAGCAAACTCGTCGGCCAGCGCTGTCGCCACCGCGTGAGGGCCGTGGTCATCCGGGCCCTGCGACCACGGCAACGCTGCTTCACTGCCGATCAGCAGTGCCCAGACAGCCACCGTCAGCGCTATCGCCGATCGCAGTGACTTTCTCGTGGGGGCGTCTTTGTACCTCACAATGTCGCCCACTGTAGCAGCTTGTACGGCCATCCTCCGTAGGTCCCCAAGTCGAGTCCATGTCGTTATCCACTCGCGATTGGCAGATATGAACTGGGCAAGCAGGCGCGACGTACCGATTATGTGATCTTCATGACTGCCTCAGGGGTGCAACTCATTTCACCAACAATTTGCCGTTTGTGCGCGCTACGGAAACGTATGCGCAGATCAGCTACTATTCGGGTACGTAGAAATGGGGAGTCGTGGTGTCGCCGAGCCCCGACGGGTCCAACGACGGCCATCAGATCCTTCCGCAAGACACCCGGCGGCAATCACACTGGCATCAGCACTCACACGGTCACCAACGTCGCGGCGCGTGGCGTCGCATGGATTAACGTGTTCGCGACGCTGCTCGACAACCTCTGGCACCGTTAAACGCGCGCCAGGGATAACCGCCATGGTGACGCTGCCCGTGCCGAAGGTTGGCAAGCGCGGCCCAAACATGGGCAGCTAGCTAACTCTTCTAACGGATGTGAGCCTACGCTGGCGGGCCAGATCGGCGCCATGCCCCGGTTGATGGGATGAAGCCGGCGTCAGCGTCCAGGGGGCTGCTGAGCTAGGCCGGTGGACCGCCGGGATTCTGGTTGGGAATGTCAGTGATGGGCAGGTTGGGCGCCGGCTTGGGGGAGGGAGTGTCGGGCAGTGTCGGAATCCGGTCGGCGGGGATGTCGGCGATCGCGTTGGCCGGCGGGCCGTTTTCCCGGCCTCCGTAGCTGCTGCCGGGAGCGCGGTCACCGAGCAGGTGGCTCACCGTCACCATGTGATAGCCGTTGGCGATCAGCACCGGAAGAAACTGATACACCAGGTCGACCGTGCTGGAGTAGGTGTCGTGCAGCAGCACCACCGAGCCCGGTTTGATTTGGGTCTTGAGCATGTAGGTCGTCGCTGCCAGGTCCGCGTCGTTAATCCAATCGAAGGGAATGACGTCCCAGAGGATTTCGGCCAGGCCTTGTTTGCCTGCCTCGGCGTGTACGGCGTCGTTGGACAGTCCGCCCGCCGGGCGGTACAAGTTCGGGGCGCGACCCGTTGCGGCCGTAATCGCCTCGGTGGCTTTGCGTAATTGGCTGGGGATATCCGCGGCCGGGATGGTGGTCATGTTGGGGTGCTCCCAGGTGTGGCTGCCAACCTCCATGCCGGCGTCGGCGATGCGCCGTGCCGCGTCGGGGTCGGCGGCGACCTTGTTGCCGATGAGGAAGAAGGTCGCCTTGGCGCCTTGGTCGGCCAGGACTTGCAGCAGCCGGTCGGTGAAAGGTGTCGGCCCATCATCGAACGTCAACGCCACGCACTTGGATTTGGCGCAATCCACCTCGTCGGCGCCCAGCCGCTGTTGGCCGCGCGCCCCCTCGACCACGAACGCGCCCACGATCACTATCACCGCGACCAGCACGCCCAGCTGCCACCACAGGCCGCCACTAAAACGCCGCAACTGCATTCGGACACCTTTCCGCACCGCTTGTGCCGGCGCGCTGATTACTGGGCGAGACCGTAGAACGTTGCGGGGCGCCCTGTCCAGCCGGTTCTCACAGCCAGTTCACATGTGCGCGCATGGCCCTCGCGTCAGGGCCCCGGAAATCGTTGTCGTAGCCCGATTTAGGCCCGCGGGCACGCTGCGCCAGCGCGCAGCCAGCCACCCGCCGGGTCGATGTGGCCGCGTAGCAGACTGGTGCCGCAGGTCCGTGAACTCGTACCATGGCGGAAGTCCAGCCAATCGCGGGAGACCACATGGGCTTCATCACTTCTTCGGCCGCTCGTCCAGGCAGGTGGCTGCCCGTGTCACTGACGGCGCGGCGGGCGGAATCGCCGGTTTGGACATGGTTGGCGCTGGCCGGGTTGCTGGGCGCCCTGGTGCTGGCTGTGCTGGGCGTTCCGCCGGTCGATATCCATGGGCCGCTGCATTACGCCGGCATCATGGATCCGTTCTGCGGCGCAACACGATCGGTGTATCTGACGATGCACGGTCAATGGGAGGACGCGCTGCGCTACAACCCCGCGGCTCCCCTGATGCTCGTTGTGGCGGCCGGCTGGGTACCGCGCGGCGCCGCCGGGTGGTGGACCGGACGCTGGATGCAGGTCCGAATGCCGCGTCGCGCCGTGATCGCGGTCGCTGTGGTGGGTTTAGTCGCGCTCGAGGTCCGTCAGCAGTCCAACGTGGCGCTACTGACCGCGCCGTGGGCGGGAGGCTAGCTCTGGCCAAACATGGGGATGGCGCCGGCGGCGGTGAGACCGTCGCCGACGCCCATGCCCCACAGCTGGTCGTTTAGCACCAGCTCGGCGACACGATTCAGGATCCGGTCGGCGCCGTTGCACCGGCTGGGACGCGACGGCCCTGGCGCGCGACCAGTTCCTCCTCGTCGACGAGGACGAGCATCGGCTGCCCTGGCGCGCACAGCATCGTCACGAGGAATCGCACTGGGATGTCCGTGCGGTTGTTGGCGTCCTGGTAATGGATCACGTCACCGCCGGGTTCCCAGAACGCTTCGCCGGCTTTGAGCACGCGCGGCGGCTCACCTTCCAGCTCGAACACAATCTCGCCTTCGAGCACATAGCCGAACGCTGGTCCGCCGGGATGGCGGTGTGGCGGGGCGCCCGGGTCGCCGGGCGGGTACTCGATCACCACGGTCATCACCTCCGCGCCTTCGGGAAGTGCCGGCGGTGTCGCGTTCTGTATCACGGTCAGTGCCGTCTGCCACGCGGTGCTGCGCTCTGGGTTGTTCGACATCGTTGTTCTCCTTTACCTGATGAGAGTCCATAACGGACTGTCGAACCCAGATTGGCGGACACCGGCGGCAAGCGAACCCTTGGAAGTCCGTAGTCCGTCCGTAGTCCGTAAGTCGTTCACGCACTAGCCATGTATGCGCAGGCATGCCCCGGGGGCGCTGCTCGGTTATTCATGCATGCCGGCGTCGGACTGTAAGACACTTGCCACCCTTTTCTCACTGTGGCCCCCCTGTTCACGCCAGTATCGGAAGTGCAATATGGCCACAGTGTTGACTTACTGTAAGCACCACATCACGGCGGGCACGAATCCGTGCCTGTGTCGGGGAAGGGCCACGATGAGGGCTGTCTGCAGGTTTCTCACCGCCGTCGCCATCAGCGGGGCGCTCGCGGTCACCGCGAATGCCGTCGCCCCAATATCGGCCTACGCCAATGCGATCGATTGGGACGCCATTGCGCAATGCGAATCTGGAGGCGACTGGTCGATCAGTACGGGCAACGGATACTTCGGCGGGCTCCAGTTCCAGCCGTCGACATGGGCAGAGCATGGCGGTCGAGGCAATCCCGCCAGCGCACCTCGCACCGAGCAGATCCGCGTCGCCGAGCGTGTAATCGGCACGCAAGGACTGGGGGCGTGGCCGGTCTGCGGGCGCAAGGGAGTTGAACACGTCGGCTGGTACGCGCCTACGCGGCCCACCGGATGCCAAGCCTTGGCCGGCAACCTGTTTGGCATTATCGATCTGCGCCAGCTGTGTCAGACGCTGACCAGTCCGGGAAGGATCGTGCTCGGCGGCGCCTGAACGTCGGGTCGTTCGCGACCACTAGGAGCGTGGGTCAGTAACACGGGTGTCGGGTACTGGGTTGATGGCCAGGTATCGGCGATGATGGGGTGTGCCTGATGGTCTCGGTGATGGTGGTTTGTTCGAGGTAGATCCTGCGCAGCGGGTGGATTCGCATTCTGTGGTGCCGAAGGCGGCGGTGGATAAGACGTTTCGCCCGTTCGCCCCGGATCAGGGGTTGTTGTTGCCGCCGTCGTTGGATGACTGGCTGCCGGAGGAGCATCTGGTCCGGTTCATCGCCGATCTGGTCGATGAACATCTGGACCTGTCCCGGATCCACGCCGCCTATACCGAAGGTCGTGGTGGGCCACCGTATGACCCGCGGCTGATGGTGCGGATCCTGCTGTACGGCTACACCACCGGGATGCGTTCCTCTCGCAAGCTTGAAGCCGCCTGCATCGATGTGGTCGCGTTTCGATGGCTGGCCGCGGGCAGCGCCCCGGACTATCGGGCGATCGCCCGGTTCCGCAAACGCCACCTCTCCGCGTTGGGACACCTGTTCGTCCAGGCGCTGGCGTTGTGCCAGTCTGCCGGGATGGTCAGCCTGGGCCAGGTCGCACTCGATGGCACGAAGGTGCGGGCCAATGCCTCCAAACGCAAGGCGATGAGCTACGCCCGGATGACCGAGAAGGAGAAAATCCTGGCCGCGGAGGTATCGACACTGCTGGCCGAGGCCGAACGTATCGACAAGGCCGAGGACAAGGCGTTCGGCAAGAACCGCCGCGGTGACGAACTACCGGCGGAGTTGGCACGCCGCGAAACCCGGCTGGAAAAGATCCGGGAAGCCAAGGCCGCCCTGGAAGCCGAAGCCGCCCAAGCGGCTCGCCACGAAGCCGAACACCGGGCTCGTGAGCGCGGTGATGATGACGACACCGCTGCCGGCAAGGGCGCCGCGGCTGCTGAGGCCGCGACCCCGAAACCCAAGGCCCAACGCAACTTCACCGACCCGGATTCCAAGATCATGCTCACCGGCGACAAAGCCTTTCACCAGTGTTACAACGCCGCGGCCGTGGTGGATGCCGATCATCAGGTGATCGTGGCCGCCGAGTTGAGCGCCAACGCCGCCGATGTGGGCACGTTGATGCCGATGACCGAACAGACCGTCACCAACACCGGCCAGATTCCGGGCCAGATGCTCGCCGATGCCGGCTACACCAGCACCGCCAACCTCGACGCCGCCGCCGCGTACACCGACGAACATGGCACCGAGTTCTTCATCGCCCCCGGTCGTGCCCGCCGTGATGACCCGCCACCAGTCGCCCCGCGGGGACGCATCCCCGCCGATGCGACCACCAAACAGCGAATGGCCCGCAAGCTGGCCACCAAGAAAGGCCAGCAGGTCTACGCCCGCCGCAAAGCGATCGTCGAACCGGTCTTCGGCCAGATGAGCACCCTGCAGAACGCCAAACATCTGCTGCTGCGCGGCCTCGACCAAGCCCGCGGCGAATGGCTGCTGCTGGCCGCCTGCCATAACCTACGAAAACTGCACGGCCACATCGGAGTTACCGGACTGACCGCCCTACCGGCCTAACAAGCCATCCGCTGGCCGTCTCAGTTGCCGACACACGACTCATCGCGCACGATCTACACCAAACGTGCACCCAGACCACGCGGAGACCTCGAATCCGATCGCTACCCACATTCGACGCAACGCGCCCGCCCGAAGCGCTTACCGACCCACGCTCCTAGGGCGTCCGGATTGCGCAGCGGCGGAGGCCACAACGGGTGGAGGAGGTGGAGCAGCTACCCCGCCAGCCGGTAGCCAATTCCGCGTACGTTCAACACCAGCAGTGGTCTGGCGGGGTTGTCTCCTAATTTTCTGCGCAGCTGACTGATGTGCACGTGGATGTTGGTGACGCTGCCGGCCCAGCGCGGTCCCCACACTGCGTGCAACATTTCTTGACGGGTCGTCACACCGCCGGGCCGTTGAGCCAGGGTCGCCAGAATCTCGAACTCCGTTCGGGTCAAGCTGATCTGCTCGTCGGCGACGAAGACCTCGCGCCGCGCAACGTCGACGGAAAGTGGCCCGAATACCTGCCTGCCTGACACATTCTCGGAATACGGCTCAACGGCGTAGGCCTTCGGCCTCGCAGGGAAGCGGCGCAGAATCGCCTGTATGCGCGCGGCGACCTCACGACTGGTGAATGGCTTTGCCAGCACGTCGTCGGCTCCGGCGGCGAGGCCTGCGATCGTTGTGGCTTCATCACGTCGTGCGGTCAACAGGGTGATATGAGCATCTGACACCGTGCGCATTCGACGGCAGAGCTGCACGCCGTCGCCACCATCCAAATCGAAATCGATGAGGATTATCCGGGGCTGCAACTTCTTGGCGGTGACCAGCGCTTCAGTATTGTTGTCGGCGACCACTACCGACACCTCCTGAGCGCGAAGGTATTCGCCCAGGAGGTCCGTCCAGTGCGCGTCGTCACCGACAACGAGGACGTGCGATGGTGCGGTGGGCGCGCTGCTATGCACCTACCCAATACTGCCCTACTACGTAATTCGTATCGGGCCTGCACACGCCGGCGCCGCGCATCTTCAACAAATCGTTATAGAACAACGGCTGCTTTACGACAGCGTTGGATCCGCTGAGGGATCACTCGCCGCGTGCAATGAGGATTGCGGCCGCGACAGCGGTCAGCGCCGACAGCAGCACGGTGCCTGCGACCACCTCAGTTGACCAGCGCACACCTTCGGTCAACTGCAGCGTCGCCATTTCGGCCGATCACACCGCAACTGATGTGGCCACGGCGGCGATTACCGGGAGCAAGCGGCAGCGACTGCGATCACCAGCTCCACCACGGCACGAATTCCGGTGTGGATTGGCAGCCACCTTGTCCTACGATCAGCGGTCGTACTGAACAGTGTCAGTGTCGTAGGTTGATTAGTGGCGCAACTATTGAAAAGCGAAGCCAGACAGGACGGTGGTCAATGGTGAAGATAGTCGGGATTGAGCGCGGTGGTGTCGGTCATCGCCTGCGAAGTGGTTCGGCGTGGTTTCGGAATTTGTCAAGGTGGATGAGTCCATCGGGTGTTAAGCGGCTGTCGTGTCGGTCTCCTGGGTGGTGTTTTCGGCTGGTCGGTTGATCCAGGCGGTGTCAGGTAGGTCGAGGATCTTCGGCGCGTGGGTGGTGCCGAAGCGGTGCGGGTGTCGGGCACGGGCTTGGGTCAGTACCGTGTGCCGGTCGGCGGCTTTGTCGGTGGCCAACCCGTAGTGCACGTCGGCGGGTGTGTGTAGTCCGATGCCGGTGTGCCGATGCTCGTGGTTGTACCAGTTGGTGAAGGTGGTCATGAATTGCCTTGCCTCACTGAGTGATCCGAAGCGTTCAGGAAATTGCGGCCCGTACTTCAATGTCTTGAACAGCGACTCCGAGTACGGGTTGTCGTTGGACACCCGTGGCCGCGAATGCGACCGGGTGACCTCCAGATCGGCGAGCAGCGCGGCGACGGTCTTGCTGGTCATCGACGTTCCCCGGTCGGCGTGCACGATCTGCGGTACACCATGCACCGTGAAGATCTGCTCCATCAGTTCCTTGGCCAGCACCCCGGATTCGTGGGCATGAACATCGACACCGACGATGTAGCGGGAGTAGATGTCGATCATCACGTAGGCATCGAAGTAGGTGCCCTTCACCGGCCCTGCGAGTTTGGTGATGTCCCAGCTGTACACCTGCCGCGGAGCGGTCGCGACCAACTCCGGGCACACCTTGGCCGGGTGCCGCGCCAGCCGGCGGCGTTCGGCGACCAGCGTGTTCTCTGCCAACACCCGATACATCGTGGACACCGAACACAGGTAGACGCCCTCGTCGAGCAGTTGGGCATAGATCTGCAACGGCGCGAGATCGACGAACCGGTCGCTGGTGAGCACCTCAAGGACCCGCCGCCGTTCCAGCTCTGTCAGCTTGTTGACCGGATCGGGCGCTGGTTGGGCCGCCACCGCGGGCGTGGGCGCGGTAGCGGCGGTGCGCCGCCGGGTCGCCGTCGAACGCACCATCCCGGTCAACCCCGCTGCCCGTCTCGTGGGCACACCGCCGGCGATCAGCAACACGTAGGTTTCGGTCATCGCTTCTTGCGCTGCTCGTCGGAATCCGCTCTCTCGGAGAGAGTCTCCAAGAGAGCGTGCGCTTTTCCCATGATGTCCAGGGCAGCCTCGGTGGTGCTCAACCGCTTGCTCATTCGGGCGTTCTCCCGCCGCAGCCGAGCCATCTCGGCCTGCTCGGCAGTGAGTCTGCCGACCCTTTCACCGGGCCGTTTGCCCGCCAGCACCCCGGCGTCGCGTTGTTTGCGCCACTCGCAGATCAACGACGAATACAAGCCCTCCCGCCGCAAATAGGCGCCACCTTCACCGTGTTCGCACGCCTGCTCGTAGGCGTGCAGGTAGGCAAGCTTCTCCGACGCGGTGAACGCGCGACGCCGCCGCGGCCCGTCAGCTCTCGGGTGAGTCGGATCCATCCCTCTATTGTCGTTCACCGAAGAAATCGTGGAGCTGGTCATTGATGTTGCCGATCCATATCTCGCCCTGCGTCAGGCCGATTTGCTGTGAACCAGTGGACTCAACTCACCCTGACACGCAGGGTTTCGGCGATGCGGGACGTGAGCATTGGCGGTGGTCATGGGCTGCTTCGCCGGCTGGCCAAGGGAGCCGGCGCGGTGGGCGGCGGGCTGGCGTTGGCGGCAAGTTTTGCACCGCTGGGCTGGTGGATCAGCGCGATCGTCGGCCTGGCCCTGTTGGCGTGGGTGCTGGCCGACCCGTTGACCGGCGCCGCCGGTGGATTCGGGTACGGACTGCTGTTCGGCTTGGCGTTCTATCTACCGTTGTTGCCGTGGGTCGGCGCCGAGGTGGGTCCGCTTCCGTGGGTGGCGCTGGCCGTCGTATGTGCGCTTTTTCCCGCCGTGTTCGCCGTCCCGGCTGTGCTGCTGCGCGGACTGACCGGTTGGCCGCTGTGGTGGGCAGCCTGGTGGGCGGCCATCGAATGGCTCAAGAGTGAGTTTCCGTTCGGCGGTTTCCCCTGGGGCGTAGTCGGATTCAGCCAGGCCGACGGCCCGCTGGCCGTGGTCGCGCGCCTGGGCGGGGTGGCGCTGGTGTCGTTCACGACGGCGTTGCTGGGGTTTTGTGTGGCCGCCCTTGCCCTGGTGGTTCGACGCTCGATGCGCACCAATCTCAAGGGCGCCGTCGCGGTTCCCGTTGTGTGCCTGGCGCTGATCACCATCGGCACCGCCGCGATGGGGTCCATGGTGCGGGCCTCAACTGGGCATGCCGGGCCGTGGGTGACGGTGGCTGTGGTGCAGGGAAATGTCCCCCGGCTCGGTTTGGATTTCAACGCGCAGCGCCGCGCCGTGTTGGACAACCATGTTCGCCAGACGCTGCGGCTGGCCGCCGATATCCGGTCCGGACGAGCCCCCCAACCGCAATTCGTCATCTGGCCGGAGAACTCCTCGGACATCGATCCGCTGCTCAACGAGGATGCGGGACGGCAGATCACGCGGGCCGCCAGGGCGGTTGGCGCGCCCATTCTGGTTGGCGCCGTCCTGGCTCGGCCCGAGTGGAGTCCATCGACGCCGGTCAGTTCCAACTCGGTGATCGTGTGGGATCCGGTCAGCGGGCCTGGTCAGCAGCACGACAAGAAGATCGTTCAGCCGTTCGGTGAATACCTGCCCTGGCGTGGCTTCTTTCGCCACTTCTCCGACTACGCCGAGCGGGCTGGATACTTCACGGCGGGCGACGGCAGCGGCGTCGTGCAGGCGGCCGGGGTGGCGGTCGGTGTCACCACGTGCTGGGAGGTCATCTTCGATCGGGCGGCGCGCGATGCGGTCCTCAACGGCGCGCAGATGCTGGCGGTTCCGAGCAACAACGCGACGTTCAACGAGCAGATGAGCCGCCAGCAGTTGGCATTCGCCAAGATCCGGGCGATCGAGCATGGCCGCAGCGTCGTCGTAGCAGGTACCACGGGGATCAGCGCGGTGATTACGCCGCAGGGCAGGGTCGTGGCGGACACCGGCTTCTTCGAGCCTGACTACCTGGTCAATCGAATCCCGTTACAGGCCAACCTCACTCCGGCGACGCGGTGGGCGGCGCAGGTGCAGTGGGCACTCATCGCGATCGCCGCCGCTACGCTAACCGTGACGCTGTTCGGCCGGGTTCTCAATCCCCCGAGCCCCACCGGTGACATTGCCGGTTCGGCAGACCGCCACGTCAACGGCTGGGTTTGGCAGCCCACCCGACAAGCATGAAGCCGGCGAGCACCAGCATCCCTGCCATGGGATAGCCCAGCAGCAGATCCTGGAAGCCGACGATGCGCAACCGTGCAAGGTGTGTGTAGACGTGCACGAGCGCCATCACCGAGCCGACCCCGACGAGCAGCCAGCCCAGCAGGCGGCGCAACCGTTCGCGCCGGTATTCCGGAGTGTATATCGACGGTGTACCGCCTGCGTGGCAGACGCCGCTTGGGACTCATGACAAGTGACCGGCCCTCCGAAACAATACGAACCTTGATAGTACTAGTGGTGTGTCCCATCATTGACTAACTGCTTGGAGCGCGACTCGGCCGCGGCGGACCTTTTGCAGGATCGAGTCGGTGGTCGCGGTCCACATGAAGGGTTTCGGGTCGTCGTTGTGGGCGTCGAGGTAGTCCTCGATGGCGGTGATGAGCGCGGGCACCGAGTTGAAGCTGCCGCGGCGCAACGCCTTGTCGGTGAGTTCGCGGAACCAGCGTTCGACCAGGTTCAGCCACGACGACGATGTCGGGGTGAAATGAAGGTGAAACCGTTTGTGTCGGCCCAGCCAGCGCGCCACGTCAGGGTGTTTGTGGGTGGCGTAGTTGTCCAGAACCAAGTGCACGGCAAGACCTTTCGGTACTTCCCGATCGATGGTGCGGAGGAACTTCAGAAATTCCTCGTGTCGGTGCCGAGGCAGGCATTGGCCGATCACCGCACCAGTGAGCACGTTCAACGCGGCGAACAAGGTGGTGGTGCCGTTGCGTTTGTAGTCGTGGGTCATCGTGCCGGCGCGGCCTTTCTTCATCGGAAGCGACGGCTGGGTGCGGTCTAGCGCCTGTACCTGGGACTTCTCGTCCATGCATAGCACCACCGCGGACTCCGGCGGGTTCAGATACAAGCCGACGACGTCGGTGAGCTTGTCCTCGAACGCCGGGTCGGTGGAGATCTTGAAGGTGTCCACCAGATGCGGTTTGAGCCCGCGGGCTTTCCAGATCCGCGCCACGGTATTGCGGCTGACACCGGCATGCTTGGCCATCGATCGTGTGCTCCAATGGGTTTCGCCCTTGGGCTTGGAATGCAGCGTGGCCGCCACGATCTCCTCGACCTTCTCGGCAGGAATCGAGGGTTTCGGTCCGCGCCCCTCGCGCACTTCTCCGAGCTTGGCCAGACCCTCCTCGGCGAACCGATTCCGCCAGGCCCGCACCGTCACCGCCGTCACACCCACCTCATCGGCGATCCGAGTGGTGGCCACGCCGTCAGCGGCCAGCAGCAACGCCTTCGCCCGCTGCACCTGCCGATGCGGCGCCGAGCGCGCCCGGGCCAACACCTCCAACGCCTCGCGCTGACTGTCCGACATCGCCAAAGGCGGTGCAGCTGCTGCGCTCATTCACCAAGGCTACCAGCCAATCACATACTTATTCGGATGACACACCACTAGCGACCTTAGTAAACCGGGTGAGGGCAAGCGCGCGCGACTCCATGCCTCGCTCGGGTTGCGTCCGCTGCGTCATTGGTGACGCCCGCGCGTTGCTAAAAAGCTTCGACGGGTTGTTGCATTGCGCTGAACCGGGCGTTAGGAGCAGGTCAGCGCCTAACCGACAAGATCTCCAAGCGTGAGACCCCGCGCGGCAAACCACGGGCCAGGATCGACACGGTCGGCGCCGTTGACGTGGACTTCCAGGTGCAGGTGCGGTCCGGTGGAGTTTCCTGTGTTTCCCATCGTGGCGACCTGGTCGCCGGCCATGACACGCTCACCCACGTCGACGGTGGTGCTGTTGAGGTGAGCGTACAACGTGACCGCCCCATCAGCGTGGCGCAGCTTGACCCAAATGCCAAAGCCCGACACGGGTCCGGCGGCAATGACGACGCCGTCGCCTACGGCGTAGATCGGTGTGCCGATCGCGTTGGCGATGTCGACCCCGCTGTGCAGCGCCCCCCAGCGGTAGCCGAATCCGGATGTCAGAATGCCCCGGGTCGGCATCACGTACAACGGCCGCTGGAGCCGAGCCTCCCGTTCGGCGCGCTGCTGGGCGAAAGCCACACCGCGCGCGAATTCCTCGGCCGCCACCGCTGGATTGACCGACGGAGCCGCCGCGATCACCTGCATCCCTCCGCCACTGGCACCAGTAACGGTGTCTAGAACAGTTGCTTCGGCCGTCATCACCGCCGGCCCGGAATCCATGTCTGCAGCGCCCAGCGCGGATTGGGCGGCCGCGCCCACCGCGCCGGCGGCCATCGCTGCGATCACAACGCGGCTGCGCTCAGCGCCCGCGACAGTACTGCGGTGGCGCCCTCGCTGCGATGGTCGCATCGGAGCACTGGAGTGCCCCGCAGGCGGTAGCGGTCGGTGACGCACTCCCGCGGGGCGCCGCGCAACAGGCCCGAGCAGCCGCAGCGGTGCCTGATCAGCGTCCACGTCGAGATCGTCGCCCAGCTCGCGCGCGTGGATGACCTGGAAGTCTTTGTCGAACGCGCACTGCTCCCGAAACATGAGTTCAGCAAGAGCGCCGAACTCGTTGAACGGAATGACCTCGGTGATCTCATCGTCCCAGTCGGTCGCGTGGCGCGGCGGCGCGGGCCAACGCTGCTCCGCCAATCCGAGGACCTCCGCGCCGTGATCAAATCGTTATCTGGATCAGGTGACTTAACCAAACTCACCGGCCGGTGACAAGCGATTCGACGAAACTCGTTACCCATGAGCGTTTTAGGGCCTTTACAGGCATGGCTCGAGCCAGCCCGCCGGGCTCGCGGCGGCGTCATCGGTGCCGGCTTGCGTGCAGTCCGCACCAGTTTAGTACTATTGGCCATAGTAGTTATCATTGGGCGCTGTGAATGCGAACTGATAAGGGGACCTTGTGCAAGCGTTGAGCCTGGCTGTATCGCGTCGCGTGTTGGTGGTGGCATCAGTGGCGGTTCTGCTGCTGACCACGATGACCGTCCTTAGCACTGCAACCGCGCGGGCGTTTTCTCGTCCGGGTCTGCCGGTCGAATATCTCATGGTTCCGTCACCGGGGATGGGACGCGACATCAAGGTTCAGTTCCAAAGCGGCGGCCCCAATTCCCCGGGCGTCTATCTGCTCGACGGCCTTCGTGCCCAGGAGGACTTCAGCGGCTGGGACATCAACACCGCGGCCTTCGAGTGGTACCTCGACTCGGGCCTTTCATTGATCATGCCGGTCGGCGGCCAGTCAAGCTTCTACAGCGACTGGTATTCACCGGCATGCGGCAAGGCAGGCTGCTCCACCTACAAGTGGGAGACCTTCCTCACCTCCGAGCTGCCGAGCTTCCTCGCGGCCAACAAGGGCGTCAACCCAAACCGCAACGCGGCGGTGGGCCTGTCGATGGCCGGCTCGTCCGCGCTGACCCTGGCGATCTACTACCCGCAGCAGTTCCAGTACGCGGCATCGCTGTCAGGCTTCCTGAACCTCTCCGAGGGCTGGTGGCCGATGCTCGTCGGCATGTCGATGGGCGACGCGGGCGGCTACAAGTCGAAGGATATGTGGGGAGAGTCGAGCGACCCGGCGTGGAAGCGCAACGACCCGATGGTCAACATCGGCCAGCTCGTCGCCAACGGCACCCGCATCTGGGTCTTCGCCGGCAACGGCAAGCCCGCCGACATCACCGGCACCGGCGTCGCGGCAGGCGACAACTTCAACGCGAAGTTCCTCGAGAGCTTCACGCTGCGGACGAACAAGACGTTCCAGGAGAACTACATCGCCGCGGGCGGCAAGAACGGCGTGTTCAACTTCCCGCAGGCCGGCACACACAGCTGGGAGTACTGGGGTCAGCAGCTGCAGCAGATGAAGCCCGACATCGCACGGGTGCTGGGCGCCACTGCGACGTCATGATGTGGCGCAAGCCGAGATTGGCTGTCAGGACGCGGGAGAGGCCAAGGGCCACTGCGAGCGGGCCCCGCCAGTCGCCGTCAACCGCTAGACGGGCGGGCTTTCCCACTGCTTTTGGTAGTACGAGGTTACGTAGTTTGGAAATGAACTGCTCGTTGAAGGCCCCATAGACACGGTAGGCATTGATACGGGGCTGGCGCGTTACTCCGACTGGGCCTTCACGTCGTCGGTGGTGGTGCTGGTGGCCGCGCTGCTGCTGCTCGCCGTCGAGCTGGCGCATAACCGCAGCCGCAAGGCCGAGCGCCGCGAACTCGTCGGCGCGACCGTGGGCAGACAGCGCCACCCCCGGCGTCGTCGCCGACATGCCCCGACGCGGGGTCGACGAGCGCGTCGGCAAAGCCGGCCTCGCGCTGACCTACGTCGGCATCGGCCTGCTGCTGCTGTGCATCGTGCTGCGCGGCATGGCCACCTCGCGGGTGCCGTGGGGCAACATGTACGAGTTCATCAACCTGACCTGCTTCTGCGGTCTGGTCGCGGCCGCGGTGGTGCTGCGCCGCCCACAGTACCGCGCGCTGTGGGTCTTCGTGCTGGTGCCGGTGTTGATCCTGCTGACGGTGTCGGGCCGCTGGCTCTACACCAACGCCGCGCCGGTCATGCCCGCGCTGCAGTCCTACTGGCTGCCGATCCACGTGTCGGTGGTCAGCCTGGGCTCGGGGGTTTTCCTGGTCGCCGGCGTGGCCAGCATCCTGTTCCTTCTCACGATGTCGCGGTTCGGCCAGCCGGATCCAGATGGTGCGATGGCGCGCATTATCCAAAGATTGCCCGAGGCTCAGACGTTGGACCGGATCGCTTACCGGACAACTATTTTCGCGTTCCCGGTGTTCGGATTCGGCGTGATCTTCGGTGCGATCTGGGCGGAGGAGGCCTGGGGCCGGTACTGGGGCTGGGATCCCAAGGAGACGGTGTCGTTCATCGCCTGGGTGGCGTATGCCGCCTACCTGCATGCGCGCTCGACCGCGGGCTGGCGCGACCGCAAGGCCGCCTGGATCAACGTCGCCGACTTCGTCGCGATGGTGTTCAACCTGTTCTTCATCAACCTGGTGATAGCGGGACTGCATTCCTATGCCGGAGTGGCGTAGCAAGCGCCACCGACGCCCCATCGCCGCACTCGGGTGCCCCCGCAGTGTGACGCGCTCGATGCGCGCCGATCACCAGCTAGCCGCCGCACATAAGAACCCCAGATGCGCCGAGCACAAGTGCGCCCAGCGGTGCGATGGCAAGCATCGCCGTCGCGCTGGTAAGAGCGGCCTGCTCACGTACACGGACGTGATTGGTAGGCGGAAGGGCAAGGCGCTCAGCGCGATTCAATACCGCGACATCGGCCGCACCCAGCGCGGCAGCCGGCGCGCCTGCGGCCAGCGCCATCAACCCGGTGAGGAGTGCCCGCTTGCCATGCCGGCGCGCGGCAGCATCGTCGGCACACATTTCTAGCAACCGTGATACCTCGTCGGCACCGCGCGTCATCAACGCAAGACGGGGAAAGACCAGCGCCACGCCGCGCAACGCCGTGACGATTCTGGGGTGGTGCCCATCAAGGTGAGCGCGTTCATGTGCGAGCACCGCTGCGAGCTCCCGCTCCTCGAGAGCCGCTACCGCGGCGGTGGTGACCACGATCGCGGGTGGCTTTCCTGACACGCAATACGCGGTGCGCTCGGCGGCGTCGACGACGTAGACGTCGCGTTCGCCGGTCGGGCGGCCCACCAGTCGAACAGCTTCTGCATGCCCGTAGGCGTGTGCGTGCAGCCGCCCGATGGTGCGCACGAGCCGGATGCCGATGATGGTGACGACGCCGACCACGGCAACCACCGAAGCCAGCAGCATCACTTGCGGTGCGCTACCCGCCTTACCGGCAGCCAGGTCACACAGGAACCGGACGCAGGACACCACGAATGAGCCACCGTCGCGCCAGTGCGCAACCACGTCGACCATAACGAGCACAACAACGGTCAGCCAGGTGAGCATGACACTGCCGATCGCGATCAGCCAGGCGGCCACGCCAGATCGGGGAGCATGCCCGCTACGGGTGAGAAAGCCTAATACCGGTGGGCCGAACACGATCACCGCGACGCTGTAGAGCAGCAGGCACGCCGCGACGTTCACCGCTTCTTGGCCCTGCTCGACCGCCTCGCCAACCGCCGCATCGCTTCCCTGAGCCGCTCGGATTCCTTGGGTCCGATCTGCTCGATAAAGTAGCTGAGCACCAGTTCTGAGCGGCCTCCCCCATCGAGGGCTTCACGCATCAGCCGGGCGGTGTGTTCCTCGCGGGTCAGGGTGGCCCAATACCGGTAGGCCCGGCCATCGCGTTCCCGCTCGAGCCATCCTTTGGTGTATAGGTTATCCATGGTCGACATCACCGTGGTGTAGGCGATACGACGCTCGGCCGAGAGCTCTTCGAAAATGTCGCGCACCGTTACCATCTCGGGGTCGCGGTTCCACACGCGATCCATCACCACGGCTTCCAGCTCGCCGAATCCTCGTACACGCACCGTTTCGCCTCCAGCAGTATCGTTGCCGAGCCTACCTCGCGCAGCAAGTTTCCCCGTGGTGTGACGCGCAAAATATCAGCGCGACCGCCGGACAACGGTTGGCCACCGGGTGCCGTTCTCGAGGGCGCGCCGCAATTCCATCGCGCGAGCGTGCAGTGGCTAGCTCTGCACAATCACCGGGTCGCCAACCTTGACAGTGCTGAAGTACCATTCGGCGTTTTCTGGACTGAGATTGATGCAGCCGTGGCTGACGTTGGCTGAGCCCTGCGACCCGACCGACCACGGGGCCGAATGTACGTAGACCCCGCCCCACGTCACCCGAACGGCGTACTCCCCGTCGATCAGGTAGCCCTCGGGGTCGTCGAGTGGAATTCCGATCGTGCGCGAATCGAAGACCACGCTGCGCTGCTTCTCCAGCACTTTGAACGTCCCCACCGGGGTATCGAAGCCCGGCTTACCCAGCGACGCCGGCATCTCACGCACCACTTGGTCGTCGATACTCACAGTGAAGGTGTGGGCCGAGATGTCGGCCACGCCCACCACCGCCGCCCCGGTCGTGAAGTCGGTCTTCATGCCACCGACGCGCACCGTGACCGTCGAATGCGCAGGCCAGAACCCGTCCGGGTTCCATTCCACGAGACGATCGGTGAGCCAGGTGAATTCACCTTCCACCGGCCGCGACGCGGTGACCGCGATGCTGCGCTCGGCCGCCGCGCGGTCGTCGACGGGTCCGTGAAATCCCACCAGCACCGGATGCCCAACTCCGACGACCTGGCCAGGGCCTGGACGCACCATCGCGACTTGGCCATCCATGCCGGTTGATGCGGCTGCCCCCGACCCCACCGGCGGTGGCGCCACCGCCACCGCGGCGGCCGTGACGGTCAGTATCACTAGCCCGCGAAGCGTGCCGTGCACGAGCCCTCCCTTCACCGCGTTGCGCAATTAGCACCATCTTACGTATGTACTACGTATGCCGGTGGTCGGCGCGCTGACGTTACACCTGGCTATGGCCGACTCAGCGACACCGTGACTTCGCCGCTGCAGATGTTCTGGCGGTCATGCCAAACCTACTAGGCTCCTTGGTACTAGGCGTGATAGTAGGCTCGCGAGTGTCGGCCGGAACGGAGTGATCTAGGTGTCTTCACCGAGGGCCGCAACCGCGATCACCTCGCGCGTGCGCTCCCTCAATCGGCCGAACATGGTCAGTGTCGGCACCACCGTCTGGCTCTCCAGCGAGTTGCTGTTCTTCGCCGGCCTATGTACTTCACCGCCCGCGCTCAAGCCGGCGGCGACTGGCCACCCCCGCCAACGGAACTCAATCTGTGGAAGGCGGTTCCGGTTACGCTGGTGCTGATCGCCTCGTCGTTCACCTGCCACATGGGGGTGTTCGCCGCCGAACGCGGCGACGTTTTCGGCCTGCGGCGCTGGTATGTCGTCACGTTCCTGATGGGGCTGTTCTTCGTGCTGGGCCAAGGCTACGAATACCTGCAGCTAGTCGATGAAGGCACCACGATCTCCAGCGGCGCCTACGGCTCGGTGTTCTATATGACCACCGGTTTCCACGGCCTGCATGTCATCGGAGGACTGGTCGCCTTCATCTTTCTGCTCGCCCGCACCGTGATGAGCAAGTTCACCCCCGCGCAGGCTACCGCGGCGATTGTCGTGTCGTATTATTGGCATTTCGTCGACATCGTGTGGATCGCGCTGTTCGCCACCATCTATTTCATTCGCTGACCGCGACCGCCGTTAGGCAGCGGCGCGGATCGCCGGCTGAGACACTGTGGCATTGTCCGGCAACGGCATTGCGACCTACCGTGCGGCGTTGTGGCGCTCGTTGACGCCGTCGTGCGCACTCAATGAGCTGATCACATCACCAGGCTGTGGTCAGCGACCCGATCTGGCGGCGCCGATTCCAGGCCGATCAATAACAGGCCCACAAGCGCCAACATGGCGGCCATCGGAAAGCCGATCAGCACATCCAGTGCCCCGACGACCCGCATGCTTGCGAGGTGAGCAATCAGATGGGCCACCGCCATTGCCGAACCCACCACAACGAACACCGAGCCCACCGCGCGTCGGAAGCGCGACCAACGGCGCGGGCCTCGAATCGCCGGTCGGCGCCTGGCCTGGTATGTGTCGCCTCGCGCCATGGCGCTCCTGTTCTAATGGTCCGATTACCTACTATGCAGATTAGTACTCAACGCGTTTGGGCCGGGGACGCGTTCGGCGAGTCGTCATTCAGGGCATGTCCCGCCACCGGCCTCTGCCAGGCTCCCCATGGGCGATGGCCGCGACTCATTCGGGGTGCTCCACCTGCGCTCACCGCTATGGACACTTGGTGCTCGGCCAGCTGGTGAGCCGGTCGAGCTGGTCACGGCTGTACCTAAAGCCAGTCGAGCTCACCTGAATGATGAGCCGCTCGTCACGGGCCGCGATGGTCACGCCCTGCGGGCCGGCAGCCGGTCTGATAAGCGTGGCCAGCGCATCGTGGCCGACATCGGGGCGGCCCAGCCCGACGGAGCCGGGCGCGTATCGAAGGTCCTGAATGAGTTCGGCGAAGGCCGCGTCTGTGGTCTGCTCGGTGGCGTAATCAGCGACCGCCACGGTGATCCGGCCCATCGCCGTCAAGTCGGTGAATTGCGATCGCCGCGTTTCTCGCGGCATACCCGGCGCCTTGGGATCCACCCCTGTGCTCGCCAATCGGGACATCATCGGAAATTCCTGGCGCACAAGCGATAAGGAAACGCTCACGTTGACCGGCAGCGCGGGTGGTGCTGCGGCATTGCGGCCCAGCACGCTATCCACTTTGTGACCGGGCGGTGCCGTCACCCTGCGGTGCAGGACGCCAGCCCCGTCAGCGCAGCGAAGGTCAGCAGCGTGGTCATGCCCAGCACCAGCACCGCCCCCCAGGCCGCGCTGGATCCGGCGAAGCGACCAGAGGATGAACGCCTACCCGCCAACCGGGCCAGTCGCAGCTGGGTGCAGTCGCTCGCGATGCCCAGTGCAACCGCCGGTGCGGGAGCGCTCTTCAATGTCTGCAACGCCCGGTGCAGGCCACGGTGGCCGTGGCTACGGGCGGCGTGCGCGTCGGCGTCCAGTTCGACCAGTGTGCGCACCAACGACGGTGAGTGGCGCATCAGCGGCAGCCATCCCAACCCGGCGGCGGCGGCCTGGGCGATGGCGATCAGCAGATGATGGTGGCGGCGCACGTGGGCGCGCTCATGGGCTTCGACGGCGCTGACCGCTGCCCGGTCCAGGCACTGCTGCAGTCCGGTGCTCATCACCACCAGCGGCGGGTTGCCGGCCAGGCTGTAGGCCAGCGGCTCGGTGGCCGGCAGCCAGAGCACCGCGCCGGGTTGGGGGCTGCGGCCGGTCAGCAACCAGGCCAGCTCAAGGTGCTTGTCGTGCAAGCGACGTCGATGCCGGCCGGTGCGGCTCAGCCGCCAGCCCCCGCGGATCGCGGCGACGCCCAGCGCGGCAGCACTGAGGATGCCCGCGATGGTGTCCGCCCGTCCGGGTGGACCGGCGTGCAGCGCCAGCCAGCACCGGTGCAGCAGTTCGGCCAGTCCCGGCAGTGCGACCGCAGCCAGCGTGACGCACACGAGCACCCCCCACAATGCCAATAGCACCGCGGCGTCGGTGCCGCGGCGGGTCAAGGCCCGCAGTATCGGTGGTGTGAGGACACCGACGGCGATGCCGCCGATGGTCCACCACATCACCGCGGTCACCGCCGTCGGCCCCGTTCTTTGAGCCCGCGGGTCAAAGCCCGCGACTCCGCGGTGCTGGCGCTGCGCGCGAAGTGCAGCAGCGCCGCGGTGGGGTCGCCACTGTCGGCGAGTAGCTCGCGCAGCGCGTCGGTGGCCGCCTGAAGACGGTCGCGGGTGGCCCGGTAGCTGTAGGCACGGCCGTCGAGCTCACGGCTCAACCATCCCTTGCGGTGAAGGTTATCCATCACCGTCATCACGGTTGTATAGGCCGGTTGGCGTGCGGATTCGAGTTTGTCGAGGACGTCACGGACCCGCATCGCGTCGTCGGTGCGCCAGACGACCTCCATGATGGCGGCTTCTAACTCGCCGAGCCCGGGCAGGGTCGGGGGGTGGCGCGGTGGTGTGCGCGGCGATATCCGCTTGGTTGTTTTGCGGGCTGTCATCGTGTCTGCCTTTCCCCAAGCGCGGCCGCGACCGATTGGTTGACCTGCGCGACATCGCGAAATACCAGCACATCCTGTAGTCGGCGCACAGATCCGTCGGTACCGACAAGGTAGCTCAGCGGCAGCAGCGGCGGCGTGCCCAACGCGCGAGCCACCTCGTCGGCGTCGGTGAACGACGAATAGCCGATGCGCAGGTCGCGGACCAGGGCCGCAGCCGACGAGGGCCGGTCGCGCACATTGACACCAACCACCCGCACCGCGCCGGGCATCTCGTTGTAGGCATCGAGCACCGGCATCTCCTCGCGACACGGCGCGCACCACGACGCCCACAGATTGAGCAGCGTCGGCGCACCGGCCACCGCCGCGCCGACATCGACGGGCTGCGCGGACCCCAGGCAGCGGGCCATCGCCCCGGACAGTGCCGGCACCGCGGAGGCGCCGGGCACCGGCACCGGGCAAGGCGCGGCGCCGGCCTCGGTCTTAGCGGGGTCGGCGCCAACCCCAGCGTCGCCGGCAGACATCCGCTGCCCCGCCGGTGCAGACAGCGGGTCGTGACTGACGAGCACACCAGCGATGGCGGCCGCCGCGGCGGCGACCAACACGGCCAACGGTCGACCCCGCACCGCTACCTGTCGCGCTCCGCAGAAGGCACAACGGTCGCCGGAGGCGACAGCTGCCCTACCCCGCCCGCCGGGCAGGACCGCAACGTGGTCAGCCGCCGCCACAACGCCCAACCCAGCAGTGCCACCGATCCCGCCGCGATCAGCGGCTGAATCGGCGCCCACACGTTGAGTGCCCCACTGACCCCGATCGCGGCCACCACCAGCTTGTTGCACACCGGGCAGCCCACCGCCAGCACAGATCCGACGTTGGCCAGTATGCCGGCGCGCCCGGGAGCCGAGGATGCCGCCGGGCGAGCGACATAGGTGGCGACCAGGACCCCACTGACGACCGCGGTGAGTGCCCACACGGCATAGCTCCACCACGGCACCGGGGTCATGCGAACGAAAATCGGATTGTCCACCAGCGCGCTGGGCACCCCTACTGCCACAGCGACCAACGCCGCAGCCACCACTGCGACAGCCAATTGCAGCCACAGCACCCGACGCCCGATCACCTGACCACCATCCTGCACGACCAGCGACACCGGCCTCAGCTTAGCCTGAATCCGTGGATGGGTGAGTGGCTGATCGGCGTGTGAACAGCGAAAATGCCTTCTGGACTGGGATAATACGAGTGCTGAGGTCGTATTTGTCCAGAGTCCGAGAAGGCACTTTCGATGGACTCATCGTATACGTTCGCCGCCGGGTCGGCGGTGTTTGACGAGCAGAATTTGGTGTCGGCGGCCGGGTTGGTGCCGGTGCTGGAACTGGCGGAGCAGACCGGTCTTTCGGAATTGATCGGCGAGCATGTGGCGCTGCCGTCGACGCGGGTGAAGTCCGGGGCGGTCAACCCGGCCGGCAAGCTGACGTCGATCATCGCCGCGATGGCCTGTGGGGCGGACAGCATCGATGATGCGAACGTGTTGCGCGCCGGCGGCACGCCGCGGGTGTTCGACGAGGTGTATGCGCCCTCGACGTTGGGGATCTTCTTGCGCGAGTTCACCTTCGGGCACGCCAACCAGCTCGCCGCGGTCGGCCGAGCGCATCTGGTGGCGCTCGCGGCGCGGGTGCCGCTGTTGCCCGGCATCGAAGACCGCCTGTATGTGGACATCGACTCGCTGCTGCGCCCGGTCTACGGGCATAAGAAACAGGGTGCCTCGTTCGGGCACGCCAAGATCGCCAGCCGCGCGCTGCTGCGGCTGGGCCTGTCCCCGCAGATCACCACCCTGTCCACGGCGCAGGCCGCGCCGGTCATCGCCGAGGCGCGACTGCGCTCGGGGCGGGCCGGCTCCGGGCGCGCGGCCGCTACCCAGGTCAAGCAGGCCATCGGCACCGCCCGCGCCTGCGGGGCCGGCACCATCATGGTGCGCGGCGACTCGGCGTTCGGCACCAAGAAGGTGATCACCACCTGCGTGGCCGAAGGTGTCGAGTTCTCCTTGTCGGTGAGCCGTAACAAGCGCATCACCGCCGCGATCGAGGCCATCGACGAGGCCGCCTACACCCCGGTGCACTACCCCGGCGCGGTCAAAGACCCCGACACCGGGGCGTTGATCTCCGATGCCGAAGTCGCCGAAACCCCCTACACCCTGCGCTTGGCCCGCGGCCGTAGCCTCACCGTGCGGCTGGTCGTGCGCCGGGTCAAAGACGCCCGCTACCCGGATGCGTTGTTTCCGGTGTGGCGCCATCACCCCTTTGTGACTAACTCCGAGTTGCCCACCGCCGAGGCGGATATCACCCACCGAAAGCATGCCATCATCGAAACCACCTTCGCTGATTTGATCGACCGCCCCGCTGGCGCACATCCCGTCGGGGCTGTTCGCGGCGAACTGCGCCTGGCTGGGCTGCGCGGTGATCGCGCATAACCTGCTGCGCGCCGCGGGCACCCTCGCCGGCGCTAACCACGCCGTCGCCCGTGGCGCCACCTTGCGGCGCCATCTGGTCAACGTGCCCGCTCGCTTCGCCGCCCCGGCCCGCAAACCCATGCTGCACCTACCCGCTCATTGGCCCTGGCAAACCGGATGGAAAACCCTGTGGGGCAACGTTATCGGCTCCTACTACCCGACAACCCAACCCCGCGCCGCCTGACCCCACCGGCCAATCCCTGCCCACCCTGCCATCCCAGGCCCGACCCGAGCACCTCGCAACAAGGAAAAGCTGGTACAGGCCAGCGGATCACGCATGCGCTACTGCGCCACACCGGCCGCAAGATCAGGGCAGCCGCGTCGACGGCCACACGAAATCACCCATCCACGGATTCAGGCTTAGTACTAATTTTCATAGTAGGAAATCGAGGTCGGCGATCGCTTCACCGCGGTGCTCGCAGGGAACGTCATCGCGCTGCCCCGCAACCCCTGGCCCCACGGAACACTCCAATCGGTCAAACCCCGTCTCCTGGACCCGATTAGCGGTCTGCGGCGTCACCGCCCAGGTCAGCCAGCCCACCCATGACTACTATTCTACATAGTAGATATATCGAGCAGCCGACGCCGTCGATGTACCACAAGCGCCACGTACCGGTCGGAATACCCGCCGCCGCAACGGCACGCGCCCCAACCCTCCGAGGACCCCTCCATGCACCCAAACCTAGGAGCGTGGGTCGGTAAGCGCTTCGGGCGGGCGCGTTGCGTCGAATGTGGGTAGCGATCGGATTCGAGGTCTCCGCGTG
>Ga0209347_1002008_pt1 | contig 28897 bp, 29 predicted proteins | sample AutmiccommuBRH23_FD_187382 | JGI IMG/M metagenome (GOLD analysis project Ga0209347, IMG submission 187382) | Deep subsurface microbial communities from Mt. Terri, Switzerland - Autotrophic microbial communities BRH/23 (SPAdes) (version 2) | ecosystem: Environmental > Aquatic > Deep subsurface >...
CCCGCCACGACGGCGCCGACCACCACCACGACGTCGCCGACGACCACGACGACCACCACGACGACAACGACGACGACCCCCACCACGACGACGACCCCCACCACGACGACGATCCCGACCACCACGACGACGGTCCCGACGACGACGGTCGCCCCCACGACAACGAACCCACCGACAACGAACCCACCGGCAACGAACCCCCCGACAACGAACCCCCCGACGACGAACCCGCCGCCGGCGGCGGTGACGACGACGTATCTCGACATCCCGTTCGTTCCGGTGCCCATTCCGATCCAGGTTCCGCAGGGCCCGTAACACCGCAGAAACTGACGGCTGTGTCACAACTCCAATGAGGTATAGGGATTTCCCCGATTCCCCCGGGGGTACTCTCGCGCTAGATTTGGCTGCGTCGGTTCGATCGGCTGCGGAGGGGACAGCCGATCGGGCCGGCTTTCGTCGTATGGCCGGTGCGAGGCCCGAGGCTCGTTCAAAACCTCGATGACCCTGGCATTTTCGCCGACGCCGACGCAATGGGCGACAATGTCGGAGTGCCTGTCGAACAGAACACCAAGGTCGCCGTCGTCGGCATGGGAAGCGTCGGCACCGCCATCGCGTATGCCTGCCTGATCCGCGGAACGGCAGGCTCGCTCGCTCTCTACGACGTCAACGCAGGCAAGGTACGCGCCGAAGTCCTCGATCTCAACCACGGCAGCCAGTTCGTGCCGCACTGCCGGATTTCGGGATCCGACGACATCGCGGTGACCGCCCGCTCGACCGTCATCATCGTCACCGCGGGTGCCAAACAGAAACCGGGACAGAACCGCCTCGACCTCGCCGCCGCCAACGTCGCGATGGCCAGGACGCTGACACCGCAACTGCTCGAACATTCGCCGGACGCCGTCATCGTGTTCGTCACCAACCCGGTCGACGTCGTCACGCTGGCCGCGACCCAGGCGGTCGACGCGGCATCGGGTCACATCTTCGGATCCGGAACGGTGTTGGACTCCAGTTGGTTCCGCTATCTGATCGCCGAGGAGGCGGACATCGCCGTCGGCAATGTGCACGGGTTCATCGTCGGCGAGCACGGCGATTCGGAGATCTCGCTGATGGTCGAGCGTGTCGATCGGGGGAGTGCCCGCCGATCAGTTCAGGCGCGAGGGCGCGCTGGTGTTCGACGAGGACACCCGCCACCGCATCTCCGCCGAGGTGGTCAACGCCGCCTACGAGATCATCGCAGGCAAGGGGGCCACGAACTTGGCGATCGGGCTGTCAACGGCGCGCATCATCGAGGCGATCATCGGCGACCAGCACCGGGTGATGCCGGTGTCGACGGTGCAGAGCGGCGCCTACGACCTCGCCGGCGTCGCGCTGTCACTGCCCACCGTCATCACCGCGGCGGGAGCGGGCAAAGTGCTGGAAGTGCCGCTGGCGGTGCCCGAGTTGCTCGGTCTGCAATCGTCGGCGTCGACGCTGCGCGCGGTCCAGGAATCCCTCGGTCTGTGAGCTTCCTGAATACTCTCTGTGACAAGGTGTTTCAACGCGCCGGTGTCCTGCGCGCGAATTTCGGTGCGCGCTCGGGGCGCACGCCGACGCCGACCAGGTAACCGGGGATCACCGCAAGCCACGGCACCCGTTCGACCAACCGGATCAGGGCCGGCGGCGGGCCCGCGGCATCGCCGCCGCCCAGGATCGGCCGGAGCAGCCGCCTGTCGATCAGCCTTTGGAGCACCTGCGTCACCGCGGTCGGCACCACCCGCCGGCGGCGCACCCGGGCCAGGTTGCGGTCGGTCACCCTGCCACGGAGAAGGGGCTCGGCGAGCAGCCGGGCCGTCGCCACCCCGTCCTGCACGGCCACGTTGATGCCGACACCGCCCGCAGGCGACATGGCGTGGGCGGCGTCGCCGATGCACAAGACACCGTCGCTGTGCCAGCGGCGCAACCGATTCATGTGCACGTCGAGGTGTTTGACGTCGTCGAGGGTGGTGATCGTGGTGACGGTGTCACCGGCCTCGGGGAACAGTTCGAGGACGTCGGCGTGGAATCCGTCGAGACCGCGCGCCCGCAGCCGGGCATCCGTTCCCTTCGGAATGAGCAGCGCGATCTGCAGATAACCCACACGGGGGATGACGATCATCGCCTTACCCGGGGCGATCCGCGGGAACAGTGTGTAGTCCTGGTCGCCTTCTCGCCGCGGTAACCGGAACCACCACGCGTCAAAGCTGACCGGCCATTCGCGGATCTGCAGCCCGGTCTCACGACGGACCACCGACCAGCGCCCGTCGCAACCCACGGTCAGGTCGGCGCGCAGTTCACCCGGGCCGTCTGCGTCCCGGTACCGGACGCCGGAAACCCGGCCTCCCTCCCGCAGCAGGCCGGTGACCTCGGTGCTCATCCGCAGCGTGAAGGTGGGCTCGGCCTCGGCGGCCTCGGCCAGCAGGTTGAGCAGGTCCCACTGCGGGACCATCGCGATGTACGGATGAGGCAAACGAAGGCGCTCGAAGTCGACCACCGTCACCGAGTGCCCGGGCCGGACCTCGAAGGTGCCCTTCTTGAGCTTGCTGTGCGGTATCACGGCGAACTTCGGCCACAACCCGAGCTCGTCGATGAGCCGCAGCGTCGTGGGATGAACGGTGTCGCCGCGGAAGTCGCGCAGGAAATCGGCGTGCTTCTCCAGGACGGTGACGTGGACGCCGGCGCGGGCCAGCAGCAGTCCGAGCACCATCCCGGCCGGCCCGCCGCCGACGACGGCGCAGGTCGTCTTCTCGCTCACGCCGCACACGCTAGACCCGGCCTTCGTTCTTAGGGCGTGAACGAGTTCTTAGGGTAGGACGAGTAGGTGACCGGATTGTCCACGGAATGGTCCCGCTCGATGGGCCTGGAGGCGCCGATCGTCAATGCGCCGATGGGGGGCGTGGCCGGGGGCGCGCTCGCGGCGGCGGTGTCCCGTGCTGGTGGCCTGGGCATGGTGGGGATGGGCAGCGCCGGGTCGCCGGAGCAACTCGAGGCAGAGCTTCGTCACCTGTCCGGGCTTGACCGCCCCTTCGGTATCGGCCTGGTGGACTGGGTGGTGTCGCAGAAGCCGCGGCTCCTCGATGTGGCGTTGGCTGCCCGGCCGGCGCTGCTGGCCGTCAGCTTCGGGGACAACTCGACCTGGGTTCGGCGCGCCCATGACGGCGGGGTTCTCGCGGCCGCACAGGTGGGGGACCTTCGGTCGGCGCACCAGGCGGTGGCAGCCGGAATCGACGTGGTGATCGCCCGTGGAGCAGAGGGCGGCGGGCACGGCGAGCCGCGGGTCGGCACCCTGCCGCTGCTCGCGGAGGTCCTCGACGAACTGCCGGTGCCTGTGCTCGCCGCCGGCGGGATCTCGTCGGGACGCGCGCTGGCCGCGGTCCTGGCGGCCGGCTCTTCGGGTGCGTGGATCGGCACTGCCTTCATGGCATGCACTGAAGGGTCGGCATCCGAGCCGTCGCGCCGGGCGCTGCTCGACGCCCGGGACACCGACACCGTGACCACCCGGGCATTCGATGTCGCTCTGGGATACGCGTGGCCGGAGGAGTATCCGGAACGGGTGCTGCGCAACGACTTCGGGGATCAGTGGACGGGTCGAGAGGGTGCGTTGGCCGCCGCCGACGGGGTCCGCGCAGAACTGGCCGCGGCGATCAGGGCCGATGACCACCGACTGGCGCCGGTCAATGCGGGACAGGGAGTCGGTCAGCTGAGGAGTGTGCGTTCTGCAGCGGACGTCATCGCCGAGATGTGCGGCGATGCCCGACGGCTGCTCGACCGCTGGTGACGACCCCGACCTAGCCTAGCTGCGCGGTCAGCCGTTCGGTGCCCGGCGGTGGACCGCCCGGCTCGCTGGTGGTCGGCGAGGTGGTGTCCTCGCCGGTGGTGTCCTCGGAGCCGCAGGCGGCCAGGAGTAGGGCGGGGATGGCGATGAGCACGGCGACGGTGACGGGCTTGACCATGTCTCCAAGTTAGAACGTCAGCCGCCCGCTGTCGGGCGGTTGGATGAGAACGCCGAATTTGCTGGCGGGATCAGCGGGCGGGCGCGGCCGTTGCTTCGGCGTGGCGCGCGATCCACTTCCGGCCCGCCTTGGCGGCCCGGGCGAGCGCGCCGAACTCGCCGAAGAAGGCCGCGACCGCACCGACGGCCGGGAGCATGCTCAGGTACCTGAAGGGCGCGCGCGGATGCGGGCGTTTGGCGAGTTCGTCGCCCACGGCGTCGAGCAGGCCGATGAGCTGCCAGAGGGCCTTCGCGACGCCCTTCGGGGTGCGCGGGATCGGTTCGGTGGGCACATCGTCATCCGGCGCGTCCCCGGCGTCGGCGAGGTCGCGGTGACACAGCACGTCGGCCAGCATCCGGGTCTGTAGCCGACGGTCCGACACCCCGAGTTCGCGGGCCACCGCGCACAGCACGATGGCCTGGCTGACGAACCCGAGAAGATCCTGGATCGGCAGCCGGCGGCCCACGACACCGAGCACTCCGGGGAACGCCACCGCCACCGTGCTCAATGCGCCGACACGCCACACCCACCAGTCGATCCTGGCGTCGACGTCCATCTCCGCCCACGCCGTCGTGCCCGGCACGTCGGCGGCGTTGAGCACCCGGGCGATCCAGTCGGCGATGTTGTCGAGCGGGCCGTCATCGCTGTCGGTCCGCCGCTGCTTCAGACCCAGAGGATCCGTTCCCCACAGCACGTCGAGAAGAGGGTTGATGATCCCGACGGCACGGCGCAGTGTGGTCTCGACGTCGGCGTCGGCGATCGACACGTCGGGTGTCGGCAGGAGGTTCACCGTCCCATCATGTCCAGTCCGTCGACTTCTCAAACGGCGCGACCCCGAGCGGTCACGCTCACGGGGATGTTCCCTTGGCGTGGCAGACCGGTGATCGCGTCGTATTCGACCTCGGTGTCGACGAGCCGCCCGACATTGCTTCCTCGATCCCGGAACTCGTCGTCCTCGTCGAGGAGACCGCCGAACGCGTGATGCATGGCGATGACATCCGGCCGCAGGGTGTCGTCGGCTTCGAGGACCGCGGGGATGCTGTCATGCGGCGAAGTGATGGTGACGTCGCTACCGGACGTCAGTCCCAGTCCGGCGATGCTGACAGGATGCAGGTATGCCGGGTTGTACGGCTTGCCTCGGTTGAGCGCAGACAGGTTGGTGCCCGAGGAGTTCATGAAGTTGTTGGGCCTGCGCGGTATCAGCCGGTACGGGAACGCGGCGTCGTCGCGGGCCGACCGGAAGTCCTCGGCCAGCACAGCGGCCAACCCGCCGAGCAGGTGTTCGTTGCCGACGTCGAGGCGTGCCACGCAGTCGGGATCGCGTTCCTGCACCACCGCGTCGACATCGAAGATCCGCCGTGGGGGTGCCTGCGGACCTCCGCGAGTGGGATCCGCGAATTCGCGCACATCTCGGCGAACAGTTCCTCAGTGGTCAAGTTGGTGTCGGCATCCATCGTGAGGACGATCGGTGGCGATTCCATGTATCTGCCGCCGCCCCCGCCGAAGAAGTTCACGAAGTAGAGGGTGAGATTCATGCGCTTGGCGAGTCCGAGGAAGAACTGCCACTCTTCGACCAGATCGGAACCGGCAGGTGGAGCGACCAGTCGCGGTGCGTACTGAGCGTAGGCGGCCGGTATCCCGGTGCCGCTGGCGTAGTACTTGATCAGCTCGCTGCCCTGCGTCATGGCCGGGGTCTCCATCTGCATCATCGGGGCGATGACGTAATCGGCGAGCCTGGAGGTGAGCGACATCTCGGTGTCCAGGGTTACCAGCAGGTCGAGCTTCTCCATCGCCCGCTGGGTCTTGCGCTGGTCGGGCCAGGCGGCCATCGGGTTGCCACCGATGCAGATCAGGGCCTTCACCTGACCTTCACCTGACCTTCACCGTCCAGCAGGATCTCGTCGGCCAGCGCCGCGGTCGGCATGCCGCTGACCGTGTCGGTCAGGTCGCGCACCCGAAGTCGTTCGCCGTACCCCCAGCCTTCGTAGGGTGGGTGCGCCTGGGCCTTGGCGGTGTAAGCAGGCATCAGGGTATTGGGCCGGGTGACGGGCTGACCGGCGCGCTGCCAACGGCCACAGATGGTGGTCAGGCAGAGCGCGAGATACTCGAGCAGGCTGCCGTGCCTCGCGAAGTTGGCTCCGGTACCGCAGTTCACCATGCCGGGGCGGGTCCCGTAGGTGGCGAACAGTCGCGCGGCGTCGGTCAACTGCTGGGCGGGAACGTCGGCGCGTTCTGCCGCGTGATCCGGGGCGGGCCCGTTACGGAATCTTCACGCTGACGACCAGGCGAATCGACGAGAGCCGGTGTCGGCTGTCGGGCTCACGTCCGCGACTTCACCGCCGTGGCCTCCGCTGCCGGCTGGCGGGTCGGCGTGATCCGTCCCTTGACGCCCTTGACCGACGCCCGGTCCAGCAACTCCTGGTAGAGAGCGTCGGAGACGGTGCGGGTCCGGATGAGCAGGAAGCCGCTGAGGCCGGTCGAGTCGCTGACGACGGCCCACTGATAGTCGGGGTCGAGGTCGACGATCCAGTAGTTGCCGGGAGGGTTGGCCGACGGCGGGCCGAAGAACCTTACGTTGAGCTTGTTGTTCGTGGAGTCGACGGGCAGCGCGGCGCCGACGATGCTCGACTCCGGGCCGTTGTCGAAGAAGTAGTTGCCCGAGTTCTCCACCTTGATCGAGCCATCGGGGTTGAGGCTGTACACCGCCGTGGTGTTCACCAGACCGATCGAGAAGAACTGCTTGACGCTGCCCACCTCGTACCAGGTGCCCAGGTAGCTGCCGAGGTCGACGACCGGCGGGGGACCGAACACGATCGCGGCGGCGTCGCCCATGACGATGTACTGGTCGGGGGCGCCGTAGATGCCGTTGCCGTCGGTCGGTCCCAGGCCCTGGTACAGGTCGCTGATCCAGCCGTTGGCCAGCGTGTAGACGGCTGCGGTGTTACCGGCTGGGGAGAATCTCGTCACCAGTTGGGCGAGGAGGTCGATGAGGGGATTGCCGCCCAGGAGGGAGTCGGCGTGCGAACCCCCGGCGAGGGTCGCGCCGACGAACTCGCCCGGGCGGGCGGTCACCAACTCGTCGGTGGTCGCCCCGAAGAAGTTCCACAATTGCGGCGGCGCCGCGACTTGGTAGACCGGGATGAAGGGGTCGTCCAGGCTTTCCAGGGCGGTCGAGACCACGCCGCCGAACGCGAACCCGTCGAACATCACGACGCCGCGCAGGCTGCCGTCGTTGCCGGGGTCGGTCGCGTAGTAGCCACCGGCGGCCGTGGCGAAGCCACCACCCGCGGATTGACCCGACAGGATGAAATCCTGGGGCAGATCGCCGACATAGCCTGCCGCGTTCGCGCTGGCGGTCAGCGACGCCCGGTCGCCGAGGAACATGCTGGCGACGGCCTGTTGCATCGGTACGCCGTTGAGCCAGCAACCGGAACAGCGCCACGGAAACGAGGGCACGTTGGGAGCCACGACAACGCTGTTGGTCTGCTGCGACAGGTTCGTGGCCAGCGCGGAGACGAAGGACTTCCTGTTAAGGAAGCCGTGCTGCAGCCAGATGACGCCGGTCGCCGACACCGAACCGTCCGCCTGGGTGGGCAGATACCAGTCGGCGCGCGTCGTGAAACCGTTGCTGCCCACCGGAATCGCCAGGCCGGCTCGGCCGGTCTTGACGCCGGTGACCGTGGCGGCACCGGCCGCACTCGACACGGCCTGGGTCGAGGTCGTCGCGCTCTCCGGCACCGGTGAGGTGGTCGACTCGGCGTGGGCCGCCGGGTCGACCGCTGTGGTCGCCGAGCCGATTGGTTCGCAGGTGGAGGGGTCAGAACCTGCCGACGCCACACCGACTGCCGCGTCGGTGGCCTCGAGTTCCACCCTGGACACCCTGCTGTGCCCGGTGCGCGAGGTCCGAGGCTCGGGTTCGGTAGCTTCTGGATCTTCTGGCGCTTCCGCGTCCGAATGCTCGGTGGATGACGGAACGGTCGCCGGATCCGTCGAGGTGTCTTCTTTCTCGTCCGAACCGGCGTTCCGTGTCGGCGATTCCCGAGGGGTGCCGGACGAGTCGTCATCGGCCGACCGACTGGTCGACGCCGGGCTTTCGGAGGAGTCCGCGTCGGCCGCGGCGACGCCGTGTCCGGCGCCGAGCGCGATGCACGCCCCCGCGCCCATGGCTCCCAGCCAGTACAGCAAACGGGCCGACGTCATGGCCGGACTGTAACCGCGGACCCCGGGGAGCAGAAGATCATTGACGCCAACGTCAGCGTGACGTCACTTCTGTCCCGGGGCACCCCTTCACGGAGGGTCCTTTATGGAATCTTCACCCGACGACGAGGCGATCCATACGCAGCGCCCCGAGGCTGGAAGGCGATCGGTGACAGTCGCCAAGGAAAGGACTCTCAATGCAGCACAGTCGGTTGTGTTTCGTCGCAGCGACGGCGGTGGCCGCGGCGCTCACCCTGAGTGCGTGTGGTGGCTCGGGCAGCGACACCCAGACTTCGGCGGCTACGTCGGCCGCGCCCTCATCGGCGGAGACCGGCAGCGATTCCGCGCAGGATCACAACGACTCGGACGCGATGTTCGCCCAGGGGATGATCCCGCATCACCAGCAGGCCATCGAGATGAGCGACATGCTGCTGGCCAAGCCGGACATCAACCCGGACGTGGTGACTCTGGCCAACGACATCAAGGCCGCGCAGTCACCGGAGATCGAACAGATGCAGGGCTGGCTGGACACATGGGGTGTCTCCGGCACCATGCCCCCGGGTGAGATGCCTGCCGACATGCCGGGCCACAACATGCCGGCCCACGAAATGCCCGGGGGAGGTGGCATGCCCGCGATGAGCGGCCACGGAATGATGTCGCAGGCCGACATGACGGCGCTGCGGGACGCGCAGGGCGCCGACGCGAGCAGGCTGTACCTCACGCAGATGATCACTCACCACGAGGGCGCGATAATGATGTCGCAACAGGAGATCGACAACGGGAAGTACCCGCAGGCGCTGGAATTGGCGCGCGCGATCGTCACGTCCCAGCAGGAGGAGATCACCAAGATGCGGGGGATGCTGGACGCGATGTGAGCGGCGCGCGCAGCGCGGGGTCCTTCAGCGGCAGGGTGATCGTGAAGACCGTTCCCGATCCGGGGCCCAGGCTGTGCACGGTGATGGTTCCGTCGTGGGCGTCCACGAGTGCCTTCGCGATGGCCAAACCTATTCCGGCGCCGCCGTGCTCGCGGTCGCGCGCGGCATCGGCGCGGTAGAACCGTTCGAACACGTGCGGCAGATGCTCGGCGGCGATGCCCTCGCCGGTGTCGGACACCCGAACCGTGAGTCGATGATGGTCGACGCCGGCGCTGAGTTCGACGCGTCCGCCCGGTGAGGTGTGCCGCAGTGCGTTGTCGAGCAGGTTCGCCAGCACCTGAGCCAACCGCTGCTCGTCGCCCCACACCGAGGGAAGGTCTGCAGTCACCTCTGCGCGCAGGGTGACGCCCTTGCTCGCGTAGCGCTCCTGCGCGGCGGCGGCGCAACGTCGGATCAGGTGGTTGACGTCGATGGCCCTGTAGGCCATCGACGCGGAGCTCTCCTCGGCCTGCGCCAGGGCGGCCACGTCATCGGCGAACCTGACCAGCCGGCCGGTCTGGTCGCGCAGCATCGCGGCGGTCTCCGGGGTGAGAGTGCGAACCCCGTCCTCGAGCGCTTCGATGTACGCCTCCAGAACCGTTACCGGCGTACGGATTTCGTGTGCGAGGTCGCTGAAGAGCCGACGGCGGGTGGCTTCGACGGACTGCAGCCGCGACGCCATCCGGTTGAACGCCTCGGCGAGTGCGTCGAAGTCGTCACCGAGGTGTGGCGGTGAAACCCGGATGTCGTACCTGCCGTCGGAGACCGCGGTGGCGGCCGAGGCCACCTCCGTGATCGATCTCTGCAGCCGGCGGCTGAGGTACCAGCTGACCGCCAGCGCGGCCAGCGCCGACACCGCGAGCGCGCCGCCGATCGAGATGACGGTGGCGTACCCGTAGGCCTCCTCGGCGTGCATCGCCTCCAGGGAGTGCATCGGCGCACCCGCTTCCTGTAGATGCTCACGGAACAGCGGCGGCCCGACGACGGCGGCCACCGCCGAGGTGGTGGCGGCACCCGTGGCGAGCACGATGGCCTGTGCCGCGAGAAGTCGCAGACCGATGCCGGGCCTCATTGCCCGATCTCCATCCGGTAGCCGACCCCTCGCACGGTGGTGATGAAGCGGGGTTGGGCGGCGTCGTCGCCGAGCTTGCGTCGCAGGTGGCCGATGTGGACGTCGACGAGGTGCTCGTTGCCCACCCAGGGGCCGTCGCGCACGATATCGAGGAGCTGACGGCGGCTCAGCACGATCCCTGGCCGCGCCGACAGCGCATCGAGGATGTCGAATTCGGTGCGTGTCAACAGAATCGGCTCGCCGTCGATGGTGACGTCGCGCGCCGCGACGTTGATGCACAGTGGACCCAGGTTGCGTGGCGGCGTGCCTGTCTGCGGCGCACTGTCGGCGGTGTGGTGAATTCGCGGGCGCCGCAGCATGGCGCGGATCCGCGCGACGAGCTCGCGCGGGCTGAACGGTTTGGTGATGTAGTCGTCGGCGCCGACGGTGAGCCCGACGATGGTGTCCATCTCGGTGTCGCGGGCGGTCAGCATCACGACATAGGCGTCGGAGAACGTGCGCAGTTGCCGGCACACCTCGAGGCCGTCGATACCCGGCAACCCGAGGTCCAGGATCACGACATCAGGATCGAGCTCACGAGCGACGGCAAGCGCGTCGGCACCGTTGCTCGCCACGGTGGCCTCGAACTGCTCACGCTCCAGATAACTCGCCACGACGTCGGCGAGTGCGATCTCGTCGTCCACCACCAGCGCCCGATACCCCCGCACGTGGGCGTTCGGCGATCCCGTCGGTTGTCTCATGGCCTTCATGGTGCCCGCCCGGCGCGTGTCCGCGTTCGCAGAGTGCGTCCGGGCGCGCTTCGGGCGCGCCGCCGTCGCGGGCCGTGTCCTCACCGGCGGGTTAGCTGGTCGTTGCTGTCGCCTGGGGCCGTCGGCCTACAGGTGCCGGTCGAGGTGCGTCGGTGAGACGCACCACGCGACCTGCTCGCCGCAGCGGTTTCGATGAATCGGCTCACGGCTGTCACCGCCGACCTCGGGAACGTCGGGATCCTCTCGGTGAAAGTGTCCCGTGAACTGGCATCACGCGCGTCCTGCCGGCGACGTCGGTGGTAGTCAGCACATCTAAATTGTTCCGGTGCAGCGTATTTCGGGCACCGCTGTCATCCGGTCGCGACGCGGTAACAACACGGTGTCGAGTCGGCGGCTCGATGGACGAGTCCCGATCCGCTGCTACAGTCGGGAACATTGTGAGGTACAACGTCCCGGTTGAACGGACGCGATGGCGCGCCGCCGTCGCGTTGATTCTGGCTTTCTGGGTCGTCGTGGTCGGCGCCGAGTGGGCGCTTCCCGGTGTCGAGAGGCCGCACCACGGGCCGCACGCGTCCGCCGTAGGTCCGAACGGTGGCTTTGCTGTGGTCGCCGACCATCCCCACTTCGAGAGCGGATCGACACCGCTCGCGCCCGACACCGTCGCCGAGGCGGCGCTGCCCCGTGCCACCGTCACCCTCGTCGCGCTGGCGCTGATCGGCGCCATCGCCGCCGTGCTGCCGTTCTGGCGGCAGGCCTCGTTGACCGCGATTCGTGGTCCACCCCGGCGGCTCGTCGCACCCGACAGCGGGCGGGTCCTTCTGACCCGCCTGTGCATCGCGCGCCGCTGATCGCGTAGCGCCAGACCATGCCCGCCCCTGTGGCGGCCCTGGTCGGTGACCGCTACCCGTCATCAGCAGCCGCGCGCCTGTTCGCGCGGCCGAACAGAAGCGACGTATATCGATGAACCATGCCCTGTCCGTCCACACATCCGACGTCCTGCTGACCCGGCAGCACCGCCTCGGCCGCTACGAGCGGCCGGGCACCATGGTCGGGAACACCCCGGTGCTGCGCATCGGCGCGCCTTTCACCGCCGATGAGCGTGGCTTCTGGGCCAAGCTCGAAGGTTCCAACCCCGGCGGCATGAAGGACCGCCCCGCCATGCACATGGTGGAACGCGGACGCGCCAGTGGCGCGCTGCGCCCAGGCGCCCGGATCGTCGAATCCACCAGCGGCACCTTGGGTCTCGGATTGGCCTTGGCGGGCACCGTGTACCAGCACCCGGTCACCCTCGTGACCGACCCGGGGATGGAGCCGATCCTCCAGCGGATGCTGTCGGCCTTCGGCGCCGACGTCGACCTGGTGACCGAACCGCATCCAGACGGCGGGTGGCAGCAGGCTCGCCGCGACCGGGTCCAGCACATCCTGTCCGCCGACCCCCACGCCTGGTACCCCGACCAGTACAACAACCCCGACAACGTCGAGGCCTACCGACCGCTGGCGCGCGAACTGCACGCACAGCTCGGCCGCATCGATGTTCTGGTGTGCTCGGTGGGTACCGGCGGACATTCCGCGGGGGTGGCGCGAGTGTTACGGGAGTTCAACCCCGACCTACGATTGATCGGCGTGGACACGATCGGATCGACCATCTTCGGGCAGCCCGCCAGCACCCGACTGATGCGGGGCCTCGGGTCGAGCATCTACCCGGGCAACGTCGACTACGAGGCGTTCAGCGAGGTCCACTGGGTGGCCCCGGCGGAGGCGGTGTGGGCATGCCGCACCCTGGCGGCCACGCACTACGCCAGCGGCGGATGGAGCGTGGGGGCGGTCGCGCTGGTGGCCGGGTGGGTGGCGCGCACGTCGCCTGCCGACACGACGATCGCCGCGGTCTTTCCCGACGGGCCGCAACGCTATTTCGACACCGTCTACAACGACGACTACTGCCGCGGCCACGGCCTGCTCGACGTCACCCCACCTGACGAGCCGGCCGTCATCGACGATCCCCGCGCGAAGGTGGTGACGTCGTGGACCCGCAGTACCCGCGTCGTCGACCCGATGGCGGTGCTGCGGTGAGAAACGTTGTCACGCAGTTCCGAAGCTTCGACCGGCCCAGCCGGATGCTGATGATCAACCAGTTCGGCATCAACCTGGGTTTCTACATGCTGATGCCGTACCTGGCCGGATACCTGGCCGGGCCGCTCGGGCTGGCGGCGTGGGCGGTCGGTTTGGTGCTGGGGGTTCGCAACTTCTCCCAGCAGGGGATGTTCATCGTGGGGGGTACGCTGGCCGACCGTCTCGGCTACAAGCCGCTGATCGTCGCGGGGTGTGTACTGCGCACGGCGGGATTCGGTCTTCTCATCGTGGCCGAGTCGTTGCCTGCGGTGCTGATCGCTTCCGCCGCAACGGGTTTCGCCGGTGCGCTGTTCAACCCGGCGGTGCGGGCCTACCTGGCTGCGGATGCCGGCCCGCGACGCGTCGAGGCGTTCGCTATGTTCAACATCTTCTATCAGGCCGGGATCCTGGCCGGACCGCTGGTCGGGCTGGCACTGATGGTGCTCGACTTCCGCATCACGGCCGCCGCGGCGGCGGTCGTGTTCGCCGCATTGACCATCGCGCAACTGTTCGCGCTGCCGCAACACAGCGGCCGCACCGCGACCGAGAAGACCTCGGTGCTGGCCGACTGGCGCGTCGTGCTGGCGAATCGGTCGTTCCTGCTGTTCGCCGCCGCGATGATCGGCTCCTACGTGCTGTCCTTCCAGGTGTACCTCGCGCTGCCGTTGCAGGCCAGGGTGCTTTCACCTCATGGTGAGTCTTTGTTGGTGGCAGGGATTTTCGTCGTTTCCGGGCTGGTGGCGGTCTTCGGGCAGCTGCGGATCACCCGGTGGTTCGGCGCGCGCTGGGGGGCAGGACATTCCCTGACGGTGGGTCTGGTGATCCTTGCGGCGGCGTTCCTGCCGCTGATGGCGATACCCGACGCTCAGCGCTTCGGGCCCGGCGCGGCGGTCGCCGCGCTGCTGGTGGCCGCGGGTGTGCTCGCGGTCGGTTCGGCGGCGGTGTTCCCGTTCGAGATGGACACGGTCGTGTCGTTGGCGCAGGACCGGCTGGTGGCCACGCACTACGGCTTCTACAACACGATCGTGGGGATCGGGATTCTCGTCGGCAACCTCGCCACCGGATCGCTGATGGAGGTCGCCCACAGCGCCGGTGTGGATGAGCTCGTCTGGGTGGTGCTGGCGGTGATCGGGCTGGCCTCGGCGGCCGCGTTGTACCGCCTCGACCGCACCGGCCGGTTGCGGCCCGTGTCGCCGGAGCCGGCGGGCGCAGGGACCTCTAGAAGACCCTGATCCAGTCGACGCGCATCTCGGCCGGATACGTGCCTGCCGCGGGCTCGCGGCCGCCCGAGCCGCCGACGGCGATGTTGAACACCGGTGCCAGCGTGTAGCTGGGGTCGTTGAACGGCCAGTCCGGGACGGAGTTCGCGGGCACCACGAAGAACGGCTCCATGCCCGGCTGGTAGTCCTTCCAGAAGTGCAGGCCGGTCGGAAGCCACGTCATGCGCCAGGTGTGCCATGCGTTGTCGATGGGGTGGCGGTGGGTGGCGAAGGACGTCCCGTCGAGCCTGGCGTGCACGGTGGTCCCGGAGGGCCAGTCTCTGTTCCCATACCACTCGACCAGGTCGATCTCCCCGCCGCGGACCGGGTTGTCGTTGAGCAGCCAGAAGGCGGGCCAGGCGCCGTCGGTCAGGCAGTCGAGCTTGACCCGCGCCTCCCAGGTGGTGCCCATCCCGCCACGCCAGTTGCCGACGATCTTGGCGCTGGCGTATTTCTCCTGGATGGTGGTGCCGGGGCCACGGGTGGCCCGGATGACCAGGTTGCCGTTGCCGTCCTGGAACACGTGCTCCTGGTCGGTCACGTAGCGGCCCATGTTGAAGGGTTTGTCCCATTCGTGCGGGTTCTTGATGGTCTCGCGAGCCGGGACGATGTGCCACCACGCCGGGTCCGGCGGTGCCCCGGCCGGGCCGTTGAACTCGTCCTGGAACAGCATCACCGGGCCCACGTCCGCCGCGCCGGGCCCTGGTGCCGCGGGCATCCCGGGCGGGCCCGGAACAGGCGGGATGTCACCGACGATGGGTTGCGCGTGGGCGGTGGCGGCGGGGAGCGCGGCAGCCGCCGCACCCAGGCCGATCATCAACATGGCACGGCGGCGATCCATTTCTGGCACGGGAAAACCATAAATGACCCCGGCACGGGCGACTGCTCATTTCGACCATTCGGCCAGTCGCCCTGAGCGGGGTCTGCACCTTCGCTGCAGCGACGGCGCGGCTTTGCTCGGAGGTCCTAGGCCGAGTATGGGCTGGTGGACGCGCTTTACGACACCATGGCCTTTCGTTGTTGACGCCGTGAACATTTCGACAAAAGGCGGTTCCGGTTTGCTTCGCCGGGCCGGTTGACAAGCGATCGCGAATTTGCTGGTTGCGGCTGTCCTCAGTGGAGCCGATGCGCGAAGCGGTCCCGCGTGTGCGGCCCAGGCATCGACTGCCTCTACGCGCGCAACCTGCTTCAAACTGCTGTCGCAACGTCCGCGGTGTGCTGTGAAAACCGCTGTCCGCGAAGGTGAACCACCGACGCGGGTTGCGGGCGGGCACTGATGCGCGTCGCGATCGTGCGGCTGATGGCATCTGTGACGGCGTGCGCGGCCTCATGAAGGAGCATGTGTCCGGCCAGGGGAAGGTGCAGGTGTGTGGCGCCGGGGATGGCGGCGGCCATCTCGTGCGCGTGGGACGGTGGGGTGAGAAGGTCGGCTCCGCCGCTGAGGACGATCGTCTCGGCGCGGACCGAGCCGAGCGTCGAGGTCTGGTTGAAGGACCGTAGGCCGGGCAGAAACCCGATGGCGGTGTCGAGGGACGTCGTGGCGGCCAAAGCCGTGGTGAACAGCCTCGAGAGCGTCGAGCGCGCGTGGGCGCCGAACTGGAGCGACAGAGCGGCGCACACGGGCTTGGTGAGCAGATGAATGGCGCGTTGAGGCGTGACGGCGGCGAGCCCGCACAGCAAGTCTGTTGCGGGACTGTCCAGGAGGCGGGCGACGCCGCGCTCGGCGAGTCGGCCGGCGGCCGTCGCGGCGAGGACCAGTCCGTTCGGCTCCACGGGCCGATCAGCCGGAGGTCGACCGAGATAGGCGAGGGCGACCATCCCGCCCATCGAGTGTCCCGCGAGGGTGAGTGGGCCGGTCACGCGAAGAGCTGTCAGGACATCGGCGAGGTCTTCGGCGAGTTGCGCGACGGTGTAGGTGTGCTTCGGGGCCGAATCCGACCTGCCATGACCGCGGTGGTCATAGCTGATGATCCGGATTCGATCACCCCACTGCCGGGTCAGGTGACGTATCTGGCCAGCCCATGACCCTTGCTCGAGGCAGAGACCGTGCAGGAGGACGACAGTGGCCTCGGCGTGGGCGGGTCCCTGGTCCCGCACCGCCAACTGCACACCGTCGCGCACGGTGACGATCCGTTCGGTGGACGCCGGGTACCGGCGTCCGGTGAACTCAGTGCGCGAGTGGCTACGCAGGAACCTTGGTGCGTCCGGAGAAACCGGGGCGCTGGGTGCCGAGGTTGCTGTAGCCATGGCCAAATAGTCGTGGATTCGGTAGTTGTTCCGTAATCGTCGGGACGCCAGACTTCACCCCTGAACGGCAACGGTTTCCTATCCGCCGGGTAAGCTCTCTCGGCGTGGCGGTGACCCGCTCGATCTGCTGGATGACTACATCTCGTGGAGCCGATGACGGGAATCGAACCCGCGTATTCAGCTTGGGAAGCTGATGTTCTGCCATTGAACTACATCGGCATGTTCGATCACGAAGGCTAACACCTGGTGGGTGGGCTTCGTGGAGGTGTCCGGGCCTCGGGCCGTCGCTGCCGTTACGCTCGTGCGGTGCTGCTCTCCGACCGCGACATCCGCGCCGAGATCAAGGCCGGCAGGCTCGGTGTCGATCCGTTCGACGACAGCCTGGTCCAGCCCTCCAGCGTCGACGTCCGGCTCGACAACCTGTTCCGGGTTTTCAACAACACCCGCTACACCCACATCGATCCGTCGCTGCGCCAGGACGACCTGACCACGCTGGTGGAGCCCAAGGAGGGCGAACCGTTCGTCCTGCACCCCGGCGAGTTCGTGCTGGGGGCGACTCTGGAGCGCTGCACCCTGCCCGACGACCTGGCAGGCCGGCTGGAGGGCAAGTCCTCGCTGGGCAGGCTCGGCCTGCTCACCCATTCGACGGCCGGATTCATCGACCCGGGATTCTCCGGACACATCACCCTCGAGCTGTCGAACGTCGCGAACCTGCCCATCACGCTGTGGCCAGGCATGAAGATCGGCCAGCTCTGCCTGCTGCGCCTGACCAGCCCCGCCGAGCACCCGTACGGCAGCGCGAAGGCCGGCTCGAAGTACCAGAACCAGCGCGGACCGACACCGTCGCGGTCGTACCAGAATTTCCTCCGCTCCACCTGACGGGGGCCGATGACCGGAGCCCGGAGAAACGTCACTGACGGTTGTCGGGCACGCGAGTAAGGTCGGGAATCACCGGCGCCATCGCGCATTCGTGCCGTCGCGTTCCGGCCAGGTCTTCACCGCTGCCAGCTAACAGCGTCAGGTGTAACGCCTCAGCTGGTCAGGCCGATGAAGTATCTAGTTGTCGGCTCGTCGTGCCCGAATGAGCAATGGCGGCCAACCAGGCGCAGCAAACATTTTGGAGGGGTCAGTGGACATCGTATTAGGTGTGTCGATGACACCTACGACGGTCCGCATGGTGCTGGTCGAGGGCGAAAAGGCCGACGGCGTCACCGTCGACCACGACGTCTTTGACGTTGCTTCCGCAGAGGGCTCAGCAAACGTTGCGGATCAAGTTGTCGCGGCGGTTCTGGGCACCAAGGAGAGCGCACAGACCGGCGGTCATCACCTCAAGTCCATCGGTGTCACATGGAGTGATCACGCCGAAGCGGCCGCACTGCGCGATGCGCTGGCCGCCCAGGGCATCGACGACGTCATGCTCGTCTCCGAGGGGCACGCCGCCGCGTCGCTGGCACAGGCCGTCGGACGCGCGGTCGGGTACGACACCACCGCGCTGCTGTTCGTGAATCGGGACACCGCGACGCTGTCGGTCGTGCAGACCGACGACGGCTCGGTGGTCAAGGTGCTCAGCCGCACTCTGCACAGCGCGGACGCGATGGCCGTGCTCACGGAGATGGCCGAAGCGGTCGCGGCCCAGGACGCCCCGCCGCAGGGCATGTTCGTCGTCGGCGCCGGTGTCGACGTCAGCTCGGTGAAGGCGCACCTCGAGCACCTCGTCTCCCTGCCGGTCAATGCCCCCGACGATGCGGAGTTGGCGTTGGCCCGCGGCGCCGCGCTGGCGTCGGCCGCAGCACCCGCCTTCGAGGCGTCGACGGTCGGCCTGGCCTACTCCCAGGACCCCGACGGCACCACCGCCGGCTCGGTGTTCGCCGGCCTGGCCGGATCCGAGACGCAGCTGGCGCCGGTGCAGGCCGCGGCCGCCGATGACGTGGTCGACGAGTTCGCGATGACCCAGGCCCGGCCGGTCGAGGAGGAGCGGAAGCCGTTCCTGCTCGTCGGTAGCGCGCTGACGTCGGTGTTCGTGATCGGTGTTGTGGCGCTGGTCATCTCGTTGGCGATCAGTATCCGGCCGACTGCCGACCAACGCCCCAGCCCGGCCGAGGCCGTCATCGTGCCCAGCAGTCAGGTCCCGGCTCCGGCGCCGGTCCAGGAGGCCCGGCAGCCGGTCGACCCGCCGTCGGCGGAGACCATCAAACCGCCGGTGCCCGTCGTGCAGCAGGCGCCTGCGCAGACGCCGCGGACCGTTTTCGTCGAGGCGCCCGCTCCTGCGCCCGCCGCCCCCGCCCCGGCTCCTGCGCCCGCCGCCCCCGCCCCGGCTCCCGCGCCGGTGGCGCCGCCCCCGGTGGTCGCGCCCCCCGTGGTGGTGCCGCCGCCGGTGATCGTGGTGCCGAGGCAATACCCGAGGTGGACGCCACCGAGGGCCACGTACACGGTTCCCCCGCCGACCAAGACCCAGGAGCCCGACGAGCCGGACACGCCGTGGACGCCGCCGTGGGAGCAGCCGGACAAGCCGGACTACCCGACGGTGCCGACGGTTCCGCAGATACCGCAGCCTCAGCAACCGCAGTGGCCGCAGTATCCGGGTAGCGGCTCCAGCGGTGGCTCCGGCTCCGGCGCGACCGGAGGTTCCGGCGCGAGCGGCGGTTCGGGCTCCTACGGCGGTAGCGGATCCCGTGACTCGGGTTCCTCGCGCAGTGGCTCGGGCTCCGGGGTTCCCGGCGACATCAACGGCGACGGGTGCTTCCTGGTCTTCTGCGCTCCCGGCGGCGGTCGCTAGCATTCGTCACCTGCCGTTGGCCTGGTGCTCGGTGTCACGTAGCGACTAGCTCACCCTGGCTGCCTATAGAGGCAGTATGCGATGCACGGTCTTCGGCACGGGATACCTCGGCGCGACGCACGCGGTGGGGATGGCCGAATCGGGCCATGACGTCATCGGCGTGGACATCGACCCCGGCAAGGTCGCCAAGCTCTCCGGCGGCGACGTGCCGTTCTACGAGCCCGGACTTCGAAAGATGCTGCAGCGCAACATCGACGAAGGCAGGCTGCGCTTCACCACCGACTATGCGGAGGCCGCGGAGTTCGCCGACGTGCACTTCCTCGGCGTGGGCACCCCGCAGAAGAAGGGTGAATACGGCGCCGATCTGCGCCATGTGTACGCCGTGGTCGACACGTTGGTGCCCCTGCTGCGACGGCCGGCCGTGATCGTGGGCAAGTCGACCGTGCCGGTAGGCACCGCCGCCGACCTGTGCGCCCGCGCCGGACGCCTCGCCCCCGAGGGCGTCACCGTCGAGGTGGCCTGGAATCCGGAGTTCCTGCGCGAGGGGTTCGCCATCCAGGACACCCTGCACCCCGATCGTATTGTCCTTGGGGTGCAGCGTGATTCGGTGCTGGCCGAGGAGGCGATCCGCACGCTGTACGCCCCGCTGCTCGCCGACGGGGTGCCCTTCCTGCTGACCGACCTGCAGACCGCCGAGCTCGTCAAGGTGTCGGCGAATGCGTTCCTGGCTACGAAGATCTCGTTCATCAACGCGATCTCGGAGGTGTGCGAAGCCGTCGACGCCGACGTCACCCTGCTGGCCGACGCGCTGGGCTACGACGCCCGCATCGGCAGGAGATTCCTCAACGCCGGTCTCGGGTTCGGCGGCGGCTGCCTGCCCAAGGACATCCGCGCGTTCATGGCCCGCGCCGGTGAACTCGGCGCCAACCACGCGCTGACGTTCCTGCGGGAGGTGGACAGCATCAACATGCGCCGCCGGGTCAAGATGGTGGAACTGGCGACCAGGGCGTGCGGTGGCTCGCTGCTCGGCGCGAATGTGGCCGTCCTCGGTGCGGCCTTCAAGCCCGAATCCGACGATGTGCGCGACTCACCCGCGCTCAACGTCGCCGGAATGCTGCAGCTCAACGGCGCGACCGTCAACGTCTACGACCCCAAGGCGATGGACAACTCGCGGCAGGTTTTCCCCACGCTGAACTATTCGACGTCCGCCGTGGAGGCCTGCGACCGGGCCGACGCGGTGCTGGTGCTCACCGAATGGAACGAGTTCGTCGAGCTGCAACCCGAAACACTGGCCGGCATCGTGAACGCCAAAGTCGTTGTCGACGGCCGTAATTGCCTCGATGCCGAGCTGTGGCGACGGGCAGGCTGGCGGGTCCATGCGCTGGGCCGGGGGGAGGGCGCACCGTCGGCGGCGTAGCGTCGCGACCATGACGGTGTACGCGCTGAACCTGTTCGACATCGCCGACCGCGACGAGTACCTCGCGTATTCGAAACGCTCGCCGAAGGAGGTCGCGCGGCACGGCGGCCGCGTCGTCGCGCTCGGGCAGTTCCGCGAGTCGGTCACCGGCGACATCGAACCGCGTACCGTGCTGATCCTCGTCGAGTGGGATTCGAAGGACGCGTTCGACAGCTACCGCAACGATCCGGAACTGGCGGACCTGCACGCGCATCGGGAGAACGGGTCGTCGTCCTATATCTGGCATCTCTTCGATTCGTTGGCCGATCTGTCACCCCTGCTTAAACTCGTCTGATGGCAGTCGATCTGCGCCAGCGAGTCCGGTGGCTGGCCCTGCACGGCGTGATCCGCGGAATGTCCAAGATCGGCACCCGGCGCGGCGGGGACCCGCAGGCCCGGCTGATCTCCGACCCGGACGTCCGCGCAGATCCCGCCGCGTTCGCCGACGAACTGCGCGACCGGGGCCCGCTCATCCGGTGCCGCGCGGTCCTGCTGACCTTCGACCACCAGGTGGCAGGCGAGCTGCTGCGCTCCGACGACTTCCACGTCTCGGCGCTCGGGTCCAGCCTGCCCCAGCCGCTGCGCTGGATCAACCGCAAGACCCACCCCGACCTGTTGCACCCCATCGAGCCGCCGTCGCTGCTGTCGATCGAACCGCCCGACCACACCCGCTGCCGCAAGCTGGTGTCCTCGGTGTTCACTCCACGGGCGGTCGCCTCGCTGCGCGACCGCGTCCAGCAGACCGCCGACCAGCTGCTCCACGGCCTCGACGGGGAATCCGGTCCGGTCGACGTGGTTGCGCGCTACTGCTCCCAGCTGCCGGTCGCGGTGATCAGCGACATCCTCGGCGTGCCCGAGCGCGACCGTCAGCACATCCTGCACTTCGGGGAACTCGGGGCGCCCAGCCTCGACATCGGGCTGTCCTGGCAGCAGTACATGCAGGTGCACCGCGGCCTCGTCGGCTTCAACAACTGGCTGGGCGAGCACCTGCAGCAGTTGCGCCGCAACCCCGGCGACGACCTGATGAGCCAGCTCATCCAGGCCAGCCAGGACTCCGACGAAGGCGCCAGGCTGACGGAACGCGAACTGCAGGCCACCGCGGGCCTGGTCCTGGCCGCGGGGTTCGAGACCACCGTGAACCTGCTGGGCAACGGCATCCGCATGCTGCTCGACACCCCCGACCATCTGCAGACGCTGGCGTCGCGACCGGAGCTGTGGCCGACCGCGGTCGAAGAGATCCTGCGGCTCGACTCTCCGGTGCAGATGAGCGCACGCATCGCCCGCAGGGACGTCGAGGTCGCCGGCACCGCGGTGAAGCGCGGTGAACTGGTCATCATCCACCTCGCCGGGGCCAATCGTGACCCCAAGGTGTTCGACGATCCACACCGCTTCGACATCGAGCGGGACAACGCGGGCAAGCACCTGTCGTTCTCCGCCGGCAGGCACTTCTGCCTGGGTGCCGCGCTGGCCCGCGCCGAGGGCGAGGTGGGGCTGCGGACGTTCTTCGAGCGCTATCCCGACGCCCGGCTGGCCGGCGCCGGCAGCCGGCGCGACACCCGGGTGCTGCGGGGTTGGTCAACCTTGCCGATCACGCTTGGAAAGACGCGTGCCGCGATAGGTTCATGACGTGGACTTCCGAGCTGCCCTGCTCGAGCAGACTCGAGCATTCGGTGAACTGATCAGGTCGGCAGACCCCGCGACACCCGTTCCGACGTGCGGCGAGTGGACCCTCAAAGATCTCTTCCGTCATGTGGGACGCGGAAACCGTTGGGCCGCACAGATCGTCATCGAACACCGAAACCAGCCCCTGGACCCGCGTGACGTACAGGACGGCAAACCGCCCGACGACGTCGACGCCGCGATCGACTGGCTCAACCGCGGCGCGGAACTGATGGTGGACGCGGTCGACCGCGTCGGTGCCGACGCCCGGGTGTGGACGTTCCTGGGGCCGCGGCCCGCGGGATGGTGGATCCGTCGACGGCTGCACGAGGCGACCGTGCACCGCGCCGATGCGGCGCTGGCACTGGGGGTCGAGTTCGAGCTGTCACCGGAACTGGCCGGCGACGCGCTCAGCGAGTGGCTCGAGCGGGTGTGCTACGACAAACGGCACCCCGTCGTGCTGGACCCCGGACAGTCCATCCACCTGCACGCCTCCGAGGAGAAGCTGGGGCCGACGGGGGAGTGGACCGTCGTCCACGACGACGACGGCGTGTGGTGGTCGCACAGCCACAGCAAGGGCAGTGTGGCGCTGCGCGGCCCCGTCACCGAGCTTCTGCTGGCCACCGTCCGACGCAAGACCGCGGCCGAGGCCGGCCTCGAGGTGTTCGGCGACACCGCCGTCTGGGATGCCTGGCTCAACAGCACGCCGTACTGAGGGTGGCACTTCGTCGGAGACGAACAAGGGGCGTAGTTTCGCGGCATGACCACTTCGGAGATGGCCACCGTCCTCGCCTGGCACGACGCCCTCAACGCCGGCGACCTGGACACCCTGCTGACGCTGTCCAGTGACGACATCGAGATCGGTGACGCCGCGGGGGCCGCCCAGGGGCATGCCGCCCTGCGTGAATGGGCGGAGGCGCTCGATGTCAAAGCCGAACCCGCGCGGATCTACGTCAACGACGGGGTCGTCGTCGTCGAACAGCGGATCGTGTCGGTGACCGGGGAAGAGGGAACGGCGGCCTCGGCGTTTCGCGTGGTCCGTGACCACGTCACCTCGATGTTCCGGCACGACGACCTGGCCGCCGCGCTGGCCGCCACCGAGCTGACCGAAGCGGACCTGACCGGCTGATGCGCGGGATCATCCTGGCCGGCGGATCGGGCACCCGGCTGTACCCGATCACGATGGGCGTCAGCAAGCAGTTGGTCCCCGTCTACGACAAGCCGTTGATCTATTACCCGCTGTCCACGCTGATGATGGCGGGCATCCGCGACATTCTGGTGATCACGACGGCGCGCGACGCCTCGGGCTTTCACCGGTTGCTGGGTGACGGCTCCGATTTCGGTGTCGATCTCACCTACGCGGTTCAGGACGAGCCCGACGGCCTCGCGCAGGCGTTCGTGATCGGCGCCTCCCACATCGGGTCGGATTCCGTCGCACTGGTGTTGGGCGACAACATCTTCTACGGCCCGGGGTTGGGAACCAGCCTGAGCCGGTTCCAGAATGTCAGCGGCGCAGCGATTTTCGCGTACTGGGTGGCCAATCCGTCGGCGTACGGTGTCGTCGAATTCGCCGCCGACGGCACGGCGTTGTCGCTCGAGGAGAAGCCGAAGACGCCCAAGTCGCACTACGCGGTGCCGGGCCTGTACTTCTACGACAACGACGTCGTGGACATCGCACGGTCGCTGCGCAAGTCGGCCCGCGGAGAGTACGAGATCACCGGGATCAACCAGACGTACCTCAACCAGGGCAGGCTGGCCGTCGAGGTGCTCGCCCGCGGCACCGCCTGGCTCGACACGGGGACGTTCGACTCGCTGCTGGACGCCAGCGACTACGTGCGCACGATCGAGCGCAGGCAGGGGCTCAAGATCAGCGTGCCCGAGGAGGTCGCGTGGCGGGTCGGCTTCATCGACGACGACGCGCTCGCCGCCCGCGCGCAGACCCTGCTCAAGTCCGGCTACGGGGCGTATCTGCTGGAGCTACTGGAGCGGTAGGTCGGGGGCTCAACCGCTCTGCACCGGCGGCGCGCTCGGCGGCGAGGCTGTCGGGCCGGACGGCGGCGGTGAAGGCGCTGGCGTCAGCGTTGCCGTCACGTCGCCGAGTTCCGGGAAGCGTGGTAGCTGTGCGGGGGCGTCGTCGGCCGGATCCTGGCAGTCCCAGCCCTGATCGTGCAGAACCACCTCCCCACCGTTGAGCTCGCAGCACGCTTGGAGTGCTTCCTCAAACTCCTCGGAACTCCCGATATCGCCGCTGATTCGCTGTTCAATAACTATGTCCTCGCACAACTCGAGCCCCGCACGATCCAGCGCCGTCTTCTTGGGGCTTGCGCGTGCGGTGGCGGGGTCGGCGACTGTGCTCGTTGTGGTTCCAACGAGGGCTGTGGCCGCCAACACCGCGGCGGCGCCGAGGCGCAGCGAGTGTGCCGGCAGACGGGCGACGAGGGATGTCATGCGGATTCCTACTTCAGAGCTGTCGCCGTCACGATCGGCAACTCGAATTCCAGAACACCGTGATCGACGAATTCCTGCCAGCGTGCAACGACGTCGTCCTCGAGCTGCATCCGACGGCGGTCCTCCGCCGCCGCTACGGGAATTGCGAGGGGAGTCGATCGAATGTACTGCCAGAGAAATTGTTTCGGTGGCGGCAGGCGAAGTGTCTTGGTGATCGATGTGACCGTCACATCCCGGAAGGCGTTGTCGCGCAGTAGCATTTCCAGCTCGTCGGGGTCGGCCATCGAGAAGACCGACCGGACAAATCCGGTGAGCTCCGGGGCGATGTGGTGACCGAGTGCGTCACCCATGATCTCGAACAGCGGCGGCATCGGTCCCGGCACGTTGATGGCGACGCGACCGCCTGGTGACAGTACCCGCCGCATCTCGCGTATGGCCGAGGACCGGTCACCGACAAACATCAAGCCGAGCTGGCACAGAGTCAGGTCATATGAGTCGTCGGCGAGCGGAAGTGCCTCGGCGTTGCCGACGCGCCATTCCACCGAGGCCTCAGCCTGCACAGGGATCGATGCGGCGAACTGCACCATCTCGGGACTGAGGTCCACACCAACGACCCGACCCGTGGGCCCCACCCGGTGCGCTGCCAAGCGGGTGACGACGCCGGTTCCACACGCGATGTCGACCACGAACTCTCCCGGCCTCGGCGCGGCTGCCTCGATGAGGTCGGCGGCCAGCGGTATCGAAATAGCGGGGGTGAAGTCGCGCTCGTAGTTCTCGGCCATGGTGAGGCCGAAGGTGTGAAAACCGACGTCTGGGGACATGGGGAACACGCTAGGACCTGGGTGACGACGGCGCGTCGACCGAATCCACCATCTCGTCGGGCCGGACCGTGGTTACTTCTGACTACCGCCGGGGTCGATGAGACGGTGTTCGTAGGCGTATGCAGTGGCGGCGGCCCGAGACGAAAGGCCGAGCTTGGCGAAGATGTTCTGCAGGTGGCGTGCCACGGTGTGCTCGCTGAGCACCAACTGAGCGGCGATCTCGCGGTTGCTGTTGCCCGCGGCGACGAGTTGCAGCACCTCGCGTTCGCGACCGGTCAGCGGCCCGTCCGGTTCAGCGCCGGCTCCGACGAGCGCGGTCACGCCGGCCACGTCGGGCCGGGCGCCCAGTCGAGCGAAAACCTCTCGCGCGGAATCGAACTCGAGCGCGGCCGAATCGTGGTCCCCCAGGGTTCGGTAGGCCAACCCGATTTGGACTCGAGTGCGGGCGGACTGGTAGGGGATCTCCAGGGTGCGCCAACCCGCGACTGCGCGGCGTAGCGCAGCCAGTGCCGCCGCGACGTCGCCTTCCGCGAGCGCAGTCGACCCTTCGGCGTGGGCGGCCGTTGCGTGCAGAAACGGTGCGTCGACCTCTCCCACAATCGCCGCGAGCTGGTCGGCACCGGCCCGGGCCGCACCGACATCTCCAACAGAAAGCATGATTTCGACCTGCGCCGCCAAGACTGCCGGCCTCACGAACGGGTCATGGGTGTCGTCGGCTGCACGACGGATGGTGGCGGACGCGGCTGTGACGTTACCCTCGGCGAGGCGGAGCAGGGCGAGGCCCGGCACGGGCTCGTGGCCATATTGGCTGGCCTGCCGGTAGCCGGCCTCGGCCTCGTCGAATTCTCCCAGCAGCCGGTGCAGCTCCGCCCGCTGATAGGCGGCGAGGCCCAGCGCGGCGTGGACCGGCTGTGACAACCGTTCGCAGGCCAGCCCGGCCGCCGTCATCGCCTGCGGCCATTCGCCGCGCAGTTGCAGGATCTGCGAGCGGTACACCAGGCATTGCCCGCGGTACGGCACCAGATCGGGCTGAGCGGCACACCATCGGCTCAAGGCCTCGGTCCATTCCGTCGCGCGCCGCAGGTCGAACACCCCGAAACAGGACTCGATGACTGCGCAGTAGATGATCCCGGCAGGAATCGCGGATACCTCGCCACTGGTGACCTGCACCATCGCCTCGTCAAGCAGCGCCACGCCGCGCGCCGTCTCAGCGGTGGCGATCAACGCCTGGCCCTGGCCCAGGGCAGCCAGGGCGGTCATGTCGGCATCGCCGTATCGGGCGGCGATCTCACCTACCTCGGTGTAAAGAGCGTAGGCAGAGGTGGAGTCGCCACTTCTCCACTCCTGAAGGGCTGTGGGTACGAGCAGGTATCCGCGTGCTACACAGTCTCGACCAGCGCCCTCCGCGAGTCGCTGGAGCCGTCCGAACCATCCGCCGGCCAAGGCGCCGTTCCCGGCGAGTAGTTGCGTGAGTGCCAGCCAGAAACAGCACCGGGCAGCCTGGTCGGGGTTGTCGACGGCCATGAAGCCGCGGTAGGCGCGCTCCCAGGCGCGAGCGCTCTCGTCGTCTTTGCCCAGGATGTAAGCCGCAACGGCGAGGCGCTCGTTGTCGTCGGCACCCAGTGGCTCACTCGCGTCGGCAAGGCGCGCATGGACTTCCGTCCATGCGCGACGCTCGAATGCGTCAGCCGCTGCCGCCGCGTTGGCCACGGTTGGAGTCTTTCGCATGGTGGCCTTCGTCGACAACCGAGGGCGGCGTCGCGAGCACCGCGGCGATGCCCGTCGTCAGCGGCACCGACAGCGCCAACGCGATGCCTCCCACCGCCGAGCGGGCGATCTCGATGGCCACGCTCTCACTGGTGAGCACGTCACCGAGCGAGCGATTGGCGACGCTGAACAGCAGCAGCAGCGGCAACGCGCTGCCCGCATAGGCCAGCACCAGGGTGTAGACCGTGCTGGCGATGTGGTCGCGGCCGACCCGCATGGCGCCGACGAAGATGTTGCGGCGGCTGCTCTGCTCGATCCCGGCGAGTTCGAACACCGTCGACGCCTGAGTGACCGTGACGTCGTTGAGCACACCGAGCGAACCGATGATGAAGCCGGCCAGCAGCAGACCGGTGATCGACACATTCCCCAGATAGGCGGCGACCTCGTTGTTCTGATCCTCGGACAGGCCGGTGAGATGGGTCAGTTCGATTGCCCCCCAGGACAGCACCGCGGCGAGCAGCAGGGAGGCCAGGGTCCCCAGCAGGGCCGCGCTGGTCCGCAGGCTCACGCCGTGCGCGAGGTAGATCACCGCGTACAGGATGGCCGCGGACGCCACCACCGCGACCGGCACGGCCGGTGCGCCGTCGCGAAGCGCCGGCAGCAGGAACACGACCAGCACCCCGAACGCGATGACGATGCCGACCAGTGCGCGAAGGCCGCGCCACCGGGCCACCGCGACGATCACCACCGCGAACACCGCGGCCAGTGCGGCCAGCGGCCACGTCCGCTCGTAGTCGTAGAAGGCGTAGCTGGTGGCGCCGACGTCGTCGACCTGGCGGCTGATGCGGATGTCGTCACCGACGGCCAGGACGGGCTGGCCGGGCCCGCCGCTGAACTCCAGCAGGGTGCTGGCGCCCTGGTTGGGCCCGGAATCGATCGCCACGAGGACGTGCACGCACGCAGCGGCCTCACCCTGAGCGGGAACCGGATCCGCGGTGAGCACCGCGCCTGCCGACGGGCTCCCGCACACTGCGGCGCTGCTGGACAACACGTGACCGGACTCGGTGGTCACCGCGCCGCCGGCGGCGTTCTGAAACGGCACCGGGATGTCCGCCCGCTGCGCGGTGGGCCAGAGCAGCGCGGCACCGATCAGCACCGCGACGCCGCAGGCGATCAGCAGCCCGACGACGATCTTGGCCGCGAGCGGGCCAAGCGGCGACGGGCCGTCCAGCGAATGCGAATGTGAGTGCGCCACCCGGACAGGTTAGAGGTCGATCCTTGGACGCCCGAGAACGCGCGACGGCCTGGCCTCGCGCGGCGCGGTGGGGTCGATTTTGGTGCGCGGTGGGCCCTCGCCGCCGACTTAGCCTGAATACATGTTGCGTCCTGGAAGTTGGATTGGACTAGCGGGTGAAAGTCCCGTCCCGGTAGGTACCGGAACGCCGGGTAGCAGGCCCCGGTTTGTCGTGGAGACGC
>Ga0209347_1002009_pt1 | contig 28859 bp, 18 predicted proteins | sample AutmiccommuBRH23_FD_187382 | JGI IMG/M metagenome (GOLD analysis project Ga0209347, IMG submission 187382) | Deep subsurface microbial communities from Mt. Terri, Switzerland - Autotrophic microbial communities BRH/23 (SPAdes) (version 2) | ecosystem: Environmental > Aquatic > Deep subsurface >...
TAACGAGCTACTGGCAACAAACGTAAATATTGGAAAAGTAGAGAATGTCTCGATCAGTGGAGTCGATATTTCAGAGGTATATGGAGGAAGTTCTTTTCGTGGAGACAGATGGAAAGCATATGATGGATCTCAGAATAAAGCAACAGCTATTATTGCCGGATACAAATTACCCGATCATGCGGATGTGGAAGGAGGACTTAATTTTAAGTTACCCAATGGTCAACATACCGGGTATATCGAAAACATCCGTTTTCAGGATGTGAACCTGATGGTAATTGGAGGACACGCTACGGCGGATGCTGGTTTGACACCTCCGGAACTGGGTGTAGGGCGTTACAACGTATCTGATTTCAGGATTCAGCCTTCATACGGTTTTTGGATCCGTCATGTAAAAGGGCTGACCATGAAAGATTGTGTGATCGGGACCGAAGAAGCTGATGGTCGTTATGCGATTGCCCTGGATGATGTACATGGTGCCGATATTACCGGATTGGAAATGACTGACGAAGGAACTGCCGGTGACAAAATAAAAATGGTACGTTCTACCGGAATCAAACAGTAAAACTGTTAAAATAAAGTATGATGATACATAAAAATTGGATTATTATCGGGTTATTACTGACTCTTCCTTTGCCACTTATTCAGGCGAAAATATATCCTGTGGCGACCCTGGACGAATTTAACACAACAGTTCCCCGGCTCACCTCCGGGGATGAGATTGTCCTGAAAAACGGGGTGTGGAACAATGTGGAACTGCTGCTCTCAGGTAAAGGATCTCCCGGGGCTCCTATTACATTAAGGGCAGAGACTCCCGGAAAAGTCAGCATCGAAGGGAAGTCAAATCTGAAATTGAGCGGAGAATATCTTCGTGTGGTGGGGCTAATTTTCAGAAATGGCTACACCCCTTCAGGTAGTGTGATTGAATTCAGGAACAAAAACGAAGTGGCAAATAACTGCATTATTTCAAATTGTGTAATAGAAGGCTTCAGTAACCCGGATAAAAGCAAAAACGACTTTTGGATACAAATAAACGGTAAAAGCAACAGGGTTGAATATTGCTCCCTTACAGGAAAGACCAACAAAGGGATGACGCTCACGGTGAGACTGGATTCGTTGACAAGTACAGAAACCAATCATCATATCTATCGCAACTATTTTGGTAAAAGAGAGCCATTAGGCGAGAACGGTGGTGAAACTATCCAGATAGGTCTTTCACAGACCTCTCATTTGAACGGATGGACAAGAGTGGAAGAAAATTTCTTTGAACAGTGCGACGGTGAATTGGAAATCATATCGGTTAAATCATGCGAAAACATCATTATCAACAATGTCTTCCAGGAGTGTAGAGGTATGGTCACACTAAGACACGGCCACAGGAACATCGTGTATGGAAATATTTTCCTGGGAAATGGCGTGGAAGGTACAGGAGGTGTACGCGTAATCAACGAAAATCAGAAAGTATTCAACAACTTTTTTTCCGGATTGCGGGGTAAAGGAGTCAACAGCGCATTGGTTGTGGTGAATGGGATGCCAAATGCAAAACCAAAAGAGTATGACCAGGTGAAGAATGCTGTTGTCTTTAACAATACCTTTTATGACTGTACCACCCCCTTTCAGTTCGGACATGGAAACAGGCCAAACCGCAACATGCGTCCTCTGAATACCCTTCTGGCCAATAACCTTGTGTATTGCACAAACGAAGATAGTTTAATACAGACATATGACAAAACGGATGGCATTCGGCTTGTAAATAATCTCATGATTGGCAAAAGTGGAAAGATGAACGGTGACATTATGACCCACGAACAGGTTACATTGATAACAAAAGAAGATTTGGTGATTCCTGTCTCCCAGTTTGTGGGGACCATGCCAAACATTGCTCTATTGGATAAAAGCAAATATGGCCCGGCATGGTGGGAAAAATAATAAGAATCGTATGAAAGAAAAACTTTTGGTTATTTCAATCTTATTTGTTCTCTGTAGCGCGATAGCTGCAGGAAAAGATTTTAACGTGATGCACTTTGGTGCCAGGGGAAATGGGAAAACTATGGATTCTCCTGCCATTCAAAAGGCAATAGACCGATGCTCCGAGAGTGGCGGAGGAAAAGTAATTGTTCCCCCGGGAACCTATCTTTGCGCAACCATCGTACTGAAAGACAACGTGACGCTTTCGATTCAGAAGGATGCACTTTTATTAGGGACGACCGATATAAATGCCTATAAAAACCTGGACCCGTTTACCGAAGGATTGGGGATTGAAGTCGGCTCTGCCTTCATCGTTGCCATCGATGCAAAGAACGTCGGTCTCGAAGGTGAAGGGGTGATCGACGGACAAGGTTCCGCCCTGAAAGCAAGACATATTGAAACGGATACCAGACCTGAAGGACAGCGATGGGGTTTAAGACCCTTTCTACTACGCATAGTAAGGTGTGACGGAGTGAAAATAAAGGACATTACCCTCAAGTATGCCGGGGCATGGACATCCCACTATTTTCAGAGCAGAAACATTGCAATTGACAATGTCAAGATACAAAGCGTGGGCGTAGCCCATAACGATGGGATCAATATCGACGGCTGTCAGGAGGTCAGCATATCAAACTGCGACATTGTGAGCGGTGATGATGCCCTCTGTTTTAAATCCACATCGGCACAAATGCCCTGCAAAAATATTGTTGTCGACAACATGCGCTTAAAAAGCAATCAGGCAGGCATCAAGATGGGCACCGAATCGATGTCCGGTTTTGAAAATATAAAGATTACCAATTGTCATATCTACGACACCCGAAACGGTGGAATCAAGCTTTTCACGGTCGATGGCGCGAAACTAAGGGACGTCATCATTGAAAACATCACCATGGAGAATGTGCGGACGGCCATGATGTTCCGACTTGGAGCCCGGCTGAATGTTTTCAGAAAAAATGAGGATGTACAACAACCCGTCGGCTTGTTCGAACGGGTACAGGTTAGAAATGTAAAGGCGGTTGCAGACGATAATTCACAATTAGATCCTCCTACAGGAATACTGATCACCGGCATCCCGGGCCATTACATCACCGACTTGACATTGGAGAATATCGAGATCACCTTATTGGGCACAGGGACCGAAGAACACGCAAAACGCGTTGTGCAGGAAGCGATTTCAGCATATCCGGAGGTGAAAACATTCGGCCCCTATATTCCTGCCTACGGCGTTTGGGCCCGTCATGTGAAGAACCTGGTGCTTAGAAACGTCACGTTCCATTTGAAAAATCCCGATTCTCGACCGGAGTTTATCTTTGATGATGCGGAGAAAGTGGAGATATACAGATAATATACTGACAATGAATTCATACTTTCGTGAAGCAATACGAGAAGAAGTCAAAATTGCCTGAATTATGTCGTTTGAGTAAATATAAAAAAACAAATTAATAAATTAACAATGAGATCTTTTTTTACATTACTAGTTCTGTTGGGCTCACTCCTTTTCCTGGAGTCTTGTTCCATGGTAGATCCGGTGACAAAGATTGTACAGGGTCAATTAAAAGATGAGATACTGAAAAGAGCGGAAAACAATCTGAACGAACAACCCCTCACCGTGACCGCTTATCGGAGCGAGAGAAGCGCCGGGGGAGTACATGATTTCTTTTCTGAAGGCGATTACTGGTGGCCGGACTCACTCAATCCGGAGGGTCCCTACGTACAACGCGACGGACAAACAAATCCCGATAATTTCGTTGCACACCGTCATGCGATGATCCGCTTCAGTACACTGGTCGGCAACCTCACGTCGGCCTATCTGCTGACAAAAGACCGGAAATATATTGATGCCGCGCTGGCACATATCCGGGCGTGGTTTATCAACGAGGAGACAAAGATGAATCCGAACCTGCTCTATGCACAGGCAATCATGGGTATTACCACGGGGCGTGGTATCGGAATCATCGATACCATTCACCTGATTGAAGTGGTTCAATCGTTATTGCAAATGGAGAAATATGGATTATTGTCGGAAGAGGATCTCAAAGGGACAAAACAGTGGTTTTCGGAATACCTGAAGTGGCTGACAACACACCCTAATGGAATCGCTGAGATGAATGCACAGAATAACCATGGCACTTGCTGGGTAATGCAGGCTGCCATCTTTGCAAAATATACCGGAAATAAAGAAGTGACGGAGTTCTGTTCAGATCGGTACAAGACTGTTCTGCTTCCTGATCAGATGGAAACAGATGGTAGTTTTCCGCGTGAGCTACGCAGAACCAAACCCTACGGGTATTCTCTTTTCAATCTCGATGCAATGGCCACGGTATGTCGGATATTATCGACCGAAGAGGATAATCTGTGGATATATACCACTCCTGACGGGAAAAATATGCAGAAAGGAATGGATTTTATGTTGCCTTATGTAATAGATAAATCTTCCTGGGGATATCAACCTGATGTGATGTATTGGGACGAGTGGCCTGTTGCACAACCCTTTCTGTTCTTTGGAGCAATCGGATTAAAGAATGAATCATATCTTGAGGTATGGAGAATACTGGATCATTTCCCGGTAAACGACGAGGTGATCCGCAACCTGCCGATACGAAATCCGATCATATGGCTTTAATCATCCATTAATAATCAGCATAAAACCAATGAAAAAAATATTTTTAAGTACATCGTTATTTCTTGTCGCACTGTTCCTTTCAGCGCAAATAAACTGGCAACAGATTGAGCCGGGTGTCTGGAAAGGGATTGTCGGAACACCCGAAGCCTACTCCTTACTGAGTGTCGCGGATGTTTCACCTCAGTCCGGGGCGTTGGGAAAAATGCCTGCCGCAGACTTTCCCGTTCTCGGGAATGAAGTAGTGGCAGCAATATCGGATGGTAAGACATCGTTGAGAATACCCCTGGTGAAAGGAGAACAATTGTATGGTTTTGGGTTGAATTTCCAGACAGTGCATCAGCGTGGAAAAATTCTGAACCTGCATGTAGATCATTACGGTGGTAAGGATAACGGACGGACACATGCTCCGGTACCTTTTTACGTATCGAGCCAGGGATATGGTGTATTGATAAATTCTGCCCGCTATTTAACGGTTTACGCAGGAAGTGGCGTACGGAAAGATAGTCCCAATGCACCGGTGGCACAAGACAGGAACACCGATAAAAACTGGTCGTCACGCCCCTACTCCGATGCTGTGGAGATCCTGGTCCCTGCCGCGGGAGTGGAAATATACCTTTTTGCAGGTCCTACAACAATGGATGCTATTCGCAGGTATAACTTATATTGCGGAGGAGGGGCATTGCCTCCACGGTGGGGGTTAGGTTTTACCCAGCGCACACAAAGACTTTTTACCGATGATCAGGTGAAGGAAGAGGTAGCATCCTTTGAAGAAAAAGGTTTCCCACTGGATTATATCGGTCTGGAGCCCGGGTGGCAGAGTAAAGCGTATCCTTGCACCTTTGAATGGGATAAAGGAAGGTATCCCAATCCTGCAGCATTTGTGAAAGAGATGGCAGAAAAGGGCATCCGCATCAATTTATGGACCAATCCATATGTCTCTCCATCTTCGGGAATTTATAAAGAAATGGTTCCGTTGAGTGGATCCCATACGGTTTGGAATGGAATTGTACCAGATTTTTCCATGGGTACTGCACAAAAAATATGGAAAGAAAAGCTCGAAAGGGAACATGTTTCTATTGGGGTCAGCGGATATAAAATTGATGAAGTAGATGGTTACGACCACTATCTGTGGCCGGATGTAGCTACTTTCCCTTCAGGATTGAGTGCAGAACAGATGCGTCAGACTTATGGCTTGTGGGTTCAGAAAATTACTGCCGAGATGTACAGAGATCAAAATATAAGGACTTTCGGTTTGGTAAGAGCCTCGAATGCTGGTGGAAATTCAATGCCCTACGTCATATACAATGATTATTACAGCCATGAAGACTTTATCACAGCATTAATCAACAGTGGATTTAGCGGTGTGTTATGGACTCCGGAAGTGAGAGGCTCCAAGACCGGCGAAGAGTGGTTGAGACGTTTCCAGACGGTCGTATTTTCACCTATGGCGATGATCAATGCCTGGTCCAGTGGAACAAAGCCATGGTCATTCCCCGAAGTAAGTGAAAGCGTGAAAGAATACGCGCTTTTACGGATGCAGATGATGCCTTATTGGTACTCCGAATTTGCAAAATATCGATTTGAAGGAACACCTCCCTTCAGAGGAATGAATCTGGAACCGGGCTTTAGTATCAAGGTAACCGAAGAGGTGGTATCACATAATCTGGAAGACAATCCTTATTTAGAGGCTGTAAACAAAGAGATAAAAGACCAGTACATGGCTGGTGAATACCTTCTGGTAGCTCCCCTGTTTGTGGGTCAGGAATCACGGAAAGTAATCCTTCCAAAAGGTAATTGGTATGATTTCTACACGGGTGAATTCGCCGGCAATGGAGAAGTAATCACCGTCACTCCCGGACTGGAGAAAATACCCGTATATGTAAAAGATGGAGGAATTATACCCATGATGCCACCACTGTTGCATGCACCCAAAGCAGGAGATATTGTAGATCTTGAAGTCCGTCATTACGGTACAAAACCAAATAGTTATAGGCTCTACGATGATGATGGCGAAACATTTGATTATGAAAAGGGATCATATGCATGGAGAACGTTGACCGTGAAAACAGATAAAAAAAACAGACTCATCGGAGAAATTTCCAAAGCAGAAAAAAATAAGCCAAACACAATTGGCAAAATAAAGTGGAGATTTATGACACTTAAACAACAATAAACTAATTAGAAAAGTATGATTCGTAAACATAGAATACTTTTCGTTCTGTTGTTAATCTGTAGTTCCATGCAGTCACAGGATTCTCCATTAGTAAAAAATAAACAGATGAAAAAATACAGTTTAATAATTATCTTCCTGTTATTGCAAAACTATATATTTGCTCAAAACGGAGACAGATGGAGCATACAGGAAGATGGTTCCATTCAATGGATCATTGAAAAAAGCCACACACCACATTACGATCATCTTGAGATGAGCGGACAAATGTTATCAGTGGTATTGCGATACGGAGTGGATAAGGAGGGTGCTTTTCATCTGAACAGAAGCCTGGTCTTCCCGATGCTCAGAATGAAACCCAACAAAACACAAAGCAACCTGAAACAGCGGTTCGACATCAGCATCCCGGCACTGATTACCGTGGAAGACAAAAGTTTAACAAATGAGAAAGTAAAAGACATCTCGTTCGATGGGACGATGAGAGTGGAAAGCTCTTTCAGTTATATCAGCGGCCGAAATCTGGTGAGTGATGGAATCAGAATGACCCGACAACTTTATCCTTCTGTTTTATCACCCTTTTATTGTGAGGAATATGCTTTAGAAAACACGATAGACAAACCAGTGTTGATTCGCATCCCGGAATGGAAAATTGCTTATTCCACACCCGACTCAGCAGGCGTGTATGGGGCGTATAGTGTAGAAGTGCTGTTGTCGAAAAAAGGAACATTCGTTCTGAAGCCAGGTGAGAAGCTGGAGTTTTACGCGCTCTTTTCCGGTAGAAAAATCAATGAATCTCCTTATCTCTCCGCAAACATCGGAGCTGAGAAAGAGGCTCGAATAAAACTGCTCAAACAATGGAGCAACAGTCTGGTGTTAAGCACACCGGATCCTGTTTTAAACAGCATGTTCGCATTTGCAAAAATCAGGGGTGCGGAAAGTATCTATAAAACGAAGGGAGGACTGATGCATGGCCCGGGCGGGGAATCATACTATGCCGCAATCTGGGCAAACGATCAAGCCGAATACATAAATCCCTTTTTCCCATATCTCGGTTATGAGATCGCTAACGAGTCGGCATTGAATTCTTTTCGTCATTTCGCACGTTTTATGAACCCTGATTACAAACCGATACCTAGTTCCATCATTTCGGAAGGTGTGGGAACCTGGCACGGGGCCAAAGACCGGGGTGACGGAGCCATGATTGCCTACGGCGCAGCGCGATATGCACTAGCCCGAGGGAACAAAGCTGAAGCAAAGGAGTTATGGCCACTTATCGAGTGGTGTCTGGAATTTTGCAACCGGAAACTAACGCCTTCCGGAGTGGTTGCGTCTGATTCCGATGAGCTGGAGAACCGCTTTCCGGCGGGTGATGCCAATTTATCCACCTCTTCACTGTATTATGATGCTTTACATTCCGCGGTTTTGCTGGGAAAAGAATTGGGTATACCTGCTTCCAGGCTCAAGGCTTACAATCAACAGGCCAAAGCACTCGAAAAAGCCATTGAAGCACATTTCGGCCATGAAATAGAAGGGTTTCACAGCTACCGTTATTACGAGGGCAACGAAATCCTTCGTTCCTGGATATGCATGCCCCTGACAGTGGGAATTCATACACGTGCAAAAGGAACCGTCGATGCTTTATTTTCACCCCGGCTGTGGACGGATAACGGATTGTTGACACAGGCAGGTACCGAAACTTTCTGGGACAGATCTACCTTGTATGCACTCAGAGGCAGCATTGCTGCAGGAGAAGTGACAAAAGGAATGAACTTCCTGCAAAAATATTCCCGAAAACGACTATTGGGGGATCATGTACCTTATGCCATAGAAGCATGGCCTGAAGGAGAACAGCGTCATCTGTCGGCTGAGAGTGGACTCTATTGTCGTATATATACGGAAGGTTTGTTTGGCATGCGTCCCACCGGATTCAGAAAGTTTGATATGACTCCCCGTTTACCACGAGACTGGGACTTTATGAATTTGAAAAACATCAAAGCACATGAAAATAATTATTCCATCTTTGTCAAAAGGCTAAACGAGGACCTGCTGGAAGTAACCGTCACAAAAGACAATCTGCAACCTGTCATGAAAAAACGAATTAAAGAAGGCAGAAAAATTTCAGTACAACTCTAAATAATCCCTTCAACCAGACTAATCAATTAATCAAAAACATACGAAATTATGAATAAAAAACAATTTCTTTTTCTGACAATCCTTCTGATGTCGATAAACGTTTTTTCTCAAAATCCTATATCGACCCTGGATTACAACGAAAAAATGAACTGGTGGCGTGATGCCAAATTCGGCATGTTTATTCATTGGGGACCTTATTCAATGTATGGTGGGGTTTATAATGGATTTAACCAGCAACGCGGCGGTGCGGAATGGATTATGAACCGATGTAAGATCCCGGTGATGGAATACCGTGCAAAAGCAAGTACTTTTAATCCCGTTAACTGGAACGCCGATGAAGTGGTGAAACTGGCAAAAGAGACCGGAATGAAATACATGGTCTTCACGACCAAGCATCACGATGGATTTGCCATGTTTCAAAGCAATGCCAGCAATTTTAACATGGTGGATTACACCCCTTTCAAACGGGATGTGATTGATGAATTTGTGAAAGCATGCCGGAAGTATGACATGAAATTCGGCTTTTACTATTCCCAGTCGCAGGACTGGTGTAATTCTGGTGGCGCAACGGCTCGCAAACTGATGCACGAAGGCTGGCCAAATCCCGACTCGGTACGGATCAACGCGTTTACGGCTGCCAACCGCGGAGCCTGGGATTGTCTGCAAACGGAGAATACCTTCGACGAGTATTTCCACAGAGTGGCTCTTCCGCAGGTAAAGGAACTGTTGGAGCGATACAACGATGTATCGGTCATTTGGTGGGATACTCCCATGTCGATCACGGATGAACAGGCTTCCAGATTACAGGAAGAGCTTGCTAAATATCCACAGGTAATTACCAACGACCGGTTAAAAAGGCCCAACTTCGCAGGTGATTTCAAAACACCGGAAGGCAGAATTCCAAAAGCTGATGATATTGTAGGGGTAGATTGGGAAACCTGCATGAATATCGGTAGCTCATGGGGTTATAAATCCTGGGAGGACCGATGGAAATCGCCCTATGAATTAATCAAAAATCTGACATCGATCGCTGCCCGTGGTGGAAACTATCTGCTAAACATAGGCCCTACCCCCCTGGGTGAAGTTCCCGATGAAGCAAAAACACGATTGTCAGAGTTGGGAAAATGGATGTCTGCATATGGCGAAGCAATTTACGGCACACAGCGCAGCCTTATCTATCCTACCTGGGGCGAATGTACCCGAAAGGATATCGGAAATAAGACCGTGCTGTATTTGTGCGTCTCCGAGTGGCCAAGTGATGGTAAACTCATCTTAGATGCAAATTACAGTGTCAGTAAAGCTTCTTTACTGAACGACAACAGCTCCCTGAAAGTGAACAGAAAAAACAGACAAATCATAATTCAGGTGCCTCAACAGGCTCCCAATGCATATGTATCGGTGATAAAGCTGGAGTTAAATAAGAAATTACCCGTCACAAAACTGATTTCCAACACGGCTAAATATTTTGAGATTGTTGATGAACAAAATAATTAAAATGAAAAAAACAGTTCAATATATAACAATGGTCCTTCTCGGAATCATACTTTCGCTTTGCTCTTCCGAAAAACAACCGACAAAGGATTTAAAGCTTTGGTACGACACACCTGCCCGGATATGGGAGGAAGCGTTGCCGCTGGGAAACGGCAGTCTGGGGGCAATGGTTTTCGGCAATCCCCTCAATGAGGTGTACCAAATGAATGAGGAAACGCTGTGGTCCGGCCCCATGGAAGAGAGAAACAACCCTCTTGGACCTGCTGCTTTGCCTAAAATTCGAGAAGCAATTGACAAAGGCGATTACAAGCTTGCCGAGAGCTTATGGAAGAACAACTCACAAGGCCCGTATACAGCCAGGTACCTGCCTCTTGCAAACTTGTTGCTGAATATGCACAGCGAGGGGAATGACGTGGACGATTTCTACCGCGATCTAAATATCTCGGATGCCACTGCCACTGTCTCTTACAAAATAAATGACGTAGAATACAGGAGAAGCAGTTTTATCTCCTTCCCCGACCGTGTAATGGTCATTCAACTCGAAGCAGATAAAAAGGAGGCAGTCTCTTTTGATCTGGGAATAAATAGTGATTTGCGCTACGAAACCCTCATCGAGGATAACAAGCTGATCCTAAAAGGGAAAGCTCCACACTATGTGGCAAACAGGAAATATGATCCCAATCAGATTCTATACTCAAATGAGAAAGATGGCCCGGGAATGAATTTTGAAGTTCATATGCTTGTCATTCCCCAAGGCGGGAGTATCGAATCAAATGACTCCGTTTTGTCACTGACAAATGCCAACTCGGCTACAATCCTCCTTGCAGCCGCTACCAGCTATCATCAGGATTCATTTGAACAATCCTCCACCGATCTGACTTCGGCAGGGAAAAAGGCGGAAAAATACCTGACGAAAGCACAAGCTCTTGGATACAAAAAGCTGATCAGCAGGCACAAAGAAGATTACAAAAATTTATTCGACAGGGTTACACTGAATTTGGGCGAAGGAAAAGATGAACTTCCTATAAACAATCGTCTTGCAGCATTTCAAAACGATGACTCAGACAAAAGCCTCATTGCGTTGTACTATCAGTATGGACGTTACCTGACTATCGCTTCATCCAGAACCGGAAGTCTGCCTTCTAACCTGCAAGGGATCTGGAACAGGCATATTCAACCACCCTGGGGATCCAATTACACGACCAATATCAATACAGAAATGAACTATTGGCCGGTGGAGACAACCGGGCTTCAGGAGTGTTTCGAACCTTTGCTTTCCTTTGTGGAGCGTCTTGCACAGGAAGGGGCCAAAACAGCCCAAATCAACTACGGGATAAACAACGGATGGCTTGCACATCACAACTCTGATGCGTGGGCGCAAACGTCACCGACCGGCGGGTATGACCAGGATCCAAGTGGCACACCCCGGTGGTCATGCTGGCCAATGGCTGGAGTATGGTTTTGTCAACACCTATGGGAACACTACGCATTTAACGGTGACCAGAAGTATCTCGAAGAAAAAGCCTATCCCCTGATGAAAGGGGCAGCCGAATTTATGCTTCAGTGGCTGCAGGAGGACCCTGAAAGCGGCTACCTGGTCACTAACCCATCCTCCTCTCCCGAGAATAATTTCAAATATATCGACCGCGACGGAAACGAGCAGGTGGGGGTCATTGCCAAAGCCACGACCATGGACATGAGTCTGATTCGTGATCTGTTTGTCAACAGCATTCGGGCGTCGGAAATATTGGAGACAGATGCAGCGTTCAGGGATGAATTAAAAACAGCCCTGGCACGCTTATACCCTCCACACATGGGATCCAAAGGACAACTCCAGGAGTGGCACAAAGACTTTGAAGATGTAGACCCGCATCATCGTCATATTTCTCATCTCCTGGGACTACATCCGGGAAAGGAGGTTTTGCCTCGTGTAAATCCCGATTATGCAAAAGCTGCGAAACGCAGCCTTGAATTACGAGGTGATGGAGGTACAGGATGGGCCATGGCCTGGAAGATTAATTTCTGGGCACGACTTGAGGATGGTGATCATGCGTACAAAATGTTGAAAAATGCGCTCAAACATGTGGATGCCACTGAGGTCTCAACGAAAGGCGGTGGTACCTATTCCAACATGTTTGACGCTCATCCTCCCTTTCAAATTGATGGAAATTTCGGAGGCACGGCTGGCATCACTGAAATGTTATTACAGAGCCATGCTGAAGAGATTTATATTTTACCTGCTCTTCCGGGCAACTGGGGTTCGGGTTCCGTTAAAGGACTTCGTGCAAGAGGAGGGTTTGTATTGGATATCGAATGGGAAGACGATGCATTAAAAAATGTAACCATTCTTTCAACTCTTGGTGGAAACTGTCGTCTGAGAACACATTCTGCACTTCAATCAAAAAATGTACCTTTACGAAAAATATATGATGAAAATCCAAACAGTTTCTATCCTAAGCCAAGTTTACCTTCTTTTATGTTGAATGGTAATGAACCGGATGTGAATCTTATGCTGAAAGAGACTCTTCTGGTCGATTTAGAGACTGAAAAAGGGAAAAAATATATATTGAGTGCCAAATGAAAACTCACTACTTAATTGTTTTTTTTATTCTCCTTTCATTCACAGTATATCCTCAGAATAATGGGGATGAACAGGGCATGGCCTTGTTGGAGGGCTTACAGTTACCACAAGATAAAAAGGCTGTGACAGATGCCTACAATTCATGGTGGGCTGATTCCCGGAAGAATATCGATCAACGTATGGAGTGGTACAACGATGCAAAATTCGGGTGCTTTATCCATTGGGGCGTTTATTCGGTTCCAGCAGGAATGTGGAAAGGAAAAAAGGTGGGAGGATATACGGAGCATTTGATGCGCAAAGCTCAAATTCCTTTGGTAAAGTATATCAAGGAGCTGGTTCTTCCTTTCAATCCGGTCGATTTTGATGCGGATGAATGGATGCGGACGATTCGCGATGCCGGTATGAAATACGTGGTCATCACGGCCAAGCATCACGATGGATTTGCCATGTATTTTTCCGATGTGTATCCATATGACCTGTCGCTGACCAAATATAATAAAGATCCAATGAAAGAACTCAGGGAAGCCGCCCGAAAATACAATATCAAATTCGGATTTTATTATTCGCATGCCTTCGATTGGGAACATCCTGGCGCACCGGGTAATGATTGGGAATACCCCGATCATCCCGGAGGCGATCGTTTAGTGGGGGGCAGCGATTGGTGGCTGACGCGTTCGGACTTTCTCCCAATCGCCGATAAATATGTCAGAGAAAAATCAATTCCTCAAATACAAGAGTTGATAAAAAAATATGATCCTGACCTGATGTGGTTCGACACACCGCACAAACTGCCGTTATATCAGAATATAAAAATATTGGAGGCGATCCGGGAAGCAGACCCTGAGAATAAAATTATAGTGAACGGACGTCTGGCCCGTTTTGGCAATAATAATCTGGGAGACTATGTGAATACCGGGGACAGAGCTGCCCATTTCTACCCTACGGAAGGATATTGGGAATCTATCCCTACAACCAACGACTCTTACGGGTACAGTGTGGTTGATACGGAACGTAAACCGGTAGGCCATTTCGTGCGCTTACTCTCTTCTGCCGTGGCTAAAGGGGGGAATATTTTATTAAACGTCGGGCCGATGGGTAATGGTAAATGGGATAAAAGAGATGCTTTCATCTGCCATGAAATTGGGAAATGGCTAAAGGTGAATGGAGAAGCAATTTATGGTGCGCACAAAACAGATCTCCCGGTCCAATCATGGGGTGTTACAACCCAACAGGGAGATACCCTGTATGCCCACATTTACGAATGGCCGAAAAATGGCCTTCTCACGATAGGAGGTCTGACTACTGATATTGATAAAGCCTGGATTGTCTCGGATCCTCAAAAAAAGAGAATCAATTTTTCTCGTATAAATGACAAGGATATGAGAGTTAAGCTACCTCCAGTCGCTCAGGATACAATGAACACCGTTGTAGCCCTTGTACTTGGAAAATCAAAAAAAGCCTATCCCATCCGGCTGTTGGATGATACCGGTGATAATACACTGTTTACATTTGATGCCGAATTAATGGGTAGTGGATTACGGTTTGGAGATGGCAAAGTCAACCGAAATTATGTAACAAACTGGAGAACAACTAATCAATGGCTCAGATGGAAAATCCGTATCAACAAACCGGCAAAATATGATCTCTTCTTGGATTATAACACTGTGGATGAGTCTGATACGGGAAGTGTTGATATACAAATTGCAGGTCAACATTTTACGGTCGATTACCCTTCATATCCAGAAAAAAGAGGAACAAACAGCCTGTATATCGGTACAGTATCATTGAAGGAAAATGCGTTTGAATGTTCTCTCAAAGGAAATAATCATCGCGGTAATCAGTTTATGAATCCTATAGCTATCCGCCTAAAAAGGATACCATAAATAGTTTTTTGCACAAAACAACGAAAATATCAATATAGAATATTACTAAAATCCAATGTTAATATGAATGTAAATAGAAGAGATTTTATCAAAAAAATGAGCGTCGGAGCAGCAGGAATCGCAGTAAGTGGTTCAATGAGGGGCATGACGGCAAAAAGTTACCAAAGAATCATCGGATCTAACGACCGTATTCAAGTTGCCATAGCCGGACTGGGTAGAAGATTGGGAGCATTTTATGAACCTATTGCAATGAAGAGTGCGAATGTGGAACTGGTCTACCTGTGCGATGTAATGGAAAAGCAACGGATAAGAGCCTTGCAGAACTTTTCCAAACATATTGACTATAAGCCAAAACTGGAAAATGATATCCGTAAAGTACTCGATGACCCGAAAGTGGATGTATTGATTAATGCTACCCCGGATCATTGGCATACTCCGGGGTCCATCATGGCAATGAAAAACGGAAAACATGTATATGTAGAAAAACCATGCAGTCACAACATGTTCGAAAACGAAATGCTGGTGGAAGCTTCTAAAAAACTGAATAAAGTGGTACAGATGGGTAACCAGCAACGATCGTCACCTCATACCACCGAAATAATACAGGAGATTCATCGCGGTATTATTGGAACACCCTATAAAGCACTGGCTTTCTATACAAACACCAGAGGCGAAGTACCATTACAAAAAAGAGCACCCATACCTGCCGGCCTCGATTGGGAACTTTTTCAAGGCCCTGCACCCCGTCGTGAATACACAACAGAAACATGGGACTATAACTGGCACTGGTATGGATGGGATTACGGCACGGCTGAAACAGGCAACAATGCAACTCATGAGTTGGATATTGCTCGTTGGGCATTGAATGTGCACTTTCCACTCAGGATTGATGTTGAAGCTGCGAAACGACATTATTTCACTGATGGTTGGGAAATGTATGACACCATGGATGCGACCTTCCGTTTCTCGGAGAATAAAATAATCCAATGGGATGGAAAAAGCCGCAATGGATACGATACCTATAAAGGCGGAAGAGGAACAATAATCTACGGAAGCGAAGGTACCGTATTTATCGATAGAGGTAAATATAGTCTCTTTGACAGGAATGGGAAGCTGGTGAAAGACAACCAGTCATCTGCCAATGAAGCCGGGACAGCTTTGGGAGGAGGTGGAGATATGACAACCGGGCATGTGATCAATTTCTTTGAAGCAGTAAGAGGCAAGGAGAAACTGACTGCACCCATCGACGATGCGAGCATCAGCATGGCCATGGTCCACTATTCAAACATAGCCTACCGTATCGGAAAGGGATTTGATATCGATGAAAAAACAGGTAGAATGTACGATCGTGATGCGATGAGACTATGGAGCCGTGATTATGAACCCGGATGGGAACCCACAATATAAATACAAATTTTTAATAAATAGAAAAAGATGTACAAGATATTTACGCTATGCAGCATCCTCGTTATCGGTCTTTTTACCTCTTGCAAGACACAGGAATCCGGTGATTTAACCAAACAGAACTTCGATTTTGCATCGGAACAGCTTACCTACGCGTTACAGGAAATAGATTCTGCGAAAGCAAGAGATGGACGAGATTCTCTCACCAAAGCGGAAAAACCGCTGGTGAGCCCCCGCACTCTGGATGAAAATGGGAATCCGAAGTTGGTTGTTTCCCGGGACTGGACAAGTGGCTTCTTCCCAGGAGAACTGTGGTATATGTATGAATATACAAAAGATCCGGATTGGGAAAAGCAGGCAAGAGCATTCACCGCTTCGCTCGAAGTGCAAAAGTTTACCAGAACCACCCACGATTTGGGGTTCATCCTGTATTGCAGCTTTGGGAACGGACTGAGGCTTACGAACGACCAGCGTTACAAACCCATCCTGATGGAAGCCGCAAATTCTCTGATCTCCAGATACAAACCCAATGCAAAAATTATTCGTTCGTGGGATCACAATCGCGACAAATGGCAATGTCCGGTTATCATCGACAATATGATGAACCTGGAATTGCTTTTCTGGGCATCCAGGGAAAGTGGCGACTCCACCTATTACGATATTGCCGTGAATCATGCGAACACGACCATGAAAAATCATTTTCGCCCCGATTATGGCACCTATCACGTGGTCGACTACGATACCATTACAGGCAATGTACTGAACCGTCATACCCATCAGGGCTATGCTCACGAGTCCACCTGGGCCCGGGGGGAAGCATGGGCTTTGTATGGTTATACCATGTGCTATCGTGAAACAAATGACAAAGCCTATCTGAATCAGGCACGACATGTGGCAAATTTTATCTTCACGAACCCCAACCTGCCGGAGGATCTGATTCCTTACTGGGATTTTAATGCGCCTTCAATACCCAACGAGCCTCGTGACGTCTCTGCTGCTGCTGTTATCGCATCTGCACTCTATGAGCTTAGTTCATTTGGAGGAGAAAAAGCAGTTCAATACAAAGATCAGGCCGATACAATCATTGAGAATCTGACACTTCATTATCGTGCCGCGTTAGGTGACAACGGTGGCTTTCTGTTGCAGCACAGTACCGGATCGAAACCGTCAGACTCGGAAGTAGATGTTCCCCTGGTCTATGCTGACTATTATTTCCTGGAAGCACTCTTACGAAAAGAAAAGATTGAGACAACCAATTGATAACCGAAAAATAAAATGACGCAGTCAAAATATCTGTTAACGATTTTGTTGTTATGTAGTAACTTGATTGCCGGATACGGACAAATCAATTATTCCCAGAAAACAAGATTGAATGATCACTGGGAGTTTCTCAAATCGGACCTGGGCAGCGTATGGGAAGCAGTTCGACCTGCTTCCGAAGGCTCTCCGGAGAAGGTGCCACTGTGGGAGTCAGTCACCCTACCCCACTGTTACAATGCTACTGACGCCGTGGATCCGGATCTGAACTACTATCAGGGACCGGCCTGGTACAGAACGTTATTATCTGTAGACAACCCTTACAAAGAGGGACGAACCCTGCTCCATTTCGAGGGTGCCGGTCAAAAAACCAGGGTCTATATCTATACCGAAGAAGTAGCATCCCATGTGGGAGGTTATGATGAGTGGGAGGCGGATATCACCAATGCGGTGAATCGATTTCTCTCCTCTGAGGAGGCAGATCGTTTTGGAGGTAAAATTCCCTTGTCCATCCGTTGTGACAATTCGAGGGATACGGAAATGATACCGTCCGATCTCTCCGATTTCAATCTCTACGGAGGCATATACCGCTACTTGAATCTGGTGTATACGCCGGCATTAGCACTCCGGTCTGTACAGGTGGATGCCTCGGTTGATGCAAAAGGGAGAAAAGGCACACTGGATGTTTCGGCCACTTTCAACCAACTTGAACCAACAGGTAGTGTAAATGTGAAAATATTTTCTCCGCAGAACATACTATTGAAAGAACAGGATATCAATCTGGAGAATTTAACGGGTAATAAATTGTTATCCTTTTCTTTCAGTAAGCCGGCATTGTGGGCTCCGGAACATCCATCGCTATACCGGAGTGAAGTGACATTACAATCCGCAGACGGATCCATGAAAGCGGAGGAGTCATTTGGCTTCCGTCATTTCGAATTTGTCAAAAAAGGACCGTTTATACTTAACGGGAAACGACTGTTGATGCGTGGTACCCACCGCCATGAAGATCATGCAGGGGTGGCGGCCGCCATGACCGAAGAGATGATCGTGGAGGAGATGGAGTTGATGAAATCCATGGGAGTCAACTTTATCCGGTTGGGACACTACCAACAGTCGCGCATCGTGCTTGAGCAGTGCGACAGGCTGGGCATCCTGGTTTGGGAGGAGACACCCTGGTGCCGCGGGGGACTGGGGGGCGACCGGTATAAGGAGCAGGCACGGCGCATGCTTACGAACATGATCGCGCAACATCGGAATCACCCTTCCGTGATCTTGTGGGGATTGGGTAATGAAAACGATTGGCCCAACGATTTTCCTGAGTTTGACAAGGAAAAGATCAGAACCTTTATGAAAGAACTACATGATCTATCTCATAAACTCGACAATTCACGACTTACTTCTATCCGTCGATGTGACTTTTGCAAGGATATCGTAGATGTTTATTCACCTTCCATCTGGGCCGGCTGGTACAGGGGCATCTATACCGATTACAAAAACGTTTCCTACAACGAGATGCAGAAAACAGACCGTTTCCTGCATGTGGAATGGGGAGGTGATAACCACGCACGCCGCCATGCGGAGGATCCCTATATCAATCTTGACAAGATTGACAGTGGCGGACAAAAAGCAGATGAACGTGCCGGCGACGCATCACTCTATGGCGGTACGGCCAGAGCATCGCGTGATGGAGACTGGAGCGAGACCTATATCTGTGATCTGATTGACTGGCATCTGAAAGAACAAGAGACGATGCCCTGGCTTACCGGAACTGCCTACTGGCCGTTCAAGGACTTCTCCACACCGGTACGTCCCGAGAATCCGATACCCTATATGAACCAAAAGGGTGTGGTGGAGAGAGATCTGACATCGAAAGAGGCGTTTTACGTCTTTCAATCTTACTGGACGGAGAAACCGATGATCCACATTTACGGACACAGCTGGCCGGTACGCTGGGGTAAACCGGAAGAGGAAAAAATCATCAAGGTGTATTCCAATTGCGAAGAGGCGGAACTGTTCCTCAACGGACGGAGCATGGGTGTCAGGAAGCGTGACAGTCAGGATTTTCCCGCTGCAGGGCTGCGCTGGAACACTTCCTTTGAAACGGGAGAAAACAGGGTGAAGGTGATCGGCAGGAAAGGAAACGAGATAGTAGAGGACACCATTGCTTTCGACTACGAAACACGTCCTTTTGGAGAACCGGCGAAAATTGTTGCCCGTGTGATCGAAAATACCGATGCGTATGCCTGGATAGAAGCGGAACTTCGTGATCAGAACAATGTACCTTGTCTCACTTCCTCTGAATATATTCGTTTTGATGCTACCGGTGATGGAGAATTGGAAAAGAACATGGGAACTTCCACTGCTTCGGGTAAGGTACAGGCATACAACGGACGTGCGAAAATAAAACTAGTGAAGAAAGGGACAAAAAGCATTGTCTCCATTCAGTCCGGTATACTGGAAACCGTTTTTGTTGAAGTAAAATAAGGATCCGTATAACAGACTCCAAAGAATCGCTGCTGATCTCTAACGTGGAGATTTACTGAGATTATCATGAAGCGATTATGCCAGCAAGGAAGATTGCCGGGAAAGGGTTCTTCCTTGTTAACTTTTATTGATGATTATTTTACTTGCATTCATGGCCTATTTCAATCAATTGTCGTATTTTTAAAAATTATTCTCTGATAAAATAGATAGACGATGAAGCAAAAATCACTTTTGTTCGTATGGATGCTGATATTCGGTACAGCCGGCCTCTATGCCCAGCAGATTATCGCGCACCGGGGTTACTGGAAGACAGAAGGATCGGCACAAAACTCACTTGCCTCACTCAGGAAAGCCGACTCCATCCGCGTCTACGGATCGGAGGTGGATTTCTGGTTGTCTGCCGACGGCGTGCCGGTAGTGAACCATGATGCCACGGTCACACTCAACGGAGAGAAGATCCGTGTGGAAGAGACGCCCCTGGCCACACTGCGACAGGTGAAGCTCTCCAACGGTGAGACACTGCCCACCGTGGAAGAGTATCTCGATGCCTTTGCCACCTGCAGCCATACCCGGCTGATCATCGAGTTCAAGACACACGGCAGCAAAGAGCGTGAAGCAGAGCTGGCCAGGAAAGTGATCGGTATGGTTCGCGAACGGGGTCTGCAGGAGAAAGTGGAATATATATCCTTCGGACTCCATTTTGTGCAGCAGGTGAGAATGATAGAACCACAGGCTAAAGTATATTATCTCAACGGTGATTTGTCACCTGATGTACTGGCAGCGATAGGGGCAGCCGGCTTCGACTACCACTACAACGTAGTCTACAAGCGGCCTCAATGGGTACAGGCAGCGCACGGCCTGGGGCTGAAAGTCAACATCTGGACCGTCAACAAGCCGGAAGACATTCAGCGAATCATTGACCTGAAGGCCGATTTTATCACCACCGACGAGCCGCTGCTGGTAAGAGAGACCATAGAGAAACGATGAACCTGAAGGAACAGCTCAACCGGGCCATCGAGATAGCCGTGTCGGCACACGAGGGACAACTGGATACCAACAACGATCGTCCCTACATCGAACACCCCTTCCGGGTGATGAGTGCAGGACAGACACTGCAGGAAAAGATCGTGGGCGTGCTTCACGATGTGGTGGAAGATACACCCTGGACACTGGAGCAGCTGACAGAGGAGGGCTTCTCGAAGGATGTCATCGATGGAATTGATGCCATGACACGTCGCGACAATGAGTCGTACGACGATTATCTGCTGAGGGTGCAGGACAACCCGCTGGCCACACGGGTGAAGCTGAACGACCTGACGGATAACATGGATATCCGCCGCTGGAACGAGATACCCTACCACGAGCTGGCACGACTGCAGAAATACCTGAAAGCCTACAAACAACTTACGGAATAGTGGCAGGCATCTACATCCATATCCCCTTTTGCAAGACGCGCTGCACCTACTGCGATTTCTTCATGGGTACCAACGAAACGCTGCTGGATGCGTTCGTCGATGCCTTGTGTGCCGAGGCGAAGATCAGAAAGGAGGAGACGGGGGAAACGGTGGAGACGATTTATTTCGGCGGAGGGACACCCTCGCGGCTGCACCGCGCTCATTTCGACCGGATCTTCGAGACACTTTTCTCCCATTATACCATTGCATCGGATGCGGAGATTACCCTGGAAGCCAACCCCGATGATCTCTCCGCCAATTATGTGGAGATGCTGTCGCAGCTGCCTTTCAACCGTCTCAGCATCGGCATACAGAGCTTCAGCGACGAAGAGCTGCGGTTCCTCAGCCGCAGGCACAACGGCCGGGAGGCTATGGATGCGGTCAGGAGATGTCAGCAACAGGGCTTCCGGAATATCAGCATTGATCTGATGTACGGCCTGCCGGGACAGATGACGGAGATATGGCGGGATAACCTGCAGCAGGCTATCGGGCTCAATATTCAGCATATCTCCTCCTATCATCTGATCTATGAGGAGAAAACCCGAATGTACCGGCTGCTAAAGGCAGGAAAGATTCATCCCGTACCGGAAGAAACCAGTACGGAGATGTTTGCCCTGCTGATCGACACGCTCACCTCCCATGGGTTCATCCATTACGAGATTTCCGCTTTTGGCCAACCCGGCTATTTTTCCAGACACAACAGCGCTTACTGGAAAGATACAGCATACCTCGGCCTGGGACCTGCTGCGCACTCCTACGACGGAAAGTCCCGTTCGTGGAATATCGCTTCCATCACCCGCTACAACCAAAGCAAGGATTCAGGCCAGTTTGAACGAACCTCGGAACAACTGAGCCTGTATGAGAAGTACAACGAATTCATCCTCACGGGACTGCGCACCATGTGGGGTGTCGACCTGCAGGAACTGAGAAAGCGGTTCGGCGGTCATTTACACGACTTCTGCCTGGAGAATGCGCAACGTTATATCGACCAGAAGCTGCTCCGGACTGAGGAGGACAAATTACGGCTCACCCGCGAGGGTATCTTTATCTCCGACGGAATCATGAGTGACCTGATGTGGGTCTGAAATGCACAAGAGACTACTTTCCTTATCCTTGAAGCCGATGATAGGCTGACGTATCGCTGGTTACAGTGATATCCATCAACTCAACCCCTCTATCACTCCATCTACAATATCAATCCGTTTTGCCTGCGGGTCGGCAGGGAGACCCGGCATACGCATCATCTCCCCGGCGATGGCCACGATAAACTCCGATCCCTGGTTGATTACCAGGTCATTGATCTTGAAACGGAAGTCTTTGGCCACACCATACCAGCGGGGATCGGCAGAGAAGGAGTATTGTGTTTTGGCGATGCAGACAGGCATCTTCTCGAGGGATGTCCCCTCAATCATCTTCAGTGTTTTCAGTGCCTTCTCTCCCAGTACCACATCACGGGCACCGTAGATCTTCGTGGCTATCCTGGTCAGTTTGGTCTCAATCGAATCATCGTCGTCATAGGTAAAACGCAACTCCCCGGATGGGTTGTGCTCCACCGCACCGACTACGGCACGGGCCAGTTCAACGGCACCGTCGCCACCGTCGGTGAATGCTTCATTCACCGCAAAGGCGACCCCTTTCCTTTCGCAGAAGGTGCGGAGAGTCTCTATTTCTTCGGGTATATCGAATGTAAACTTGTTGAAAGCCACCACCACCGACTGTCCAAAATCGGCCAGGTTGGCAAGATGCCGTTCCAGGTTCTCCAGTCCCTTTCTCAAGCCGTCCATATCAGGCTCCCTGATATTTTTCTCGGGTGTGCCACCATGCATCTTAAGCCCCTGCGCCGTCACGACGATGACCGTTAGCCTGGGACGCAGTCCGCTCTTGCGGCACTTGATATTGAAAAATTTCTCCGCCCCCAGGTCCGCCCCGAATCCGGCTTCTGTCACCACATAATCACCGTATGTCATCGCCATCCTGGTGGCCAGCACCGAGTTGCAGCCATGGGCTATGTTGGCAAAGGGACCGCCGTGCACGAAGGCAGCCGTATTCTCTGTTGTCTGCACCAGGTTGGGGTTGATGGCATCCTTCATCAGCACGGTGATGGCACCGGCCACACCCAGGTCCTTCACCGTGAACGGTTCACCGCTGCGCTTATATCCCAGCAGGATATGCTCGATACGACGCCGCAGGTCGGCCTCATCTTCAGCGAGGCAGAGAATCGCCATCAGTTCCGAGGCAGCAGTGATATCGAAACCCGACTCCATAGGGACACCATTGCCCGGTCCCAGTCCGGTCACAATATATCGCAGACTCCGGTCGTTCACATCCAGGACGCGCTTCCAGAGAACCTCTCTGATCTCGTCACCGGTCCCCTGCACGCGAAAGATATAATTGTCGAGCAATGCCGAAATGGTGTTGTGCGCGGTGGTTACGGCATGAAAATCGCCGGTAAAGTGAAGGTTGATGTTCTCCATGGGCAGCACCTGGGCATAGCCGCCTCCCGCGGCACCTCCCTTCATGCCGAAAACAGGGCCCAGCGAAGGTTCCCTGAGAGCGACAATAGCCTTTTTCCCAATCCTGTTGAGTCCCAGAGCCAGGCCGACGGAGACCGTAGTCTTACCGATCCCCGCCTTCGTAGGCGTGATGGCAGTCACCAGGATCAGATTGCTCTGATCTACTTTTTCATTGTCGATAAGATTGAGTGGAATCTTGGCCATATGCCTGCCGAAATTGATCACCTCATCACGAGGGATACCGATGCTCTCGGCTACATCCTTGATTTTTCTGAGCGGTGTCTCTCTTGCAATTTGAATGTCAGTTTTCATTATGTATGTAGCTGTAAGTTGTAAAGCTTTTAGCGATAAGCTATAAGCAATAAGTTGTAAGCTGTTAGCGATAAGCCATAAGCCTTTAGCTGTAAGCGAAATATTTTTAAATTTTCAACTTTTAACTCTTTGCATCTCCTCCAGCATCGCCAGCTGATCACGCAGTTGTGCCGCCTCCAGGAACTCCAGTTTTTTGGCTGCTGCCATCATTGCCTTACGGGTCTGTTCTATTTTCGTCTTCAGGTCAGCGGCAGTGTGAAACTCAACCAGTGGTTCAGCGGCCAGCGCGTAGTAATCGGGTTCCACATAGGCCCTGGCTTCTCCAATGGCGATATATTCCTTGCTCAGGGCAGAGGAATGGCCCCGTGTGATCTGTTGTGGCGTGATGCCATGCTCTTCGTTGTATTGCATCTGCTTCTCACGGCGGCGGTTGGTCTCGTCGATGGTCATCTGCATGCTGTTGGTAATTTTGTCGGCATAGAAGATGACCCTGCCGTTCACGTTACGGGCTGCCCTGCCGGCCGTCTGGGTTAGGGAACGGTGTGACCGGAGGAATCCCTCCTTGTCGGCATCCAATATCGCCACCAGCGACACCTCCGGCAGGTCGAGACCCTCGCGCAGCAGGTTCACACCCACCAGCACATCGAAACGCCCGCTGCGCAGGTCATCCATGATCTTTACCCTCTCCAGTGTCTCCACGTCGGAGTGGATATAGTTACAGCGGATATTGCCGGCAGTAAGATAATCGGTCAGCTCCTCGGCCATACGCTTGGTGAGCGTGGTCACCAGCACCCTTTCATCTTTCTCCACCCGTTGTTGTATCTCTTCCATCAGGTCGTCGATCTGGTTCAGGCTGGGACGTACGTCAATAGGCGGGTCCAGCAGCCCCGTGGGGCGTATCAGCTGGTCCACGACGATCCCCTCTGATTTCTCCAGCTCATAGTCGGCGGGTGTGGCGCTCACGAAGATGATCTCCCTGCTGATCTCCTCGAACTCCTCGAACTTGAGCGGCCGGTTATCGATCGCTGCCGGCAGGCGGAAGCCATACTCCACCAGGTTCATCTTACGGGAGTGGTCACCCCCGTACATGGCCCGTATCTGCGGTATGGTCACATGGCTCTCATCGATGATGGTAAGATAGTTTTCCGGGAAGAAGTCGAGCAGGCAGAAAGGGCGTGTACCGGGCAGCCGGCCGTCGAAATACCTCGAGTAGTTCTCAATGCCGGAGCAGTAGCCTATCTCCTTGATCATCTCCACATCGTAGGTCACCCTTTCGTAGAGCCGTTTAGCCTCGTAGGGTTTACCGATGGACTGGAAGAACTCCACCTGTTTACCCAGGTCCAGCTGTATCTCATCCACAGCCCTGTGTATACGCTCCTGTGTGGTGACGAACAGGTTGGCAGGGAAGATACGGTAGGATTCGAGCCGCTCCATGGTGACACCGGTGAGCGGGTCCACCGACTCGATGCTTTCGATTTCATCGCCCCAGAAGATCACGCGGATGACATAGTCATGGTAGGCCAGGAACACATCCACCGTGTCGCCCTTCACCCGGAAGTTTCCCCGGTTGAAGTCGGCCGTCTCGTTGCGGGAATAGAGACTGTTCACCAGCAGCCGAAGGAGGTCATCCCGATCGAGGGTCTGCCCCACTCCTATTTCTATGGTTGTCTTGTTGAAATCCTCCGGATTGCCGATCCCGTAGAGACAGGAGACAGAGGAGACCACGATCACATCGTTCCTGCCGGAGAGCAACGAGGAGGTGGCTGCCAGACGCAGCTTCTCAATCTCATCGTTGATGGAGAGATCTTTCTCGATATAGGTATCGGTGGTGGGAATATAGGCTTCCGGCTGGTAGTAATCGTAATAGGAGACGAAGTACTCCACCGCATTGAGGGGAAAGAAGTTTTTGAACTCGCTGTAGAGCTGTGCCGCGAGCGTCTTGTTGTGGCTCAGCACCAGCGTGGGCTTGTTGATCTGAGCAATCACGTTGGCCACCGTGAAGGTCTTCCCCGATCCGGTCACCCCGAGCAGCGTCTGATAGGGGACTTTTTGCTGCAGTCCCTCCATCAGTGCCCTGATGGCATCGGGCTGGTCGCCCGTAGGTTGATATGCTGATGTAAGTTGAAATTGCATAGGTAAGTGTAAACAAACAGAAGTGAATTTAGTTTAGTGGTCCGGTCAGTGAAATGTGTTACCTGAATTTTCTCAGGGCGCACCGGAAAAAGGCTTGGTCTCATGGATGCTGATGATCTGAAAGAGCGGGTTCAGCTCCATATGCACGATATAACCGCTCACCTGCTCCACGGCACCCTCCTTGAGATAGGTTTTCAACAGCGGCACGTTCACTTTGAAGTTATCGTTGAATGTTTTATCGTATTGTACCGACTGCAGATCGGGTATAAACTTGAGTGTTGTCCCCTGTGTCTGTGAACCCGCGACGAGCAGCTCGCCCAGGATCCGCTCCCGCGTAGCCGTGCCCGAGTTGAAAAAACGGTGAACTGTAGGGGCAAGCCATCGGCTCATGCCGGAGTGATCCACGGCGGAGAGGGCGCTGTAAAAGCCGTTGACGGTGGCACGGATACTGTCCAGCGTGGCCACATCCACCGGATAGGACTGGAAGAGCAGGCCATACCGTTCTTCCGCCTCGGTAAAATAATCCCCTTTGAATTCGCCGCTTTGCACCATCATCATATAATCGGAGTAGGATGCGGCCGTATTCGAGTGCAGTGCACCCATCCAGGAGAGTGAATCCAGTCGTCTTTTGACCAAAGGAGCATAGTTGCTCGCGGGATGTTGCTGCAGGAAGTCACGTAACTCGGTCACCTTATCGGTCGCTCTCATCTGCTCCCACACCGATGCTTCGTCCGTCTTCAGGCGGATTAATGCGGCCTCAGCCTCCTCTGCATGTGCGCCTCCGGGGTGTTCTTCGATATAGGTCAGGTATCCTTCCACACTGTTTTCTCTCACTGCTTCTTCCCAGCCACTGCGCTCCAGGTTGCCCTTGCGTATTGTCTCATTGTAGATAAAAAAAGCCCCTACCAACAACAGCACAGTGAGAACAATCCAGAGAAAAGCACCTCTCTTTTTTTTCTTCACCGGGTGCGGGTAATGACCCCTCTCCAATGGTTCGCTATTCTCAACCACTGCTGCCTCCTCTGCCTCCTCATCCGTTGCAGGATTGTCGCCGGGAGCATCCTCGATTATCTCATCATTCATTCCTGTATTGTCATGCGGTTCAATGAATTCCGCCTCCTCCTGCAGCGCTGTGAATGCCTCAGGGTGATCAGTGAACTCATTTTCTTCCTGCGAGGGCGGCCCCTCCCCCGGAGGTATCTCCCCTGCCCCATTCTCAGGCAGCTCCACCTCGTAATCCGAACGTATCTTTTTTGTGCACTCATCACAGAAGAGTGCTTCCTCGATCTTATTTTTTCCGCAGAGTGGACATCGTTGAGACATATATGAAACCAATTATAGAGCAATGATACCTTTTCACAAAGATAGGAATGTTTTACAAAATCAGTTGGCAAAACAGGAGAATTTACAGATGAGCTCCTGCGCAGATTTGCCCGGCACTTCCTCCCCGGCAGATTTGTGATTCGGCTGGCCGTGGCGACCGTTCAGAGTTTTTTCATGCTCGATTATATTTTTATCTTGATGGATACTATATTTTTTCAACGTGTCATGTACGCAACTAATTCCAACATTCGTAAATGCACACTTTAGAACTTCCGTACATGCTTTCCTTGTTTTACCTGATTTGTTCTTTTATATATTAGAATATCTGATATATATGCTATTATTCGTGTAAAGTATGAAAAAATAGATTAGGCATGTTAAATGGTTTCATGTGTTGGTGTAGCATCAGATTGAAAGAGATGTGTGTACACATCCTGTCACGTATCATTCCTGTCTCTGGATCGAATCGAATCGAATTAAAAGGTACAAGTTTAGTTAATTTTTTGATGACTTTCTCATGTTGATCTGATTTTTTGTTATCAACAGTAAAAAAAGAGAAATAATATCAGAAAAGATGAATGATAGGGATCCATTTCGTTACGATGAGGGATAGAAAACAGCACAAATTTTGTACTTTTGGAGAACAAAAATATTCCATAATCATGATTCAGATCGTTCCGGCAACAACCAGTCATATCAAAGCGATACAGGAAGTCTCGGCACTGGCCTGGCCAGAAGCATTCAAAGAGATCCTTTCCGCCTCACAGATAGCCTATATGATGGAGTGGATGTACAGCGATGCAAGCCTGCACGAACAGATGGAGGTGAAAAATAATCGCTTTTACCTGGTAACATCGGACGATCAGAACGTGGGATATATGTCCATCGAGCACAATTGTGAAAACAAGCAGAAAACGAAGATCCACAAGCTGTACATCCTCCCCGATCAGCAGAAAAAAGGGATCGGAAGGATGCTGATAGATTTTGCACTGGAAAGGGCACGTGAAGCGGGCGACGGTGCCATCTACCTGAATGTGAATAAGTACAACGAGAACGCGATCAGTTTTTATCATCGCACCGGCTTCTTTCTGGCAAAGGAGGAGGTGAACGATATCGGTAACGGGTATGTG
>Ga0209347_1002010_pt1 | contig 28854 bp, 21 predicted proteins | sample AutmiccommuBRH23_FD_187382 | JGI IMG/M metagenome (GOLD analysis project Ga0209347, IMG submission 187382) | Deep subsurface microbial communities from Mt. Terri, Switzerland - Autotrophic microbial communities BRH/23 (SPAdes) (version 2) | ecosystem: Environmental > Aquatic > Deep subsurface >...
ATAAAGAAGCACCCCGCTTACATTCCCAGTATTGCCTACATCTTTGTTTTTTACATAAGTAAAAATCTGATATAGGTTTTCAGAGATGATGCTGGTGCTGTTGAATAAGGCATTTGACTGCATTGTTTTTCCATAATACTTTGTGTCTATAATTAGTGTTTTGAAACCATAAGTAAGAGTAATATCTGACTTCATTAATGGTAGAAACATTTTGCTCTCGCCATCTCCTATATCCCAATCAATATATGACGCACTTGCAGCAAACTGTGGATACTCTTTTTTGTAATACCCAAGAACGAATTTCTCATAAAGCTGATACATCTGTTGGTCATCAAGAAACTTTGCCATTTTATACTTTCCATCATCTGTGGTAAGCAGTAGTCCTTTAATGACAAGCCAGCAAATATTAATCAGCATTTTGTAAGTGGCATTGTTCCTGTGGTAACTAACACCACTCCAATTTACATGATATGGATCAATGTCCATAACATTCTCGAAATATAAGAGCATCTTGCGTAGAATCTTTTTATTAATTTGTTTGACATCACCGTGTCGAAGCAGAAGCATCATTGCGGTTTTTAATATTTGATTGAGCTGAGTATCCTCCGAAAATAAATCATACTGACAAACCATCTGTCTGGTCATCATCGTTTGTTGTTTTACAGAACTGGTTATGTCAATTTTTCCCCTCAGGCTGCCAAGGGTTTCTGTTTGCGGGACATAGTCACGGTGTAGGCCACGTTTAATTTGACCGGAAACCCCTTTAATTAAAATGGAAGATAAGAGATCATGAACATTTTTGAAGTCTTCAGATTCTACACTTTTATATCCTGCTTCACTAAGGGTTTGATATGCATAGGCCAACATATGGTAAATATTCTTAATTCTTATGTTATCAGCCATGAATAGCACTCTGCAGTTTTAACATCCATTGGTCTACCTTGGAAGGTTCATCGAACCAGTATTCTTTAATAAGAGGAACAAGTTCATATTCAACCAAATCAGACAACCATGCGTCGTCCACAACTTCTTCGGTACAGAAATAGCTGTGACCCACTCGGAAACCATTACCGAGGGAGGCATCTTCAGAAATGGTCTTATTCATAGCGACTACAGTATCAATCAATCTATCAAATTTTCTGTTGGCCATTGAAGCCTGATATTTTTTAAAGCCTTCGCTGGTAAATGCAGGCTCAAATTCAAAGAATGCAAAACGGCGGCGTAGTGCATAGTCAATCATAGCCAAGCTACGGTCTGCTGTGTTCATCATGCCAATGATGTGAACATTTTCTGGCACAGAGAATTGCTCATTTTTATACAGCAACCGAACCTCTTTGCCTCGCTTGTCATTTTCAATTAACATCAATAACTCTCCGAATATTTTACTGAGATTACCACGGTTAATTTCATCAATAATAAAGAAGTACTCTCTATCATCAGGTTCAGCTTCTTTGCAGAAGTTGTAAAAGGGGCCTTTAGTCAAAGAGAACCCTTTATCATTCGGTCGATATCCCATAATAAAATCTTCATAGCTATAGCTTTGATGGAACTGAACCACCATAACACGGCTGGTATCCTTTTCTTCCATAATAGAATGTGCCAGACGTTCTGCCGCATAGGTCTTGCCAACGCCGGGTGCGCCTTGAAAGATTATGTTTTTCTTTTTGAGCAGTAGATCCTTCAACGTGATATATTGTTTCTCACTCATATAAACATCTGTTAAAAAATCTTCCGGAGTATAACTATCATACTGAGCATGCTCATCATCTAAAGTCAAATCCTCATCTGTGGTGACTATAAACATATCTTCCATACGTTTATAATAGTCGGTATATGGAGTGATATTAGTGAGTGTTTTCATAACGATTTGACCTTCGTGGTCCCATTCGCCATGGTGTGTCCAATCCACCTTACGTATGTGACGATATTCGCTTCTTGATGCTTCAAAAATATATTCTGACGTTACAACCCCACGACCAATGATTTTGCTCAATCCTCGTTTCACAAATATAATATCACCAGGCTTTACTTCATTTGCGAACTGCCAAGTAGCATGCCCAGCATTCTTGTAAGAGTATTCTGCACCATATAAAGTTTTCATTCTCTCTTTCATAGAATCTTTAGAAGGGAACTTTGATAAATCACCTAGTTCATCCCAACCAATGCCCATAATACCCTTGTTGTAAAACTCATCCCACATACGAGAACCTTCACCAGGTGCATACATCCAATAACGCTTTTTATCTATTGGGTTTCCCATAACTGCAGTGGTTGCAGGAATCCTCTCATAGCTACCATTTATAATGCTTTCAATAACAGCATCTTGCTCCTTTGTCACACGGAAATTTGTAGCACCTGGATATGTCAATATCTCTAATCGCTTTGTGCGTTCATCAGCAAGCAACATGCTTCGGAGAACTATAGTAGAGGTCAATTTCCTTTCGATCTTTATATCGACAGCTAAATAGGGCTCTGTATTTAGCGATTCTCCTCGACTATATGGATCATTTGTATCAGGTCCTTTCATTTCAGGATTACACATAATTGAACCAGTTGCAATTATACCGCCTTCAGAGCCAGAAAGCCAAATATAAGCCTTATCTCCACCTTTTATCTGCTTTGGATACTGATTGACCGCCCATGTAATGTTATCTAGGTCATTGACCGCACCAACAACATCATAATACTTAGGGTTACCTTGAAATATCCAACATGCAGGTTCGGACATCTCCTTGAGAAACTTAGTGTATAGAATCATTCCATTAGAATATGCTTTGTTACCCGCTGCTTTATCAACCTCGTTGAAATTGGGTGCGCTGGTAATGATGTTATAGGTCTCTTCGAAGGCTTCGGAGTTCGTATAGTAGAACAGATCTGTCTGTGTAACATTTCCGAGGTTTAACTTGGTTGTGGCATTTTTCAAAGCATTAGTATAGGCGGTAATCGTACCAGATTTGTATGGTTCCCCATTAGATTTTTTCTGTTTTCGCATCCAGTTTTGAAAAGCTGTTTTTAAGTATATGTCATTTATTGTTTTTCCAGTCCATTCCTTAGCAAGAGTAGGATGTTTTTCATCCAAAAAACACTTTAGGTGTTTCATTGATGCCAAATAGCTATTAGCACGTTCGTTGGCACGATCTGATCCTTTTTCCTTAGAAAGAAAACCATGAATTCTGTCACGAGCTTCCAGCATTGCCGCATCGCTTGTGAAGCATGACCAGAAGTCTAATCCCACGCTATTGTTAAAAGCATAAAAAGAATCGGAGAAGTGCATCGAAATAGTGCTTTCGCTCCAGTCTGGGTGAGCGGCACTTAAATATGCTCTAAACTCTCTCCGCAACTTTTCAATTTGCTCTAGAGATATTGTTGCATCCATCTTTAACTCTCCTCAAATCGTTTTATATCTTGCAACTTCCAATAATAGTACTTGGGTAGGTTCATCGTTCCATCATTAATCAACATAGGATTTTATCACAAAAATCTGTTTCGTAATCGAACCTAATCAAACACCTTTTCAAAAAAACCTTCGTTAATTATGGGCGATTCACCATATCGGGAATATTCCACTATAGCCCGATTTATTGTATATTTCTATACAGATTGTTAGGGAACAAGGCGCACGCTTCCCGGGATAGATAATATTTAATTTAGATATTCCGAAATAACTTCACCATTTTTATCTATTAACTTACCTGGGTCTCCTTCGTTATTCCAGATATAACTGTCGGTCCATTTTAGGGTGTCTATTCCATTACCTTCCGCTCCTCTGCCAGAAACTACTTTGACACTATCGCCCGCCTTTAATACAAAGCCTGATGGGAAATAGTAAGTTTGACCTCCCTGAACCGAAACTAACCTCCAACCGGTCATATCAACATCAGTGCTACTGTTATTTTTAAGAACAACTACTTCGTTGCTAAGACTAATAAAATTAATACTAAGCTTTCCACTAGCAATAATTGTCGCACGGTTACTATCCTCTAGAGAAGATGTGTCTGGTATATCTATACTTACCTTTTCCTCGGAATAGACACTGTAACTCTTGCCATCGGTTTTAACATAGATGTTTCCAACCTCCCAAGTCCCCAAGACTTTGTCTGCATAAACGCTAAGTCGTTCCAAAGCCTCCTTATGAGGATGACCGTATGAGTTATTTTTTCCAGCACTAATGATTGCAAATTGGGGACTAACGTATTTTAAAAATATATTTGATGATGCAGTCCGGGAACCATGGTGCCCTACTTTTAACACATCAGCATCTATGCCTTTATCTAATATTTGTGCTTCGCCCTCCATGTCCAAATCCCCAGTAAATAATACTTCAACATCGTTGTAATCTAACATTGCAACTACACTATTTGCATTAAGATCCTCATAGTTATCCCCAACTTCAATCACTCGAAAAATGGCCCCGTCGCCTATATCAAATGTCATATCCTTATCCTCAATAAATTCAGCACCAGGCTCATTCGTTGCAGCATTATAGTAGTCTTTAAATGTCTGCGTCGTATACGATTTGCCAGAATCAATAATCGTTTCAACTGTAAACGCTGCCAAAACATCATCTAAACCGCCTACGTGGTCCTCATGCGGGTGCGTCCCCACCATTATTTCGATATCGTCTGTATTAAGCTTTTTAAGGTAATTAACAACCTTTTTCCCGTCTTCATTGTTGCCGGCATCAATAAGAATATCGTAATCGCCGAAGTCGATAAAAATACTATCAGCTTGCCCCATATCTAAAAAATGAATAGTCATCTCTTTACCAGGTTCTTTAGTCATCGCCGGTACGGCGTCTGAGGTAATTGTAATAGTGTTTGTGCTGTCTTCCCACTCAACTAGGTCCCCTAGAGCCTCCCCTACAAACCGCAACGGTATAAAAGTACTGTTACTAATTAGTTGAGCTTCTACAGCTAAGGATTTTTGTTGTCCATTTACGAAAACTTCTTTACTTCCTATTGGCAATTCCACTTTTGTTCCGTTACGGGAACCAATTGCGGTCCTCGTCTGATTATCCCAATCTACCTTGCACCAGAGAGCCTCGAAAAACGCCCTCATAGGAACCATAGTACTCCCATCCTTTATTACCGGCGCTGGGCTAAAGTTTTTCTCTGAACCATTTATTATGACATTAATATCTTGTGCGTAAGCCACGCCTGCAAAAGCAACAATAACGGCTAACAAGACTACAATTGTCAAAACAACCTTTCGCATATCCAATCCTCCAAAAATATACAAAATATTTCCATAATGTCTAATTTGATACAAAGTATGGATTTACCTGCATAAATAAAAAAATAAACATGGCCTCTTTAGCCATGTTCGTTAATCAAAAATTCTCGGTTTCTCTAAATATGATTACATTTTAAATTATCTATGATAATTACTATCCTCTAATACTACTTCAATATCTTTCATGCTCTCCTCAAAAACCCGTTTATTAATATTGCTAGATCCCAAGAGTAATTCTTTCTCTATAATAGGAAGTAATCCGCTATAAAAATAACTTTTTACCCAATGCCTTACTGTTTCAACACAGTACCCGGGATTTATGTTTTCGTAAATACTTTTTGAAATCATTTTCTCTTCATAATACATCGATTGCACTACTATTTCTAATAATTTTCTATTTACTCCAAGCGGCACATTAGAAATTTTGTCAATTCTTAAACCCTCTACAGTATTGATTTCGTTCCAAATTTCATCGGTGATAATATCACCTCGAATACTAGGTTCAAAATCAACTAATTGATTAGCCATCTCCAACACAGAACGTACAAACCCATTTAAGTTATTTATTCCTTCACTTTTCCAATGGGCAATTTGTGTATCATCCCTAGTACACAACTCTCTTGCTTCAGGACGTTGGACAAGTCTTTTAACCATGTTTTCTGCTAATTTTCTTGGTGATGTTCTGTTTTTGCCCTTTAGTTTTACTTTCCCCCGTACTTTCCCATACGGTACAAATTTTCGCAACATTATCCAAGCATAATCGGTAATACCTTGTGCTGCATCATTAGCATCATTTAATAGTGCATTATATTTACCAGGTTCTATGTCGTCTTCATCCATAAGTTTTCTCAAAAAAATAATTAGCCTTTCAATATCCTTTGAACCCAAAGCCGCTAACAATCTTTGAACCTCCCACCGAGAGCAAATTTCTTCTGGTAGCTCGGGGAAAGCAATGCCCGTCTGAAGTCTATAATAAATTCCTTCCACTGCTCGGCGAAGGGAATAGCCACTGGGGAACATGACCTTACCCCAAGCATTGTGACTTACTCCCTTTAGATCTAAAGTCAATGTAATAAACCCCTTAGTCTCCATTAAAAAGTGCAGAACTCGCAGCCATTGCAAATCCGATAACTTCTTTGTTTCAGTTTCTTTATCGGAATCAGTAGCTTCGTGAAATAAGAAAAGGGATTTATATCTCTTGGTAAATCTGTTATAAACCTCCCTTATTTCAGGAGTCACCTCATAATCATACCGTTCATTAATTCCAACAATATTGAGTAAGTTGTTACCCCTGAGCACTTCAAGTGGTTTTATGAAGGAACCTGGCCAGTCCCTCATGGTTTTAATCGTCAAATATGTTACATATGTATTATTATTCTTTTCGTTTAGATTACAGGAGTTTGAATGGTCACATTGACTAATTGCATTTGCCTTTTTTACAATACGATACAGATGGTAAAAATTCTGAAAGAATGAAGGACCATTAAGTTGCAATAAGCCCTTGTCCCGTTTACGGCTGTTTACCCATAATTTATTTATTAAAAACCTATTGGCTGCTAACCATTCTGAAGGGACTTGATTATTCTTTTGCATTCTTAAATCACTTCTGCAATTTGGACAAAAAACCATTTCTGATAATCCGTCTATATTATCCAATCGTGACTTCTTTTTCGAAAGTTTGTATAACGAAATTTTGTTTCCGCATTCAGTACAATAGTCTAATAAAAAGTTTCTATGCTTATCGCAAACACTGACTGGACTTAGCTTCCAACTCAGCCTGTAATACAAATTTTCTTTCAAGCACTCGGGACAAAACTTGGTAAATGGGTGAAAAAACCAAAATCGATAGGTATCCTTTCGAGGACTATATTTTTGATCATAATTAGGTATAGAAAGCCTTGAAGCTAAACGCCACATAATTAGGTCGTAAAGTGCATTACTTTTTTTACCCAATGATTTGGCTAATATGGATAAGTCCAGCTTATGGGGCCAATCGAGATCAATATAATAACATTGATTTGATCCCAACAGAGTAAATAAAGCCAATTCTTTTCTTAGGTCCAGTGGAGCTATCAAGAGCTGTGCAGACAGTCTCAAAAAGTAACTTGTTAGCGTTTCATCTAAATAGTTTGAAATCACATTAGAGTATCTTAATTCGCTCACCAAACTCACCACCAAAAAGGGGGCAGTCAAAAACAAAGTCAAGTCTTAGACTGCCCGTACTTTTCATTTTATTATGCATAACTCTCAATACTTCGCATCCATACATAACAGATCCCATGCTTCGTACAAATCTTTCATTGTGATGTTTTCTCCATCGCGGCTTAGCGCTTTAATCGCTGCTGTTTTGATAAGCAGTTTAACTTTACCTATTCGGCCACCGGTGTTCTTCCAAATTTGCATTAGAGGCCCAGAAATTGTTTCACCCGAGCCTTCTTCCAGTTTATCTAACGATAGATACGAAGGTTGAGGAAAAGGTAAATATGATTCAATAGTTTTTACAATCTCTTCTAATTCCTTTATTGCGTAATCGTTTAAAGTGTACTTTGGTTCAAACCTGCCTGCCAGTTGCTCGTCTGTACCAAAGAAATCCGGATCTGCGGTTACCGCAATAATCGGAATTTGCAGTTCGTTATATAACCACTTTAAAGCAAGCCTTTTGTTAGCCGTATTAATATTTGCAGCCTCATCCAGTATCAGCATTTTTACATTATTTCTTAGACATGCAACAACAAATCTATCAGCGGCCTCTGACACTTGACCTCGGACAGGGTATCCCAAACTTGCACATCCTCGCTGATAGAGTGGCTTTAACGATCTACTACTTTCTTTTACTTCTAAGTGCAGAACTTTCTTGTATCCCATAGCATAATTTGTTATCGCAGAATAATACTTTGTTGCCCAGGTCTTACCCGACCTTGCCTTACCCACAACCCGAAGGTTTTGAAGTACATCCCCAGTATCAATTATTGTGTCTAATAAACTAATTAATGGCTCAACTTTCGAAGTCATAATAAAACTAGCACAAACCCTATCCAACCAAGATAATTTTTCCTCCATTGTCATGCCCTGCCTTAATTTACGCAACATTTGTTTCCTATTCGCAAGAGTATCTCTCCCGTCCGTATACTTTCCATGCAATTCTTTGTTCAATTCATATTGAGAGAGGAGTTTTTCTTCTCGATTCCTACCAATCTCAGCAAGTGCGTATAAGTTACTAGCAACCTCGTCCTCTGCAGTCTGGGTAACTTCTTTACGAATATGGTTTACCAACATTCTTAGGCACCACCCGAAAAATAGTTTTCTTCATCATTTGATAGTTCGCCCTTAATATTTCTTGCATTCTTTTTCGCTAAAAACTTATCCAATTTTATAGCTTCTTTCTTAGTTGTTTTTTTTGAATTCTGACCCTTATCTACGCTAGCTGCTATATTGCCTTGTTCGGACTTTCTTTGTTCGCTAAGCGCCATAATCTCATCAGCAATCTCATGGATGACTGAGCTCGTTAGAGCTTTAATACGCCTCTGCTTCATTATTTCTTTTATCCTATCCAGCATTGAAAGCGAATAGTGGCGTATCCCTCCACTATCAGTCCTGAACTGCTTGCATTCAGCATCACATATATATCTTCCTTCGTAAAACACCGATACAGCTGACAGATCTTTCGGATCATATCTTAAATACAACTCCGGCCGCGAGCCCGGTTCGTTACGAGGCTTATAATAGTTATTTAGCTGAGGGGCACCAAAATGCAACCCTTTGAAACTTATCCCATGTTCGCTTACCTTCCTGGCCTTCGTTTCCAGAACCCTAAATGTTTTTTCGACGTATGATGATGTTGGAAAAGAAGGCTGGCCGTTAAACTTCTTTTGCACACCGTAGGTCCACTTTTCAGCCGGAGTCAACCCGTCCAACTCTTGTCTTGGGACTTGATGATAGTAGTCAACAATAAATCTTGTAACTAACCTTTCGACGTCCTCAATTAAAAAGCAAGCATTTGCTTCTGAATTGTACTCTCCGCGTAGAAAAGGATTTGACTTGGTAGTACCTGGCATTTTATGAACTAAACCGGTTTCAAGAGTACCAAAAAATCGCTCAATTAGAGCGCCTCTTCGCGCTTTATAGGGAGGCCTCCACGTGGGTTCAATGGAGTGTGTGCCATATGCTTTTAATTCTTTAGTGAGAGACACTAAGGACTTAGCTGAAAACTCCCAAGCGTTGTCCAGTGTTAAATTAAACGGCGTGCCGTAGCCATCATAACCGTTCTTGCACCCCATCTTTTCTAGCCAAGAACGGGATTTCGGAAATATTGCATGTGCTAATGCCAATTGAGCAGAGTTGGCTGAGGGCCTGTCCATAGAAATATAGTAGCCAATCGCATAGCGGGTATAAGCATCGAATAACAGCGTGACCCACGGCCTGCCTATTCTTTCCCTCGAAATAGGGTCTACTATTTGGAGGTCGAAAACATGATGGTCTATCAAAACCCATTCCAACGGCCATCCAGCCTTGGAGAAAATATTGTTGTACCACTTGTCCCATAAATTCTGCTCGTTTTGGCTTAATTTACCTTCTCTCGTTCGCGCCCTTTTTAACTTTAGTTCATGAAGGTATAACCAAAATGTTTTATGCGAGGGCACTTCTAGCTGTTTCTCTTCATCTAGGTTTCGCCGCTTAATAGTACTTTCTAAAATCTGATATGAGTAGCTAATTTTCTCTATTAACTCGTCATCAAGATGTTTGTTCGCTATCTTATCCATTATCTCGACTACTTCCTTATTTAAGCGCGTTGCAACACCTTTATCCGTTCGTGCTTTGCGAACTAGGGCTTGTTTGGCGTCATTTTTTTCTGCCAAGCGTTTCTCGTAGTTATAATATGTCGCCAAAGAAAAACCTAACCCTTTGCAATAGTGGGCTAACTTGCCTTTCACGTCTTTTAACCTTTTATCAAAAAGTTCCTTCTTAAATTGCCGCACATTTATCACCTTTTGATACTTTTCTTCGGCTTCTTTTTTAACCTTTTCCGGAAGTGTTATAAAGTCCATCACCACATCCCGTTCGCAACTTTGAACTACCCGATACTGTACGTCGTGCTGTATGGCTTCCGCTATATCAAATTCAACAGGCTTCGCATTATTGTCGCTTAAATTTAGTATTTTTAGAAGTGTCGGTTCTTTCGGGTTCACTTCAATAATCGTATAAAAGCTTCCCTCAATTTCTAACATTGTATTTACCTGAAATCCCGGCATATTATCACCTCTTAAGTTTAAATTGTCGAGTCGTCCGAACAAATGACTGTTATAATAGCAGAAATCCCATCTCGTGCAACTCGTTAATTCTATCCTCCATCAACTCCGCTTCATCGATATCCTCATTAAATATCACCGTACTATTTTCTGTAATTACTAACATAGTGCCTTCACAAAAATATTCTTTCTTTTTTTCTTGGCTTTCAAGACTTCTGGCAAGCACCAAAAACGCCCCCTTTAAAAATATTACGCATTTTTTAGGACCTTACTCTTTTCTTAGGAAGTCCATATACATTTTCTTGGCTAATTCTGGGTGCCAGTTTTTCCATCGCTTATTTACATTTTCAAAAATAAGCTCTTTCTTTGCAGAATTAAGCTCAACTACAGTCTGCAAATTTATGACTTCCCTTTTTTCATCAAAACGTACATGTTGGTGATAAATAAGATTGTAGATTGTAAATAAGGGGTTAGTTCCCTGCGTTTCACTTAATTCTTTAACTAACTCACCCACTCTTATACAACCTCTGCTCTTAAATAGTTTCTTTACCCTTTGCAATGCTAAGTCTGAATAGAAAGAATTGCATGAAAAGGGAGTTAGAAACTTCAAGTTTGTCAACTCATTTCCAGCTGGCAGTATAAACATCTTATAACTATCCAGCACCCCCTTGGGATCATGGGCAGGGAGGTCACTAACCAGCCAAAATTCCCATCCTTTGTCAAGACAGAAACTATGCCACATATCAAATTTCTCTAGATTATCTTCTTTAAGCAACTTCCCATAGGGCTTAACTTCGTACAGCCTAATTTTTTCATCAGTTTGCAAACTTTTAAAGTCGATGTGGCGCCTGCCAACGGCTATTGGTTGATCATAGTAAGCCACTACGCAGGGGTCACGTTCAAGAACTTTAATAAATACTGCTTCATAATTTGCTGATTCTGATTGTATTTGGGAATCGCATTTATACGATACGTGTAGCCCCCGGTAATTGCCACCTTTGTTAGATGTCTTTCTTGTCGCCATTAAAGTCACCTCCTTCAGTTTCAACGTGCTATATCTAGTTGTTACACGCTAGTATATCCAACACTGCTATATTATAGACCTCAATTGTTATATATTCAAGCAAATCTGGCCTTGAAATTGATTCCAGTCAATATAGGTCGTTGTTACTCTTTATTACTCATTCTCACTCTCATTTTTTATATTACACGACCACAACATATATATTGTGTCTTAAATACATAATTGTAAATATCAAAAAAGCCAAATGATATGTTTTTCATAAAAAAGAGCCCCAGAAAGGGGCAATACTTTTGACATAGCGTTGTCAAGTAAATTATAAAAATACTTTTTGCACTTATCGCTTTAGCAACTTCACCCTAAATGGCATGATTTGTTCTTTATAGCAAACATTTATTCCTTTTAAGAAACGGCAATTGGTATTAAGAAATAGCCATCTAAAGACTGAAGGGTCCTTAAAGAAAAGATGTTGTTTTTATCTTGTTGGTAATATTTAATCATTGAAAAGACATTTCTTTGGTGCTTAAATGTAACCTGCATTGATACAACAAAGGAGGAGATGTGAATTGATAAAATATAGCCGTGAAATTAAACCTTTTGAAGACGAAACTTTAACTAGCTACGTCCTACGACTCTCAGAGCACTTTTTGATTTCTCCCAAAAACCTTAGAAAGGAACTAGGTCTTTACTATATTACCCAAAAGGGTGCCCATTGTTTTAAAGACTTAGAATGGCCATATAAAATTGATTTTAGCACGGCGTCTGAAGCTCTGTCTCTGCCGTTAGAAAAGATAATAAAGATGACTCTCTGTCAATACACGATTCCAGGGATGGAAACTTATTTTAATATTCCTCATCGCAGGAAACTAAATTTTTGGTTTGAACATGATACCACGAAATTTTGTCCGGAATGCTTGAAAGCTGCGGGTTATTGGAGGCATCAGTGGAAGTCTAGATTTTATAACTACTGTGAAAAACATCAAAGGGCATTACTTAGGTACTGTCCTCAGTGCGGTGGCGAGGTGTATACTACGAAACCATCAATTTCCACTAATAGAGTAATTAAAGGTCACCAAAATCATTTTGCAGTGTACTGCCAACATTGTGGTTATGATTTAAGAGACGCACATTCAGCATCTCGGGATATAACCTCAATGCCCCTTGCACATGAAATATTGTTTAGCAAAATGAAAAGTCTTAATGACCATAGCAAAGGATTACTTGCTTTACCTCCAAAAGATTTTTTTATAAACTATAAGTATATGCACCTCTTAGTTTTTGATATTGAAAAATATGATGCCTTCAGCAGTTCACCCCTTATATTTGAGGAAAATTATGAAGAAACCATTAGAAAAAGCCACCCAGCTGATGCTGAGCGTTCCAATATTGTAACTCTTAATGCTATGGCAAATTGGCCAAAAACTTTGAAGAATCCTTGTGAAGAAATATCCATAACAAAACTTATTTATTTAAATGGTAAAAAGAAGGAAGAGTATAAAAAAATATTTTCGCTAAGAAAATGAAATTATGTCTATATAGTAGATAGTAGAGACCTTTCCAGAGGGCAATGAGTCCCCCATTCCGGAAAAATTGAACTAGACGTCCAAATGTTAGGGTCCATCGCGTTGATATGAAAGCCTATTGATACGGGGCAAAACTCTCTGATATAATCCGAAAGCAGAGAAGCTTTGCCTTACTCTTTTTGAAGGAATCTAGAATGGCAGGGGGACCCACGCCGATAGAACCATAGAATAAACGAGTATAGAGAGTAGTCCCAAATTATATTTGACGTTTATAAGCATGTTATTTACTTCTTCTGAAACAGTGGCTTCATTCATAGAAGTGCTGGCTCAAAATGGTACGGATTATTCTTTAGAGGTGATACAAAATGAAAAAGAAAGACAAAAAAATTCCTAAAAAAGGTTACGAAAGAAGTAGCTGGAGTGCTCATAAACAAACCTAAATTAGTAAAAGAAATGTTGGAATCCCGGTAAAGGACGAAGATAGGTTTTAGTACTTCCTTATTTGCTCATGTTCAGCTCAGACCTTGCGGATCTTTGCAAACGGAAAAAGAGGTTAATTGGTTACGAACAAACCAAAACCCCTTTTTCTTAGTAGCTTCTGAACCAGGCAGTAATCGCCTTGTTCTTTTCTCTTTTTTTATTTTCAGCCAAACCACCGCATTTTAAACTTACCTCAAAGTTCGTCAACTTGCCTCGAATGAGCTGCCTACTTGGAAGACCTTTTTTGACCGTATCTTATAATACAGTTTATTGTTTATGGTGTCTTCTTACCAAAAGATTTATATATCAAACCATTCAGACGTACTTTCATCCCATATTTCATCTCCAACTAATATTTTTGTTATTATCCTTGTTGTAACCCCTACGGGATATTTCAGGCGGAGTTCACATGTTCCTGTAATACCCGGTTCTAAAATAAAGGTTTCCGAGAGCTCTTCATCGTAAACCATATTGTTTCCAGCATCAAAAGCGGTGTAAACCTTTGTATTGTATGCAGTAGCGGTGCCTTCATTTTTTACGGTAACGTTAATTCCTAGATAGCCGGCTTGACTATTTTGGGTGGCCCAAGAATGCGTGATTAATGGTTTTGCACGTAGTGGAAGTATTCTTGCTTCCTTATCCTTATATTCAGGAGGGATTACACCAATATTCCAACCAGTATTTGTTGTTTCTAGGTAATAGTACCTTTCATCCTGATATTCATAATAAGAACCATTTAACCCATTACTTCCAAGCACACCGACAGCCATATGGCCTGGTAAGGCTAGAAGTACAACTCCGTAACCCAGTTCATTTAACATTGCAGCTGTTAAAATACTGGTATCTTCACAATCCCCTCCCCTATCTATTAAAGTTTCTAAAGGATATTTAGGATACTCATCATAACCTTTGGAAACATCATCTGGGGTATACTCCATGTTCTGAATAAAGGCTACAATAAAACTAACTAATTCATTTTTCGTAAAACCTTTCTCTTGTGCTACCTCTTCAAAAATTTCTACCAGATTAGAAATATATTCATCGTCAAGTTCATGCGTAACATAAACCGAGTAATCACTAGTGGGTGGTCGTTCCAGGCTTGAATAAAAATCATACAATTCTTTTGGCGCTGCAAGTGAATAGGTGAAGTTGTAATTATTGAAATCCCAATCAAAATTTCTTTCGAGAGTTTCGGCATCGCTAATTTTGATATTAAGATCATTGTACTCTTGTAAACTTAGCTTTTTCAAGTGGTGTGGTTATAAAAATTGATCTTGTTACACCGTCCCATGAAACATGTGATCCGAACACCTCTGAAACAAATCGTAGAGGAACTAAAGTAGATCCATTAACAATAGTTGCTGGCGATTGTAAGAAGGCAGGCCGTTTGTTGATGTATGCGATATTATTACCTATTGTAAGGTTTACCTTCACACTATCCTTAACTGCTTCAACTGTTTGAGCTTCATTGTTCCACGTAACGACTGCCCCAAGTGCTTCAAAAATCCCCCGCAGAGGTACGAGAGTATGGCCAGATTCTATTATAGGAGGTTGCCTAAAGGTTAGGCTGGTTCCGTTTAGGTAGACAGATACTACATCTTGTGCTAAAACAGGTTGAACAATATTAGTAACGTTAAAGAGCATCGAAAGAATGATAATTAATAATAGTGTTTTTTTCTGCAGGTCAATCACTCCCTATGATGGGGTCCATGCCTTGTGCCCAACTTCTTCATATCTGTCTTTTATGTCACAACTTTCTCGGGTTTCACTTACTTGGTTATCTATCCCTTTTCGACAAAATTATACCATTTACCTGCAAAATAACTTAACTTAAAAGTCCACTAAATACACACAACTAGAATATTGTTCACCTAAGATAGGGCATACATACACGCAAATCCTCCTTGAGAATTTTCCCCAAATAACACCATAATGCCTGATCGACTCTCAATCCTAATTTCATAATAACTTCCACGATTTTCAAACCTAGGAATAATACCTTCCCTGTGCTCCACCCCACTATCGGTCTTCATTTCACATTCAAAAAGATACTAACATTAAAATACAGGCATTATTTAATGAAATAATATGGTGCTAATTAAAATGAAATTATATCGTTACATAAAGAATAAAAGATATAATGTCATTTAAAGGTGAATAATAAATAATAGAACTGCGCATAATAAAAAAGAGTTGTTTCTAACTTATTTAATCTTTTTACAAAAGGAGGGATTAAAATGCGGTCGGCTATAAATGGTTTCATGGAAAGGGTAATGCGTGACTCAACGCATAAACTACTAGGTAAAACGAAACAACTGCCAGCTAGAACAAAACCTATGTCGAGTCTCACTTTAAAAGAGTTGCAGAGATTAATTGGAGAATCTTTGAAGGGATATATTCCTAAAAAAATGAGTTATAAACAATGGCTAGAGGAGGTTCAAAAAAGGGCAGGTGATAAGAAAGTACACATTGACCAAAGTAAACTGGATCTTACTCTGGTGGACGATAAGGGCAGAATTCTTGGCCATCCATGGTTAAGCGTGGCAATAGACGATCATTCTAGAGCAACGTTAGATGCAAATGTACACTTAGAGAAGTTCTCTTAACATATACCACATGTTATATGCTTCAGAAACATTTAACTTCTTGGTATTATTAGTTTTAAACATAAACTACGGTTAACATTCAAAACATCCTTAAAATTAGATTTCTTTACCTCTCTTAGTATCTTATTTATCCAATTGAGATGCTAGATAAAAAGGACTTGGAAAAAGAACATTTAAAAGGTACTCAAAATGTTCTTAGTTTTTAAGTGCCTTCTCGGTTTTTGGGAGGGCCATTTTTATATTTAGAAAGATTTCTCGGTAGTGCTGTGCTGAGATAGTTAGGTGTTATTCTGATTTAACGACATTGACTCATTTAACTAATCTGTTTATCAACTCTATCATTTGTTTTCTCTAGCCCCTTAGTAATAATGGTATATGGATTAGAACAGACAGTATACCATTAACTAGGTTTTTATGGGATTAGATATCTGTATGACAAAATAGCTTCGATTCTATCATTTTGTTTTTTTGATAAGATTTTTTTTTCTAAGTTCGTAAAGCACATCTTGTGCTCTCGAAAGAATTTTCCTTCTGAATCCAGTCCAAATATGGCTATGGTATTTTTAGCCTTTTCTTTTTTTTGTTCCGATACTCCCGTTTTAGGTTTCGGTATAATACCATAATCAACGTTTCTGCCTTTAATATATTCAAAATAATCATTTGGATCATCTAAGTACGGGTGGACAATTGAAAACTCACATTGAGAGTAATACTCCCTCTTAACTAATATCGTATCTTTAGTTCCTTTTCTTTCTGGTTTATTGCAATCTCTACAAGCCAAAACCAGGTTTATTGATAGAAAAGTAAACTCTATATGTTGTGGTCTAACAGGACCTCCCTTTGGAGCAATATGTTCTAATTCAGGAGACCTAGTATCCAATAATAACCCACAGTAAGGACATCTACCCTTTTGGTATTGATTTAGTTGCTTTCTTGATAAGTGTTTGAAACTTTTTATTTCTTTTATGTTTCTATCCCAATCCCCACCGCCATGCGGCTCTGCAGTTGGCAATCTTCCTTTGCATCCCCTCTAAGTTCAGATATAACGTAATACAAAAAGAAGAACCTGGCGAGCAGCTGCGCCCTTTACATCCCTCTAAGTTCAGATATAACTGTACTGGTCGGTATTAGTGCGATGCTTGATAAAACCTTTACATCCCTCTAAATTCAGATATAACAAGTATCTGAGGAAACAGACGAACATCATCCTAAACCCTTTACATCCCTCTAAGTTCAGATATAACGCGTGAAGTCTGCTAAGTAATTGGAGGTGAATGGGGGCTTTACATCCCTCTAAGTTCAGATATAACAATACAGGTGATACCGTGGATCATGGATATAATTGCCTTTACATCCCTCTAAGTTCAGATATAACTCCGATTAGCTTCTTCCTCCTGCTGTTCCATTCGCCCTTTACATCCCTCTAAGTTCAGATATAACTCATAACCAAGAATGTTTGCTATGTAGCCGCCATGGTACTTTACATCCCTCTAAGTTGAGATATAACAAATTGACCCCTCTCAAGCTTATGATACTGTACCTGACTTTACATCCCTCTAAGTTCAGATATAACCGTGTCTACCCTTGGTTCTAATGTTTCGCTCAACCCCTTTACATCCCTCTAAGTTCAGATATAACGCGGAGTACATGGCTAATAGAGGGCTTTCTAACAGCTTTACATCCCTCTAAGTTCAGATATAACGCTTAAGGTGAAGCGGCAGAAGGTAAGTCTACTGTCTTTACATCCCTCTAAGTTCAGATATAACCAAAAACCCCGGCGCATACACCTAGAGTGCAACGCCTTTACATCCCTCTAAGTTCAGATATAACAGATGATATTGTATTGGCTGCTCACGATGAAAAGCCCTTTACATCCCTCTAAGTTCAGATATAACAGATTTCCGAAAGCCGGCAACCGCTGCTGAAAAAGCTTTACATCCCTCTAAGTTCAGATATAACGATGTAGCAATAGATTATTTTGATTATCCTAACATCTTTACATCCCTCTAAGTTCAGATATAACACACACCACCCCCATTTTCTCTGCTAGGGTAAACCGCTTTACATCCCTCTAAGTTCAGATATAACTTATTTGATTTACATAAAGAACACGTAGATGATAACTTTACATCCCTCTAAGTTCAGATATAACCTGCGTGGTGTAGATTCCTTGCTGTTATGTCTAAAAGCTTTACATCCCTCTAAGTTCAGATATAACAGTGATGTAATGATATCCTTCTTCTATCGTTTCGGGCTTTACATCCCTCTAAGTTCAGATATAACGGTGTACAATTTAATTTAGTAGCTTTTTTATTTAGTTCTTTACATCCCTCTAAGTTCAGATATAACAATGTAAGTCAAGATGTTATAAGAGGTTTAAAACACTTTACATCCCTCTAAGTTCAGATATAACGCAGCTACATGTGAAAGGGTTGTAGTCCGCTTTCCTCCCTTTACATCCCTCTAAGTTCAGATATAACCATAGTGCTACCACCACAAGACCAATCCAGAAAATCACTTTACATCCCTCTAAGTTCAGATATAACCTATGTTACTTATCAGGTAATACCTGATCGCACTGCCCTTTACATCCCTCTAAGTTCAGATATAACACACTCATGAAGCCACTAGGCTTTTCCTTAAATCCTTTCTTTACATCCCTCTAAGTTCAGATATAACGGCCGGGGCAGAGGATGGCATGATTAGACTAATCATGCTTTACATCCCTCTAAGTTCAGATATAACGACCTTTGAAATCCAAAAGTACCAATAATCATTAGTACTTTACATCCCTCTAAGTTCAGATATAACCCTATCACAAATCCAACACGGCACAGTCATAAACGGCTTTACATCCCTCTAAGTTCAGATATAACCCTGTCCGTTGAACAAGTAGCTGCACTGCAGTACACTTTACATCCCTCTAAGTTCAGAAATAACACGTGTCTTTTGTATTACTATTTTCCCGCCGGCTGACTTTACATCCCTCTAAGTTCAGATATAACGCTTACAAGTTTGCCGGTATTTACATCCCATGATTCTACTTTACATCCCTCTAAGTTCAGATATAACGAAGCTGTATGGGTGGTAGGAATTCGTCCCCTCAACTTTACATCCCTCTAAGTTCAGATATAACGCGAATAGATCAGGAACTGTAAGTTACTAAAGGGACTTTACATCCCTCTAAGTTCAGATATAACATAGCAAAAGAACCGAAAAACCCCTACCTATTAGCCTTTACATCCCTCTAAGTTCAGATATAACAAGGCCCACCGGGTGCCTATCCCGGTACTAAATCTTCTTTACATCCCTCTAAGTTCAGATATAACGCGTTCACGTTATGGAACCGATTATTCTCCCCGACCACCTTTACATCCCTCTAAGTTCAGATATAACACTACTTCGGGAGTTATTGCTTGACGGAGCTAACACCTTTACATCCCTCTAAGTTCAGATATAACCAGGCGGTTTACTCTGAGTAAGAATCGCTTGCAAATCTGCTTTACATCCCTCTAAGTTCAGATATAACCCGACAAAAACGAGCGTTTCTACAGTGGCGACCAACTTTACATCCCTCTAAGTTCAGATATAACACAAAGTTAAAAAAGCAGGAGATACTATTCATTTTAACTTTACATCCCTCTAAGTTCAGATATAACCAAGGATAGCCTGATTGCTCTGTAATACATCTTCACTTTACATCCCTCTAAGTTCAGATATAACGTTCATCAAGTGAGGTTATCACCGTCAATTCTTCTTCCTTTACATCCCTCTAAGTTCAGATATAACTAATAATTTTACCGGGTATGGATTATTCTTCATAACATACTTTACATCCCTCTAAGTTCAGATATAACGGGTGCCGACTATATTGCTACATTTGTAGTTGCCACTTTACATCCCTCTAAGTTCAGATATAACTCTGTTCCGGAAGTGCCACCTACAATGCTGCCTTCTCACTTTACATCCCTCTAAGTTCAGATATAACTAGCGAAACTGTTAAGCCTCTCGGTACTTACTCTACTTTACATCCCTCTAAGTTCAGATATAACGTAGTGGGTCTGAGTCGGAGTTTATGCCACCTGCGCTCTTTACATCCCTCTAAGTTCAGATATAACTGGTAACACAAAAGTAATAAGGGGGGAAGACCTTAAAAGCTTTACATCCCTCTAAGTTCAGATATAACATAGATAATACGCGGAATAAGGGAAACACCTAACATTACTTTACATCCCTCTAAGTTCAGATATAACAAATATTGAGATATGATGGATTTGTAGGCATAGACAACTTTACATCCCTCTAAGTTCAGATATAACTTTTAAGCTCCTGTACGCCATCCTGCGCCTTATGCGGCTTTACATCCCTCTAAGTTCAGATATAACTAAATGGATTATCTTCCTGTACTGCGCCTATTCCCTCCTTTACATCCCTCTAAGTTCAGATATAACCCAACCATGCAATGCGCTCATTGTCCTCATCGTTCCTCCTTTACATCCCTCTAAGTTCAGATATAACAAAGAAAACCTATAAGGAGATAAAATCCGAAATAGCTTTACATCCCTCTAAGTTCAGATATAACCCTATACTATGATATCCATCTAACCCTTACCGTTAAGAGGTTAGCGACAACTCTATTAATACAATAATTCATGATTTTGCAGTGAAAGCTAAGTAGTGTTTTCTCATAATGAATAATTATTTCGTATTCCTTTGTGTTAGTTTGGCTAGGCTAATTTCGTTCAAATACAGGTTCACTGCAATATCGCTATAAAAACATATCATCATCACTTTTTTCCTGGCCAAAAACTATCTTCTTTATATGGCGCGGGTTATTAATGTGATATAAGTAAATAGAATCTTCCTCAGTTTTAATTACTTTATTGAGTTCCGCTAGACATTTATTCAACGTGCCCTTTGTTATCTCTCCCTCGAACACTGAATTCTGTGTCCAAGTCAGGTACTTGCGTAGTTTTTTGCATACCTTCCCAACCCGCTTTTCATTGACATCATAAGTAATAATAATAAACATATCACCACCATGCTTTCAATGGCTTATAAGTTTCGTCATTAATTAAATGTTTTATTAATTTGTAACATTCCAGACGAATCATATAACGATATGAGGTGTTTCGTTTCAGTCTACGATGTCTAACCGTTTTCCGCAAACGGTCTTCCCAAGCCACTATAAATTTCTTCTTACCCGCTTCATTAAGAAAACAGATTTCATTTTCTAAATAATCGAAATGGTCTTTCTTAATCATTTTGCGGTTTACCAGAGAAAAAATAATCGGGTCAACCAGAAGTGGTTTGAAAATTTCTGCTAAGTCTAAGGATAACGAAAATCGTTTTGTTGAAGGCTCATGCAAAAAACTTATTGATGGGTCAAGCGGTGTACGATATATTTCCGACAAAACTGTATTGTAAGTCAGTTGATTTCCAAATGATATCATGGCATTCAGAGGATCACGCGGTGGTTGTTTATTGCGGTTGATAAAGACAAATTCCTCCTTCAAGATATCATTAAACGCCTGGTAGTAAAGATGCCGAATATAGCCCTCAATACCCATCAACTCTTTTATGCTTTTAGCATACTGAAGTTTTTCCATTTCCAATTCGATATTTGCAACAGCCGAAGCTGTTTTTTCTTTATATCGGCGCAGGTTCCGAAGTATATGGTGTGTAGCAGATAGTAAAAACACCCTGCTAAATAAATCCTTTTGCTATGTTCCATATAATGTGCAGATTGGTGAACAACAGTAAAACCCGATACATTCTTCTTTTTGGGATAATACGTTCCCGAATAGTAGCCATAATAATTATAAATATGTAAGCATATATCAAATTGGCTAATAAAGTTTAGCAGCTTAGTATTAAAATCTACTTCTCCAAACACATGAATGTTACGGATTTGTTCAATAGGCAAAGATTGCTTCGTACCATCTTCACCTTTGATAAAATACAAGGTATTATCTTTTCGTTTCAATCGCCCATCACTGATAGTATAATGATCCCGCTTCATACTTCTTCCTCCTCCGAGGCGTAGCAAAATGCATAGTAGGCGCATTTTTTACAGTAAGGCATATTCGATATTAGCGGGGGAGTAGGTTTATCTAAGACTTTACACGCTTTGGCTATCGCCGTTTTAATTTTTTTCTTTGCCACTTCATTAAGCAATACTTCCTCAGTCTTACGTTCTTTTGTATAACTAATCAACCCTTTCTTTTTAATCCCTCGTAAATCCAATTGGTAAAGATAGAAAAGCATCTGCATGTAATCTGCTTTTGTCAACTTACTCGAAATTTTGACCTCACGAACATAGTCTCCATCAATGGCATCTAACTTAAAAGCATTGTCAATCATAATTTCTTTTTGACTCAACCAGTTATAAGCATTCTCGTGCAATATTTTTCCCTCTAACACCCGATCTGATTCCTGTTCCATAGTTATTCCCCGGTCATATAACCACATCTTCCGCTGGCAAACCGAATAATAATGCATGTAGATTCCACTTAAAACCGGTGCATTCATATAACTCCTCCTACAGGCAACCCCTTAAGACATGTAGTTAGCTAACTCCTTATCTTGTCTTTTATGCAATCTTAATCCGGTTCCTTTTCCATCATTAAAATCATACTCCAGGTTGACAATTGCAAAATCCTGCAAAGCCCTGGGCAATTCGTGCCGGGAAATTAGCCCTTTTGCTCGATGATAGTTAAGACTAACAGCATATCCGTCAATTTCTCTCCGTAGCTTCCTTCTAATCCATTTATCTTTTTCTTTTTGAAAGTTAAGGATTAGTTTTTCATGTATTTGATCAAATATATTTCTGGGAATAACCCGTATTTGATGAATATCCCTAAGAGCATCCTGGGCCTCTCCTTTGTCCTTATCATAGGGTTCAACGTATTCAAGTGCTTTCAGTGTTTTTTCAAATGTCTCTAGAAATTTAGTGCCTGCTAAGTTTTCTCGGTCATAAAGAATCTCAATCAAATTCATCTTTTGAGATTCTATCAGAATATTTTTGTCATATGGCTCTAATAACTCCAATCCTTTATCTACCAGTACTTTATCATAAACATAAGGAACACCAGAAAGATCTTCGGTAAACACATAAACATTAGGTTCACCGTGATCCAACAAACGTTGCCGATAACAACGACCGAAACGCTGGAATAGGCTGTCCAGGGTAGCTGCTTCGGTGAACAAAACATCAAAATCAATATCAAGACTAGCCTCAACTAACTGTGTCGTCACCCATATCCCATTTGTCGTCACATTAGAAAATTCTTTTATTTCTTGTTCTAATTGAAAACGATGTTTTTGAAGAAATAAAGAGTGCAATAATTTTACCGAAACATTGCCTTCCTCTAATGCTTCATAGACGGATACAGCCTGTTTGACAGTATTGCATATAACAAGCACTTTCCCCATCTTTCCAGCATTGGCTATGTTCTCAGTAAACTCTGCAATTGGCTTACTCACCAGTTGGATACGATGACGCTTTAAGTTGTCATTAACAAAGGTCCCAATTGCAATTGGGTAGCGGTTAATTTCTTTAGAGTGGGTAATACGGTCCAAGTAAAGCTTTGGCATGGTAGCCGTCATAATCATAAACTTACCGCCAATCCAATCGATTAACTCTAAAGCTCGTACTATCAGCGCTGCAATCTTCGGGTCATAAGACTGCATCTCATCGATTATAATCTTAGCCCCAGCCAACGCTGCAAACTCTTTTTCAAAACCCCGGTAAAAAAAGGGAAACTTTATAATTTGGTCGATGGTAGTAATCAGCAGCTTATTGGAAAGCTGGCGAGAGTGATCTTGCATAGCCTCATAATCAAATAATTCGTCCTGCAAATCTAAATAATCCATACTGTTGGAATGAAGCAGTCCCACTTCTCCATCTTCAGCGGAAAGATTAATACCTTCGGTATCTTTCATTCGCTCAAACATTGCATTAATGCTAACACGTAATGGAAGAGTAAAAAAGCCTTTATCCTCATTAAGCCAAAGTAGACCGGCTTCTGTCTTTCCCATCCCAGTTTGGGCTAAAGCGATAACATGTCTATCACTGTTGCGTTCAGCAAATTGTTGTAATTTGCGCTTTTCCACTTTAAGTTTATTCTGCAGAAATAACCCGGCTGCTTGTCCGACATGAGTATTGGGACATTGCTCCACTTTAACCAAAGCTGAAGCTGCATGATCAAGCCGATGTAATAGTCCCTTTAACATGACGTACTTCAAAAACTTTTCATGGTCTTCTTTGGTATAACCCCATGTAAAACGCTTAGATAAAAGATCGTATGCCATAGTCGAAGGTTTGTCCGCAAAAGGAATATTCATATGATTTGTAAGGTCGTCGATTTTTAGCATAATATCTGACTTAACAGCTTCCCTGATTTCTTGTTTTAACTCTTTGTCAGGTAGCCTATCACGTTCATGGTGATAAGCGATAGCATGAGCAACCCTTTTCCTCTCTTCACCTTCAATACCCAACTTTTTATAAGGTATCAATACAGCAGATAGATAGTTATGTGGAATATCAGATTCGTGGGGTGATGCCTGAGATGGCATATTTAAGTACTTACGTAACTTGTTTTGAAATACAGTATCGGCCTTGCCCACATCATGATACTGAACGGCCAATTCCAAAAGCTGCCACTGCCGTTCATCCATAAATGGACAGTCCATATTCAAAACGTCCCTTAGTACATATAAGTTTTTGAGAAGATAATCCGTGTGTTGTCGTAGAGACTGCTGCGGTCGAGTTTTAGCGTAGAAAGTCAACTTTCTGCACCCTGGTCATGAAAAAACACTAGATCTGAATATTCATCAATAAAAATGTTTTCGCCCTGCATATCCTCACCAGCAGCCAGATAACCAACGGGAACCTTCTGCCAATTACGAACCCCATTCTTTATTTCATACTTCCAGTTTAAGCGATAAGGTATAAAACTTTTCCCCTCGGGAATCTGCCAGGCCGGAACGAATGCAGGATTTCTTAGTTCCTCTTCATCTTCTAATTCTTCAATAGCAACTTTTTGATAACTATCTATACGAACCAGGTCTTCCCATCGCCCTAAACTAATAGGGGTGTCTCCCACCTCAATAGCCTTTATAATCTTATCTATAACTTGTTCTTCTGCCCTAACATGAATTAATAACTTCACTCTGTATAGCATGTGAGAATATAAAGGCATTTTTGTCATGTGAGAAAAGCTATGTTTTCCCTCAAGGCCATCCATAGTTAACGGGAATTCTGAAACGTCCACCTTTTTAAACAGATAGTGTGTTTGGTAATCCACGATTATAGTGTCAAAAGTACCTTGGATACTTAAACTCATAGGTATAAATTCATTTGCATTTACCAATGCATGCAGCATCCCTTTTACTGTTGAATAAGGCGGTATTGGGTAAGTTTCGGCTACTTTAAAGGCAAGCGGTTTTTTATAGCATGCTGTCTCCTGAAACATTTCTAAGCGCAAAACCTGCATTAAACCACCTCATATGCCTTATCTACTTGGGACGCTAATTCTTGGAACATGCCTTCAATGGAAATAGCCTGACTTTTAAAAGTTTCTTTAAATTCAGTTTCATTCGCAAACATGCCGTCTACCATGGCTGCGAATGTATAGTCTCCTACTTTTTTACCTGCAAAAGTCTGCTCCATCGTTGATTGTAACGGTTTCAACTCAACTGCCCACCCATCGGTATCAGTAACCAGCTTAATCTTGCCAAGGAAAAACGGGTTAGCAATGGGATAAACGCCACCCATTATAAATAGGGGAGACAAATTTTCTTGACGGCCACGGATATTGCGGTTCAGTATTTTAAGAATGTCAAGCAATTGCTGTACCCGTTCGTTCTTTTTTTCTTGACTTATTTCTACATCATCATTGATATCCTTACCAATCCGGGTTAGATCAATAGTTACTGTATAGGTGTACAAACTTTCATGGTGTTCAATGTTTGCTATGTTAGGTGTTTCCTCAATACGTTCAGCCAATCCCATATTATTTAAGAATTCTAAGTCACTGCGGTAGGGTTCAAGGGAAATAGCATGAGAAAGTCGGGCAGCTGCTGCTCGCTTTTTAGATTGCTTATCCGTTTTTAGATAACCGAATAGATCCATCTCCACTGAATCCTCAATGGTAACGCCTTTTTTAAATTGAATGACCCCACTAGTCTTGTCCACCGTATCCAAATTCCAACCAAATAATTCATTGCCCAATCGGACAATGTCATAACGGATACTTTGTCTGGAAGCAAACGTATATACACTTCCGTCACCTCGGTGTATCTTTTTTAATTCGGAAATGTTGGCAATTCCTTCGCCGTAGTTAAGGGAATTAGCCTGAAAAATGATTGTCAATGTCAGAGCTTTACTCATTGGTTTGCAACTCCTTTCTCTGTATCTTTTTTATAGCCTGCCGATAGCAGTCCAGCAATAAAGGCATTAGAAACTGTTTCAAACTTTAAATCCTTTTCATGCAATGCATTTAAAAAAATTGGGGACACCTCTTTCTCCGCTGCCATGTGGATTCGAAATAAAGTGTCCATAAAGCTTTTCTCATTGCCTGCCTTAGCCGCATTTAGCAGACGATAGGCAATAGCATTTACCTTTTTACTTCCCCCAGCTTTATACTCCCCAGATGCTTTAGCTGCCCGAGATTCTCGCTCAGCAATAAGCTTGTTCCGGATTTCCTGTCCCTGTTTGAAAATAACATAAACTTTCTTATCTTCATTCTGCAAATTTCTCACTCCTCTCTTGAGAAACTGAATCCTGTTTAACTCCCTTGCAGCAATAAAACCACCGTAACCATCTTGATTTCTTTCAATTACCGACCTTAGATAGTGAAAAACAACTGACTTAGGCTCAATCCCCTTCAAAGCAGACCGTGTAAAAGCTTCTCGATATTCTCTACTTCTTATCTTTCCAATTTCATCTCCATATTGTTTAAAGTAATAGGCAAGATAATTTGGCATGTGGTAGTAATCTAGAAGGGTCTTTTTACTTTGATAATTAGAATGAACCTCGATGAAGAGTAATGTATCTGTAACTTTCCCAGCGCGTTCCCGCGTATCTTGTAGTAGATCATGAACAACTATATTGAAAGGGTCTTCATTTTTCTTTTTTATGCGGTAAGTCTCATTTTTCTTTATAATCTCGGGGAATGGGTCATTTGACATTACAAAGCCAGAATATTGACGATTTACTCCCTGACTACCGAAGCCATCTTTTCGGTTATAGAATACCACTCCAGCAGGGGCTAGAAATAGCACCAGCTTTGCTACTGATGAAAGGGGTACTGGTTGATTCTTTTGCAGATTCCAATTAAAATTTAGAGCATCTTTTTTTGAAAGGGCAAGTGGCGAGAAGGTCATCTCTTCAAAATTGCTCGTAGCAAACCAACCATCAATTAAAGTACATTTCGGAATTTCTTCTTGCAAATATATTTTTATTTCAGCGATTGTTTCCTTATTTTTTATATCACGTAATATTCCTTTAAAAGGCTTATAATGATTATTGTTCTTTAAGTAATCAAGGATATTTTCAACGTCCATCTGCTTTTCCAGCAGCTCTAGAAATCTTGCTTCGAGAAGTACGGGCTCAACATAATCTCTGTAGAACAAATCAATATGCTCCTGCTTATTCTTCGCATTATTTACTACATTAAGAAAGGATACTTGCCCAAAAAATGGGCTCATGATGGATGCTTTGAAATAGTTTGTGGTCAATTTACCGTCAATCTTTTCCGTACTCATCAAATTGTAATACTTATGAATTTGTTCTGCTAATATTTGATACTGGTCAGGCTTTTGGATCTCTTTCACCTTATTGACGATATTTCTAAGCTCATCAGCTTCTTCGCCAAAATATTTTTCGACTTTTTTCAGCTGGTCAGACATCCTTTTACGAATTTGCTGCAGCCTGGATTTGAAATATTTTTCATTTTTCGCGTATTCAAGATTATCTTCCATAATCCTTTTGTCTCTCTCGGCCACACTGTACTCTTTAATCATATAATCAAAAAAACGTCCAGGCAGCGTCTTTAATATTTCTGTTTCAAAGGATAAGCCAAAAGGGTTTAGTTCAATATCGTCTCCTAAAATCCGGTGCAACCCGACCATTCCCATTGTTATCATCCAGTCTTCCATATATAGCTGTATCTTCATTTCACACCTCCTCTCTTATAACTTCCAAGCACCCGAAATTCTGTCCGCGACGTTTGGATAGTCCTAACTGATAAATAAGCTGTAGGTCTCGAGGGTCCCCTACGAGTTCTAATAGGCCCTTATATGCAGTGAAATATAGTTTTTGCTTACCATTGCCTGCTCCTGAACGTTGACTTTCAAATTCTTGATTGCTTTCCTGAATAACTTGCTTTTGCATAGCTACAGGAGTAACCTTCAGTTGCTTGACAAGCCCTTTTCCCTGGTAGCTTTTTAGGACTAAGTCTGCATAATAGTTTATTTCCTGAGCATATTCTGTTGAATCCGGCGAAATCGGCTTTCCCTCTTTGTTTTCAATTAACATTGGAGATAGTGTGCGAAAAAGTACTTTAGACGAACGGATTTCATGCTCCTTGACGAAACGAATTTTCCCCCTTTCTAAATATGTATCTCGGTATTGAAACCTTTTATTTTTTAAAAGCCCATTATAAAGATGCAGCATTAATTCCTGATCAGGCGAACTTATAGTCATTAAAAGCTCGTCTAGTAATATATTATCTTCTTCTATA
>Ga0209347_1002012_pt1 | contig 28820 bp, 27 predicted proteins | sample AutmiccommuBRH23_FD_187382 | JGI IMG/M metagenome (GOLD analysis project Ga0209347, IMG submission 187382) | Deep subsurface microbial communities from Mt. Terri, Switzerland - Autotrophic microbial communities BRH/23 (SPAdes) (version 2) | ecosystem: Environmental > Aquatic > Deep subsurface >...
GATATTCAGCCCGCCGGTCAAATTTGCTCATCTCCTCGCTCACCATCGACTGGGAGCGAGTCAGGGCCTCGTTGACCGCCGCGAGAATCAGGTCCTGTAGCATATCCACGTCCTCGGGATCAACGACTTCTTTCTCGATATGAATCGAGACAATTTCCTGTTTCCCGTTGGCCACGACCTTGATCATGCCGCCGCCGGCAGTGGCTTCAATGGTTTTGTCGGCCATCTCCTCCTGGAGTTTGGCCATCTTGCTCTGGAGCTGCTGGGCCTGCTTCATCAGTTTGCCCATGTTTTTCATGGCAATGTCCTCCTACAGAATTTTGATATCCACGATTCTTCCGTTAAAGGTTTTGACCGCCGCTTCAACCAGGGGATGCTTGAGAGCTTCATCCTTCAGATCCTGTGTTTCTTTTTTCCGGTGCAGTGAATCGTGTTCCGTTTTTTTGATATCCATGGTGACCTGCATCGGTTTTTCGAAAAATTCACCGCATAATGTTTCAAGGGTGGAGATATTCTTTTTCCCCTTCAACAGCGTTACGTTCGCATTCGCCGAGCGCACCGCGATCACAAGGTGATCGCCGGTCATGGACTGGAGCGAAGCTTCGGTCAGGCATGCGCCGAGGGAAGGTTTTTTTTCATAAATATAAGCACGGAGCGATTCCCATACCTGTTCCGGTGAAGCGGCCCGCTGGGGGGGCAGCGGTGCGGTCGGGAGCGGTTCGTCAGGAACCGGAATCGAATCCTCGAATCCGGTGGGAAAATCCCCCATGTTCTCCTGGATGGGTGGTGGTACGGCGGGTTTTTCCGCTTTTTCTGCCATTTCCGTGTCCCGGTTCGGATCCGATTTTACCCTGGTCGGAATTGTATTCCCGGCGGGCGGTGTTCCGGTCGGCGACAGGGCCACTCCGTTTTTGAGCTGGTCGAGTTTTTCGATCAGCACGTCGATGGAGAGCGCCGGCCGAATCTGAAGCAGCTTGAAAAAGGTCATTTCCAGGGCGAGCTTCGGTGATGTCGACTGCTTGATCCGCCACTCGTCCTCGAACAGGGTATTCAGGACCTGGTGAATGTAGGGTTCGGCAATGTCTTTGACCTGGTCGGCCATCTGGCGGCACTCATGATCGGCCACCTCCGCCAGCGCCTCGCCGGCGCCGGCCATGCGGACCACCAGCAGGTTCCGGAAATGATCGATCACCCCGCCATAAAATTTCATGAGGTGGCGCCCCTGGCGGTGGACCAGGTTGCAGATGTGCAGGATTTTATCCATGTCCCCGGCAAACAGGGCGGCCGACACATCAAACAGGATCTGGCGATCGATGACTCCGAGGATATCGATAACCTGTGCGTCCGTAACCGCACCCGTCGAACCGGTGATAATCTGGTCGAGAAGGCTCAGGGAATCCCGGATGCTCCCGTCAGCTTCCCGGGCAATCAGGGCGAGCCCCTTTTCGCTGATGTCGATCCCTTCTTCCGTGCAGATCCGCTGCATGTGGCCGGCGATGGCGTTCAGCCCGACCCTGCGCAGATCGTAGCGCTGGCATCGCGACAATATGGTGATCGGGATTTTCTGGGGCTCGGTGGTGGCGAAAAAAAACAGGACATGGGCCGGCGGCTCTTCCAGGATCTTGAGAAGGGCGTTGAAGGCCGAATCGCTGAGCATGTGGACTTCATCGATAATGTAGATCTTGTAAGGACTGTGGGCCGGCATGTACTTGGCATTTTCCCGCAGCTCCCGGACATTTTCCACCTTGTTGTTCGACGCGCCGTCGATTTCAAACACGTCGACGGCATTTCCCATGGTGATTTCCCGGCAGGACCGGCAGGTGTTACAGGGTGTGGCGGTGGGACCGGATTCGCAATTCATGCATTTGGCCAGAATCCGGGCGATAGTGGTTTTTCCTGTCCCCCGGGGGCCGGAAAAGAGGATGGCATGGGCCAGGCGATTGGCGGAGACCGCATTTCCCAAGGTGCGCGTCACGTGAGCCTGTTCAACGACATCCTCAAACCGCTGGGGACGGTATTTTCGCGCAAAAACCAGGTAAGCCATTTCCGTATTTCCTCGATGACCGGGGTCGCATCCTGCCATGGAGCACCAACACCCTTTTCCTCCAGGTATCGATTCAGATGGTCAGCGGATGGACGACGAATAGAACAAAGGCAGGACTCAGGCGAACATAAAACTGGCGGAGAGAGAGGGATTCGAACCCTCGGTGCCCGTTAAGACACACACGCTTTCCAGGCGTGCACCTTCAGCCGCTCGGCCATCTCTCCGCAGGCAAACCAATTTCCACCGATGCACGCTTTTCGCGCCCGGCACATCACCGAAAGGGATTCAGAATGGCGGAGAGGGTGGGATTCGAACCCACGATCCCGGTTTTGCCAGGATACCGCTTTTCGAGAGCGGGGCCTTCAGCCGCTCGGCCACCTCTCCTCCTGTCCCACGGTTAAGTGTGGCAAATTAGCGTGTTTGCCTGCCGATGTCAAATATAATTTAAGCCCGGATTCCGGCCTGTCAGCCTCCCGCGGGGGATTTCGTCGTCGGCTGCCGGTCAGGGGAAAACATGACCTTTATTTCCGGGGTATAATTGCCGTCGGCATCATGTATATATAAAGGAGGGGAAATTTTAAAGGCGGGGCGTTTGCCCGCAATCCCCTCGGCCACCACCAGTCGGGCCTCGGCACCCGGCCGGGGGTAAATCAGTTGGAGGCGTTGGGGTTCGATGCCGGCCCAGCGCATTTCGTTCAGCAGATCGACAAGCCGTTCGGCCGGATAGATGATGAGCAATCGACCGCCGCGGCCGAGCATCCGGCGGGCGGTTTCCATGAAATCAGCCAGCGTCATGGCAATTTCATGGCGGGCCAGGGCCCGTTGGGTATCCGGATTGATCCGGCCGGAATTTGGCGGATAGTGTGGCGGATTGCCGATCACCAGGTCAACGGGACCCTGTGTGTGACCGGGGGTGAGCATTTTGAAGTCGGCGTGGAGGATGGTGATCCGGTCCACCATCCGGTTTTGCCGGACATTGTACCCGGCGATCTCAGCAAGATCCTTCTGGAGATCGACCCCAAAGATCGAGGCGATCTCCGGGTGCCGGTAAGCGATGATCATTGGAATAATGCCGCATCCCGTTCCCATATCCAGGATACGGTCTCCTGGTTTTATGGCTGCAAGATTAGCAAGAATCACCGCATCGATGGAGAACCGGTAACCGGAAACCGATTGCCGTACCGTGATCTGTCCGTTAAAAAATGTATCCGCGGTAAACTCGGTCATGGGCGTTGAGGTCACACCTTGCCGATCTTGTACTTGATCTGGTTTATCCGCCGTTGTCCCATGACCCGGTTGATCTGTTCGATAATTCCCGGGGTTAAAAACCGCAGCCGGTGGACCAGGGTCGAACTTGCCGCCACGATCAGCAGGATGTCGTCTTTTAATGCCTCCGGCCGGGTGTTGTCCGCAATGGCGGAATCGACCACCCGGTTCCAGACATCTCGGATCCGGGAAAGATCCGTGTCCGCTTCCGGCCGGATGTTCTTCACGATGCGGGAAAGAACATCGGCGATGTGAATGAGTTCACCGGGCTTGCGACGTTTGTTCACCATTACCTCTCTTTCCGTGGCAACACGATAACAGGGTGCTTATTTTGTATCCTTCATTGATCTTTTGCAACCGCATCCTTATAATTGTGTTTCTTGCGGGGACGATCAAGCCGGAAGCGTCGGGATTGCGTTGAATTTCCGGTTTTTCCTTGACTTGATCCGCCGGCTTTTATAGAACCATTCATAATGAAAAGCAAATAATTCCATTATAGTACGAGAAAGAATCGATTTGCGCGCAACGACCGTCTCATCACTTTACCCACCGCATTTTCGAGATCGATGCAATTTATAGCGTTTACTCGGCCATCTTTTATTCCAAGCAGAATTCATCGTCCGGATCGATCCGCATGCCGGGAACCGGGTCGGCGGAACTGCACAATGACAACAAATCGGCACCATAGCAACGGATGAGGAGTTAATTAATGAATTGGGACTGGGAGAAACTCCAGCAACGGCAACAGGAACGTAATCGCGGCAGCGGCGATAACGGTGGGGGGATGCAGCCGCCCCGCATGGACGATGTCGTGGAAAAAATTAAAAATTTAAAATTTTCGGGAGGATGGCTTGCTGTTATCATCCTGGTGGTGGTTATCTTTCTGGGCTCGTCGATGATCTATACGATCGAGAGCAACGAAGTCGGGGTGATCCAGAGATTCGGTAAATACCTGCGCACAGAGCAGTCCGGTCTCCATTTCAAACTTCCCGTCGGAATCGAAAGCGTGAACAAGGTCAAAACCAAGCGGGTTTACACGGAAAAATTCGGGCTTGAGACTGCCGCGGAAGAAACCCGCAATAACCTGATAAGCGCCGAGGGAATGGACGTCTCCATGATGCTCACCGGCGATCTCAACGTCGCCGTGGTTCCCTGGATCGTCCAGTATCGGATAAAGGATCCGTATAATTTCCTTTTCAAGGTTGAAGACGTCCAGCGGCTGATTCGGGATATGGCCGAAGCGTCCATGCGGCTGGTCGTGGGGGACCGGAGTATCAACGAGGTCATCAGCAAACGCCAGGAAATCGCGGTCGAAGCCATGGAGCGGCTGCAGGAGGATCTCAACGAGGCCGAAACCGGGATCGATATTGTAACAGTGGAATTGGGGAACACCAATGTGCCCCCGCCCGTGCGCGATTCGTTTAACGAGGTCAACCGTTCGGTCCAGGAACGAGAGGAAATGATCTACCAGGCCCGGAAGGAATATAACCAGGTGATTCCGAAAGCAGGCGGTGAAGCCCAAAAAACGATCGAATCGGCCAAGGGGTATTCCACCGAGCGGATAAACCGGGCCTTGGGGGATGCCTCACGGTTTGAATCCCAGTACAAGGAGTATGCCGGGGCACAGGACGTCACCCGTCGGCGCCTCTACATGGAAATGCTCGAAGAAGTGCTGCCCGGGCTCGGCGACAAATACATCATCGATTCGCAGCAGAACAGCCTTCTGCCATTGCTGAATCTGGGAAAAGATACGGGGAGGCAAAATGCAACCCAATAAATTTATAATATTTCTGTCGGCGTTGGTAATTGTTGCCGGATTCGTTTTTTTCGCGGCGGCCTATACGGTCGATGAAACGGAACAGGTGGTATTGACCCAGTTCGGCCGGGTCATGGGGGAGCCGGTAACCGAGCCGGGGTTGCATTTTCTGACGCCATTTATCCAGCGAGCCAACGTCTTTCCCAAAAATATCCAGGCATGGGACGGGGACCCGGGGCAGATCCCCACCCGCGACAAGACCTTTATCTGGGTCGACAGTTTCGCGCGGTGGCGCATCACCGACCCGGTTTCATTTCTGCGGACCGTGACCGACCAGAGAAGCGCCCTTAGCCGCCTTGATGATATCATCAACCCGGCAGTCCGGAACGTGATCACGTCCCATGAACTGATCGAAACCGTCCGGAACAGCAATCGGCAGATGTCGACACTTGAGCAGGCGGAAGTCGAGGATGAAGTGGTGAAGGAAGCCTTAAAAGAAGTCGAGGCGGAACAGAATCCCCGCCAGTATCAGATCGAAGTGGGCCGTGAGGAACTGACCAAGATGATGCTCCGGGAAGCCCAGCCGAAGCTTGATAAGTTCGGTATCGAACTGATCGATGTCAAAATAAAACGGACCAATTACGTGGAAGAAGTGCGAAAGGCCGTATACGACCGGATGATTGCCGAACGGAATCAAATGGCGGAAAAAATCCGGTCGATCGGGCATGGAGAGGCCCGCAAGATCGAGGGGGACAGGGAACGTGACCTGCGCGGTATCCGTTCGGAAGCCTATCGCCAGGCGGAGGAAATCAAGGGGACAGCCGATGCCGCGGCGATGAAAATCTATGCGGAGGCCTACGGTGCCGATCCTGAATTTTATTCATTCATGAAATCCCTGGAAGTCTACAAGACATCCTTGGGAAAATCCGATCTGGTGCTGTCAACGGATTCGAAGTTCTTGCAATACTTGAAGGATTTTTCGATAGAGGGAAAACAGAAGTAAAAAAAAGCCGGGTTCAGCGTCCGACAGGTATCGCTGCTCCCGGCTCTTTTCTTTTATACACGAACGGTCCGGTCATTTATTTCCCTTTCCGTCTTTGATGTCTTGTTCGTGCTAAAAGCTTGCGGTGCTTGTGTTTCCGCATTTTTTTCCGGCGCTTCTTAATTACACTGCCCAATGGATCACCTCCCTTCCAAAAATAAACTCCCAAGATTCAAATTTTTCCATTATAAATAAACTTGAATCGCTTGTCCATTAATTTTTAAGCGGGGCCGCCGTGTCCCCGACCGAAAGGGAACCAGATGACCCGTCCGGCAACATTGCCTCAATTCAACCCGGATCAAGTGAATACGGTTACTCAGGCCGTTGTCGCGGCGGAAGAGCTGGTCAGTGATTTTTACAAGCTCTCCCTCGGTCAGATGCGCCAGTTGAATTACGATATAAAGACATCGGCGGAGTTGAGTTCCCAGGAAATTGTCGAACTCCATTTCGCCCAGATTATCCGGTACAAGGCCCATAAAATCGACTCCCTGCTGGAAACCGATGCGGACGATTTTTATAAAATCTGCCTTCAGGACCATTCGATCCTTTCGACACTGGAACGATTCGACCGGTTGCGGCTTTATCCCTTCATGCTCTATATCGTCTGTCATGAACTGATCCATGTGGTAAGGTTCCGCCGATTCCTGCAGCAATTTCACGCACCCCCGGAACAACGCCAGAAAGAGGAGATACGCGTCCACCACCTGACGAGAGAAGTGCTCGAAAAAATAAGAATTTCCGACATGGATGGCGTCTTCGGCTTTTACCGCCAATGGCAGCAGGCGTTCCATGAAACAGAGGAAATGACGACCAAATCAATGCCTTCCGGGTGATACGATTGAAATCAAAAAAAGTATTATCCGACCTTGACATTGAGGGATTGTGCAATATATTTATTACGATTACGGGATCTGTAACCGTATATTCATGTAACAGTCTGAAAACAGGAGTTAATTTTAACGATGCCCATTTATGAATATGAATGCGAGGCCTGTGGCGGGGTCCATGAAATCCTCCAGAAAATTTCCGAAAAACCGCTGGTCGAATGCCCGAAATGTTCCGGCAAACTTCACAAGCGGATCTCACAATGCTCATTCCACCTTAAGGGAACGGGTTGGTATGTTACCGATTACGCCAACGGTTCCAAGTCGACTTCAACTTCGAAAAGCACCAGCAGCAAGAGCGATGCATCTGAAACGGCCACGCCGGCCGCGGTGAAGTCTTCAGATTCAAACACCGGTACCGCCGGGGCGGATTGATTCCGTAAACAACCGAATTTTAGTTTAATCCACACGCAGGCAATTGAATATTGATTGTGATGGGTAGTCTGTTCCCTCTGATTGGGTGAAACTTCGAGAAGGAAGGCCAAACCGGTCATACGAAATGCGCCGCGCGAATTTCGTAAAATTTTTTTGGCGTATCATTAACTGGCACTAACAAAAGGAGATGTTGCATGAAGATCAAACCCTTAAACGATCGGATTCTGGTAAAGCGACTGGAAGAAGAGTCAAAAACCAAGGGCGGCATTATCATCCCGGACAGCGCGAAGGAAAAACCGGCCCAGGGCGAAATCATCGCTGTCGGCGACGGCAAAGTCGGTGACGACGGCAAACGGATTCCCCTCCAGGTCAAAAAGGGTGATCGGGTGCTTTTTGCAAAATATGCCGGTACCGAGATCAAGATCGAGGATGAAGAGCATCTGGTCATGCGGGAAGACGACATTCTGGGAATTATCGAATAAACGGTACTAATATAATCGGAGGGAATTCGAAATGGCTGCAAAAGATATAAAGTACGGGTATAAAGCCCGCGAGAGAATGTTAAATGGTGTTCACAAACTGGCCGATGCCGTTGCCGTGACCCTTGGTCCCCGTGGCCGTAATGTGGTTATCGAGAAGTCCTGGGGCTCCCCCACGGTAACCAAGGACGGTGTCACCGTGGCCAAGGAGATCGAACTAGATGACAAGTTCGAGAACATGGGCGCCCAGATGGTTAAGGAAGTTGCCAGCAAAACCAGTGATATGGCCGGCGACGGCACCACAACGGCGACCGTTCTGGCCCGGGCCATCTACGATGAAGGGCAAAAGCTCGTTGCCGCCGGAAATAACCCGATGGCCATCAAGCGAGGGATCGACAAAGCCGTTGAAGCGGTCGTCAAGGAACTCCATAAACTGAGCCATCCGGCCAGCGATCAGCGCGAAATCGCTCAGATCGGCACCATTTCCGCCAACAACGATGAAACCATCGGCAACATCATTGCCGAGGCGATGGAAAAAGTCGGCAAGGAAGGTGTCATCACGGTCGAGGAAGCCAAGTCGATGGAAACCACCCTTGAGGTGGTCGAGGGGATGCAGTTCGATCGCGGTTACATTTCCCCCTACTTTGTCACCGATACCGAAAAGATGACCGTCAATCTGGATAGCCCGTATATCCTGATCAGTGAAAAGAAAATCGGCAACATGAAAGACCTTCTGCCGATACTCGAACAGATTTCAAGAATGAGCAAGCCGCTTCTGATTGTGGCCGAGGATGTCGAGGGCGAAGCCCTTGCCACCCTGGTGGTGAATAAACTGCGCGGCACATTGAATGTGGCTGCGGTAAAAGCCCCCGGTTTCGGTGATCGCCGCAAGGCAATGTTGGAAGATATTGCCATTCTCACCGGCGGGCAGGTCATTTCTGAGGACATCGGCCTGAAGCTCGAAAACATTACCATCGATGATCTTGGACGGGCAAAGAGCATCTCCATCGACAAGGACAACACCACGATTGTCGACGGCGCCGGTACCAAGCAGGATATCGAGAAACGGGTCAAGCAGATCCGTGCCCAGATCGAAGACACCACTTCCGATTATGACCGGGAAAAGCTCCAGGAACGGCTGGCCAAGCTGGTCGGCGGCGTGGCCGTCATCAACGTCGGGGCCGCAACCGAGACCGAGATGAAAGAAAAGAAAGCCCGCGTGGAGGATGCGCTGAACGCCACCCGCGCGGCGGTTGAGGAGGGGATCGTCCCGGGCGGCGGCGTGGCCTTGATCCGGTGCATCGAAGTGCTTGAAAAACTCAAGGTGAAGGCCGAGCAGAAACTCGGTGTCCGGGTTGTTATGCGGGCGATGGAAGATCCGTTGCGCCAGATTGCCAACAACGCCGGTTTTGAAGGCTCCGTGGTCATTGACCAGGTAAAGAAGGAAAAAGGGGCATTCGGTTACAATGCGGAAACCAATACTTATGAAGACATGATCAAGGCCGGTGTTATCGACCCGACCAAGGTTGTCCGGTTCGCACTCCAGAATGCAGCCAGTGTGGCGTCCCTGATGTTGACCACCGAGGCGATGATTGCGGAAATACCGGAAGAAAAAGAAGCCATGCCCGGTGGCGGCGGCATGGGTGGTATGGGCGGAATGGGTGGTATGGGCGGAATGGGTGGCATGGGCGGAATGATGTAAGCGTGTCGCCCGTTCGTTATTTACCCGAATAAAATAGATGTTAAAAAAAACGCCTTCATGCAAATTGCCTGGAGGCGTTTTTTTATTCCTTGCATCCGGTGTTCGATTGCCGAGCTGTCGTTCTTAAGCATTTATCTTGACACCGGTTACGACCTTGGATAATTTCACTTTAACTTTTCGCATGATAATGCGGCATGAAATAAGAAATTACCAATTTCGGGAGTAAGCAAAGGATGGGGCCTGATAATCTGAATGTGTTTTCGATGGTGCTTGAAGCCGGATTGATGGTGCAGTTTGTCATCTTTCTGTTGTTTGTTTTTTCGGTCGCCACCTGGGCGATCATTTTTATCAAATACCTGCAGATCCGCCGGGCGTATAACGAATCGGCTTTCTTTGTCGAATACTTCTGGAAAACACGGGATTTCACCAATGCGTTCGCCAAAGCGAAGGATCTCGAGTACAGCCCGGTGGCACGCAGTTTCCGGATCGCCTACCTGGAACTCAAGAAATTGAATCGGCCGGGTAGCGCCGCAATCCCAGATGCGATCGCGGGTGTGGAAAACATTCGGAGGGCGTTGAGCCGATCGAGCACCATGGAAAGTATCCGGTTGATCCAGATGGTGCCGTTTCTGGCTACTGCCGGAAATATCGCCCCGTTTGTCGGCCTTTTCGGTACAGTCTGGGGGATCATGAATTCGTTTCACAGCATTGCCACCAAAAAAGGGGTCACCAGCCTAGCCGCCGTCGCTCCGGGGATTTCCGAGGCGCTGGTTGCCACCGCGGCCGGTCTGGCGGTTGCGATTCCCGCCGTCATCGCTTTCAACTATTTCACACAGAAAATTCGGATCATCGAATCGGAAATGGACAGCTTTTCTTCCGATTTCATCAATATCCTCGAGTCGGAAGCCCGTATGGTGAAAGAGGGATAACTGATGGGAATAAATCAAAATAACGGTTCATTGATGTCTGATATCAATGTGACGCCGTTTGTGGATGTCATGCTGGTGCTTCTGATCATCTTTATGGTGGCCGCGCCGATGATGGTGCAGGGGGTGGGGATATCCCTTCCCCAGACCAAAGAAGCCGAACAACTCGATACCGAGGAAGAACCCCTGATTGTGACCATCGATAAAGATGGAAATATCCTGATCAACGATTTCCAGGTCGGTTCGGAGAGTCTCGGAGAAAAATTGCTGAAGATTTTCGAGAACAGAACCTCCCGGGAGGTTTTCCTGAAAGCGGATAAAAACGTGGCTTACGGAATAGTGGTTCAGGTGATGTCGGAAATCAAGGGAGCCGGGGTGGAAAAGCTCGGGGTCGTGACAGAACCCGGGGATAATACAGATTCCATCGCCAAAAAGTAATATCCAATTCCGATTTGCGAATTATATATGCAACCTGATACCACCTATCCGTACCGGCCCGAAATGCCCTATCGCAATTGGACGATCGGGTTCGGCGTTTCCCTGGCCATTCATTTTTTAACTGTCGCGGCCATTGTTTTTCTTCCGTCCGGATTCTTCCGGGGAAACCGGATTGAACGGCCGCCCGGTTTTGACGTGCAACTGGTGTCATTGAATCCGGAACTACCTTACGCAGCCGGCGGGTCCGGCGCACCGGTGGCATCGGTTCAACCGGTCAAACCGAATCCGCCGGTGGAAAAAACCGAACCGGCGCCCCGGCCGGTCCAGGCCGAACCGGAACCTGACGCAGTTCCGATCAAAATTGGAAAGGAAAAAAAGATCAATCCCGCGGATGCCGCGGTGAAACCCCCCGAACCCGTGGTGAAGAAATCCCTCAAGAAAAAGACGTTTAATCCGGATAAGGTGATTGCCTCCGCAGTCAAACAAATCGAGGAGAAAAACGATACCGATCGGCCGGATTCGGTACAGCAGCGGATCGAACAGATGAAAAGCCAGATCGGCAGTCGACCCGATACGGGACGGGTGGACGATAACAGTGGCAAGACCGCCAGCACATCGGGGAGTAGTACAGGAAGCGGCGGATACGCGTCGGGCGGGATTGCCGGCGGGAGCTTCACGCAGATGCAGATCTACCAGGCCGAAGTTGCCGTGAGAATGAAACAAAATTGGGCCTTTTCACCGGAACTGGCCGGGAATACCCAGGGGATGGAAAGTCGAGTGGTGATCAAGATTTTAGGGAACGGGCAGATCACCGATGTCTGGTATGAAAAGAAGTCCGGGAATTCCTATCTTGATGAATCGGCCTACCGGACGATTATGAAATCGAACCCGCTTCCGCCTTTGCCGGACGGTGAATCATATTATCATCTGGTCCTGGGGTTTACGCCCAGCGGATTGAAATAGTGTAAAACCCAAAAAATATTTTAGCAAACAGGACAGGACGAGATGAATTTTTTTGACAAGCAACCTCTATTCCGCATAGTATCCGTCTTCCTGCTGATAGTCTTCGGTATGGGGAGCCGGTGTTTTGCCGATTACGATTATATCAATATCAGCGAGCCGTTTACGAAAAAGATCCCACTTGCGGTGCCGGTGTTCAAAAACTTATCCGGGGCGCCCGGTGGTGGCGAGATCGCGGTGGATGCCGCGGATCTGCTGGGCCGGGCACTTGATTTCACCGGATATTTCAAGATCATCGACCGGGGCGCCTATCTTGAGAGACCCGAGCAAAAAGGGATCACCATTGCCGAGATTGATTTTAAAAACTGGACGGATATCGGCACGGAACTCCTGGTAACCGGCGGATTGCGCCTTGAAGGCGAAGTGCTTCAGCTTGAGTTCCGGCTGTTTGATCCGTTCAAGGGGGAGTTGCTGCTGGGCAAACGGTATACCGGTAATCCGTCGGACTTGCGCAAGATGGTCCTCCGGTTTTGCGGTGAAATGATCTTCCGGTTAACGGGGAAATACGGGATTTTCAACAGCAGTATCGCTTTTGTGTCGACCACCCAGGGTGGCAAGACCATTTATATGTGCGATTTTGATGGAAGCAATCTGCAACGGGTCGTCGATCCGGAATCTATCCTGCTCTTTCCGGCCTGGTCACCCGATGGCAAAATGATTGCTTACACGTCCTATAAGAATGGCAAGCCGGATATTTTCGTCAAGCCGGTGCCCCGGGGAAGCGGCAAGGTCCTGGTATCGTACAAGGGGATGAACATCACGCCCGTATGGGTCCCGGGCCAGTCCACCATGGCCGCTACACTTTCCTACGAAGGCGATGAAGAGATTTATCTTTTGACCCCTTCCGGAAAAGTTGCTAAAAGGCTGACGAAGAGTTGGGGCGTCGATGTCTCCCCGACGTTTTCTCCGGACGGGCGGCAAATGGCGTTTGTTTCGAATCGATCCGGTTCTCCTCAGATTTATGTCATGAACCTCGATACCGGCCAGGAGCGGCGCCTGACGTATGAGGGGACCTACAACACTCAGCCGGATTGGTCTCCCGCGGGGGACAGGATTGTGTATTCCGGGATGAAGAAGGGGATCTCGGATATTTATGCCATTGCCCTGGATGGCGGTGGTCCGATGCAGTTGACCCGGGGTGAGGGTAGGAATGAAGCACCCAGCTGGTCGCCTGACGGAAGTCTGATTGTCTTTGCTTCCACCCGGGATGGTGTGTCGGACATCTATGTGATGACCGGGTACGGAACCGATCAGCGACGGTTGATCGAAATGCCCGGCGAGCAGACGCTGCCGGCATGGTCACCCAATATCGGCGAATGACGGGCATAAATTCTATGCCTGTTTCGTATAACAACAAAACATGAGAACACCAGTAAAGGAGAAAGAGCAACATGAAGCGATGCATCAAATTGGGTTTGTTGTTTGCGGTGATGATGTGTCTGGCGCTAACGGTGGCATGTACTAAAAAACAGCCCGCGCCGGTCGAACCGACCGTGGCGCCGGTGACTGCACAGGACGATACCATCAGCGAACAGGAGTTGGAAAGACAGCGTCAGGCTCAAAGAGCCGAAGCGGCCAAAGCGGAATTTCTGAATGCCAAGGTTTACTTCGCATTCGATGATGCTTCCCTGAGTGAGCAAGCACGGGAAACGCTTAATGCCCAGGCCAACTGGCTCCAAGAAAATTCCGGTGCGACCGTTGTCATCGAGGGGCATGCCGACAGCCGGGGCACCGATGAATACAACTTGGCCCTCGGTTCCCGCCGGGCCGAAAGCGTCAAGAATTTCCTTAACAACCTCGGTATTGATTCCTCCCGGTTGATCACCATCAGCTATGGCGAGGAACGGCCGGCGGTTCCCGGCGAAAACGATGACGCCTGGACCCAGAACCGGCGGGTCGAATTCCGGATTCAGTAATTTCGGAACTTACTGTCGTACCGCCAATCGGATCAAGCAAGATGGTTTCAGTGTCACGGCTCTGTCCGGGGCACTGAAACCATCTTTTTGACCGGTCTGACAGGTAAACTGCATGGATTCGTTTTCTTTAATGGTCCTGCATAGGAGAAGGTCCCGGTTTGATGTCAAAATTTGCAATTACCATTCTTTTAATGACAGTGATATCCGGTTGCGCCACGCACTCGAATGTCTCGTATCTGCAGACCCAGGTCGCATCCCTTCAACAGGAAAATCGCAAGTTGGGCGCATCTCTGGAAAAACTGCGATCCGATGTCGAGGGGCAGTATAAACTCCGGGAACTGGTGGCCGGCCAGGATGCGGAATTCTTCCAGTTCAAAAACCAGATCGGGGAACTCAAGGGACGTTTCGAGGAAACGGAACACCGGGTCGGCCAGACTGTCCAGGGATTGGAAAAGAACCTGGCGCAGGCACGACAGTTGATCGACAGGAATTCCGAGGCGAACGCATTTCATGACACCCGCCTTTCCCGGCTGGAAACCTACATGGGGCTCGAGTCCGCGGATAAATTCAAAGCGCGCGCCGAAACCGAATACCCCCAGAAATCCGAACTTACCCAATTGACCGAGGATGAGCTGTACAATGTTGCCAAGAAAATGTTCGATAATGGCGAATATGAATCGGCGCTCCAGGGATTTCAGACCTTTTTAAACAAATTTCCCGGTTCGCAAAAGGCGGATAACGCGCATTTCTGGATTGGTGAAACCTATTTCGAAGAAAAATGGTACGAAAAAGCGATCCTGGAATACGAAAAGGTCATCAATAACTATCCCAAAGGGAACAAGGTTCCCGCCGCATACCTGAAACAGGGGTTATCGTTTCATAAGCTGGGCGAGAACGCCAATGCCCGGCTTATACTGAAGGCCCTGATTCAGAAATTCCCCAATGGCAACGAGGCGAAGATCGCCAAGCACAAGATCGCCGAAATCCAATAATCATTTCCCACCGAAGACCGGCCGGATGGTAAAAATCATCGGGATAGACCCCGGACTCGCATCGACCGGTATCGCTGTGGTTGAGGGGTTGGGGCTGTCCGTTGCCCATTATGCGTTCGGGAGTATCGAAACCGATCCCCGCGATGCGCTTCCGGAACGGCTGAGACAAATTTTCGACAGGATAAGCCGGATCATCACTGAAAACCGGCCGGATCTGATAGTGGTCGAAGATATCTTTTCTCTCCAGAAATACCCCAAATCGGGCATCACCTTGGGAAAAGTCACCGGTGTTATTCTTCTGGCCGGTTGCCAAGCGGCGGTTTCTATCCGGCAAGTGGCTGTCCGCGAGGCCAAACAGGTATTGACCGGCAGCGGCAACGCCGGAAAGGCCCAACTCGAGGCCTGTGTCCGAAACCGCCTGAACCACCCGGAACCGATTTCACCTTCCCATGCGTCAGATGCCTTGGCCCTTGCTCTTGTCGGCCTTTACCGTTGCGACCCGCGCATGATGATCCCCATTTCACCACCGGAAGCGATATGATTGCCTACCTGGAAGGAAAACTGCTGAAAAAGGAAACGGATCGGGTGGTTTTGCTGGTCAATCACATTGGCTATGAAATCCTGGTCCCCGCATTCGTCATGGAAACGATCCAGCCTAAATCCGTGGGCGATGAACTCTCCTTTTATATCTATTATTACCAGACGGAACATCAACCCAAACCGGTTTTGATCGGGTTTAACCTGGAAGCAGAGCGCGAATTTTTTCAGCTGTTCATTTCCGTGGAGGCAATCGGTCCGATGAAAGCGGTCAAAGCGTTGAATTTTCCCGTATGTGACATTGCAAGGGCGATTGAATCGAAGGATGCGGGGATGCTGAAACGATTAAACGGGATCGGAGAGCGGACGGCCAATAAAATCATTGCCACTCTCTACGGGCGGACCAGCCGATTCGGCCTGCTCCGCAAGCCGGAGAACGGGGTGACATATGCCCCCGCATCTGCCGCTGGTTTCATCGAACAGGTCGTGGAGGTCCTGGTCGGACAACTCGGCCACCGCACCGGTGAGGCCAGGGAAATGGTCCAGGCGGCAGTCATTCGCAAACCGCATATTTCCTCCGCAGAGGAGCTGTTTGATGAGATCTACCGGGGTCAGTCCCTAACGGAATGAATGGATGAGGCATAATTGATGACCGAAAACGACTTCAAGTTCTCCTCCCACCGGCAGGGGATCGTCACCGGCGCCTGTCTGCCTATCGATACCGAGCCGGACATCGTCTCGCTACGCCCCGGCAGACTGGCGGACTATATCGGCCAGCGGGAGACGCTCGAAACATTAGATATTGCCATGGAGGCGGCCAGGCAACGCGGCGAGGCGCTCGATCATGTCTTGTTCCACGGTCCTCCCGGACTGGGCAAGACCACCCTGGCCCACATCATCGCCAATGAGATGGGCGGGCGGCTGATCGTCACCTCCGGTCCGGCCCTCGAAAAAGGGGGAGACCTGATCGGCATGCTGACCCACCTGGAAGCCGGTGATGTATTTTTTATCGATGAAATCCACCGACTGCCGAAAACCGTCGAAGAACTCCTCTACCCGGCCATGGAGGATTACGCCATCGATTTTGTTTTCGACAAAGGGCTAAATGCCCGCAGTCATCGTTTCCGCTTGAAGCAGTTTGTGCTCGTCGGCGCCACCACACGGGTAGGGCTGCTTTCCTCCCCCCTGCGGCACCGCTTCGGCATTTTTCGCAGCCTCGATTTTTACGCAGTGGAGGACCTCGAGAAGATCGTGCGCCGGTCCGCCGCCCTCCTGCAGGTAACCATCGACAACCAGGGGTGCCGGGAGCTGGCCATGCGGTCGCGCGGCACGCCACGGATTGCCAACCGGCTGCTCAAGCGGGTCCGGGATTATGCGCAGGTCCGGTGTGAGGGGCGGATAGACAAACAGGCGGTCACCGACGCCCTCGCCCTGGAGGGGGTCGACCGACTCGGCCTTACCCCCCTGGACCGCCGTTATCTCCACACCGTCATCACCTATTATCATGGGGGTCCGGTCGGGATCGAAGCCGTCGCCGCCACCCTTCAGGAAGAAACCGATACACTGGTCGATGTTGTGGAACCCTTTCTCCTCAATATCGGCCTGATCCTCAGGACCTCGTCGGGCCGCAAGGCCTCGGAAGCCGCTTTCCGCCACCTTGGATTCGAAATTCCCTCCCAATTCCGATGATGTAAACCTTTATGGCCATCATAACGCTCCTCACCGATTTCGGTCTCTCGGATAACTACGCGGGTATAATGAAAGGGGTCATCTGTACTATTTGTCCCGATGCGACCATTATCGATATCACCCACCAGGTTCCACCCCAGGATATTGAGGCCGCCGCCTACTCTCTTCAGACCGCATACCGGTTTTTCCCCAGGGACACCATTCATCTGGTCGTTGTCGACCCGGGAGTAGGGGGCCAGCGGCGGATCATCGCGGCAAGAACGGCCCGCGGCATCTTTATCGCGCCGGATAACGGGATTCTCGGTCCGGTTCTTGATGAAGAGCCGGTCGACGCAGTGGTGGTCGTTGAAAATGCGGACCTCTTTCTCCACCCGGTCAGCCGGACCTTTCACGGACGGGACATTTTCGCCCCGGTTGCCGCCCACCTGGCGTTGAACGGTGATCTGGACCTGCTGGGGTCCCGCATACCACCCCGGACAATTGTTCGCATGAAAGTCGATGCACCGGAAATCATGGAGGATGGCAGTCTCCAGGGAACGATTATCGCCGTGGACCGGTTCGGCAATCTCATCACAAATATCGGTATTCAGAAGATAGCGGCGATCTTTGGTAGTCCGGAGGTGATGCGGATTGTCGTCGACATTAAGGGAAAACGGGTCGCGGGGATATCGGAGATTTACCAGTCGGTGGCACAGGGCGCTCCGCTTGCCCTGATCGGGAGCGGCGGCATGCTGGAAATATCGGTAAATGGCGGCAGTGCAGGCGCCTATTTCAATGCCTCTCGGGGCGATAAGATCCGGTTATATTGCGAGACATGAGGCGCTTCAGCCAGCTATGAACCAGTGCCGGTGTTGGTTGAAATCAATTGCCAGGTCGCTGAAATTTTCGAACGTCACATCATCGAATTCCAGGTTCAACCCGGTTTTCAGACGATCGAAAATGGCCAGGTAACTGGTCAGTATCCGTTCCCCCCAGGGGAGGCCCAACTGTGCGGCCGTTGCCCGGATGACCGACGGGTTCCCCTCGATTTCCAGGAAATAACCGAACGGCATCCGGTCCAGGCAGAGTTGGGCGCCTTTGACCTCATAGGTTTCGCGGATTTTTTCATATTGCTGGACCGGGTGATAGCCGAGCATTTCGAGAAGGTTGCAGGTAGTATCGAAATCACTCACCGTCACTTCAAGTTCCCGGTGCACTTTGAACTCTACATCAGTATCGGGGGGAGGCGCCTTGAAGGTCAGCAGGGAGTGGTGATCTGTTTTCCGGACTCTCAGGAGGGATTTTTTCCGGATCAGCGTGTGATCCCGGTCCTCGAACCGGATATTTGTTTCCACCGATTTTCCCGAGAAGCGCGCATTCATGGCCAGTATCCGTTCCCTTGCTGCATCCGGATCGCTAAGGTAAAACTTGACTTCTATTTCAAGAGGTGCCATTTACAATTTTTTTTTGCGATAAGAAAATGATCGGATTATTTTGACATATACCTGTATATGCAAAACCGACGCTCCTGTCAAACGATCCCAGGCAGGGATTGAAAGGGCTTAGGGGCGGCGATAGTTCGATTTTTATCTTGACAGGACCGGTTGATTTGGTTACAAATTCCAAATTAATTTTCGCACAGGAGTGGAGACATTGAAAAAATATACGCAAAGTGCAAAGAAAGACGACTCGGAACGAAAATGGTACGTCGTGGATGCGCAAGACCTGATCTTGGGCAGACTGGCAAGTGAGGTCGCCTCTCGCCTGCGCGGGAAGTGCAACCCGATGTTTACGCCGAATGTGGATACCGGTGATTTCATCATCGTTATCAATGCGGAAAAAGTCCGCCTGACCGGACGTAAATGGACCCAGAAGACGTATTACCATCATACCGGGTACGTCGGGGGGATCAAGGCGATCACGGCCGAGAAGCTTCGCGAAAAGCGCCCCGAGGATCTGGTCCGATTCGCCGTCCGGGGAATGCTACCGAAAAATAGCCTCGGGCGGTCTTTGAACAAGAAACTCAAAGTGTATGCCGGCGACCGGCATCCGCATGAGGCCCAGCAACCCGAACCGCTGACGCTGACCTTGTAGCAAATCAAGTATTTCAAATATACCAGTTGGGGGATAAATGGCTGAACTCGTTTTTTATGCAACCGGAAAACGGAAAATGTCGGTTGCCAGAACCTGGTTGAAGTCCGGCAAGGGCGAAATCACTGTCAATGACAAACCGCTTGATCAGTACTTTTCCCTGGAGAGTGCCCGGGAGCTGCTGATGCAACCGTTTGAGCTGACCAATACGGTTGGCGAGTACGACATCAAGGTTAATGTCAAGGGCGGTGGTATCCTCGGTCAGGCCGGCGCGATCCGTCACGGCATTACCAAGGCCCTTTTCCTGTCCAATCCGGATTTCCGGCAGGTTCTGAAGAAAGCCGGGTTCGTCAAGCGCGACCCGCGGACCAAGGAACGGAAAAAATACGGTCAGCGTGCCGCGCGGGCCCGGTTCCAGTTCTCCAAACGGTAGCATCAATTTAGTATCTGTATTCCGCCGATATGGGGAACAGGGAGTATTCCCTGTTCCCTTTTTCCGTTTTCTCACCGGTCACATTCATAAAAAACGGACAACATTACATACCGCGCATCCGCGGCAGTATGTGATGCATATACAAATCCCGTCATTTTCGATGACACTGAATTCGTAATGTTCGGCCGCGCAAGAAGAATTCAGCTGATCCGGATGATATTGTCCCCCCGGTTTTTTTCTGGTGGCGCCTCAACGCCGCAGCCCAGCACCGTACGATTGCGTCCCTTTCGTTTGGCCTCGTAAAGGGCATTGTCGGCATCCTTGACGAGCCATTCCGGCTGACTCTCCCGGGTCGGAATCATGGTGGAAACCCCAAGGCTCAGGGTAATGAAAGGCGATACGGTTGACGTTTTGTGGGGTATCTGGAGTTGCTCCACTGCCATGCGGATGGTTTCGGCCACTTGCCGGGCACCATCGGATTCCGTATTCGGCATGACCACGGCGAACTCCTCTCCACCGTACCGGGCCACTACATCGACGGCGCGTTTGATATTCGATTTGATGGCGCCGGCAATATCCCGCAGGCACTGGTCGCCCATCTGATGTCCGTACGTGTCGTTGTATGGCTTGAAACAATCTACGTCGCACATGATCAATGAAATCGGAAGCGCTTCGCGCATCAGCCGGTTCCATTCCCGGAAGAGGCATTCATCGAACCGCCGGCGGTTGGCCACTTGCGTCAATTCATCGGAAACGGCCAGGGCCTGGAGTGTCTCATGGGCGAGATGCAGGGCCGCTTCGGCTTTTTTCCGGGTGGTGATATCAAAGAAGGAAACGATGCTTCCTTCCTGTCCCGGCGGTGTGTAGACTTTCATGACCACATGCTTCAGTGCTCTTTTCCCGTCGATGATGAGGCATTCGTATTCATCCGGCAACGACAGCCCCTGCGCCTTGCGGCGGGCATGGTAGCGGCGGATGCGGTAGAGGCTCTTCCGTTCGATGAAGTCGGTCAGGCGTTTGCCGCCGGTGATTCTCTCCTTGGAGTGGCCGGTCAGTTCGGAAAATTTGGTATTCGCCATGGAAATTCGCAGGTTTTTTTCGACCAGAATCGTTGCCGTTCCCGTGTTTTCAAACAGGCTCCGGTATCGCAGTTCGCTTTCCTGGAGTTTGCGTGCCACTTCCTGGAGTCGGATATTATATTTTTGGAGAGCGGCTCTTGCCTGTTTCCGGGAAGTGATATCGACAATGGTGGCGATGATCCGTTCATGCCAGGGAATCACGCTGATCCGGATGATCACGTGCTTGATCTTCTGATGTTTATCCACCAACTGGCATTCGTACTCAGTCGGCGCATTGCCCCCCATCGCCCGGCGACGGCTGTGGAATCGTTTGATCCGCTCCAGATCTTCCGGGTAGATGAAGTCGGTCAGTTGCTTTTTGTTGCACAGTTCATTTTTTGAGTATTGGGTCAGTTCCTCAAATTTGGAATTCACCAGCGTAATGCGCATATTTTCTTCAATCAGGACAGTGGCGGTGCTGCTGTTTTCAAACATGCTCCGGTATCTCGACTCGCTGTCCTGAAGCGCCTTGCCGGTTTGCTGCAGGAGATGGTTGGCATGGACCAGATCATTGGTCTTTTTTCCCGCCTGGTCCTGCAATGTGGCGATGTATTGGATCAGTGCACGGACATAGAGAAAAATGATTCCCGCAAGCATGAAAAAGAGGAGGGGTGCGGGATCGAATCCAACCAGCGCCAGGCGGACCAGATAAATTCCGGGTGCCGCCACCATGGTGATCCGGAACAATTTTCGGAAGGCGAGTGACCCGCGTTGCGCGCCGTTTCCGACAGCTGACACCAGTACGAGCAGCAGCATCGGAGCGGGGTCCCATGGATCGAACAGCCAGGCGATGTGGGTGCCGATGATGTCAAAGAGAAAGGCCGCCCGGGAATGGTCCGTTTTGAAGTGGCCGGTCTTTGAAAGAAGATGCACTACCAGAAATGTGCAGAAAAGAAGGCCACCCAGAATGAGGATCGCGGTCCGTTCCATAAAGAGGGGGGGGAGGGGATGGAACGAAAAATAAAGGATACCGACCAGGGTAAAACCGAGCCGCACCACCAGGTGCAGGTTCGAGGCGATCTGCCGGGGCGGTTCCGGCGCCGCGTCACCGCTGTCCGGAACCGCGGTCAGGCTGCTCAGTTCAACTACGTCTTCCGGGTCTGGGTGCGCTGGAAAGGCGTCTGTGTTCGACGGGTGAATCCGCATTAACTGGGCTTCTTTTTTTGACTGGTTACGGAATGTGCCAATATTGCTACAAACCGTTTGAATTGTCAATTTAAACCAATGGATATGGATGTAAAAAAATTCGGTTCCATGAGAAATCAACGCAAAATTGCATCTCCTATGGGCAGACCCAGGCCGTTATTGCCTTGAAAAGGTTTGGCCGATGGGTTAAAAGAAAACCGTTTGCCATATAAAATTAGCTGGTTGCTTACAACCGGCGAAAGCGTATGTGACCCATGGAACGATTCGATTATTTCATTAAACGAATGTTGCTGATAATCCCCACCTTCATCGGCATCACCTTGTTGTGTTTCGGTCTGATCCAGTTTGTCCCCGGTGGGCCTGTTGAGCAGGCGATCATGCAAATGAAAGGAATCGGAGAGGCGGAATACCAGCCGGGACGGGGAAGCGCCGAGACGATTTCGGAAGAGCAGCGCAAGGAGATTGAAGCCTATTACGGCTTTGATCAGCCCTTTCACCAGCGGTACTTTAAATGGCTGGTCGAGGATCGCATCGGGATGGAGATGGCCTCTTATCGCTACCCCAACAAGTCCGCCTGGCAGCTCATCCGGGAACGGTTCCAGGTTTCCCTGATCTTCGGGCTGACCGGTTTTTTCCTTTCGTATCTCGTCTGCATCCCTCTGGGAATCATGAAAGCCCTCCGTCATAACAGCGGCTTCGATATTGTTTCGAGCATTGTGGTCTTTGTGGGTTATGCGATTCCGCCGTTTGCCTTCGGGATGGTCCTCAAGATGATATTTGGAGGAACGGTCGAGGGACTCTGGGATATTTTTCCGGTGGCCGGTTTTCATTCGGAGAATTACGAAACCTTCGGATCAATCGAAAAAATTCACGATATTTTCATGCACATGGCCCTGCCGGTCCTCTGCTACGTGGTGGGCAATTTTGCGGTACTGACCCTGCTGATGAAAAATTCGCTCATCGAGCAAATTAACCGGGATTACGTGCGGACCGTTTTGGCCAAGGGGGGAACGTATACCCGGGCCGTCTGGGGGCATGCGGTTCGAAATGCCCTGATTCCCATCGCCACCGGCATCAGCGGCATACTGACTGTCATGTTCGCCGGTTCGGTGATCATCGAGCAGGTCTTCGAGATCCCGGGGATGGGCCGCCTGAGTCTGGAGGCGATCGTGGGTCGCGATTATCCGGTATTCATGGCCATACTGGCCCTCACGTCGATCCTGGGACTTCTGGGGAATATTCTGGCCGATTTCTGCTACGTGCTGATCGATCCGCGCATCAATTTCCAGAAGCAATAAACAAAATCCGTCGGCCCGGCCCGGCGGCGATCTCTAATTGAACGGTCAAGTCGTCCATTTATGGAAATCATCCGGAACCCCGTTACAAAAAAACGCCTGAAGCGTTTCCGGGCAATGAAGCGCGCCTATTACTCCTTCTGGCTGCTGCTTCTCCTGTATGGCTTGAGCCTGGCGTCCGAACTGTTGTGCAACGGGGTGCCGCTGATGGTCCGGTTCGAGGGCGACTCCTATTTCCCCCTGGTGACCTATCATTCCGAAAATGTCTTCCTGAATAATGGCCGGCAGACCCGCCCGGATTACAAGGAACTGCGGAAGGCGGAGGTATTCGCCAATGCTTCTCAAAATTACATGATATTCCCCCCTCATCCTTACGGACCGCTCGAAAGCGTCAGCCCCGAATCGATCCCGGTGGCGAATGAGGTGACCGTTCGGTTCACGCCGGTACCCCGGGTCGGAACTGTCGATATCCGGCCGGATTTTACAGTGGTGAAATCCGAATTTTTCCAGTCGTTCCTGGGAGAAACGGCCGAACCGGACTCCGGAACCGATCTGGACCGGTATTTCGATTTTCCCCCCCGTCTCAAGGAAGCGCTGACCAGACGGTTCGCCAACCGGGAGGCGTCTTACGAGGTCTTTCGCATGGCCCACGGTTGCACCCCCGTGGAGGTCTCCCTTTCCACTTATCATCCCCGTACGGAACCGCCGGAAACCCTCCGCCTGATCTTCAGGGAAATTTCCGAAAGTGGGGCGGCAGCCGGAAGCGTCGTCCTTGATAAAAACCTGGAGCCGGTGGCTCCCCCGGCAACCCTTTGGAAAACCATTCCCGAGGATGACCGGAACGTATTGATCAGCCTCGCTACGGAGCGATTCGATAATCCGGTTGACGATTATCGCATTGTTCTCGATGGCCGCCAGTACTTTGTATCCTTTATCAAGGCAGATGTCCGGTTTCCGTTCCCGCCGGTGGAGGGACACCCGCTCGGCATCGACGCCGCCGGGCGCGATGTCCTGGCCCGGCTCCTTTATGGTCTGCGGATTGCATTGACCTTCGGTCTGCTCCTGGTGGGAGGTTCCATGTTCCTGGGGATCATCGCCGGGTCGATCCAGGGTTATTACGGCGGGAAACTCGACATCACCGCCCAGCGGTTCATTGAGATCTGGAGCGCCCTCCCGTTCCTCTATGTGATGATCCTGATGGGCTCGATCTACGGCCGGAGTTTCATGCTTCTCCTGGTCATCTACGGACTGTTCAACTGGATCGGGATCTCCTACTATCTTCGTGCCGAGTTCTTGAACCTCCGGAAACGACCGTTCGTGGAGGCGGCCTGGTGCATGGGGGTGCCGACCTGGAAGATCATTTTCAAGCATATTCTTCCCAATGCCCTGGTGCCGGTCATCACGTTCTTCCCGTTTTCCCTCGTCGGCGCTATCGGTGCGCTCGCCGCACTCGACTACCTGGGTTTCGGTCTTCCGCCCCCGACCCCGAGCTGGGGTGAAATGCTTTTTGAAGCCCAGCAGTACCGGTGGGCATGGTGGCTGATCCTCTACCCGTCACTGGCGCTCTTCGTCGTGATGCTCCTGGGGGTTTTCGTGGGCGAAGGAATCCGCAATGCCTACGATCCGAAGCAGTATACGCGACTGGAATAAAGATTATGAACACACCTTTGCTCGACATTAAACATCTGTCCGTCTCTTTTGAAACGGACGAGGGGCGATTCCGGGCGGTGGACGACATCTCCTTCCATATCAACCGGGGTGAGAGCGTGGGGCTGGTGGGGGAATCGGGATGCGGCAAATCGGTGACCGCGTTGGGCATTACCCGGCTAATCCCGTCGCCACCCGGAAAGATTGAATCCGGACAGGTAATTTTCGAAGGAAATGACCTGATGCTCCGGAAACCGAAGGAGCTTCGGCAGGTTCGGGGGGCGGCCATCAGCATGATCTTCCAGGAGCCGCTCTCCGCGTTGTCCCCCCTGCACCGGATCGGCCGGCAGATGATCGAGGCGATCGGATTTCACCGGGCCATGCCGAAAAAAGCGGCCTGGGAATATGCCCTTTCATGGCTGGATAAGGTGGGGATACCGGATGCCGGGGAGCGGATGTTCGCCTACCCGTTCCAGCTTTCCGGCGGCATGCAGCAGCGGGTCATGATCGCCATGGCCTTGATGCTGTCTCCCTCGCTGATCATCGCCGATGAGCCGACCACCGCGCTCGACGTGACTACCCAGGCTCAGATCTTCGCCCTGATCCGGCAGATGAAACAAAACGATACCTCCCTGCTCCTGATCACCCATGATCTTGGGGTGGTCTGGGAGATGTGCGACCGGGTGATCGTCATGTACGCGTCGAAAATCGTCGAGATCGGATCGCTGGAGGATATTTTTTCCAGGCCGGCGCACCCTTACACCATCGGACTCCTCAAGGCGATCCCGAAATTGTCGACCGGGCGTACCCGGCTGAACGCCATTGCCGGCCAGGTGCCATCGCCGTTCAATTACCCGAAAGGTTGCAATTTCCAGGAGCGCTGCCCCCATGCATTCGCCAGGTGCGTGGAAGACCCGGCGCTGTTCGAAAGCGGGAAAGATCATTATGCCGCCTGTTTTCTGGTTGATGAACCGGGTGAATGGCCGGTTCCATTGGAAAACGCGGGGAAAGACAACGCCCGATGAAGCGTGCGCCCAATATACGAGATGAAATTGCCCCATGAATACCGAACCAATTCATAACGACGCGTCGAACCGGCCGCTTCTCGAACTCCGGAATCTCAAGACCTGGTTTCCGCTCAGGCGGGGCCTCTTTTTCGGAAAGACCCATTATATCCGTGCGGTCGACGGGGTGTCGATCTACCTGAACCGGAATGAAACCCTGGGACTGGTGGGGGAATCGGGATGCGGGAAGACAACACTGGGCCGGACCATCCTGGGGCTGGAGACCGCCACTGAAGGCGATATTCTCTTCGACGGCCGGTCGCTGCCGACGCTCAGCCGGCGCGAGATGAACCGGTTGCGCCGCCGCATCCAGGTGGTCTTCCAGGACCCATTGTCGTCTCTCAATCCCCGGATGAATATCATGGATATCGTCACGGAGGGGCTGGTCCGGTTCAATATGGTCGAGGGAACCCGAAAAGCCCATGCCGGACGGCTGGTCCGGGAAGTCGGGCTGAGCGAGGATGTGATCTACCGGTTTCCCCACGAGTTTTCCGGCGGGCAGCGGCAGCGGATCAATATCGCCCGGGCCATAAGCCTGAGGCCCGACCTGATCATCTGCGACGAGGCGGTAAGCGCCCTGGATGTCTCGATCCAAGCCCAGGTTTTAAACCTCCTCCAGGCCCTCCAGGAGGAGTATCGCTTGTCTTACCTGTTTATTTCCCACGATCTCAGTGTGGTGAGCAATATTGCCGACCGGGTAGCCGTAATGTACATGGGCCGGATCGTGGAGACCGGTCCGACGGCCGATATCATCAGCGACCCGCTCCATCCGTATACCCGGACCTTGATTGCCGCTGTCCCCGTTGCTGGCCGGAAACGGATCGACGAAGCGGCGGTCCGGGGAGAGCCCCCCTCGCTGGCGAACCCGCCCGACGGATGCCGGTTTAACCCGAGGTGCACCGAGGCCCGCCCCGTTTGCAGGGAGACAGGACCCGCGTTTGTCCAGCACGGCGACCGCTGGGTCATGTGCCATTTATACGAAGATGAACCCGAAGGGCGGAAATAAAAAAGCGGTGTACGGGCAAATGCCCGTACACCGCTGTCAATGCAATTGTATTTCGGTCGAAGAACCCGGTTTCAGTGATGTGCCGGAGCAGGCGCTGCGGCCGCCGGAGTTTCATCGGAAGCGGGTCCGGTTTTCTGTTCTGCTTGCGGTTTTGTCGCAGCACCCGTTTGATCGGCCGGTGCCTTTTCCGAAGCCTTTGCGGGCACCTTGGCTTTGGGAACGAATCGTTTGGCTTTCAGGTTGTCCAGCGCGGCCGTGAACTCCCGATTCTTCTGGAGCAGCTGTTCCTTCTGCTCAGGTCCAAGTTTCAGTTGTTTCGCCTCCTTGAGGAAACCGAGCGCTTCCTTGTATCCCTCTTCGGTCTTTTTGCCAGCGGACACATCGGCCTTGTAGGAGAGCATCATGAAATCGATTTCATTCAATCGCCGGGTCACCAGTTCCTGCTGGGCACCGGTTACTGCGTATTCCTTTGCTTTCTCCAGGTAATTGATGATTGCTTTGAAGTCGATCAGGTCGCCGTCGGTCCCGGGCAGTGCGTCGGCCTTGGTCATGTAGTAATTGAAAGCCAGGGTCAGCGCCTGTTCCCGGCTGTAAACGTCATCAATGGCTTCGGGGGCCTTGGCACCATACAGCTGGACAATCCGGTCCTTGCCCCGGGGAGAAAAATCGCCCCGCCAGATTTCAATCCCCTTATCGGTCTGTTTGACGTAATAATTCTGCATGTTGGAAATACTGGCAGCGATAACCAGGGCGAAAATGACCCCAAGACTGACAATCAACAGCTTCAAACCCGGATTCATGGAGGGTTCCTTTTTGGACGTGGGAGGTTCGGGAGGTTCCGGCGGCATCCCTGACCCGCCCATGTTGTCATCTTTTGGCGGTTTGGGCGGCTCAGCCGCTTTTTCTTTTCCGGTCGTTTTCTTCGGTTCGGCAGCCTTCACTACCGGCTTTTCAGCAATGACAGGGGCTTTTTCCACCGGTGTGGGAGGTGTGGTTTCGGGTGGTGTTTCCGGCGCTGGCGCCGTTTCGACAGGAGCTTGTACGGCAGGCGTTTCGGTCGGCGGTTCCGCCGGTTCCGTAACAATCGGAGGTTCCAGACCCGGGATCGGCTCTTCCGCTATCGGTTTCGCCACCGGCGCTTCAATTTCCGCTTTCGGTGCCTCCGGTTCGACAGGCGCCGGTGCAGGTGTGACTTCGGCGGGCGCAGGTTTTTCGGGTGCCGCGCTTTCAGCAGGCACTTCCGCGATCACCGGTTGTTCCAAGGGTTTTTTTTCATCCGGAATGCTCAAGTCGAACTGCTTAAACAGCAAGCCCCTGTCGATTCCTTCGAAGGCGGGTGGAGCGGAGAAATCTTTTGAGTACGCTTCGTCCGCCTCTGGCGAATAGGGTTTTTCCGGCACCCATGTTTCGAATTGCAGTTTTATCAGGGTTTGGATCGGGACCGGTTCTTTTTTAGGCTTCGGCGCCACGGGCGGGGCCTCTTGTTTTACCGGTTCGGGTTCTGCCGGCGTTTCCGGGGGTGTGTCGATTACGCTCAGATCGAACTGCTTGAAGAGCAATCCCTTGTTTTGTTCTTCGAATGCCGGGGGGGCGGCGAAATTGCTTTCGTACGCCGCATCCGGTTCGGGGGTATAGGGCTTTTCCGGCATCCAGGCATCGAATTTCCGGCCGATCAGTTCTTCAGTGGAGACCGGCGTTTTCACGGCCGCCGGTTTCTGTTTTCCGGCGGGTTGAGCCTTTTTGTCATTCTTGGGAGACGCCTTCGGCTCTTTTTTCTGCACGGTCTTTTCCGGCTGCTTGCCGCCCGCTTTTTTGGGCGTCGGTTTCTCGGGTGGGGTTGCACTCAAATCAAACCGGCGGGAAAGGAGGGATTGGATCTGCCCTGCCGTTTTTCCCTCGTTTGCCGGGGGTGCGGCAAAATTGTTTTCATATGCCACGTCCGGCTCGGGGAGATAAACGTTTTCCGGGGTCCAGT
>Ga0209347_1002013_pt1 | contig 28813 bp, 26 predicted proteins | sample AutmiccommuBRH23_FD_187382 | JGI IMG/M metagenome (GOLD analysis project Ga0209347, IMG submission 187382) | Deep subsurface microbial communities from Mt. Terri, Switzerland - Autotrophic microbial communities BRH/23 (SPAdes) (version 2) | ecosystem: Environmental > Aquatic > Deep subsurface >...
TCTTTTATCCTTCTTTTCAGATTGTCATGCGATCTACTTTGACACATGACAACCATTATCCAACGGCAACGCCAAACAAGTCAAGAAAAAGACGCTCCTTTAACGTCAGTTAAAGTGAGCGCCCACATTATCCAAGTAAATCACCTCCTTTCGTGTCATCTCTTCATTACTCACCTCCTTTCGCACCTAAACCCAAGAATAACAATTATAATATTTCAATAGAAATGAACGTTTCTTTACCCTTCGTGGAAGTATTCAATATTTCAACTCATTAAAATAAATTTCGAGCTTGAAAGAGTTATATTCTGCAAAATATCTCACTATTTTTAGCTGTTGGGTTATGTTAGGTAAAAAAAATAGACCTAACGCCTTTTGAGGTTTAGGTCTATATATCTGTTTTATAGAGTTTGCGTCTTGAGTAAGCACCTATATTGGTTTATTAGGACTTACAAATACTTCGTAATTATCTTTCCGAGTTCATCGGGACGAAATGGTTTAGATATAAAATCAATTGCACCGAGGTTTAATGCTTCATCGACAATATTACTTGAGCAACAAGCACTACACATAATAACCTTTGCCGTCGGGTCAAAAGAGATGATTTCTTTAAGGGTAGACAACCCATCCAGTTCTGCCATAGTGATATCCAGAATCGTGAGTACAGGTATATTTGCTTTATAAAGCTCAATCGCTTCAAAACCGTTCTTAGCTTCCAAGATGTCAATGTGACCTAAGCGAACTAAAACCTGACGAATCATCATTCGTACAAAACTCGCATCATCTACGACCAGAACTTTACAAATCATTTTAATAGGTTCCCCTCGATTTTTTTTTAAAAACGAGCCGACACCTCAAAACATTCATTATCTATATCTTTCAAGATTTGCAATATAAATCGAGGATAACCTCATGTTTCTAAGAGCTAAAGCATCGGAATATTTGTTTATTTTTTGCCCCATTGAAAAATCTAATCCAGCAGAGCGACAATTTGCGAATATTCACCTATGAAACCTCCTTTGGTTGTCTTAATTGACAGTATAATGTTAATATTGCCATCCCTTATTTAAAAAATTCAAAGCCTATCTAGCCTTGCAATTACGTTATCGTCTTAGTTAATAACATGGTATACGCAAAAAAAGTCGCATAATTATAACCTAATGTCACTTATAGTCTGTAGACCTAAAGGCTACAAGTATTCTATCATTCGTATTAATGTAATGTCAATCAGATGGTAGTGATATAGTGTCTAGTAATATTAGAATTCCTTTTGGCAACCGTGTTCGAAAATTGAGACAAGCCCAAGGTATTTCGCAAGAAGAACTTGCATTCAGTAGTGACTTACATAGAACGTACATCTCGGACATTGAGCGTGGAGCCAGAAACGTCTCGTTAGACAACATCAACAAAATCGCAATCGCCTTAGATGTTGCTCCAAAGGACTTATTTGATTTTTGAATTTCCGCATCCCACGGAAGCAGTAAAAAATACTTATAAAGTCTCGTTTTTGGTGTCACTAATTTATGTTCACGATTCTTGCAGAAGCATCCAGAAATACTACAATTAAAAAGTATAAACTAATGCATCAAAAAAGAGAGGCGAATTGTTCGCCTCTCTTGTCTTTTAGGTTTATATAATCAATGCCCCTTTCCCTAACAAAACGTAGCATCTCAACCATCAAATGTTCTTCAGTAACCTAATTCAATCAAAGACCTCCCGAGCATTTTACTCTGAGAGGTCTTTTTTTCTCTAGGATTTTACCAAAATAAGTCTATATATGTAGTAAACCGTTATATTAAAATCACTCCAACTTTTCCAAAGCCTTGTAGTAGCAATAACATACAACCCAGTGCACTAAGTATGAGATAAATGTCCAACCGATATGCCAACCGTTTCCGTAGACGACCTTACCGAAGAGAACACCTAACCATTCCAAGAAAGTGGCAATAATGGTTAGCACGAGTATAACTAATCCACACCCTTGGGACAAACATTCCAAGGCAAAACACCGAAGACGAACCCTTAAAGATGTTATTCTGCAATAAGGGGAAACCTTATTAGAATAGGCTGGGCAAAAAAACTACCGCCGTTTTTTCGTTAGGTCAATAATTTCGCTTATTGGGTCGATAATGCTACGCTTGGATAAAGAGAAGCGCCGAGGTCTTTTTCCGACGCTTTTGGTTTCTTATTATGCTACGAAGGCAACGTTGCAATCGCCACAATTGATATTTAATTCTTTGATCGCCCTTACGATTGCGCCGCACGTTGGGCAAGTGTACTTAATGGAATTGGACTTTCGAACCTTGGCGCCCGTCTTCGGGTTGACGTCTTCGTCGCCTTTTTCGCCTACCGTACCTTTCGCCGCTTGGGTTGCGAAGTCCATCCGGGCAACGTTGAAAACTGTCTCGTCCAAGCCCCAACCTTCATTCTGTAAATTACGCTATTTTGCTCTTTAGAATTTTTTGCCGATATGAAAGCCGCCATCAGTAGTTGAGGAACCAAGCACACAATAAAAATGATTGCTAAGACTTTAGGGACATTCTCAAACCCACCGTAGTTACCATTCACTCCGTGGTTGTACATATAACAATTAATTTGGGTGCCTACCACTAATAGAAAAAGTCCAACAAAGCTCGTTACAGTCGACACCAGACCAATTTTAACACTTCTACTGATTCGATATAAGACAAGGAAGCTAATGACATTGACAATAACCAAGAGCAGAACAAACCTAATACGAGGGGATACTTCGGATAAGTAAATAGCTGTCAGGATAAACCCTTGACACCAAATTATGGCTTTACTTATATTCCTTGGAGCAAAAATAGCTGCAAGTGAAGATATGATCACAAACACTCCGACTAGGTAAATTAGTTCTCCTAACATTGGGATATATATCCCAAGCACTATTTGGTTTCCCACCCCAATAATTCGTAATAGATTGTAACCCATATCCGCTGTCCCTAAAATACCTAGAACTAAAAGTATTCCTATACCCAGGCCAATAAGCCTAGGTCTATGAGCACGGTCAAGCTGCACGTGATAAAAACAGAAGCAATACAGTATTCCCCTTTTTGATGAACTATAAAGAAAAAATGGAACTAAGAGGATATATACCAATGAAAAATGAAACTTTCATGTGCCATTTGGTCCGACGTTGCTGTAGGCTAGTTTCCTTTTATTCTTCTTTGGTTTTCTCACATGCACACCCTTCTCTGCCACTTGTGCTAAATCTCTGTTTCCTTCCTTTGCCTGGAAACTCCCTATGGACGTCTTACAAACGAAAACTTATTATCACGAAATCAACCATAGGTTGGGGTTTGTGAGATATCTTAAATCAGTAAAATAAAAATAACTGGGCAATTTGAATTGGGTCAGCCCAGTTATTTTTTTCAAGATTTTATCATTCGTGATCGGATGATCATCGGACTCGCTTTTCAGTTCCCATTCGTGGACTTCCAACCAAAATACTTCATAAAAGCCGCCTTTGCCACATAACCTGCTGTACTTCCACCACTCTCCCCAAACTCGACAACCCCAGCGAAGGCAATCTGAGGATTATCATAAGGGGCAAACGCCACAAACACCCCATTGTAGGACCTCTCTAAAGCCGTGTTAACGTTTCCGATCTGGGCTGTTCCAGTTTTAGCTCCCCCGGTAAATTCCGGCAGATCTGCGAAGATCCCTGAAGCCGTTCCAGCATCATCTCCTTCACCAGTAACTACGGCGCGCATCCCTTGTTTGACCGCATCTAAATTAGCTGGAGAAATTGTTACGGTGTTGATAACCTTAGGTTGGTACTGCTGAGCTACCTCCCCTGTGATCGGATTCAACAGTTTATCGACCACATACGGAGTATAGCGCTTTCCACCGTTTACCAAGGTCGCCGTGTAATTGGCCAATTGTAAAGGGGTATAGCTGTTATATCCTTGCCCAATGGAATTGTTGAAACTGTCGTAGAGCTTCCAGTCTACATTTTCATAAACCTTTTGCTTATATTCATCTTCGACTGCATTTTTCTCAGCGTCTTTCTTCGCTTGCAGCTTCTGGCGGCTTAACGCATCCGGGGCCTGCTCCAGTTTGACTGAGTAATCGGCCTCAATGCTTGCCAACTTTTTATCGCGTGCCTTAATATAAGTTGGACCAAAGTACGCTTTCTTCCATTCCGCTGAAGGTGCGATTCCTAATGCTTCTCCTGGCAAATCTATACCACTTTCTACACCTAGCCCAAATTCATTGGCGATTTGGCGTACAAATTCCGGATTGGAATCAAACACTCGGCGACCGATAACTTGAAAATATATATTAGAAGATTTGGCCAGCGCTCGATACAGATTGACAAGGCCAAAGTCGTTCCCTCCCCATTCGGCCGTACCTTGTTGCTGAGCAGCGAGATTTCCCAATGAGGCCTTTTTATCATCAATGAGTTCAGTCGGCGTTGTCAAGTTGAGTTTCAAGGCCGCCATCGCTGTCACCATCTTGAAGGTTGATCCCGGTGCATACACCCCAGACAACGCTCTATTCAGGGAAGCCGCTGGCGCGATTTCATTTGTAAAATACTTCTCAAACATTGCCTCGGAAATAATGCCGGTCAAATCGTTAGGATCCATCCCAGGCCTAGAAGCCATAGCAAGAATCTTGCCTGAATTTACATCCATCACCACGGCAGCCCCAGATTTTGCATTGGGATTAGTGTTCTTTTGAACATCTGCAATCACTTGATCGAGGCTTTCTTCCACAACCTTTTGCAGATCCGCATCAATCGTCAATTGGACCGTCATTCCCGGTTCCGGTGGTTCGATTAATTGTTTAGAAACTGGGCGGGCTCGATTATCGACTTCAACTTGTTGAATGCCCTCTTTACCCCGCAACCAGAAGTCATAGGATTTCTCTACCCCCATCTTCCCAATCATATCCCCCTGAGCGTAGACAAATCCCGCCTTTTGGGCATCTGCATTTTGATTGAACTGTTCAATCTCCTTCTCCCCTATTTCACGAACATATCCCATGAGCTGACCAGCTAGAGTTGTTTGGGGGTAAGAGCGAAGCGGAACCGCATCCACACTCACGCCCGGGAGCTCATTCTGATGCTCAGCAATAATGGCTTGGAGCTCTTGAGGAACCTTAGCTAGAATCATAACGTTACGATAACGTTCCCACTGATGGTTCTGAGTAATAACCAATATATCTTCAGTAATTGATTCAATTGATAGATCGGGATAAGTCCAGTACGGTTTAATGTACCCTGCTAATCTCTTAATAACATCTTTCCAATTGCTTCCTTCGGATCGTTGCAAACCCATTAAATCTAGATTAAGAACAAACTCTGGAACACTTGTTACAAGAATCTTTCCATTTTTGTCCACAATATCTCCTCGTGTAGGGGGCACTTTGACAAGCTTCATGTAATTTCCTTCGGCCTTAGCGGCATAATATGAACCTTCGGAAATTTGCAAGCCCCAGATATTTACGGTTAAAATTATAAATATGAGGACTATTACACTGTTTAAGCCCCAAAGCCTATAGACATAAGGTTTCCGTTCTCTTTTATTGATCTCTAACCAACCTCCTTACGATGAAAGGTGCGAACTCTGTATCAAACCAATTTGCATATTCAAGTATGCGAGAAATGAAACATTTAAGTCCATTTCTCAATGTGTTTCTCAGAATCACCTGTTTTAGACTTCCCCTTTACTTTACGGCATGCCCTTTCATATCCTTTTACAACTAATTCTGAAGAATCATTTTCTGAGATTATCTTTGCTGGTATTCCTCCAACCGTAACATTACTCGGAACGTCTTTATTCACTACGGTATTGGCCCCTATGACTACGTTATCACCAACCGTTATCCCCCCGAATAATTTTGCACCGGGGATATACACATTATCCCCTATGATTGGGCACTTCCCCTTATAGAGCCCTATGTTGACCGCTGAATGAATTCTACAGTTTTTACCAACCCGCACATCGGGATGTACTACAATACTTCCCCAATGAGCAATACTAAGTCCAGGACCAAAGACGTGCCGAGGAATTGTAAAGCCTAGATTTATAGACAGTTTCATAAGTTTAAATTTCAAAACACTTAAATAAATTTTCCCTAAAATGTCCTTTCTGCATTGCTCATAATATTCCGCTTTCCTTAACATAAGCTGAAAATGTATGAGTGGTCGAGTAAACCTAAACCACCATCTGTACCGTATTTGATAATGAGCAGCTAAGTCGGCTGTAACATAGAGCTTATAATCTTGCTTGGATTGAATGATCTTAAACTACCCCCTAAGTCATATCTATTGAAATAACAACCGCTGACTTCTCAAATTAATACTTAGTAAGAGTCCTATTGAGATCATATTCGCCCACATGGCACTTCCGCCATAACTAATGAATGGCAAGGGTATGCCAGTAACCGGCATAATACCCGAATTCATGCCAACGTTGACAAGAATGTGAAATGAAATCATCGTTATTATTCCCGCTGCTATTAACACACCATACAAATCTCTCGCTTGCATGGCAATATTAATACCACGTATGAGGAAAATCAAAAAGAAAAATAGTAATATAATTACACCAATAAATCCAAATTCTTCACTAAAGACTGCAAAGATAAAGTCAGTATGATGTTCTGGTAGGAAACTTAGTTGTCCCTGTGTTCCTTGACGATACCCTTTACCCCATAACCCGCCGGAGCCAAGTGCCCACATCGATTGAAGAATATTATACCCATCTCCCGCACTGTCTGAAGCTGGGTTCATAAAAACAGTCAGTCTTTTCAACTGATAATCCTTCAAGGGTAGAGGCAATCCCTCGGCAAATTTGAGCCAACCGGGAAGGCTTGTAGAAAAATGCAGCCATAGTGCGATACCGACAGCTGTTACTCCTGTAAGTAATAACCCACAGAACTTACGAATATTCGCACCTGCAATAAGCATCATCCCTATAAATATTGCCGCGAACACTAGGCTTGTCCCTAAATCAGGTTGTTTGAAAATAAGGAGCATCGGGACTAATACATATAAAAAAGGCGCGATAAAATCTCTGAAACGATTCAGTTTACCCTGACGTTTTACTAAAAAATCTGCAAACGAAAGGATCATAAAAATTTTTGCAAATTCTGAGGGTTGGATTGAAAAACTTGAAGTGATGGGTATCCAGCGAGTGGCACCTTTTGCTTCACTTCCGAAAACAAAGACAGCTAAAAGCAATAGGATATTAAACCCATATATATACCCGCTGAATTTCTGTAACTCTTGGTAATCAATTCGAGTAACCATAATAGCTAAGAATATTCCGCTTAAAATCCACATTGCTTGAAGTTCGACATAATAATTGGGTTGCCCATTTACAAGATTATAAGACGCAGTGCTTAAGACAAAGAGGCTCGTGGCTAATAATAAGAGTACTGCCCCTACAAACGATAAGTCCAGATTTTTTAAATTTTGCTTATCAAACATTCCGACTCTCCTTTAATTTTGAAATCCAAACAACATCAAAACATAACTCACTCCTCTTATTACGTGAACATTTCATAGAAATTGTCACAATAAAGTAACAAGAGCGCGCTTATATTCTGAGGAAGAGTCTAAAATAAACAAGACTCCATTCTGGAGTCTATTGTGGCAAGGAAGTTTCTAGCAATCCTTTAGCCCAAATACCGGATTGCCAATTGTTCGAACTGCACCCTCTTATTTCCCAGTCGATTTAGTTTAGCGTTGTTTTATTACGTAGAAGTAACAGGTTTTTAACATTTCTGTTATAAACAAAAAAAAGACTGGGCATCGTCTTCTTTTTGCTTATAACTGGTTCAGTTAGGCTTAAATTTATGCTTGTTCAGCAGCTGGCAAGTAGATGGTGAAAACTGCTCCCTGATCGGGTTCACTTTCAACCAATACTTTTCCGTCATGCATTTCCATAATTTTTTTAACGATAGAAAGTCCCAAGCCCGTGCCGGTTCCACGCCTCAATCTAGATTTATCGACCTTGTAAAACCTTTCCCAAATATTTTCGAGCTCTTCTCGAGGAATACCTGATCCGTCATTTTTTACGGCTATAAAAGCATGCATATTCTTCATGCCCAACGTTACACTTACTTCACCACCCACTTCTGAATGGTTAATAGCATTGTCCAATAAATTCGTAAGAACCTGTTTAAGACGATCAATATTTCCCCGTACAATAATTGTTTGCTCTGGCGCATTAAGCGTTAGATTAATTTCCTTAGAATTGGCCATATATCTTAAGCGCTCAACGGTGATTTGAACAAGTTTATTCATGATTACATATTCCATTTCATCAAAGGTTTTAGTGGCTTCCATTCCTTTTAAGTCCAGTAACTCATCGACTAGGCGTCGGAGACGCTGGGATTCGTCAATAATGTTATTCAGATAGAGTTGCTCCTGTTCCTTTGACTTAACTAGCCCATCCAACACTGCCTCCGAAAAGCCCTGGATAACCGTTAAGGGCGTGCGCAACTCATGTGACACATCGGATAGAAGCTCCTGCCTTAGACGATCAATTCGTTCTATAGCCTCAATTTTTTCGCTAAGCTGACTTGACATGCGATTAAACGAGCGCGCAAGCCGCCCTACTTCATCATCGGAGGTAACCTCAATTTGCCGACCAAACTCACCTTCTGCAATATGGCGGGCTGTTTCTTCCATTTTTTCGAGGGGCCTAATCATCTTTCGGGACACAAGCATACTTAACACAGTCGCTAAAAAGATCCCGATCAATGTTCCCATCAGTGCAATTCCCCAAATATTGTTAACATGATGCTTCATGCTTTCTATAGAACTGAAAATAACCACCAGTCCAATAATCTGCTGATCTTTTTTTAAAGGAACAGCTACTAGAAACATCTCTTCACTGATCCCCCTGAGCTTACCGGAGAAAACGACATTTTCACCCCTAAGAACTCTCTCCTTAAAACCAGGCTCTAATAGCAAACTGCTCGACGACTGATCATTAGCCGGTTGACCATACAAGATGTTTCCATCTGGGTCCAGGATGGCAGTTTTAGCACTTAATACATTAGCTAAGATCTCTAACCTTTTGTCGATAGCGATGCTCTCTGTATCTTCATACTTATTGAAAATTAAGACGACCTCTTGCGCCTCATTTATGAAAAGCTGTGCGTGCTGATCATAGATGGCCGATTTAATCTGCTGTGCTTGAATCACTACTGAAAACAGAAAAACCCCTAGGACTATAAGCACAATTGCCAACCAAAGCTTGCTTACTAAGCTATTTCTTATCGACCACTTAATTCGAATTTGTAACCCACCCCTCTAACCGTTTGAATAAAGTCATAATAACCCAGTTGATTTTCGAGCTTAGCTCTTAAGCGATTGATGTGGGTGTCGACGGTGCGGGAATCACCGCAGTAATCATATTCCCAGACCATATTAAGTAACTGATCTCGACTATAGATTTGCCCAGGTCGCTTTGCCAAGCAATGCAACAGGTCAAATTCTTTAGCGGTTAAGTTTATCTTTAATCCACAAAGCTCGACTTCCCGAGTAATTTGATTGATCTTTAGACTAGGGTAGGAAAGGATATGTTCTTTACTTTGTTCCCCTTCCAACCTTCTGAGCACTGCCTTAACTCGAGCGCTAAGTTCACGCGCACTAAACGGTTTAACGACATAATCATCAGCTCCTAAATCAAACCCCAACACCCGATCATTTTCTTCCCCCTTGGCAGTGAGCATAATAATAGGAATCTTGGTTTCCTTTCTCAGTATCTTGCATACCGTCCAGCCATCTAATCCGGGCATCATTAGATCGAGAATGATAAGATCTAACTTATCTTTCCGAACCATCTCTATCGCACTGCTTCCATCCTCTGCCTGGTAAACTTCAAACCCATCCGCTTCAAGGTAGATACGCACAATTTCCCGAATCCGATCGTCATCGTCAGCTATCAAAATCTTACTGCTCAATGTCTTTCCTCCATCACTTCTTGCTTGTTGGAATACTTCTCTATTTAAGTGCTCATATCATTTTACTTTAACATTAATACATGAAGTTAACGGAATTCTAACAATTTTGTTAAATAAGCCCGTTCGGCCACTTTTCTGATATAGTACAAGTCTTACCACTTTGTTGAGTCTTTAAGAGAGCTTGGTCAGAATCATAAGATCGAGAATACTCTGCCCATCTTTGCCTAGCTTGAACACCCTTAATAACAATCACCAATAATTTTGAAAAATTCGTCCTGAAAGGAACTAGCTCTATGTCTTCACAATTTTTTGCAGAATCTATAAACTATTGGGGTGCATATGGAATTATTGCAAGCTTATCCATAAGTATTCTTATTGCTGTTGCTGGTATTATTCCTTCAATTTTTGTCACAGGTGCCAATGTGATTGTATTCGGCCCTGTTGATGGCTTTATTATCTCCTGGGTCGGAGAGGTAGTTGGTGCTTTGGTATCGTTCTACCTTTACAGATGGGGCTTTAAAAAGAGATTTGAACACTTGGGTGGAAAATTCAATATGCTAGATAGGATTGTCTCGGCAAAGGGCTTTGAAATTACCGCACTACTTTTTCAAGCAAGGCTATTGCCTTTTATTCCTTCAGGTTTTGTAACGTTAGCAGGTGCCATAAGTAATATAAAGATGCTGCATTTTTTAATAGCCACTGCTCTTGGAAAGTTTCCCTCTATTGCTCTTGAGGCTTTAGTAAGCTTTGATGTGCTAAATATCAATACGAACTGGATAAGGTTAGCTATTACTATCATCGCGGTCAGCACTATGTTCTTATTATTAAAAAAATTAATTCATGGACCCGATAACAATGTCTAATCGTCAATATTTATAACTCAGGCTTTCTGACACCGATGGCACTAGGAAGCAGGTGATCAGCTATTGGAGATACGTTTATTTGGCGACTGGAGAACATAAACCGCTTCTAGACTAAACCCCTCCTCCGAAAATAATATGTAGTTCATATTTACAAAAATACTCTTCGCTGACAAGGGGGTTAATTGAAGACATAAAATTTAAGATTGACAAAGATATAATATCCACTATAATGATAATAGTTCTCAGTATCAATCAATTAAACTTTTATAATTCAGGAGGAGAAAGAAAACATGAAGAAAAGGTCAGTTGCCGCAATCCTAGTCTCAGGACTTATAGTTAGCGCTGTACTTACAGGATGCACCGGAAGTAAAACCACAGCGAACCCCCAACCGCCAGCAAGCAGTCAAAACCAGGTTGTCAATGTTTTCTCTGAAAGGCACTACGAAACGGACAAACAACTCTTCGAAGTATTTACCAAGGAAACAGGCATTAAAGTGAACGTTATCGAAGGCAAAGCCGATGAGTTGATTGAGCGATTGGCTACCGAAGGCAAAGATACACAGGCGGATCTATTTATAACCGCTGACGTTGGTAGACTTCATCGGGCCAAGGAAAGAGGATTATTACAATCGGCTTCCTCCGATATCCTCGTTAAGAATGTTCCTGAGAATTTAAGAGATAAGGACAATCAGTGGTATGGTCTCACGGTAAGAGCTAGGGTGCTCGTCTATGATAAGGTAAAAATTAATCCCGCACAACTTTCCACTTATGAAGATTTAATCGAACCAAAGTGGAAAGGAAAAATCCTCGTCAGATCCTCCTCTAATATCTACAACCAATCCTTATTAGCATCCTTCATTGCTATCAATGGTGAAGAACAGGCTAAAGCATGGGCCAAAGGAATCGTAGCAAATATGGCTAGGGAGCCTAAGGGATCCGATCGAGATCAAGCCAAAGCAGTTGTCGCAGGAGAAGGAGAACTTGCCATCATGAACACTTACTATTTAGGCCAGATGTTAAACTCAGTTGATCCTGAAGAAGTCAAGGTAGCTCAAAAACTTGGTGTTTTCTTCCCGAACCAAAACACCGCCAACGGTACTCATATCAATGTTAGTGGCGCCGGAGTTACCAAGGCCTCCAAGAATAAAGAGAATGCGATCAAACTTGTCGAATTCTTAACGAGTGTTAAGGCACAGAATGACTATGCGAAAGCAAACTTTGAGTATCCTGTAAATAAAGACGTAGAAGCTTCTGACTTGATTAAATCCTGGGGAGAATTTAAGCCCCAAAATATCAACTTAACCCTGTTGGGGGAGTATAACAAAAAAGCAGTGGAAATCTTTGACCAAGTTGGTTGGAAGTAATCTAGAAAAGGCAGCCTGCAAAGGCTGCCTCTAAAACATTAGATTTTTTGATACATAACTACTTTACAAATATCACAGTTTATTCTTCATAACCGTTTAGATTCATCCAGTCTGATATGCGCTACAAAGAGGTGAAAGAGTGAGAACTTTAAGATTCCTAGTAAATAAACTAAACAGTTGGTCCGTTTTGAGCGTCATCTTTATCGTCCTTATTCTTTCTCCGAACATCGATATTCTTATCCATATGTTCACTAAACCCAATGAGAATTGGCTTCACATAAAAACCTATTTATTAACGGATTATATCATCAACTCTGCCATTCTGGTTGTAATGACCGGTGTTTTTTGTACGCTTGCAGGGACAATAATGGCGTGGTTAATTTCTGCTTACAATTTCCCTTTGAGGAATTTTTTTAAATGGGCCCTAATTTTGCCCTTGGCCATCCCCCCCTATATTGCAGCCTATACATATAATGGGATTTTAGATTACACAGGGGTTGTCCAGACGTTTTTGCGAAATGATTTAGGGATCCAGGTAAGTCCTAGGTATTTTGACATCATGTCCATTTATGGGGCTGTGTTCATTTTTACTATGGTCTTATTTCCCTATGTATATATGATTACTCGAGCTTTTTTGGAAAAACAGTCTGCTTCTTTGATCGAAAATGCAAGATTACTGGGTAAGAATTCGTTTGAAATTTTTATTTATGTAATTCTTCCCATATCTCGGGGAGCGATCTTAGGGGGAGCAACCTTAGTTGCTTTAGAAGTCTTAAATGATTACGGGGTAGCTGCCTATTTCGGAGTTCAAACCTTTAGCACCGCAATCTTTAAAACCTGGTTTGCCATGGGGGATATTGATTCTGCCTTAAAATTAGCCGCTCTTCTCATGCTCTCGGTGTTTGGTATTGTGCTTTTGGAAAAAATACTCAGGGGCAAGAAAAAGTATAACTTGACCTCAAAAGTCCGGCCCATTATCCGAAAACAGCTCAAAGGAGCTCAAGCCTCCCTAGCGGTCTTTATCTGCTTCGTTTTCTTTAGTTTTGGTTTCATCATCCCTACCCTGCAATTAATTCAATGGAGTGTTTTAACGTATGAAAAAATCTTAAATATCTACTTTATCCAGTTGATGTTTAACTCTGTGTGGGTCGCCTTAGTCGCCTCTGTCTTGATTATTACCATTTCTGTAGTTATCGCCAACTTCAGTAGAATCGAGGATAATTGGTTTGCCAAATTGATTTCTAAGCTTACACTTGTCGGCTATTCCATTCCCGGGGCTGTCATTGCGATCGGGGTGATTCTGTTCATTACTCAGATGGATCATAATCTCCAGTGGCTCTACAAGATGATCGATCCCAATTCTATCACCCTAGTATTGGGCACAAGCATTGTGATGTTACTTTTCGCCTATGTAATTCGATTCTTAGCCGTAGGCTATCAGTCCATTGAGTCTGGGTTTGACAAAGTAGGGAAAAAGTTTTTTGAAGCTTCAAGAATGTTGGGTAAGAATGTCACTCAAACCTTCATACAAGTCGATTTTCCTATGCTCAAACCTGCGATTATCAGTGGATTTGCCTTGACCTTTGTAGATATTATGAAAGAACTCCCCTTAACTCTAATTTTACGGCCCTATAATTTCAATACTTTGGCCACCAAAACGTATGAGTATGCTAACAATGAAATGGTTCATGAAGCATCCATTGCTTCGTTAATCATTATTCTCGTAAGCCTCTGTGCCATATACATGTTATATAAATTAGGAGATAAGGAGAAAGTCTAATGTTTATTGAAATTGAAGGTTTATGTTTTAGATATCCGAAGGCACCCAAAGCGGTCATTGATGATTTTAGTCTGACCATTGATCAGGGAGAGGTCATTTGTATCCTAGGAGAAAGCGGGGGCGGAAAAAGCACCGTCTTAAGACTTGTTGCAGGTTTGGAGGTTCCAAGTAAGGGACGCATTAGAATTAACGACATCACGATGGTAGATGAGAGCGTGTTTGTGCAACCTGAGAAGCGGGGGGTCGGCATGGTTTTTCAGGATTATTCCTTATTCCCACATATGACAGTGGCAGAAAATATCCGATTTGGCTTAAACAAAATGACTAATAAAGAAAAAGATTATAGAATTACTCAAATGTTAGATTTAGTGAGCTTAGGAGATTATAAAAAAAGATATCCCTATGAATTAAGCGGAGGTCAACAGCAAAGGGTCGCTATTGCTCGAACGCTTGCTCCAAAGCCTTCACTTCTCTTATTGGATGAACCCTTTAGTAATCTAGATGCCCACCTTCGAAGTAAAATCAGGGAAGAAATAAAAATTATTTTAAGACAAACGAATATAACCGTGATATTTGTAACCCATGATGAAGAAGATGCCAAGAGCATGGCTGATCGTGTTGTGATACTCAAAGAAGGGAAAATTGTTGAGGTTACAGATCATAAGTTAGTTTGAAGTGGAAGCTAATCACACGGCTCTGCTCTAATATACTAACTTTTTAGAATGTGATTACCCTCGTTGCATTACTTACTAAAAACTGTGGGGCCAAGCGTTGCGCTGCGCATGCTACTGTTTGAGCAATACAACAAGCCTTTATGAGAAACGACATAAAAGGCCTGGCCAATCATTCTTAGGCATTGCGCTTTAGTTACTTCTGTAAAAAGCCAGACAACTTCCGCATTCTTATCTTCGCATTAATTCCATTTTCTTCGCAGAAATATTTCATCCATTCTTTTTCACTTTCAGTATAGGGATCGCTCCAAAAACGTTTGATAAACGACTTCAATTTACTTTTGGAGTCCATTTTTAATTGGGACAAATCACATATACGATTAAAATATTCCAGTACTTCTAGTTCAGTTAAACGCTGCTCCAAATAGTCTAAGAATAATAGTTCATAGAAAGCAAATGGCAGTACATCTGAATCTAGGATTCTCATTAATGTATAATGTGGACCACATTCTTTTATGTCGTCCGTCACTAAGCTAATACATCCTAAAGTTTTTGCCATTGAAATGGCGTATACCTCTCCAAGGTCACTACCCTCGAACAAAATACTCGTCTCTTTTACGTGGGATAGAAAAATCTTAAACATCCCAATTTCTCTTAAATACGCATCCGTGACCAACTCAATTTTCCCTGATTGAACATCTTTATCAAAGATCTCGAGAACTTCAGGATCTGCATGCTTCTTCAGCTCTTGAGTCCGAATAAATTCATACACTTTTAGTTTCTCAAATCTGTTAAATAAAAGATCTTGGAAATCTGCATTATAGAGATGAATAATAACATTTGTGTCAAGAGACGCATCCATTAATCCATCCCCCTAAGCAAATCGTCAAAGCTTTCATCTTCAATAAGTTCTTCGGAAGGGTCTGCAAAATCATCTGCCTTTAAATCAACAAAGTCTAAAGCAGTTTCTAAACTTTTTCTAGGAATTAACTTGTCATAATAATTTGAAATGACCCATTCGAGATATTCAGCGGGTATCTTCTTTGCTTCTGAGGATTTGCACAAATCCGAATTACCCTTGATTGCATTCAATAGTTTTGTAGCCGTTTTCTCTATCTTTTCTAATTTCAAATTATCAAAAATAGTATTATCTAAGATACCTAGTGCTTTCAAGCGAACAAGCGTCATATCATAGCTTACATTAAACGTTGTTTGAATCCTAGCTATGTCTAACCCATTCCAAATCTTGATATTCTTATCATTAAGTTCCAGTCTCATGAATTTGAGGATTTTATCTGTCGGCATTAATATACAGGCTGCAAAATAATTAGCCTCAATTTCATCGTCATCTCTATCGTTGAAATCATCATCTCGGATCATTGTTTTACCTTGCTCGGATAAATGTAAGCGTTGATGCCCCATTTCATGAGCAATAGAAAAAATTTCCCGTGATAAGATCTGCGAAGAATTCGAAAAGATAATTCTTTCTGTATCCTTAATTAAAGCGAATCCTAAAAACGATTCAGCGCCAATAGGGTATCGAATCACTCGATACCCCACTTTTTCAGCCGCTTCAAAAATATTTTGGAATCCATAATCCGTTACATTACATTCAACTCTTACATTTTCAGCCGCTCTTTCTATCACAAGTTGCCTGCTTTTATTCATCGACATCAACCTGCCTCACGCTCTGGTATAGCTTTCGATGAGCATAAAATGTATCAATCATCTTGTTAATATATTCGAATCCATCTTCTTGAGTTGAATCATTCTTCGCTCTAAACATGGGTTGTTCCTGAGAAATGTTGTTGACAGACAATGTTATGTCTTCAACTTTAATCCCTAAAACTTGGGCAACCGTCATAAGGCTAGCATAAGAAATATCGATTAAACCTTTCTCAAGCCTCGCATATTTTTGCCTTGAACATTTAATTTTTTCTGCAATCTGTTCTTGAGTGAAGCCTTTGGCCTCTCTCAAACTTCGGATTCTTAATCCTAAAATTGCATTCATGAATCTACTCCTCCCACATACTTATATTTGAACTCTATCCTACTAAAAAACTACAGGATTGTTACATCACCATAACATCTTTACCTATTGTCTCAGTATCTATAGTTAAATTATACACCGTTATGTTACATTTTTATACCATATTCTCAAAATTTGTTTTAATGGAAAAGACAGAACTATATATGTCTGATTTCACTTAAAACATTCCTAAACTACATTCAAAGGGCACAATACCCAGAAGCTCCAGCACTTACTTCAATGTTGCTTATATTTAAGGAAGATCTGCCGAGGCAACTCCATAGTATGGGAAATAATATTATCCTGACGGAGTCCTTCAACAACTAGAGGATCAGCAAGAACATATATCCCCTGCTGAGTACATCCCCATCGTTCTTATTTTACGAGCATCCGTTTGGCGTATTTCCGATGTTCTCAGCCTCAAATTTGATGAATGCTTAGATCGAACCAGCCAAGGGTGGTACCTTTGCGGTGATATTGTTAAAACACAAGTTCTCAACCACCGTGTTTCCGATAACTGATCAAGTAGCGGTCGTTGTACAAGCGGTTGTTGAAGAAGTTAAACAGAAAAGTACCTCTGACAACAACCCTAACAAACTTCTCTTTGTTCGCTTTGACGCTAGACGTAAGGGGCGTTGCCCAGAAGGATTTTTAAGTTTGTATTGGTATGACCAAGCATTTTTCTTAGGAGTGGGGCCACAAGTAATTCAGCTCCAATTAATGCGGCAGCCGTGTTGCAAAGCGACAACTTCAATTTCTGATAACTGCTCCTTTGGCTATTAGAGTTTCAATTGCGTTAGAGATTTCCGTTGAATCGTCAGGAACACATATTTGTTCAATAATCTGACTTCCTAACGCCTCAAACTTTTTACTTACAACGGGTCCAAAACCGTCGACAATTCTTTAATGGAAAACTTCACTCCCAGTAACTACCAAGCCCTTTATAGTGTTTCAGCGGTAGTATGGACATTAAATCAGCTCGTTGAGGGGACACGCTGAAACCAGAATCGCGTTTTGTACAGATACTATCGTTTTGATGATCTACTACTCTTCAACTAGGGATTCCAGTCCAATACTTATGAGTTGGAAAAACGGTTCCGTAGAGTTAGCCCTCATAGTTTCAGCTAACGTCGGAATCCATTGCTGAAGGTGTTCACTTATAAACTCACTTTGATAGATCATCATTTCCTTAATATCTTTTTCAGCGCCGTCTTGCTGAACGAGCTCTAATAGCTTTTGTAAGAGAAACTGCATAAACTCTAACTCTGTAGCAACATGATCATCAGGAATGGAATACAAAGATTTTACGACCAGACCCGCTCGAAGATAGTGTTGTCTGACATTAACGGTGGTTTCTTGCATGAGCAGACCACTTCCACAGTAAACCGACTCATAAAGATTAACAGGCACATGCCCCGGAGCAAAAAATAATCGTTCATACTCCTGCGTTAAACTATTGAGGTACTGATCTAGACCAGACTTCTGAACGTTCTCTTGTATTTGCTGATGGATAGGAGAGCTCGTGTCACCCCAACTGCCCACAATTTCAAGGGCAGATTTTAGCCACTCGGTGCTCGGTTTTTCTCGAAAGAACGTAGAAAAGAAATTATAGAAATTAATTTGAGCTTTCAAATCCTGGATTGACAACTCCATAACAGAGTCCTCCTTTGAGCTAAGTTGAAACACGATCAACATCTAAAAAGAATCGTCTAGGGGCTGACGAATCAGCCCCTTTTCGTACGGTAATTAGATCTTTTTAATCTTGACGATCATATCCGCATAGGCAGGCATTCCCATAAGCGGGCTTAAGCTATCCGGGTCTACTAACATATTATGGCTCGGTGTATAATCCTTATGCTTATAAGTCCCACCAAGTCCAGGACTGAACCGACCACCCGTACCGAAGCCCATTTTTACGACTCCAGGCCGGATACCTTCACTGACGTAGACCTTACTCTTAACAGACCGCTTTAAGGGATTCTCAATTTCGATCATATCCCCAGTTTTCAGTCCCAGCTTCGCTGCATCTTGCGAGTGCATGAGCACGGTTCCGACACACCAGGTATTGGCTTTAAATTTTTTGTTTTTAAGCTCAAAGCCTTCTTTTTTCGCAGGGTTTGCCTCGAGAATTTCATGTTCAAACGCATTGTTAAGTGGCATATAAATACCTTCGCAGGGGGTTTGGGCTAACCACGGGATCATTTGGGTTCCGCTCATTGCCTGATGTACCCGGCCGACAATGAGTTGGAACGGAAATTCTTCGGCATACTTTTTATATTTCGGGTTCGTATGGGGGTTCCAGGTGGTTTCGAACCAATAGAAGGTTGAGGGCAGACGATCCCAACCAATCTCCTTCATTCCTCTCGGTAGATCCAATCCAGCCTGGATCTTTTGATCGATAGCAGAGTACAAATTAAACTTAAACTCAATAAGCTTGGTTTTTGTATTCGGGAAGGCTTTGTTCGCTACATAGTCCATACTCGTTGCATCAAACTTACGATAGCGGTACCAGCTCATCGGCCAAACAGCAACACCCTTGTTTTTCCTAAGCCACTCGACAGTAACCGCTTCTCCTTTAATTTCTTTCTTTTCATTGTCAATGGTTACTCGACCAGCCTCTAGTGAATCGGGAGTTCCGATCAGCTTGTAGCCTTCTGGAAGCTTCGGATAAGGAAGCGGCTGTCCAACATTATACTTACCCGGAGAGGGTTTTAGCATTTCATTAACAAAGTCCTCTTGACTCTTGTATTTCTCCCAGAAGTCTTTGGGTTGAATATCCTTGTCTCCAAGCTCATAGAGCTTTTTGGCAATGAGATTCATAATCTCTGTCGGGGGTTTAGACTCGTGAAGTGGCTTAATCACTTCATCTCTTAAATAAATCATAGGATGGGGCGGATAGATGTCACTTAGGCTCATTCGCTCTGCGTAACTAGCCTCAGGTAGAATGACATCTGCATAAAGAGCACTTTCCAGATAGATGGTATCAATCGTCACCATGAGCTCGACCTTATATTCGCCGGAGGGCTCTTTGGCGGTCAGTGCTTCTTGCCAACGATAGGGCGCGCTTCCTGTAACAACCGCATTTCCAGTACGCTGAAGAAACGCTTTGATTGGATATTTATGGCCTTTGAACGCTCCGTACTTTAACGAAACTCCTTCCATGAAAAGCTTGGGAAAGTCCCCAACGACATCATCCCAAGCAACAGGCCAGTCACCAAAAAGATCCATGTGGAGCTGCTCAACATCGCCCTCTACCTCTACACCATTCACTGTGCGCATAATTTTTTTCTTTTTAAAGTCTTTACCTGTTGCACTTCCACCCTTATCGGATTTGGTGATTTCAGTATCGACAACGCCTCCAGGTACATCAAAATTTCCAGTAATCACGTTAAGCGTTGCCATCAAGATTGAGGCCACATAACCGTTGTAATGATGTCCCGGACTTTGCATACCGCAAACGAGTGCAGCCGGTTTCGTGCTGCCATACATATGGCTAAGCTCAATAATTTGCTCCTTTTCAATACCTGTTCGTGCCGCACACCACTCAAGACTGAAATAAGGCAAGTTTGTGATCGGATCAATTTTGGTCCACCAAGCTTTGAAGGCTTCTAAATACTCGTCCCATCCTTCGCTGTACTTTTTGAAGTCCCAATCAATATAACGGCGATCAATACTATTAGGGTTATCGTTTTCTAAGATATAACGTAACATCCCAGCAAAAAGCTCACCATCTGTTCCCGGACGAATCGGCAACCACAGATCGGCTTGAGAGCCGGTATTTGTTAACGCTGGGTCAACGACTATAATTTTACACCCATTGTCCACTTTTGCGGCGAGTGTTCCCCGACTTTCATAGTTAATCCGGGTCGCCACAAAGGGGTTCCAGCCGACATAGATTATCAACTTATTTTTGTAAGTCATGTCCTTTTTCAAGGTTCCGTCAGGTTGACGGACAAATACGGGACGCATGACATCTGGCTCAACTCGTTTTCCTCCAAACATCAGCTTGGGTCCGTGGCGGCGAGGAGTATCACAAATGGCACCATGTTCCACAACATTAGGTGTCCCAAAGGCAAAGAATAGACGCCAATACTGGTCTCGGTCTGTTACATCCCCAGCATCCATAATGACACTTTCCGGGCCATGCTCCTTCTTAATCTTGGTTAATTTATTTCCAATATAGTCAATAGCCTCATCCCAAGTGGCTTTGCGGAACTTACCTTCGCCTCTTTCTCCTTCACGGATCATGGGGTATTTGATGCGATCAGGCGAGTAGACCAGTTGAACTCCAGAAGCACCCTTAGCACAACAAGTGCCATCATTAAACGGTACTGCCTTATTGCCATATATCTTGGTCAGACGACCATCCTTCACCCACATTTCCAGGCCACATTCACTCGGACACATTACGTCTGCTGTATATTTAACGTCTACGCCTTGGTTTTTTAGACTTTCTAGTTCATCTGCTTTGACTGGGCGTAGTTGAAAGAGCCCAGCCGTACCTAATGTCGCTGCCGCAGCCCCTGCGCCAGTCCATTTTAAGAACGAACGTCTGTTCATCATACCTTTAGCCTCCTTTATTTTAGTTCCACAAGCCGGCCGCTTGGATTCCAACTCCAACAATGCTAAAGCGCAGCAAGAGTCCTCCTAGTATTACAAGTAGAGCACCAATCATTAACACAGGTTTTTTGTTGAGTGAGGGTTTATTTAATAAGACTAAGGGAACCAGAATCCCGAGCAGAATATCTCCGATCAAATACACAGGATCTTTCCATAAAAGTTCTAACGCTTTTTGTCCTTGCAAGCTCGTTGCACCGAGTGTAATCCACTGAGAGATCACAAAGAAGATTTCTAAGGCTAAAGCACCTTGGATAATTTTCACTAACGTTCGAACGGTCTTCTCTTCAGGCTTCTTGTTCAAATACACGATCAGCACGAGCGCTGCGCCCGTGACGACAGCCGAGGTCAGGAAATAACCAGGCAATAGCGCGCTGTTCCACAAGACATTTCCTTTCACGACTCCCAGCAGGAAAGCCGTGTAGAGATCAGCAAGTAACGCTAAACTTAAGGTTAGGATCGATAGCCCACGGAACCCAAATCCAGAAGTGCTTTGGCTTTGGCTTGTGCTGGCACTCTCTTGAACTCCTTTAAGTACCGGAATAGAGATTCCTTGACTCAATGCCAAACGCGCAATATACCATAGTAAGCAGAGCGGATAGAGAATGATCAGCCAAGTCCCCCAAGAAATGACGGACATAGGATTAAAATTAACTAACAAATGCCAAAACCTTAACGGCTGATGCAAATCAGCGAGCAATAAAAAAGGTACAGGGATAAAGGCTAATAAACTTGTGATAGCGGCAGGAAAAGCAAGAGTTTTAAAGCGCTCCGATCGAAAAACTGTGTAAAGTGCTGATATGCACAAAGCGCCGACGCTTAACCCTTTGAAGAATATATATAAGGGAACCAAATAATTCCACGGACTAGCATTCACAACAACATATACATCATGTGTGCTCACTCTTATTTACCCCCTTTATTAGGCAGTTTGTTAATCTCCGCATCAATATAGAAGATATGCGGGTTCGTACCTAAGTCCGGACGGAGGGTTTGAACCCCATTTAATGTAATATACTGAGAAATTTCACTCAGAGGATCATTGAGATCTCCGAATATACGTGCCTTTCCCATACAGTTGTGGACACAGGCCGGTTCTAATCCCAATTCCACTCGGTGGTCACAGAACGTACATTTATCAGCAACTTTTAACCCCTCATGCAAATAACGAGCAGAATAAGGACAAGCTACGATGCAGTATCCGCAGCCGATACACCGTTTTTGATTCACCAGCACAATTCCATCCTCATTCTTGTAACTGGCTTTAACCGGACAGACCGTAACACAAGGCGCATTTTCACAATGGTTACATAGTTTTGGAATAAAATTGCGTTTGACCTTCGGAAACACTCCCCGTTCCGTCATGTCAACCCAAGACCGGAATCCATCATAAGTGACTCCATTTTCCATTTTGCAACTAATGGTACAAGACATGCAACCAACACACTTCCGTGTGTCAATAACCATACCATAGCGCTTTTTCTCTGTTGGCATCTTGGCATCTCCTCCTTAAGAAAATACTTTGTTTCACATATAAGTATATGAAAAAGGAATCCCCTCGTATATCAAGGAGATTCCTAGTCTTCTTCCCTCAAATCCCTAGGATAGCTACTAGGGATTTCCCTAGTTTAATAACTATACCAGACCTTGTTTAATAGCATAAGCTACTAACTCCGATTTATTCTTCAGTCCTAGCTTTTGGGTTAAACGAGCACGATGAAATTCAACCGTTTTGGGGCTAATATTTAATAACTCTGCGATTATCTTCATCGTTTTCCCTTGAGCAGTTAAGATGAGAACCTCCGTTTCACGATCAGTCAATGATTCTTCCCCTTGTTCGCCTGCCTGCCAGGCGTCCATTAAGACTTGGGTAACGGTTGCATCTAAATATTTGCGTCCGCTATGAACCGCTCTTATAGCGGTTACTAATTCGTCAGCCGCCGCACTCTTCAGGAGATACCCCGCAACGCCTACCTTGGTGGCTCGCAGGATATATTCCCGGTTTTCATGCTGAGTCACCATTAAGAGTTTAGCGTTCGGCAAGCGATCGAGTACACTACGAGCCACAGAAATGCCATCAAGACCAGGCATAGATATATCAAGGACGACCACATCTGGTCTACATTTGAGGATTAATTCTAAGGCTAGATGCCCATCACTAGCCTCTCCTACGACCTGCATATCTGATTCCATTTGTAATAACATGGTGACTCCGGCCCTAAAGAGGGTATGGTCATCCACCAGCATAACCTTAATTCTCTCCATTACTGTTATCCTCCTTTTTCAGCGGAATGACCGCTACAATGGTAGTGCCGCGCTCAACTTCAGAATGAATTTCAACACGTCCACCGATTAAGGATGCCCTCTCCATCATGCCAATTAAGCCTAAAGGTTTCTTCCCTTGCTCAAATTCAAACATATTTTCGTCCCAAATGAACCCTTTTCCATTGTCCTGTATTTTTAGTATTGCTTTAGTCTCTTCAACCTTAAATTCTATAACTAGGTAAGTCGCTTGCGAGTATTTTGCGGCGTTGGTAATCGCCTCTTGCCCAATGCGATATAAGGTCGTTTCCACTTGGGGATCGATTCTTTCTTTAGACCAGTTTCCCTGAACATCGACTTCGAGCGGTTCTTTCCAATCCCGACTTGCAGCGAGCCATCTTAAGGCTGGAACAAGCCCTAAATCATCCAACAAAGTGGGACGTAAATGAAAGACGATATTATGCAGTTCTCTCATAATCCGCACTGCTTCATCCTTGGATTCCTCTAATAAAGCTTCTGCTTTGCGGGTGTCTTTGTGAATCCAACCCATTGAGACTTTCAAACGCATGGCTAAAGCAGCAAGGGACTGGCTTGTTTCGTCATGTAACTCTCTGGCAATCCGTTTACGTTCATCCTCTTGCGCCACAATGACTTTTTCTAGCAGTTGGCTCACTTTGGCTTCCCGAGCCTTTAGTTCTTGCCAAAGGTTTACATTCTCAATCATGGTTCCAAGCTGACCGCCAATCGTTTGCAGAGTTTCCAAATCAGCGGCAATGAGCTCTTTGTCACTGAGGAGATATATCGCTCCTAAAATGCGATCACTGACAAAGATCGGGACCCCTGTAACCTGGTAGTTTCGCCCGCCTTTAAGTAAAGAACTTTTTGATAAGCATTGTCCTTGCTTAATCCTTGAAAGGTCACACCCACAGAATTCACATTCCGAACAAGGGATGATATGTTCTTCGATTCCAAGGGTAATTATGTTCTCAATCCCTGTTGTCTCTCTAATACGCAGCTGAACCCAGCCTCCACTTAAAGCGAGGTTTTCTACAATCTGAACGAGCGCGTCCTGGAGGACTGTGTTTATATCTTGCCCCAATCGAATCGTTTCCGCGACTCCGTTGAGTGCCGAAAGCTCCCGGTTTTTAATGCGTTGTTCTTCCTCGGCAACTCTGATTTTCGACATACTCTCTTCTAGAGCAGTCAGCATTCGATTGAAACTATGAGCTAATTCTCCGACTTCATCCTTGGTAGTAATGTCTACTCGGTGATCCAGTTGACCATTCGTAATTTTACGGGTTAAAGTCGTCAATGTTTCAATCGGGGAAGAGAGATATTTGCCCAAAAAGCCTGCGGCTAAGCTACCAAAAATTACTCCAACCAGAGTTAGCGCTATAATCGTTTTAAAAATACGTGTTAAGGTTGCCTGGATATAGTCCTCTTTATACCCAATATGGAGTTCACTCCTTAAGCCATCAAGGAGAAATACTCCCCCATCTTCGACTCTTTCTTCGTCAGCGGAGAAGGATTTTATGGCATGGGATTGATTAGGCGTCAGGCGATTGAGTTCTACAAGTTCGGAGGAGATGTTGCCCTTAAAGGTATGTAATATACTGCCATCCGGTAGTATGAGAAAGGCATACAACAATTGTCGATCTTCTTTTAATCCCTCCAAATTTCTTTGGACGGTTAAATAATTCCCGGTTAAAACTGGGTTCGCGAGGTTACTGGCGACGACTTTAGCCAAGGAGATTTCCTTGTCTTGCACAGTCTCGCGCAAAGCATTTCCGACAAAATGACTGATCAAGGGTACGGTCATTAAACCCAGCACTGTTACAATGGCGACAATAACTATGGATATCTTTTTGCTAAGTTTCATTCTGCCCCTCCGTCAAATAAGCCGAGACGAACAGCCCACGTTCTTGCTTTTTCGAAGTCTCGATCATCCGTTGGGACAAAGCCAAGTGGCATTTCAGTTTGATCCCAATGGTATAGCATCCCCTTATCCTTACCTTCGGGTGCAAACTCTAACAGAGCTTCCTGGAGCTTTTTTACTACATCCGAGGGAAGAGAAGGAGAGACTGAAATGGTACTGCTGGGAAATTCATCAGACTCTGCTAAGATCCGGACCAGTCCTTTATTTGCCAACTCTCGTCCCAAGGTATCTTGTATTCCGCCTGCGGCGTATCGTCCACTAATAACCGCATTGGCCGTATCGAAATGAGAACCGGCAAACGTATAGCCCGTAAGGTCTGTTAAGTTAACCCCTGCTTCGGTAAGCATGATCAACGGAATGAGGTAACCTTGTGTAGAGGTATCTGAACCGAAGGTAAAGGTTTTGCCCAGTAAATCGCGTAGGGAGCGGAGTTTGCTGTTGGTCGAAGTAATTATTAGAGCTCTGTACTCTGCTTTACCTTGTTCCGTTATGCCTCGAACAACAGCACGAACTCCATACTTTTGATGAGCTTTTAAGTAACTAAGCGTACCTATCGCCGCAATATCCACCCGTCCTGTTCCCAGTTCCTCAATTAGATTTTGGTTTGGAGTCATGGGTCGAAGTTCGAAATTATAACCTGTTGCTGTTTCTAAGTACTTCAGGAAAGTCGCATACATTTTCACATCCTCTGCTGGATCCATCCTACGATCATAGCTAAACGTATAGACAGGTGAAGTCACATCCATTTTAGCGGTAACCGGGTTTTGATCTTCCTGAGTGAGAGGAACGACGTTCTCCTTTGTTAACGTTGAACATCCCGTTATAGGCCAGAGAAAAAGAATCGCACTCAAGAATATTAATAGTGCCTTTGGCATGTGTGTTTGCTCCTAACCATTAATCTAAGTCTCTTTATCCTTACTAGTTCACTCCATGATGGTGCATAAATGACCTAAAGTCACGTAAGGTTATCTTGTCAGTGAGTGTAGTGCTTACACTCTAGTTTATCTAATTTGTAGTCGTTTGCAATCTTTGCCACTTGTTCAATAAAAATAAACCTTAACAAAGATGGAAACAAACCCCTCCTCTGCGCCACAATTGCAATTTCGCCTAATAATATCATTCTTTCAATTTTCATCTAGGAAAACACAAAAACCAGTAACCTCCTCAACATTCATTGAAGGAGCGTTGGGTTATTCCCTTCGCCGAAATTTTCCATTTCTACTATAAAAATAACGTTATGACTCATACTAATCAAATACTTTTGTAAAATTAGTTTAATACATGTTCAATCTTTGAGTATTCCCGACGCTGTGTTCAAATGTTCCCTTTATGACTTAGTAATATGACTATTTGTTTCTTTTCTGATGTTAGGTTATTTCTTAGAGTGGGTAGTTCACTGCATAGCTCACTGTGAACTGTACTATAGTTCATCAAATGAGCAGACCACCCCCTTGGTTTAAATGTAAGATTTTTCAGAGCTTCACATAATACATGTTACTGCTTATGCCGCCGTTTTCCAGCCACCTATTTTCCTTGCGAAGATGTCCTATCTTTTCAAGGTCTACGATGGCTCTTTTTACGGTGCTTCTTGACAGCTTCAGCTCCTTAGCGATGGTACCAATCGCCGGATAACACTTGCCGTCCTTGTCAGCACGATCATGCAAGTACATATAAACAGCAACAGCTCGATGTGGAAGCTCTGATGCATAAAGTGATGAAAAGTATCCCATTTCACCCCTCCTTTTAAAAGAAAAACCATGTACCCGTTTTTTATTGGCACATGGCTTTTTCTGTATTTCCTTATTCCATTTTTGAAAGCTTTCGTCATCCATCTTCGCTTCATCTCCGACAATGGTGACATATTCACCGATGATATTCAGAGCTTCATCGTAGCTGCCGGATTCCATGACCCGGTCCCACATCTCACGGGCTTTTTCACCAATATCATTTTCCTTTAGGGTTCTTGAGGGAATGCCTACAAGATTAAAAATATTTCCATCCTTACCCAAGAGTGGACATTCGGGTTTAAAGTGGTTGTTTTCCATGATCTCATTCTCCCTTATGATAGATTATATTGGGTCAGTGAAGTCTCTTCACAAATCACTTGTTTACCGTTGGTTTGATTTAAATTTGATATTTGTTGCATTATAATTTCCTGCTCTTGGCCTTCCAGGTCAATAAAAATATGAGTCTTCACACAATTAAGCGCAAGACTCAGATAGGATGAAATTAGTTTTTGCTTGTCATCAAGGGTACGGATGCCGACCATATGGAGCTGATCATTCATAGCAGTGATGTTCTGTTGAATGTCATCTGCCTTTACTCTCAGCTTGCCTTTATCATGATGGGGATGATAGCTCTTATAAAGCTGCTTGGTTAATTGTTCTATGAGTACCGGCTTTTCAAGCTGACGGTATTGCTCCTGAATTGCAAGAAGAGCATAGGATGCCATGCTTTGTAGTTGCTCCAGGAAATGGCAGCCCATAGAACTCCTGCACAAAGTCGATAGTGAGACCGCCTTGCCTGCTGCTGTGCCGAAACCACTGATTGCCCCAGACAGTTACACTGTCATGACGCCCCCACCTCCACTCTCTGCCTGAACGTATGAGCTGCTCTCCCTGTCTTCGAAGAAAGTCAACGAGATCAACAGAGTTTGCACGTTGCTTCTGTTCATCGGTAAAATGTATATATGCCATGGTGTACCTCCTTGTCATAGTCTACATGCGACACACCCGCGAAAAAAGCCGCCCATTGTTGAATGGACGGCTTACGGCGTGACAGCTTATTATTGAATGTTTTTAAGTATCTGCTCCTATTTTTTTCGGAGCGTTATTTTCCGGTTGGTAAAGACTTTTTTTGCAACCGCAACTGCATTGAGCACCTTCGGAAAGCCGGTATAAGGGACGCACTGCAAAAATGTTTCGATCACTTTTTCAGGTGCAACACCCACATTCAATGCTCCATTGATATGAACCTCCAACTGCGGCTCACAACAGCCTGAAGTAAGCAGGCTGGAAATGGTGATCAGTTCCCTCTCCTGGAGATTCAGTCCTTCGCTGCTGTAGATATCCCCGAACGCAAATTCAATGATATATCTTCCCAGATCCGGAGCGATGTCCTGTAATGACTCAATTACATTTTCCCCACCGATACCATCGACTTCTGATAATTTTTGTAGACCACGTTCATAACGATTTTTTTCCATTGTTTTCATCTCCTTATGTGCGCACGTTGTGCGCTTCATATATATTTCCTAGAAATCATCGCTCCTGCATTGCGATGTAAGACAACCGACTAACTTTATGCGAAAGCCTCTGGGGGACAACAGCATGTCGGTAAAGTCAGGATT
>Ga0209347_1002014_pt1 | contig 28812 bp, 27 predicted proteins | sample AutmiccommuBRH23_FD_187382 | JGI IMG/M metagenome (GOLD analysis project Ga0209347, IMG submission 187382) | Deep subsurface microbial communities from Mt. Terri, Switzerland - Autotrophic microbial communities BRH/23 (SPAdes) (version 2) | ecosystem: Environmental > Aquatic > Deep subsurface >...
GCTGTGTATCGGCAAGAGAGTTTTTGACAAACACCGAACTGTCATCGGAAACAACCAACTGTATATCATCGGGCAGTGTCTGTTCCAAATCTGCCAATTCAGCGCGCACATCCCGCACAGTGTCCACAATGCTGGCATCACTCTGCTTCTGGATGACCAGTGTCACAGCATCCTTTGTATTCAACCTGCTGTACTGATCAACTTGGGCAAAAGAATCGTTAACCGTGGCTATCTCCCCCAGCGGCACAGTAGCTCCGTTAGCAAGCGGCACAGGAAGGCTCCTTATTTCTTCAACAGATTTAAATTTCCCTACCATCCTTACGTCATACTGAATCCGTTCCCCTTTCACATTTCCGGTCGGAACGTTCAGGTTTTCCGCCTGCAGCAGCTGGATAATCTGGTTGGCAGATAACCCGTATGACTCCATGCGTACTCTGTCTATGTCCACCCTAACCTGCTGTTTGCGTCCGCCGACAACATTGATGGTGGCCACACCGGGGATGGTTTCCAGGCGGGCCTTAATAGTATCGTTAGCTGTCTCATATATTTCATTCACCGGGCGGCTGCCCGAAACAGCAATAGTCAGTACCGGCTCAGCGTTCATATCTATCTTCTGGACAACAGGCTTATCTATATCCCGGGGCAGCTTCATCATTACCTTATCCACTGCTTTCTGGGCATCCATGGCCGCAGTATCGGCATCCACACTCATGCGAAATTCCATCACAGTAAAAGCGACGCCCTCATAGATAAAGGTTCTGGTATCCTTCAGGCCGCTCAGTGAAGATACAGCCTCCTCGATGGGGTCAACAACCTGATTTTCCATCTCTTCAGGCCCTGCCCCGGCGTACATGCTTACTATTGTAACAATTGGTGTGTTAGCTTTGGGAAAGAGGTCAGAACCTATCTTGGAATACCCAAACAGACCTAACACAACAAAAAACATTATCACCATGGTCATGGCCGCCGGCCGTTTTATAGCTGTTTCAGTGACCTTCATCCGTTTCTCCCCCCAACGCTGACACCATTATAGAAAATCTCAAGCCCTTCCCGCAACAGAACAGCAATATCCCGATTAGGGTCACCCAGCCAGGTCAGAATGTTCACATAAAAATACCCCATGAAATGCCTGGTTAGGACTTCGACAGGGACTACCTTTGATACATCTCCCATTTCCTGCCCCATCTTCAGTACTGCAGTGACAATTTCATCCAGACCGCTGCGCGGGACATCTTCTGACGTACCATAAAAATAGTTTCTGGGGTCAGAGGCATATACCTCAGTAAGAATAAGGTTTGTCCGGGACCATTCCGCAGACCGGCAGCTGATGAAAAGCAGCCTCTCAAAAGTGCTGTCAAGCTTCATCAGTTCATGCCAGTTCTTTGCGGCCTCATCTTCCACAACAGTCCTGATATACTTGGCCACAATAGATTCTTTGGTTGGAAAGTAATTGTACAGCGTTCTAAGGGCAACATCAGCTTTTTGAGCGATAGCCTGCATGGTCGTATCAGCAAAACCGTTACTCTCGATGAGTTCAATCGCAGCTGAAAGAATATTAGATTTAGTAGCCCTTTTTTTCCTCTCCCGCATGGTCACTTCCGTCATCCCAAAACCCCCGTTTTACACTTTATGTAAAGTTGCAGTTTGTGCAAATTTGCTCATCATATTAATTATAACTCAGCAAAGTTCACAGTCAATAGAAAAATAATTGCAAAAAAAACGAAAGCAGAGTGTGAGCGCACTCTGCTTTCTTGGGAGGAAGATACTGAGTGAGTGCTCAGCATCAACATTGAAAACTTGTTAATTCTCGGATGATTCGGGATTAGAACATGGTCAGGTCCTTATGATTACTATAGGTTGAACAGCAGATCAGCATAGGTGGGCAGCGGCCAGAGCTCCTTGTCTACTACGGTTTCAAGCTTGTCAGCATCCGCCCGCAGGCTATTGACGGCTGTAAATACGGAATCTTTATAGAAAAGGGCCTGTTTGTAAGTTTCGCCGTGCATATTCTCAGCCTTGGCCTGAGCCTTCTCCAGGGCGGTAATATTCTTCTGCAGTGAGGCCAGGGTAGCGGAAACTTCTTTGAGCAGTTCTTCCTGGGCGCTGGTAGCGGCCTCTACCCCGGTGGCTTTTACTGTGTTGATGGAATGAGCCAACTCGGTAGCGAAGGTAATGCCAGCAGGTAGGATCTGCCGCTTGGCCATTTCCAGGGCAGTCAAGGCCTCAATATTGATGGTCTTGATGTAATTTTCCAACACAATCTCCTGGCGTGCTTCCAGTTCGGTCTTGTTTAAAATGCCGTGCTTTTCAAATAACTGGACGTTTTTCTTGGCCGTCAGTACCGGAGCAGACTCCACGGTGGAACGGATATTGGGCAGCCCGCGTTTTTCTGCGAGCTGCACCCACTCATCTGTATAACCATTACCGTTGAAGATAACCCGGCCGTGGTCTTTAACAATCTTCTGCACGATTTTTTGCGCTTCGGCATTAATATCCTTTTTGCCTTCCAACTGATCGGCAATCTCGCCCAGGATTTCAGCCACAATGGTATCCAGGACAAAATTGGGCCCGGAAACGGTTTGCGAAGAGCCAACCATACGGAATTCAAATTTATTGCCGGTAAAGGCAAAGGGCGATGTCCGGTTCCGGTCGGTATTATCTTTGGGCAGCACCGGCAGGGTGGAAACCCCAAGCTTTAGTTCGTCGCCATTTTTGGCGCCCACTTTGCCGCCATTTGCAAGCTTCTCCAGAATTTCGGTCAACAGGTCGCCGAGGAAGATGGAGATAATAGCCGGTGGAGCCTCATTGGCGCCTAGCCGGTGGTCGTTGCCGGGGCATGCGGCGGACAATCGCAGCAAGTCTGCATAGACATCCACGGCCTTAATTACAGCGGCCAAAAAGACCAGAAATTGAGCATTACTCTGGGGAGTTTCCCCGGGATCAAGGAGGTTTTCCCCGTCGTCGGTACTGATAGACCAGTTGTTGTGTTTGCCGGAACCGTTAACCCCGGCATAGGGTTTTTCGTGGATTAAGGCTACCAGACCATGGTGGAGGGCTACTCTCTTCAGTGTCTCCATAACCAGGTGGTTGTGATCGGTGCCAACATTTACGTCGTTGAAAACAGGGGCGATTTCGTACTGGGCGGGGGCAACTTCGTTATGCCTGGTTTTGGAGGAAACGCCCAGTTTCCACAGTTCAATGTCCAGTTCCTGCATGAAGGCAGCAACACGCTCTTTGATAACCCCGAAATACTGGTCTTCCATCTCCTGGCCCTTGGGAGAGGGAGCGCCGAAAAGGGTCCGACCGGTTAAAATCAGGTCCCGGCGCTGTTCATAAAGTTCTTTGTCCACGAGGAAATATTCCTGTTCCGGGCCCACGGTGGCTATAACCTTGCTGGCTGTGGTGTTACCTAAGGCCCGCAATACGCGGAGGGCCTGCTTGGATAAAGCTTCCATGGAACGCAGCAGGGGAGTTTTCTTATCCAGCACCTCCCCAGTATAAGAAACAAAAACGGTGGGAATGTACAGGGTATTATCCCTAAGAAAAGCGGGAGATGTAGCATCCCAGGCCGTATAACCCCTGGCCTCAAAGGTGGCCCGCAGGCCCCCGGACGGGAAGGAGGAAGCGTCAGGCTCCCCTTTGATTAATTCTTTGCCTGAAAATCCAAGGATTACCCGGCCATCTGAAGTCGGGGAAATAAACGCATCATGTTTTTCGGCAGTAAGCCCAGTCATGGGCTGAAACCAGTGGGTAAAGTGCGTGGCACCTTTTTCAATAGCCCAATCCTTTAATGCGTTGGCCACAACTTCGGCCACATTGGGGTCAAGCGACACCCCTTGGTCAATGGTTTTCTTCAGCGCCTTATAGATTTGTTTGGGCAGGCGTTCCTTCATTACGGCATCACTGAAAACGTTGGAGCCAAACATCACGTCTACTCCTTCGAAATCAGTCAAGCTTACTTTGCTGCTCATTTTCAAATCCCCTCTCTTTTGAAAAAATATTGAAAAAGACGTATCAATCTACATTAGCGGGCCGCCCCGTTAAGATGGGGCAGCCCATTCTTTGTTGATTTTAGAATGTGGTCAGGTATTTCCCGATTTCCCATGCGGATACCTTTGTCCTGTACTCGTCCCATTCCTTCAACTTGCCTTCGACAAACTTGGCGAATACATGATCACCCAGGGCACTTTTGACCAGGTCGCTGCCTTTGGCTTCATCAATAGCCTCTTTCAGACTGGCCGGGAGGCTGGCGATTCCTGCGGCCGCCCTTTGGTCAGCATCCATGTGATAGATATTCGCTGCTGTTTCGGCAGGCGGCTGAATCTTGTTCTTAATTCCATCCAAACCTGCGGCAAGCGCTGCGGCGATAGCCAGATATGGATTGCAGGAAGGATCGGGGTTCCTCAACTCAACCCTGGTGCTGGCGCCCCTCTTGGCGGGAATCCTTACCAGGGCGCTTCTGTTAGATGCCGACCAGGCCAGGTAAACGGGAGCCTCGTAACCGGGTACAAGACGTTTATAGGAGTTAACAGTGGGGTTAGTAATGGCGGCAAAGGCCCGGGCATGCTTCAGCAATCCGCCGATATAATGGTAGGCATCTTCACTTAATTGCTTGGGGCCACTGGAATCAAAGAATGCATTTTGTCCATTTTTGAAGAGGGACATGTTCATATGCATACCGGAACCATTGATACCGAAGATCGGTTTTGGCATAAAGGTGGCATGCAGACCGTGGCGCTGAGCAACGGTCCTCACGACCATCTTGAAGGTCATTACTTTGTCAGCCACGTCGAGAGCCTCAGAATATTTGAAGTCAATCTCATGCTGGCCTTCGGCAACCTCATGATGGGAAGCCTCAATTTCAAAACCCATCTGCTCCAGGTTCAGCACCATGTCACGGCGGGCATTTTCGCCAAGGTCAACAGGACTCATATCGAAATAACCGGCGGTGTCATGGGTGATAGTAGTAGGCCTGCCCTGCTCATCTACCAAAAACATGAAGAACTCGGCCTCCGGACCAACATACATGGTATAACCCATGTCGGCGGCTTCCTGCAAAGTCTTTTTCAGCACATAACGGGGGTCACCTTCGAAAGGAGTTCCGTCCGGCTTATAGACATCACAGATTAATCTTGCCACGGCACCGTCCTTAGGTCTCCAGGGGAAAACGAGAAAGGTATTAAGGTCAGGCCTAAGGTACATGTCGGACTCTTCTATGCGGGTAAACCCTTCGATTGAGGAACCGTCAAACATCAATTCCCCGTCCAGGGCTTTTTCAAGCTGCTCCACAGTAATCGCCATGTTCTTGAGCACACCGTAAATGTCAGTGAACTGCAGTCGCACGAATTTAACATTCATCTCTATTGCTTTGTCAAGCACTTGTTTCTTGTCCATAAAAACACTCCCTTTCTCAGATTTTAAATATAAAAACAAATACCCCCAAAAAAAGGTACGACTACCTTATTTCCGGGGCACCATTGCCTCTCTATGTGGATACATCATTGTACCCGGGTTATTTAGCTGTGGGTTTGGTTCATATCTCATTAGCCAGAATAATTGCTTTGGCTACGGATCTCATAGAAACCCGTTTATTCATGCTTTGCTTCTGGATTCGTTTAAAAGCTTCGGCTTCACTTATACTCTGTCTATCCATGAGAATTCCTTTAGCCTTTTCAACCAGTTTTCTGGTCTCGATAGTGTCTTTGAGTTTAGCAACTTCCTGTTCAAGTTCCCTGACTCGCGTGTAGTTTTTTATCACTATGTCGATAATTGGAAGAAGGCTGCGCTCGGTAACAGGCTTGATCGCAAACGCAAAAGACTGCCTTTCCGTATTAGATTCATTATTCCTGAACTGGTCTCCGGGAGTCATCAGGATTACCGGCGCCAAGCCGTCTTCTTCAATTATATACCCTAGTTCGGCTCCTTCCATCACCGCCAGCCTGGCATCAAGAATCACCAGTTCAGGCTGCCGGGTACGCACCAGTTTCAAAGCGCTCAATGCATCTTCAGCCTCACCGACCACTACATGGCCGGCCTGATTCAGAATGGCCTTCAGAGTTTTACGCGCTTGGGCATCTTGGTCAGCTATAACTACCCTAAGTTCCCCCATACTAGCCCTCCTTCCCCATAAAAAGGTTCCCAGCCGAAGCGCCGTCAGCCTTTTTGTTATTATAAGTAAAAAATATAAAAAGCCCTCGAATTAAAGAGCATACTGCTCAATGATTCGGAGGGCTTCCTCGCCGCAATTTATGATACCTCATTGTATCACTTAATATATAGTTTCTACGTAATTATTATAGCAAAATTCTGGCCGATTGCAACAACAAATTTATTCCTTCCACAAAATTTTTAACTTTGACCCAGTGAACTCATCGAGGACGCTTCCAGGCCGGTATATGCCGGAATGCCATGTTCGCATATATCCATGCCATCTACTTCATCTTCTACGCTGACCCTAATCCCCATAGTCTTTTTAAGCACATAGAACAGCGCAAAAGTTACAGCAAAAGCCCAAACCGAAACCGCCGTAACGCCAACAGCCTGAATGCCAAGCTGCTGCAGATTGCCCGTATAGATAAGACCGCCCTTTTCGGAGAAAATTCCCACAGCCAACGCGCCAAAGGTACCGCATACGCCGTGCACGGCAATAGCACCAACAGGGTCATCTGCCCGGACCCGGTCAAAAAACCGGACTGCCAACACTACCAGCACACCGGCAATGCCACCGATGACAACTGCGCTGGCCGGTGATACAAAGGCACACCCGGCAGTAACAGCCACCAACCCGGCCAGGGACCCGTTGATAATCATACTAGCGTCAGGTTTTCCATACTTCCACATGGTGTACAGGCAGCTAATTGTGCCGCCGGCAGCGGCAGCAAGGTTGGTTGTCACTGCAATACGGGCAATATTCATATCCAAGCCGGACAAGGAACTGCCTGGATTAAAACCAAACCACCCAAACCAAAGCATGAAGGCACCTAAGGCCGCCAAAGGAAGGTTATGGGCAGGCAGCACGTTCATTGTCCCGTCTTTATTGTATTTGCCCTTCCTGGGGCCGAGCACCAAAACTGCGGCCAGGGAAGCCCAGCCGCCGACGGCATGAACGGCTGCAGAACCGGCAAAATCCATCATCCCCAATTTGGCCAACCACCCGTCAGGATTCCACACCCAATGACCGGCCACTGGGTAAATAACTGCCGTGGCAAGCAAACTGAAGATGAGATAGGGTCCGAACTTCATTCTCTCTGCCACAGCGCCTGATACAATAGTAGCTACCGCAATGGCAAAGGCCGCCTGGAAAATCCAGTAAGCATAGAGCGGTATATGTAGGTTCAGATGGGCGAAATTACCTCCCAGCATAATCCCGGTTGTTCCAAATAAACCTGCTTTATCAAGCCCATACATGATGGCAAAACCAATAAACCAGTAACCCAACATTCCAATTGTGCAATCGGCAAAGACTTTCATGATTATATTCAACGAATTCTTACTCCTGATAAATCCGGCTTCCAGGGCCGCAAATCCGCCCTCCATGAAAAATACCAGAGCTGCACATAAAAGAACCCAGATAGTGTCGATTCCTTGCGCCAGGTTTGATACGGTAATCTCCATTAATTAGAACCTTCCTTTCATCACTTAAAATTAAAAGATGCCAACCAAAAAGGGCGGAATAATCCCTTCTTGGTTGGCATCTTTGCCTGCAAAAACTGCAATGTTTATATTAACTTCATGTTATAGCGGCTTCTTTGCCTCAGTCAATGCTTTAATCAAAACTTAAATGGCGTCATCGCCTGATTCACCGGTCCTAATTCGAACAGCCTTCTCCACCGGGTACACGAATATCTTGCCGTCACCCGCCTGACCGGTCCTGGCCGTCATTGAGATACGGTTAATAACCTGTTCCACAAACTTGTCTTCAACGACAATCTCCAATTTCACTTTGTCCAGGAGCTTAACAGTATACTCCTGGCCCCGAAAAACCGAAGTGTGGCCTTTTTGTGTGCCGCATCCGCTCACCTGTGACACGGTCAAGCCTCTTATCCCAATGAGTTCTAAAGCTTCTTTAACATCTTCGAGCTTAGACGGCCTGATAATTGCTTCTATCTTTTTCACCTAAGTCTCCCTACTGTTTTTTCATATGTATTATAACGCCATAAAGAGACCATGGTCAATAAAAAAATAATAAAAGAACCTGTACCGGAATTTGTAACACCGGTACAGGTTCTTAAAGGAGGGTCTTTAAACCGTTTTTTCCGCAGTTTGTCTCGCAGTGTTTTGAATGGAGTAACTCGTTTCATATCCAAGCTTGCCGGAAGCACCCCGTAGTACAAAGTCGCCATATGCCGCCATACCATGCTCACCAAGGTCAAGACCTTCAAACTCCTCAGATTCAGATACCCTTAATCCTACGGTATACTTCAGAATTGTAAACAGGATTCCGGCCGTTACGACCGTCCACAAAAACACAGATCCGACACCGGTCAGCTGTGTGACCAGTAGTTGTGCTCCCCCACCATACAGCAAGCCGCCATCTACGGCAAATAACCCTACCATGGTGGTCCCGAAGGCACCGCATACGCCATGGACAGATATTGCACCAACAGGGTCGTCAATTTTTACAACCTTGTCGAAGAACTCTACTGATAAGATTACCAACACCCCTGCCATAGCTCCGATTATAGCTGCACCAATGTTGTTTACCGCATTGCATCCGGCTGTAATCGCCACCAAGCCTGCCAAGGCGCCATTCAAAGTCATACTGACATCAGCTTTGCCGAATCTGACCCACGTGAAAATCATGGCCAGACATGCCCCGGCAGCGGCTGCAATATTAGTGGTTACTGCAATATCAGCAATCTTCAGGTTTGTAGCGGCTACAGTACTTCCCGGGTTGAACCCGAACCAACCGAACCAGAGAATGAATACACCAAGTGCAGCTAATGTAATGCTGTGACCCGGGATAACGTTGACCTTCCCGTCCTTCCCGTATTTACCCAGCCTTGGACCGAGTATGAGTGCTCCAACCAACGCTGCCCAACCGCCCACAGAGTGAACAACAGTTGAACCGGCAAAGTCAATCATACCTTTCTGAAATAACCAGCCTTCGGCGTTCCAAATCCAGTGTCCGACAACAGGGTAAATAATCAGACTAATAACGGCACTGTAAATTATATAAGAAACAAACTTGGTCCGTTCAGCCATCGCTCCGGAAACTATCGTCGCCGCAGTAGCGGCAAATACAGTCTGGAAAAGCAGGAAGGCCATCAGAGGAATGGATAAGCCGAGATGATCGGCATTTCCCGATGCGGCGAACAGAGATGTACCAAAGAGGCCGGATTTGCTGACCCCAAACATGATTCCGAAACCAACAAGCCAAAAAGCGATTGTACCAACTGCGAAATCCATCATGTTCTTCATAATGATGTTGCCAGCGTTCTTAGCCCTGGTAAATCCTGTTTCAACCATAGCGAAACCGGCCTGCATAAAGAATACCAGAAATCCGGCCACCAAGGTCCAGGCAGTATCGATGGCAACGGCATTAGACTCGGCGGTTGGCCCGTCGGCAGCCCAGGCAACCGCGGCACCGCAAAGCAATAATAACATAGTTGTAATAAAAATACGCAAGTATCTGTTAATCATTATTATCCCCTCCCAATCAATTTTTTTATATGGGTCAAGCAAAAAACGCTCTTGGGTTTTTCATGTTTCCCAAAAGCGTCTTCGCCTTTTAATACACCATTGTTTTTCAATTCCGTGACCCCGCGAGCAATTAAATTGCTTCTTCCCCGCCTTCACCGGTCCTGATCCTGACAGCGTTCTCGATGGGATAGACAAATATCTTACCATCCCCGATTTCGCCGGTTCTGGACGTGTTTATCAGGAGCCTGATAACCTCATCTACCCACTTATCCCTGATAATAATCTCAATTTTAATTTTTGGTATCAGGTCAATTGTATACTCGGTGCCCCTATAAACTTCCTTCTTGCCCTTCTGCAGGCCGCAGCCAACAACCTCAGTGACGGTCATGCCGTGAATGCCGAATTTACCGAGGGCTTCCTTGATTTCATCAAGCTTTGATGGACGAATAATTGCTTCAATCTTTTTCACTTACAGCACCTCCTAGTTTAATGAATGTTTTACCTCCATTACTGGAGCTAGAGGATTTTTCACCTTTATATACTGCCCCCCGATTGTAAAATCGCGGTAAGCATCTTCCCCGTGCAGGGCGATGTCCATTCCTGATTCTTCATCTTCTGCCGACACACGGAGTGGTAACACAAGGCTGATAAGCTTCAGGATTACAAAGGTGGCGATAATGGCCACGCCATATGATGCTCCCACAGCGATGAACTGTTTTATAACCAGTGCCATCCCACCGCCATTGAAGAGACCGTTAGCCCCGGCGGAATTGACAGAGGTGGTGGCGAACAACCCGGTGGCAATGGCTCCCCAGGTCCCGCCGACACCGTGCATGCCAAAAGCGTCAAGTGAATCATCATACCCGAGTTTTCCTTTAACTACAGCTATCATGAAGTAGCACAGAATTCCAGAAACCAACCCGATGATGATTGAGGCCATCGGTGTAACGAAACCACAGGCCGGGGTAATCGCCACCAGACCGGCAACCGCTCCGCTGACCAGGCCAAGTACAGTAGGCTTGCCGTGGTGCAGCCACTCAACTATTAACCAACCCAGTGCAGCCGCTGCCGCACCGATATTAGTATTGACAAAGACAGCAGCAGCCAGGCCGTTAGCGCCAAGAGCACTTCCGGCATTGAAACCGAACCAGCCAAACCACAGTAAGCCTGCACCGATTACCACCATCGGGATATTATGCGGAACAGCTGGTTCACTGCTGCGGATATTACGTTTTCCAAGCATCAGGCAGGCCACTAGGGCAGAAACGCCGGAGATGATATGTACAACTGTACCTCCTGCGAAATCAAGGGCACCCAGAGTACGGAGCCATCCACCGACACCCCAGACCCAGTGGGCCACAGGATCGTAAACGAAGGTCGACCATAATACAATAAAGGCCAGGTAAGCAGGGAACCTCATCCTTTCGGCAATTGACCCGGAAATCAGAGCCGGGGTAATAATAGCGAACATCATCTGGAAGACCATAAAGAGCTGAGCAGGAATAGTAGCTGAGTAATCAGGATTAGGATCCTGCCCTACACCCCTGAGACCCAGCCAGTCAAGACCGCCTAAGATACCACTGTGGTCAGGTCCAAAAGCCAGGGTATATCCAATTATAACAAACTGAATTGCGATTACAGCCATGGCAATTACGCTTTGCATGGTAGTGCCAAGTACATTTTTCTTCCGCACCATCCCTCCGTAAAAGAGAGCTAGTCCCGGAGTCATTAAGAGAACCATGGCAGCAGATACGAGAATAAATGCCGTATCTCCGGTATCAACCTTGGTTGCATCAGCAGCCCAGGCCACGCCAGGTAAAGCAAAAATAAATAACAACGACAAAGTTAATATCCATCGAAACGTTTTCATTCGGCGTCACCCCTTGAAAATTTTGTTATAATTAAACAAAAATACTCTCGTCCAGGAACCGGCGCCAATTCCCTCAGAGAGCATCTTTGCTCAACCCTCAGCATAGCAGTGTACTGTGGGGGTATGAAAACCAAAATAAAAAACGCCTTTCAGAAAGACTTCCTTTCCAAAAAGCGTCATTGCCATTGATACAACAATGTATCGATTTATTATTTGTTGTCATTATAGCACAAATGAGTTTAGGCGGTCAATACCTTTTTTCATAATTGCGGTTAACATATATCTTTCCGTTTCAAACCTGGTTCCTGTGTCGACCTTCCCAGCCTGTTAGCTGCCCGGGCAACAATCAGAGAAAGTACCGGAAGCAAATGAATATTTAAACCTATAGGACAACTATATAGCTTCTCCAGTGCCCTTTCCACCTCTTCCATGGAGGCATTACCGGCTCTTTCACCAATTCCGTTCACGGTAGTGCTGATAAGCCCGGCCCCTCCTCTGATGGCAGCCAGGGTATTAGCTGTGGCCATCCCGAAATCGTTATGGGCGTGAAACTCTATCTCTACACCGGTAGCTTCTATCAGGTTCAAAACCCTGTCTCTGGCCGTAAATGGGTTTAAAACGCCCAAGGTATCGGCATAACGCAGACGTTCTGCTCCTGCATCCCTAGCTGTCTCGGCAAACCTGGCTACGAAGGAGAATTCGGCGCGCGAGGCATCCTCAGCCCCCACTGACACCTGACAACCGCGTTCTCTGGCAAAATAGACCACTTTCTTCAGATTTTCGAGTACCCATTTCCGGCTTTTTCGTAATTTATACCCAATATGGATGTCAGAAACAGGTGCGGAAACATGGACAAAATTTGCCCCACAATCAAGTGACGCCTTAATATCTTCTATCTTCAGGCGGTTCCAAGTCAATATCCGTGCTTTCAGGCCCAGGGCAAGGATTTGACTTATTGTTTTCTGTTCATCAATCCCCATTGCCGGGATACCGGCTTCTATCTCACTAACTCCGACCCGGTCCAGCATTTTGGCAATAAGTATCTTTTCTTCACTGTTAAAAGCGATCCCCGCCGCCTGTTCACCATCCCGCAAGGTAGTGTCCACTATTCTTATATCCTGCACATAGTTCCCCCCCGGGCCAATTCTTCCTTAACATCGCAGCACGTTCTCCCCTGAACCAGGTACACTACCCGATCTCCCAGGTATCTTAACTCTTCCCGGCTATGGGTAACAAGGACAAAGGGAATCTGCCACTGCCGCTGCAATTGTTTGAGTTCTCTGCGAAGCTGGATCCTGGTCTTATGATCTAACGCCGACAAAGGTTCATCCAACAGCAGGAGGCCCGGTTCACTCATTAAAGCCCTGGCCAGTGCCACCCGCTGTTTCTCACCCCCGGATAATTCGCAGGGATAACGCTGCTGCAGATGAGTTATCCTGAGCATCTCAAGTATGTCCAGGACTGAATGCCTGTACCTGCCATCTTTACCCTTGCAGCCTTTTACCCCATAAAGGGCATTTTGTTTAACGGTCATATGTGGAAACAGGGCATACTCCTGAAAAACATAACCGATATTCCTCAAGCGTGCAGGGATATTAACACATTGTTCGGACGAATAAAACGCCTGTCGACCCAGAGATATTAAACCACTATCCGGTGTGAGCAGCCCGGCAATACATTGCAGCAAGGTAGTTTTACCTGCCCCGGAAGGCCCAAAAAGCGCCAGAACTCCTCCATCCAAAGTGAAGTTAACTTCAAGATCAAAATCAGGCAGGCATTTCGTGATGGCCACTTCCAGCATTTTTAACACCCCTTCTGGCCGAAGTCCGCAGTTGTTGTTTGCGTGGCCGGTCGTTTAACCAATAAGTAACCACAAACGATATTAGTGTAATCACAGCCACCAGGTAACTGGCTGTCTCAATATCCCCGGATTCGGCAGCGAAAAAAATAGCCAGGGGAATAGTCTGGGTCTGTCCCGGGATGTTGCCGGCCAACATCAGGGTTGCCCCAAATTCCCCCAGTGCCCTGGCGAAAGCCAGCAAGACACCGGCCAAAACCCCAGGCCGGGCCAGCGGCAGGGTGACCGTCCAAAAAACCCGCAGTTCTGATGCGCCCAGGGTACGCGCAGCCTGCTCCATATTGCAGTCGACTGCTTCAAAGGCTGCTTTAACGCTCCGGTACAGCAATGGCAGAGAGACAACTGCAGCAGCGATCACCGCTGCCCACCATGTAAATACAAGGCGGACGTTAAACACGCTTTCCAGCACAGACCCCAGCGGACCGTTTCTGCCAAACAGCAGCAGCAAGCCAAAACCTATTACCGTAGGCGGCAAAACCAGGGGTAGACAAATTAATGTCTCTAACCCGGCCTGTCCGGTAAAACGCCTTCTATGCATCACCAAAGCCAGGAGAGTTCCTGCCACAGTGACAATGATTGTTGACAGAAGTGCCACTTTTACTGAAAGAATAATTGGTCCGGCTAAAATAGAACTTACTCCCGACGACATAGGGGTCCCCCCTCTCTATATATAGGTGCTAGTAACGAATCCATGCTTCTTAATAATCGCTTGAGCTTCGTCAGTTTTCAGGAAGCTTAAGAACTCCGCAGCTTCCTGTGTTTGCTTAGATGCCGTGACTACAGCAGCTGGGTAAACAATGGGGGAATGTAGGTTAGCCGGTACTACCAAAGCTATTTGGACGTTATCAGACTTTTTTGCGTCAGTGGCATATACCAGACCGGCATCGGCGTTCCCCGACTCAACGTAAACCAATACCTGCCGTACGTCTTTGGCCATGACCAGTTTTGGCAGTAAGCCCGACCACAATCCGGCGTTTTCCAGAGCTTCTTTCCCATATTCGCCTGCCGGCACTGTCTCCGGTGTACCGATACCGATTTTCCCGAAGGCCGGGGAAGTGAGACTTTGCAATTCAGCTGCAGTTTTACCCGAGTTTACCGGCATAATAACCACAAGTTCATTCCGGGCCACCGTTTCAGATTTGTGGACAAGCCCCTTTTGACTTAGGGCATCCATCTGTTTCTGGCCGGCTGAAATAAACAGGTCTGCCGGTGCTCCCTGCTCTATCTGCTGCTTAATGGTCCCTGACGAGGCAAAATTAAAAACAAGATGAACCCCTTGGATTTTTTGTTCATAAATTGCCCCGATTTCACTGAGAACGTCATGCAAACTCGCGGCAGCAGATATATTGAGGTTAATGTTCCGGTCTGCTGTGGCCGGCTTTTGTCCACTAACCTTGTCAGAGCAGCCTGCCGCAAAACCTATGGCCAGGAGAGTCAAAATTATTAAGAAAATAAACTTTTTCACGATTGTCACCTAATTCATTATTTCTACTTCACAGCAGTTGCGCGGTGGTCCCGACAGCCCAGACAGCCTGGAGCCAGAGGTATTATGGGTGATACTGAAGTTGCGGCCCTGTCCAGCTCCAATGAAGTGGGAGGCCTCATACGTGAAAGTTCAGCCGCCGGAACCATAGGCCGGAGGTTCATTAGAGATGCTCCGAGACTTTTGGCTGTATAAGCGACCTCTTTAAGATGAATATCGTTAATCCCCGGTATCAAGATTGAGTTAACCCTAACTGTTATGTTTTCATGGGGGCAGTTGCCCCCTTTCGTACAATACAGGCACTTGATGTTACACCTTGGGGCAACGGCAAGGTGGACAGAGTCAAACCATTGTCCGGCCGCCCTGTTAAAACAGGGATGGGTGGTTAGATTGTTTATAATTGAGCGCATAGTTTACTCCTTATAAGAACCTTTACCACATCTTTGTTAATTCGTTCAGTAATACCCTCCAAGTTTCCGGCGGCAAGCTCAACTTCCAACCACGGAGGGATATGGCTGCAAAGCACTTCCAGCGAGTAAAATACCCCTTGGCGGAGAAAAGGGAGCAGTGCCTGTTTTGACGTAACGCCCGTACCTCCAGCCTGGATCCCGGTCAAAGAAATCTGATAACATCCTGGCGCAACCTGAACAGGGGCGGGAGTTTTTACCTCTGTTCCCTGATTTCCGTTCTGTTCCCTTGCCTTTTCCTCCTCGAGGAAGACGTAGTCAAGGAAGTCTTTGGGCTTTCCGGCAATTTCCCACACCCTGCAGCCGGCTTTCTCCAGTTCAAAATACGGCATACCGGTAACCGAAAAGGCTGCAAAAATCCTGCACTCCTGTAAAAAATCAAGTAATTCAGCCAGTTGACGCCTTATGCCACCTATACCTCTCTCTTTATCAAGGATGAATTCCTGTGCCCTATTAAAACTCCACTGCCCCTGTTCCCGGCGATACACCGTAATAGTTCCCGGGTTATCCAGAGAGAGTGTTTCACCGTTTTCCCCCGTAAAAACCGCAATATCCCTGGTCATTGATCTACAACTCCAATCGTTTTACTGGGCTGCCGCCTTCTATGTGTTCATCCATTATTTCAATTACATCATCGGATGTAACACTGCCATACCAGACATTATCGGGGTAAACGATTACCACAGGTCCTTTCTCACAAAGGCCAAGACATCCGGTATTAGTAACAGAAACATCCCCGCCCAAGCCCCGTTCCTCCACTTCGGACAATAACTCTTCCATAATATTCACTGATGCTTTGGAGTGACAGAATCCCTTCTGCTGCCCATTAGGCCTGGAACTGGTACAGACAAAAATATGGTATTTGGGTTTATTCATTTTTTCTCCACTCCTTTTGGTGATTTTGTTTAAGCAATCTCTTTATTTTTTCCGTTTAATATGTTGACGGCCTGAACCAAACCATTCTCTACCGTATCACAGGTTTCCAAACTCTCAATACCGCTGCCGGCCAGCCTTTTACCGGCATGATACCCAATTCTCATGGAGACAACGGCATCACAGTCCTGCAAAGCTTCAACAATTTTGTCCCGCCAGGTCTCTTCTGTATCACATTCTTCAACACCCAGGCAGTATTTTTCCACCTGGCGGCGTTCGACCAGCTCAAAGTCCATCCCATTGCCCTCATAAATGGTAAACTCACTGGCATAACCGAAATGCTGGTCAATCATCACCCCGTGCTTAGAAGCAACTGCCAAACGGTACCGTCCGGCATCGCTGCTCTGATGAGCAATAGTTTCTTCCACTTTACCTCTGTCCGTGGTAAATTCCTGAGACCTGTCTTCATTCAGCAAACCTATGGCATCAGCCCTGCACTGTTTACAGTGCCGCATTTGCTGAAGATCGAGCTCGCAGATATCCCTTAACGCATTCAGGTCTTTCATACTTGTCTGGGGATAATTTTCGAAGGCGCTGCCGGGAGCCGGTATGAGAGGCATGATGTTAGTGATAAAAACTCCCATCTCCTTAACTTTTTTTACTATGACCGGGATGTGGAGATCATTAATATTTTTAATCATCACGATATTTATTTTCACGGCTACCCCATGCTGAGTCAGATATTCGATTCCTTTCAGTTGGTTTTCCAACAGGATTCTGGCGCCTTCAGAGCCTTGATATTTCCGGCCTCTGTAATTAACAGACCTGTATATTTTAGCGCCTATTTCCGGGTCCAGGGAGTTTAACGTAACTGTGACGTGATTTACCCCCAATTCCACAATTTCCGGTGCGAAGTCAGGCAGCATCAGGCCATTGGTTGACAGACAGAATACCACATTGGGATCAACCTGTCTGATTAGTTTAATACTTTCCCCGGTGCTTTCCCAATTAGCCAGCGCGTCTCCCGGACCGGCGATGCCCACAACACTTAAGTGGTTAATTTTTTCCTTTACTCTGTCGAATTTATTCATTGCTGACTCAGGTGTCAAAATTTCGCTTGTCACGCCCGGCCGGCTTTCATTTACGCAATCGAATTTCCGGTTACAGTAGTTACAGCTTATATTGCACCTGGGGGCGACCGGAAGGTGCATCCTGGAATATTTATGATGTGCTCCGAACGAGTAACAAGGATGCCTTTCTGTCTTCTCCAGCGTTTCCGGTGACAACACTGCGTTTGTTATTTTCTGACTACAGGAACCGCCATATTTCATGTTACTGCACCTCCTAAGTAGTTGCCAGTAACCAGTTGTCAGTTGCCAGTTACTAGTTATCAGCTGCCAGTACTTTAGGTCTAACCTACTTGATAGTACTTTTCATAAATCGACTTACGGTAACTTTTGTACTTGTTTTCCAGCAATGTATTTGTGATACGGTCAATAAAGCTGGCTGTTCCCAGATAACCTACAGATAACAACCTCTGTCCGCCCACCCGGTCGTGGATGGGGAATCCCATTCGGACCAGGGGAATACCTTCCCGCTCCGTTAAATACCGCCCGTCAGAGTGGCCAACAGCAATATTGGCTCCCATTTCCCGAGCCGCCTCCCGGATTTGGGTAAAATCAGCTTCCTTTAAGACTTTGTAATCAACCGGAATCGTTGCCAAGTGGGGCTTAAGCAGTTCAGTATATTTAGAATTTCTACTGCCGGTTGCCACAACCACCGGAAACACTCCGTTCTCCAGGCAGGCTGTAGTCATGGCATATACCAGCTCAGGTTCACCGAACAGAACACCGCGGCCCTGAAAATTATATTTGTGAGAATCTATCATACAGTCCAGCAGACGACCCCGGTCCTGCCGGATAATTTCCGGTACTGCCCGTCCGGTAATCTGTGAAATTATATTAAAAAAAACATCATTATTTTCGAGGCCGATTGGTATTGGCACATTGTACAGGGGAACACCAAACTCTGATTCCAGGTATTTCCCGGGAGACAGCCCATCTTCCGCAGTCAGCCCCAATTGTATTGTCGCAACCGCCCCCGGCATTTTTGATATATCTTCAATCCGGGTGCCCCTGTCTGACATTTTGGCATAAGGTTTTTCATACGGCCGGTCCAGGGAATCGGAAAAGTCAGGGAAGATAGTAAATTCGACCTGCATCAGCAGAAGGATTCGCTTAATTTCTCTTATATCAGCAGGACTCAGGTTAGTGACAATAACATTAATACGGTAGTGCTTCTCACATTTGCGGGCAAGCCCGGCAACTATTGCCCTGGCTGTCAGCCAGAAGCCTTCAGAATGACTCCCGCCGTAACCCGGAGTAGGCACCGTAATGATAGGAAAATCTTTACACCCACGTTCCAGCCGGAAATCATAGGCTATCCGTTTAATGTCCTCGCCGATGGTTTCCGCCAGACAGGTGGTGAGTACACCTATCAAACCTGGATGGTACAGTTTTATTAAATTATCCAACCCCTGCTTTAAATTTTTTTCCCCACCGTAGATAGTGCCTTTTTCATTGAGGGAAGAAGACGCCACGTCAACAGGCTCGTTGAAATGTTCGGCGATATGTCTTCTCATATATGTGGCGCAGCCCTGGGAACCATGAAGGATGATCATAGACTGCTCCACACCCTTAAAAGCCAGGATACCTCCCATGGGCATACACATCTTACATGGGTTTTCATCAACGTTTTTATAATTTGCATTGCCTCCGGTCATTTCAATCCCCCCTTCTCAAGGTAATTCCATACAGGCGAGCAAAGGGTAGAATAAACTTCTTTCGCCAGGTTAACAGCGCCCACAAAACCACTTAAAGGATGTTTACGGTCATGGTTATGGTCCAGGAAGGCTACCCCCAATTTGTATGCCAAGGGCCTCTCCTTAACCCCTCCCACCAATAAATGGGCGCCTTTTTCAATCATAAATTTCTCCAACTCCGTGGGATTAGCATCATCCAAAACTACCGTACCCTCTTCTACCAGGTCATTTATCGTTTCATATTCATCCTTCCTGCCGGTTTGGGTTCCGACCATCACTACTTCTATCCCAATCTCCCTAAACTGCTTGATCAGGGAGATTGCTTTAAAACCACCCCCCACATAAACTGCCGCTCTCTTGCCGCTGAATTCCTTGCGGTAACTCTCAATCACCGGCCTGACTTCAGCATCTTCAGTATCAATCAGTTCTTCCGTGTGTCGGATTAAATCCTGATCGCCAAAAAATGCAGCAACCTTGCGCAGGGATTCTGCGGTATCTTCCAAACCAAGAAATGAAACATTGATAAAAGGAATATTATAATTTTCATACATTTTCTGGGCCAGGTAAGTCATTGACCCGGCACACTGAATAATGTTAAGAGATGCTGTTGGGGCGTTTTTTAGCGCCTCAAAATTGGCATCTCCGGTAAAGGTAACATTCACATCAATACCGATTTGCCGGAGGTAATTTTTTATGATCCAGGCCTCGCCGGCCAAGTTGAAATCTCCCAGGTAATTAACAGTTTTGGCTTTGTGGTAAAGATCCCGGTCTGGTCCACCGATTAAGCGCAGCAGCGCATCACAGGCAGCCCTGTATCCCGCTGATTTGTTGCCTATGAACCCGCTGGACTGGACAGGGATTACTTCAATATTGTGCCTGGCTGATGCCGCCTTACAGACGGCTTCAAGGTCATCCCCGATTACACCGATGATGCAGGTGGAGTATACGAAAACAAGCTTTGGTTGGTATCTCTGAACCAATTCATCAATGGCCAAAGCCAGTTTCTTTTCGCCGCCAAAAATTACGTCTTCCTCACGTAAATCTGTAGAAAAGCTGTTGCGGTATAAATCCGCTCCACTGCTCAGGCTCCCGCGAATATCCCAGGTGTAACTCGCACACCCGATGGGACCGTGAACAAGGTGGAGAGCATCTGTGATAGGATTTAAGACAACCCTGGCCCCGCAGTAAACACAGGCCCTTTGGCTAACACAACCGGCAACGCTGTCAGTATCACAGATCAGCTGTTTTTTTTGTTTACCTTTTATCGAAATTGAATCTTGTCTTTCCTTGACACTGTGTTCCTGCGGGAGGGCGCTCATAATATCACTCCTTACATTACCAATTCAAAGTCTTCATCTGCCGCATCCCTGTCTTGTCTGTCCAGAAGAGCGTTACTGATCATCTCAACGAGGCGCATTGCTCCTTTATATCCAACAATGGGAAGATAGGAGTGGACGCTTCTATCAAGAATGGGGAACCCTACACGAATAAAAGGAATATCCTCAGCCCGGGCGATGTATTTTCCATAGGTGTTGCCGATAATCAGATCGACCGGCTCATTCTTAATCCACTGGTGAAATTCGAAGAGGTCTCCGGCAGCTTTTACGTTACCCTTAAGTCCGGCTTCCAAAAGCATGGCTTTAATTTCTTTTTCAAAAGCGCTGCCAGGGGTACCGGTCAGCACATGCACAGGAATCATGCCGAGACTGAGAATGAATTCAGTGAGGGCGATAACAATATCCGGGTCACCGAAGATAGCCACTTTTTTGCCGTGGAAGTGATAGTGCGTGTCAGTCATGATATCAACCAGTTGACCCCGTTCCTCTTCCAACTCGTAGGGAATTTCTTTGACAAAGCTGTTTCTTAAAGCTATCAGGAATTCATCAGTGGCCTTCACACCTACGGGAGCCTTCAGGCTTTTGGCCGGTACCTTGCATTTCCGCTCAAGCTGGATAGCAGCATCGGTTGAAGCAAAGGAACCCAGAGCAAGAGTCAGTCTAGAGTTACCGGTGTCCTTCAGTTCCGGAACGGTGGTACCGCCCCTGGGGAACATTTCAAACTTTCCGGTCATAGGGGAATCCACTACCCCAGAGGTGTCAGGAAACATAATATAGTTAATCCCCATGACCCTGACCAACCGCTTGATCTCCCTCATATCCCCGGGATTTACGAAACCCGGAATAATATTTACCTGTTCCTTTTTGACTTCAGTGGTTGCTTCAGACAGGTAGTTAACCATCCCTTTGACCATGTTGGAAAAGCCGGTAACATGGGAGCCGGCGTAACTCGGAGTGTTAGCGTGGATAACAATCTTGCCTTCCGGGACTTCGGACTGGCCCAAATAAGACGGAATATCATCGCCGATAGTCTCAGTCAGGCAGGTGGTATGTATGGCCATGACATCCGGGTTGTAAATGGCAAATACGTTTTTAATGGCAGTCTTTAAATTGGCGCCGCCGCCAAAAACGGAAGCACCCTCGGTGAATGAACTGGTGGAAGCCATGATGGGGTCCCGGAAATGCCTGGTCAGATGCATCCGGTGGTAAGAGCAGCAGCCTTGGGAACCGTGGCTGTGGGGCAGGCACTTATGAATCCCCAGCGCCGCGTACATAGCGCCAATTGGCTGGCAGGTCTTGGCCGGGTTAATCAGGCCCCCTTTGCGTTCCTGGATTTCTTTCGGTGTATGGTTTAACATCTTATTTCCCCTCCTTCTGCATAGCGCCCTCAAGCATTGGCATGCCCTTCCAGGGCGGAGTGATGAAATTCCAGGTCGGGGTCGTAAACATGGCGGTGATATCTTCAGCGAACTTTACAGCGCCGTTAAAGCCGGCATAAGGACCGCTATAATCGTAAGAGTGCAGCTGTTTGGAAGGGATACCCATCTTTTGCGGAATGAATTTATCCTTAATTCCGGAAGCAAAGATATCCGGTTTCAGAATCCTGATAAATTCCTCGGTCTCATAGTGATTCAAGTCGTCGACGATGATATAACCATCCTTCATTTCCGAGTTCATACCTGGGTAATTACTGAGCGGGATTATTTTCTTCAATTCTTCCGCTCTTTCCGGGGAAATCTTAAGTTTAAAGTACTTCTTATCAGGTTCTACATGGAGTTCCGGAATATTTTTGCTGTCCGCGTCAACCTTGATGTCCGGGATAACGTGCCGGCCTTCGTAATCGTCACGGTGAGCAAACTCATAACCGGCCAGTACAGTATCAATGCCCAAGTCTAAAAATAGCTTCTGGTAGTGATGGCCCCGGGAGCCGCCGACAAAACAAAAGGCGGTCTTGCCTTCACATATCTTTCTGTACTGGTCCAGAATCGGTTGAACCCTGGCTGCTTCCCTGACGATAATCGCCTCAGTCTTTTCTATCAACTCTTTGTCTCCAAAGTAAAGGGCCATGTCACGCAGAGATTTGATAGTGGCCTCAACACCGATGAAGTTGACCTTTAACCACGGGGTACCGTACTTGATTTCCAGCATTTCAGCAATATAGTTGATAGAACGGTGGCACTGTACAAGGTTCAGGTCAGCCACGTGGGCGTTTTTCAATTCTTCATAGGAACCATCACCGGTGGCCACTGAGATAATGTGGTACCCAATTTCTTTGAGTACTCTTTCCAGTTCCCAGCTATCGCCGCCGATGTTATACTCACCCAAGATATTTATTGAGTATTTGGCCGGTGCCTCGGTCATTTCGCCCTGCCCAACAACCCACTCCAGCACACCGTTATTGGCAATATGATGACCGGCGGACTGGCTGACGCCCCGGTATCCTTCACAGCTAAACGCCATTACTGGAATACCATGTCTTTCCTGGGCGGCCTTGGCTATTGCGTTAATATCGTCACCGATGAGGCCGACGGGACAGGTGGCAGAAACGGTAACAGCATTTGGCTTAAAAGTCTCCACCACTTCGTCAATCATGCGGGCCAGTTTTTTCTCCCCTCCAAAAACGATATCGTGTTCCTGCATATCGGTAGTAAAACAGTAAGACTGGAAGTTTTTCCCATATTCCGGGGTTTTAGCCTTGTTCCTGCGAGTCATCCAAGAGTAATACCCGCAGCCTACCGGCCCGTGCGTGATATGGGCCATATCTTTAATCGGTCCCAGTACCACGCCCTTGCAGCCGGCGTATGCACAACCTCTGTTAGTAATGATACCGGGAATAGTCCGGGTATTGGCCTCAATTTCTTGATGGGCCAATTCTGAATCTTTGATAATAATATGCTTTTTACGGCTTCTTTTGACTTTAGCAGGATACACCTCAAGTATGGCATCTATTTCCTTTTCAGTAAGTGACATAATTTACGACCTCCTTCTGCTAGGTGCTAGCACCTAGCACCTAGTTAGATAGCTTCTTCGCCGGTTTCACCTGTGCGCACCCTAACTATATCCGTCAACGGCAGGACAAATATTTTTCCATCGCCTACATGTCCTTCTTTGTTGGCAGAGATGATAGTCGCTACTACTTTTAGTACATCTTTATCCTGGACAATGATGTTCAACATCCGTTTAGGAATCAGCCTGCCGCCCTTTAACATACTTTCCAGCATCAGATCCCGATTCTCGTCGGAAACCTTATCAAGAAGAGCTATTTCCCTGAGCATCTTGCCCCGGCCCATCACCTTGGTGGCTGTCAGCCGGCAGAACCCGGCCTCCGCCAGGGCGTTTCTGGTCTGTCCGACCTTATTCATTCTGATAATTGCGATAATCTCTTTCATGACCAGACCCCTCCTATAACTCTTTCTTGCCGTTACTGATGGTGTACACCTCTTCAACCGGGGTGACGAAAATCTTCCCGTCCCCGTAGCGACCCTGTTCACCGGTTTTGGCCTGCCTGACGATAATGCTGATAACATCATCCTTGTCTTCATCACGAACTACAATCAGCAGAAGCTCTTTGGGGATTTCATCGTAAACCACATCCCCTACGATGACGCCTTTTTGTTTACCCCTGCCCACCACATCAATTTTAGTGACCGCCGGGAACCCGGCATCATTTAATTCCGCTAAAATCTGGTTTGACTTTTCAGGACGAACAATAGCTTTAATCATTAACATTGGCCTCAGTCCTCACTTTCAAAATTTTTATTTGGCTAATTAATCCAGAATCCCGTGAGCCATCAGGAGTTCTTCCAAGCGATCCTGTGTCATCGGTTTGGGAATGACAAACATTTTATTGCCATCTATACTTTTGGCCAGAGTCCGGTACTCATCGGCCTGAGGCTGGGTCGGATCATAATCAATTACCGTCTGCTTATGAATCTCAGCTCTTTGCACCATATTATCACGAGGCACAAAGTGAATTAACTGGGACCCCAGTTCCTGGGCAAAATTGGTCAGCAATTCCAGCTCGTTGTCAACATTACGGCTGTTACAGATGATGCCGCCTAAGCGTACGCCACCGGTCTGAGCGTACTTATAAATCCCTTTGCAGATGTTGTTGGCCGCATACAGGGCCATCATTTCCCCTGACGCAACTATGTATATTTCCTGGGCTTTGCCTTCTCTGATCGGCATGGCAAAACCGCCGCAAACGACATCACCGAGGACATCATAAAACACGTAATCCAAATCATCGGTATATGCGCCAAGAGATTCCAGCATATTAATAGAAGTAATAATCCCGCGGCCTGCACAGCCAACACCGGGTTCCGGTCCTCCTGACTCAACACATTGAGTACCGCCAAACCCCTCTCGCATGATATCCTCCAGGTCTACATCCTCCCCTTCTTCCCTCAGGGTATCCAGCACAGTTTTCTGATTTAGTCCATGGAGCAGTAACCTGGTAGAGTCCGCCTTAGGGTCACATCCTACCACCATTACTTTTTTTCCCATTTCAACCAGGGCGGCCACCGTATTCTGGGTAGTAGTAGATTTACCTATGCCGCCTTTTCCGTAAATAGCCAATTGTCTCATGATTTCTACCTCCTAAAGTTTTTTTATGCAAAAAGGCGCCATGGTTCAGGAAATACCTGAATCCACAGCGCCATTGCCTGTGATGATAATAAAATAAAAGGCCCTTTGGCAGAATTGTGAAATACAAACTCTACCCAAGGGCCTCAATGCCTTTGTACACCAAAGTACGGTTGAAAACAACGATGTAAATTAATAACACTTTCCGGTTCCCGGAAAGCGTCTCTGCTCAAATATTGATACGACTGCGTACCAGTGTTCTTATAATATATTGCATAGTCTAAACCATTTTACCGGAGATGTCAATAGGTATTTCAAAAAGATCCTAAGAGTTACACGAGTATAATAGTCCAAAGCCGGAGCGAGCTAAATACGCCTGTCATTAAACACCCATTGACACCTCCGGGTAGTCAAGATTTTACTGAAGGGTTATGTTTTTTCCCGGTGGCGCTATTGCACTGACAATGTTTTTAACCAAAAAATCATTAACAGCTTTAACCGGCTGGCCCTGTTTAAATACAACAATAATAGGGCTTTCATCTTCAGAAATTCCAAATTCCCCTGGCACTTCCTGTCCGGTAATATCCATGGTGGCTGTCGCTACATTGCCATATCCCTCCGCGAATATCTCCATAACCTTTAACATTTGGTCTTTGTTTTCAGCACCTGGATGATAAAAACCAACTGCCGAATAAAAGCTGCCATTTACAAAACTCCCGAAACTCTGGTCGTTTAACTGTTTCAACACGATGAATTCCTCCCCTCACTAAAAAATTGCTGCTTACCGTGCTGCTGGTAGGCTTTTCCCAAACGGCAGTAATGCTCGACGATCTGGGCGTTAAGGTCCCGGTATTTATCAGGAACCTGGGGCAAATTATCCGCCTGTTCCTGAGTTTCGATAATCTGTCCCGGAGCGACATAACGGTTATCACTTATTATCACATAGTTATTAATGCAGGCGTGATGCATGATAACACAGTTTCGCCCAATGGTTCCTCCATAAATAGAAACATGATGTCCTATATACGTATTTGAACCTATATACAAGGGTCCATGGGGTACTGCGTGATGCAGAATGCTTACATCACCTTCAATATAGATAGCTGATTTGTTGCCGTTTACCATAAGGTACTGTCCGGGGTGTGAGTGAAGTACCACGAAATCCTGAATATTGGTGCGGGGTCCGATGTAAAACGGTGATGCCGAATCTGCTCTAATCAAATTGTTAAAACCAATAAAAACTTCATCAGCAATCGTCACATCACCAATTATCAGCGAATTGAAACCGGTGATAGCTTTTTCGCTTATTTTAGGCCAACTTGCTGTAGGCACCTCGTCGACCGGTGGATTAGAGCAATACGTCACTCCTACTAAACCCATTTTAGAATAAGTGCACATCAGCCAATCTCCTTTCACGAAAACAGACTAAATAATCTGTTTTCACCGTCGGCTTGCCTTGATAATCACAAAACTACCTCGTCCATACCCATCCTCTGATACTTGCACCGTCTCTTGTTGTTTCGATATCATAATCTGCTTGAATATAAAATTAGAAAAAGCTGCATTTCCAAGATACTCTGTACGTCATCCACAAAACAAATAGTCGTTACCATCAAAACAATGTCGAATTCCGCCTTACAATATTGACGCCCCTCCGATGTGCATGTTATACTTCAATGCAGTGGGAGTGTGACTTTTTCAGACTGAAAACAAAGGAACAGGCGGGGTTACATTCGGGGGAATGCAACCCCGTTCCACATAAAGCCTATCTGCGTTGGAATCCTTTACTGTATTTTAGCCGTTTGTGAAGGCCCGCTCCCACTAATTCTCAGATCCGGACGGACAGGTTTAGGCAGCTGCTTAATAATTAAGGCGCCCAAAGCTGAAGCAAAGGCCAGTATACCTGACGCTACAAACACGGTAGTCCACCCATAGGTCTTAACTAAATAGGATGCTACTACACCGCCCATAATTCCCCCAAAACCTTTCGCAGTGTACAACAGCCCATAGTTACTGGCTGCAAATGTAGTTCCAAACCGATCCGCATTGAGAGATGGGAACAAAGCGAACAATTGGCCCCAGGTCAGCATGATTAAGAACATAGCGATTACATAACCCCAACCGGTTTTTGCGACCCAGGGAAACGTTGCTACACAAATTGCGTTTAGAGAAAATGAAACAAACATAGTATTTTCACGGCCTACTCTATCGGAAATCCAACCCCAGCCTATTCGGCCTAAACCGTTGGAAATCCGGTCGAAGGTAACCCCCATTATGATAAAGGCTGACAAAATGCCTGCGTCCTTAGCAAAAGGCTTTGCATTAGCGGTAAGCAATAAACCTCCTACCGTCATGAACAAAAACATGACATAGATAAGGTAAAATTGCGGGGTACGCAAAACCTCCCAAGGCTTAAAGCCACGATTGGGGTCATCTGCTTCCACCTTCGAATGAGAAGCGTGTGCTAGCTCTCCCGGCGGGTAGCGTAGAATTTGCGAAACAATCAAAATAACTGCCCCCTGGAATATACCCGTGTAGAGAAACGTTCCTTGGATCCCGACATTCTCCAGTAATCTTCCAATAATAGGAATAAACGGGGCTGAACCGGCTCCAAATCCCGCTGCAATTATCCCGGCAGCCAAACCGCGGCGGTCAGCAAACCAGCGAATGGCTACGGCGATACTTCCACCATAGACAAAACCTGCCCCTAATCCTGCCAGTGCATAGAAGAAATATAGGGCGCCCAGCGACTCGGCTAATCCCATAAAGGTCCAGCCAACCCCCACCATTACGCCGGCAGCCATGAAGAATGTTTTTGGCCCGAACCGGTCGAGCAAGTAACCCTCTACCGGTTGCGCAAAAGTTTCGAACCAGATGAACAGCGTAAAGCCAAGCTGTATTGCAACTAACGACGCGCCAAAAGACTTTTGCAGACCGGGAACGAAGAGAGTCCATGCATACTGGAGGTTAGCAATCATTACCATGCCGATAACGGCAGCAGTCAACTGTACCCAACGGTTACCCAGAAAAGGGCCATAAGCCTCTTTGGCTCTTACCCGCATATCGTTGTCCATAAAATCGCCCTCCATAAAATCATATTTAGTTGTCATAACTCTCGGGTTTATGTGTAAACTTTGCCGTAGACGACAGCTCTATTTATACATGATTCCCAAATTTATATAATATTCCCGAAAACAAATAGCCCCGGGCTACATGTAGTTCGGCCCGGGGTGCGAAAAAACTGAGTCTTGTACAACAACTTAACGTATACGACTTTAGAAATAATAAGCAGATATTTAAATTTTTGTTACTCGGCAGGTGCGGCCACTGCTTCTATTCCAACCTCTTTCATGCGCTGGTTGGCAAATTGTTGAAGCTTTTCAATATGCTCTGGCTGCAAGTGACTAAAACGGCCCTGATACTTGATATATTCGGCAACCGGTTTCAGCTTGGCCGGCTTATAATTGAGCTTGTACTCGCCGTCAACCAGTTCATAAAGTTGGAACATACCGCTTTCAACTGCTAACTTACCAACCTCAACGGTTTTATCCGCCGGGAAACTCCAACCTTTAGGACATGGAGCGTGAATATAAAGGAAAGCTGGGCCATTAGCGTTAAGGCCCTTGCGTACCTTGTTCATCAAGTCCAGCGGGTAAGATAGAGATGCGGTGGCCAGGTACTTCAGTTCCGGGTGTCCATGAGCCATAATTTTCGGCAAATCCTTAGGCATAAGTTTCTTACCTTCGGGAACTACCGGGCCGGCAGGGGTAAAGGTAGTCCATGCACCATACGGAGTACACGGAGAGGTCTGAATACCGGTATTGGCATAAGACTCATTGTCATATGCAATGAACAGGATATTGTGACCGCGATAGAA
>Ga0209347_1002016_pt1 | contig 28786 bp, 23 predicted proteins | sample AutmiccommuBRH23_FD_187382 | JGI IMG/M metagenome (GOLD analysis project Ga0209347, IMG submission 187382) | Deep subsurface microbial communities from Mt. Terri, Switzerland - Autotrophic microbial communities BRH/23 (SPAdes) (version 2) | ecosystem: Environmental > Aquatic > Deep subsurface >...
CTGCACGGCTACCTCGGCGACGTCCCGCCCACCGAGTTCGAAGCAGCGTTCTACGCTACCCACGGGAGCGACCAGACCCTGGTCGCAATCCCATAGCCCGAGCCTCCATCAGACCCAGGGCGACTCACCGGCCAGGGTCGTTCCCGTGGTGCGGTGTGCCTCGTCGCAGACCACCAGGTCGAAGTCCGGGACCCCGCCCAGTGCCTGAGCCTGGGCGACGACCTCGATGGACTGGTAGGTGGAGAACACCACCGTGACCTTGCCCGCACCGGCAGCCGTGTTGGCCAGGTGTTTGTGCAGCCGGGCGGGGTTGGTCGTGGCGGGCAACGGGAGGTCCACCACCGAGATGTCCTCGTTGGCGTTGGCCCCGCGCCGCTTGCCTACCTTGGTGTCCGAGCACACCGCGAACGGGCGCAGGTCGACCTCTGCCTCCACCGCCCACTCCCGCAGCGACTGCGAGAGCAACGAGATCGAGGGCACTAGGAACAGCACCGACCCGCCCGTGGGGACCATCTGCTCGGCGATCTTCAGCGACGTGAACGTCTTGCCCGTCCCGCACGCCATGATCAGCTTGCCGCGGTCATGGGTCTGGAAGCCCTCGACGACCTTGCCGAGTGCGGTCTTCTGGTGCGGGCGCAGCTGCTTGCGGTCCTTCAGCGCCATCACCTGCGGGGTCGACAGGTCGAACTCCGACCAGTCGATCGAGGACTCCGCCAGGTCCATGAAGCGCAACCGCTGCACCGGGACCTGCTGGTTCTCGATCGTGTCCTCGGCGTTCTTTCCCCACCTGTCGGTGGTGGACACGATCAGCCGCTGGCCGAACGGGTGCTTGCCCGAAGCCGACAAGAACGAGTCGATGTCGCCCTTGGCCAAGTAGTGCGCCGGGTCGTAGAACTTGCACTGGATCGCGACCGTGTCGCCGGTCGTGGCGTCCTTGGCCACCAGGTCGATCCCGGTGTCTGGGCGTCCCTGTCGGTCCGGCCACTCCATCCACGGCCACACCTCTGAGAACCGGTCCACCCACTGCAGGTCCGTGCGGAAGAACTGCAACATCAGCCGCTCGAATCTGTCCCCCTTGTCCCGCTCATCGGTCGCGGAGAAGTACAGCTGGTCCAGGATGTCCTCAAGCGTGGTCACGTCCCGCATCCTCCCAGGTGACCGTTTAGCCCGTGGCCGACGTGCCCGGCGGAACCCACCTTGCCATCGGTCGGCCCACCACCGGCCTTGACCCGTTGTCCGGTGCTCTGCGGATGGCCCTCCAGCAAACGCCGGGGCCACACCGCCATCACGTGTCTGAGCGATCTGGTTTGCTGACCCTTAGGACCACTCCAGGAGGACACGCTCAGTCCGACTGGCGCGTGAACGCGTGCCGCCGACGACTCGCCGGCCATCGACGCATAGACTCGCGCCAACACACCGACGGCTCGTGCGTCGTTCGCCCGATAGAACTTGGCCTCGGCTACGGGCCGCTCTGGTCGGGCCGAGGAAGGACTGCGATGGAGGGGGCGCTAGCGACGGTGGAGTCCGTCGCCGTGCCTTCCGCGTCCGTGAAGCCACTGTCTGCGATACCGCCCTTGGTGGCCGAGGCTCCGTTGCTGGAAGGGACGAGACGCCCGTTGAGGCTTGCGTCCTTGTCTCCCCTCCGGTACCCGGGCTCGAAGCGAAAGATGATCCCAGCGATCCGTCAGCTCATCGACGCGAACGAGCCCCCGCCGATGTTGTTCGTCGAGCCGTTCTGCGGGGGCGCGAGCGTGTCCCTAGGTCTCTTGGAGCTCGACGCTGTCGAGAGGGTGCTGCTCGCGGACCTCGACCCACTGGTGTCGGCGTTCTGGCGGGAGGCGACCGCCAACGGAGACGCACTCGTCAAGGACATGCGCAAACTGGAGGTGACGGTCGCCCAGTGGGACTACTGGCGGAGAGCACGTCCTCGCTCGGACCGGCAGCTCGCCCTGAAGTGCCTGTTCCTGAACCGGACGACGTTCTCCGGCATCGTCGGCGGACACGCGGGCCCGATTGGCGGCCGGGCGCAGTCGTCGGACTACAAGATCGACTGCCGCTTCAACAAGGACGGATTGGCCGACCGGATCCTGAACGTGCAGAAGCTCGCCCGGGCGGGCCGAATCCTCCCGGTGCCGGGGCCCTCACGGTGGCAGGCGACGTTCGACCGGGCGAAATGGCCAGCCGCGGCGTACGACCCGAAGGCGACGATCTTCTACCTCGACCCGCCCTATATCGAGAAGGCCGACCAGATCTACGACCTCGCTTTCAAGGAGCGCAGCCACCGTGAGCTCGCCGCCCGGCTTCTCGGAACGCGGCACCGCTGGATCCTGTCCTACGACGCCGAACCCCTCGTCCTCGGCTTCTACCGCGGGCTGGGCGACGTGCACGAGTACCGCGTCGTCCACCACTACACGATGACCGGCACGAGGACATCCCCAGTGCCCGGCCGCGAGGTTCTCTTCACCAACCTGCCGAACGACCCGACCGCCACCGAAAGGCCCCGAACGTGAGCTTCCTCGACGCCATCGAGAACAAGACAAAGACGGTCAGCCCTCTCGCGGCCCTCATCAACGACCAGTGCCCGCCCATCGGCGGCGTATACAACCTCGACTACGGCCGGGCAATCGTGCTCACCGACGACTTCCGCAAGCACGAGGCGGGCGGTGTGCCGCTCGGTGGATACCTCCTGGCGGCTGCGGGAAGCCAGACAGGCGACGGGTTCGTCCTCGACGACGACGAACTCATCCTCCTGCGTGTCCGCGGCACCGCGCCTCTGCCGAACGAGTCCGATCTCGTTCAGACACGGCTCGCGGTCGTCCGCGACGCCACCAACAGCGGCCGCAAGTTCGACGAGGTGACCGACACACTCACGCGCAACGAGCTCCAACAGTCCGCGTTCGACTGCGAGGTCATCGGCACGTTCTACGCACCCGAGGCCGGCGCGTTGGAAGTGGACTTCGGCGCCGACATCGACAACGTGGTCGCCTCCGCGAAGTACCAGGTGTATCTGCCGTCGAACAACGTCCTCTCCTGGCTCGCCTCTTACCCGGAGACCGGTACCGACGACACCCTCCCTCTCGGGACAGTCAGGTTCTCCTCAACGACCCGCAGGGCACGGGCCGCCGGCACCATCGACGCGGAGGTCCGCGTTCATGTGTCCGACTTCATCTCCCGCAAGACTGCCGTGTTCGGCATGACCCGCACCGGCAAGTCAAACACCATCAAGACGCTCGTGACCGCCGTGAACCGGTACGCCAACACCCACCAGCAGCCCATTGGCCAGCTCATCTTCGACCCGCAGGGCGAATATGCCAACGTCAACGACCAAGACAAGACCGGACTGAAGCTGCTGGGCGACGAGAACACCGTCCGCATCTACCGAATGGGCGCCGACCGGTCCGACCCGCAGATTCTGCCCCTCGGCATGAACTTCTTCGACCTCGGCAACTTCGACGCAGTCACCGAGTTCGTCAACTCCGCGGTGACCACCCGGTACGGCACGTACGCGTACGTGAGGAGCTTCGCCGCGATCAAGTGGGACGAGCCCGACCCGGCCACCGAGCGGGGCGAGCACGTGGACTGGACCCGGGCACGACTCGGCATGTACGGGATCCTCGCCGAGTGCGGCTTCGGAGGCACCCACTTCGTCCAGAACGGGGCCAACGCCAGCCTCTCATTCACCTGGAAGCGGGACGACTACGACGACTTCGAGAGCGAACACCACGGACTCGTCACCCCGCCCACGGGCAGCGGCGCCACGTACCGGGTGAACAGCCCCAGGGGCGCGAAGGAGGTCGCCCTCTACATGGCAGCCAAGGGGACGTGGAACACGAGTAGTTCCGGCGCCGGCGACAAGCCGTTCAAGCAGATTGCGGACTTCCTCGACAAGGCGAGCGGCAAGGCCGCTGTTCGCTCCGTCCGCGACTTCCACACCACGCACTCTGACGAGCGCGTCGAGGACCAGGTGTGGGACGACATGGTGAACGGGCGGCTCGCCATCGTCGACCTCGCCTACGGATCAGGTGACGTTCCGCGGATCATCAGCGAGAACATCGTCACCCACCTGCTTCAGAGAGCGAACGAGCGGTTCCGCAGCAACCACGAGCCGGTCCGGTTCCAGATCGTCGTAGAGGAAGCCCACAACCTGTTCGAGCGTGGCGCGAAAGAGGTCGCCGGCAACCCGTGGGTGCGCCTGTCGAAGGAGGCCGCGAAGTACGCCATCGGCCTCGTCTACGCGACCCAGGAGGTGTCCAGTGTCGACCAGCGCATCCTGTCGAACACGTCGAACTGGCTGGTCGCGCACCTCAACTCGGACAACGAGACCCGCGAGCTATCGCACTACTACGACTTCAAGACGTGGGCAGACTCCCTCCGCCGGTGCGAAGACGTCGGGTTCGTCCGCATGAAGACCTACTCGGGCAAGTACATCGTGCCCGTTCAGATTGCCAAGTTCGACCACTCCATGATCAACCAGGCTCGCATCGCCGCCGGTCTGCTTCCGCTGACGGTGGGCGACGAGGCCGAGGACGCCTGACATGCCCTACCCGAATGAGAGGGCCTCCCGGCTCGGGCACGTACCAACCGCCTCCAGCCAAGCCGTCCAGGACGCCCTCGCGCGATGGGAGATCGCTCAGGCTAAGCCCGAGGACGAGACTCGGGTCACCAGCCTGTGCGTCCCCGTCGGCTCGCTGACGGCCCGAACGCTCGCGTCCGGGGTGAGGTTCTCTATCACGGTCGACGGGTCGGAGACAGAGGTCGAGGCCACCCGGGAGCACCCGACTGTGAAGGTTGGCTACATCCGCATCGCCGGCTCCCTGCTGGAACTCGACAAGCTCCAAGAAGCAGGGCGGGGCCCGTTCGTGGACCCGCGGATGGTGAGGGAGGCACACAAGGCGGCTGCATTCGATGCGGCCCTGCCCGGGTCTGGGCTAGTCCGCCCTGGAAGCACGGGCGTGGACACTTGGCGGCAGGAAGTTGACCACCTCCTCCAGCACACCCGCTTCGACGAGGAGTCGACGCTGACCCTCGCGGACGCGCTTCTCACCCTCCACGGGACACCCGGGAGCCCCGCGCCCACGATCCCGCTCCGGACGTGCCCGTCCTGCACGAGCCGGTACGCCCCGGGGTCCGAACCCCAGGTCGGCAAGGGCGGAGGTGCGTGCGCCGACTGCGGGGCGACGCTGTACCTGTGCGACGTGCTGCGCACGCACGAGGAGTACATGCCCGAGGGGTCAAACCAGAGCGCCATCACCCGCACCATGAACATCTCCGAACGGTTGATGACTCTCGCCTACCTTGACCTGTTCTACGGACATGCGACCAAGCCGGTTGACGCTTTCCGCAACACCCTGTTCGTCACCGACGGTCCTCTCGCCCTGTTCGGCACGATCGCCCCGCTCAAACGGCGCTTCCACGAGTACCTCCAAGGGCTGTCCGCCTGGTCTGATGGCCAAGACCTAGACCTGCCGCTTCTCGTCGGAGTCGAGAAGAGCGGCAGGTTCGTAGAACATGCGGACCTCATCAAGGACCTGATCCCCGAGGGCTCCGTCATGATGCTCACCACCGAGTACGTGAACCGGGTCACCGGGCGACCGCCCGGCAACCACTACGGCACGGACGAGTTCTACGGGCGCCGGTTCATCTACCGCACGACGGCGGGAGACCCGCTTGTCATCACCGTCCCCCCTAGGTGCGGCGTCCAGCCGTACGAGGGAGCCGGGGCGGAGGACTTCGCCTCCTACCCGACGTTGCGGCCCGTGTGCGAGGTACTCGACTCAGTCCGGACGCGCCTCTATCCTAACGCGGTCATTCCCGTCGCACTGGCCCACAGCTCTGCTGCCCTGCCCCTCGGCGTCGGGCAGTCGGTCCTCCGCGCGCTAGCGCAGAAGGGCGTCGGACTACCCGAGAACTCCCAGATCCGGTACCGCCCCGTCTACCGCTAGTCGGTCCGAGTAGGTGGTTGGGGGCCGGAAACCACCGCTGCGCCGGCGACCTGGTCACTCATTGGCGCCGTCGGCGGCAGCCGCGAAGGGGCTGCTTTGCGTGACCATGGGTGAACGGCCACAGGAACGTGCCCACCCGCCATGTTGGTCGCGTCCGCGCACCCGTATATCTAGAGGGCGCTGCACTTCGCGGAGCCCAAGGGCTGCTCGGAGGCCACCATGGTGCGGATCGCGGTGCTGGTTGGGCTGAAGGCGGAAGACCCCGGGATCACACCGAACTCGTCGGGGCTGCCCGGCCTGAGCGTGGTCCAGCAAATCGTCGGCGCCCTGCTGACGTGGGGCTTGGTCGCCTGCGTGGCCGGCCTGGTCGTCTCGGTCATCATCTGGGCGCTGGCTCACCACCAGGGGAACTACGCATACTCGTCAGGCGGAAAGACGGGCGTTCTCGTAGCGGCGGGTGGTGCGCTACTGATCGGCGGGGCGAACGCGATCGTCGCGTTCTTCTCCGGTCTGGGTGCGGGGATCTGAGGTGCTGGCCGACGTCGACCCGTGCATCGGTCCGATCGGGCTGGTGTGCGACCTGGTGTCCAGTGCGACAAGCGCCGCCCAGAACGCGGCGTCGGACTACGTCTTGGGTGGGCTCGGGGCCGCGTTCATCTCGGCGGCCGCCTCGCTGGGGGACCTGGCGTTGGCAGCGCTGGATGCGACCACGACCCCCGACCTGTCGGCGCAGTGGTTCCGCTCGAACCTGGCGTTGATCGCGACGATCACCTTGCCGGTGTTGGTCGGGCTGTTCGTCGCTCAAGTCGTCGCCTCAGTGCTGCGGCGCGAGCCGGGCGGGCTGAGCAGGGCTCTGCTCGGCGTGGGCAAGGCGACGCTCGGCGCCGCGCTGGCCGTCGCGGGCACGCAGCTGGCCCTGAGCGCAGTGGACGGGATCTGTCAGTTCATCGCCTCGGCCTCGGGCACGACGGTTGGAGCGTCCGCAGCTCGGTTCTTCCGATTCGCCGGGCTTGCGACGGTGTCATCCCCGGCCCTGCAGATGCTGGTCGGCACTCTCTTGGTGGTCGGCTTCCTGCTGTTGTGGGGTGTCCTGCTGTTCCGCAAGGCGGCGCTCATCGTGGTGGCTGTGTTCGCGCCGATCGCCTTCGCGGGCGCGGCATGGGACCAGACGCGGGTGTGGACGCGGCGATGGCTGGAGGTCGTGGCCGCGCTGGTGTTCTCGAAGCTGGTCATCGTGGTGACGTTCGTCGTGGGGGCCTCCGCGTTCGGCGGCCAAGGTCCTGCCGTCACGACCCCGGGCGACGTTGCGACCACGCCCGGCGCCGGAGATGCGCTGTCCGATGCGTTGGTCGGCGCGCTGCTGCTCGCCATCGCGGTGTTCTCCCCATGGTTGACATGGCGGTTCGTGCACTGGTCGGGCATGGAAGCCGCCGGGGTGATGCACTCGACGGTAGCGGCGAACCCGATCAGCCGGGGGGCGGGGGCTGCCGGGCGGGGTACGAAGATCGCGGCCCAACAGGCAGTGATCACTGCGGTGACCAGCGGCGCGGGAACGGCAGTGGCGGCCGGCCGGGCGGCTCGGGCTGGCGGTGCGATCCGCGCGGCAACTGCTCGCCCGACGGGGAGCTCTTCGACTGGTGCGCAATGAACGAGACAACGACGGCGCAGTTCGGCCGCTTGGAGCGGCGCGGGGTGCTCCTGGGCCTGTCAGGCGGGCAGCTCGGCCTGGTCGCCGGCGCAGTGTTCGTCATGATTGTGGCTGTCCGCGGCGCCGGTGGGGTCGGCCTCGCCGTCGCTGCGCCGTTGTGGCTGCTGCTGTTGGTCGCCGGGCTCGTCAGCGTGGGCGGACGGACCATGCCGACCTGGGCGCCCGTCGTTGCCGGATGGGTCGGCGCGCGGGTGGTCGGGCGGACGAAGGCGGCGACGGCACTCATGGTCGACGAGCCGGGAACGCTCATGTTGCCGGGCGTCCCGGGGGCGCTCGAGGTGGTCAAGTGCGCGCGGCTCGGCGGTGTGCTGGTCGTTGATCGCCGGACGGCGACCGTGACGGCAATCGCACATGTTCGCGGGTCGGGGTTCCTCTTGGACGACGACGCGACCAAGGAGCACAAGGCGTCGGCATGGGGTCGCGTGCTTGGCACCCTGTGCCAGCAGCCGCAGGTGGTGCGGATCCAGGTCCTCACCACCGTCGCTGCGGGTGGGATGAGCGACGCGCGCAGATGGTGGCGCGAGCACTGCCTCGCCGCCGAGGGCGGCCCGGCCGGGATCTTGGCGGATCTGCTCGATGAGGGCTTTGCGAGCGCGGTGCGCCGCGAGCACTTGCTCGCGGTCGCGGCGCGTAGCCCGCGTGGACATCGGCGCCTGACAACCGACGCTGCAGTCGCGGTCGCCGGGGCCTTCACGGCCGTGGCGGACGCTCTGGGCGCGGCCGAGCTGATCGTTGATCAGTGGCTGGACGGAACGGGGCTGGCGAGAGCGATTCGCGGCGCCTATGAGCCCAACACCGCCGCCGACGACGTTCCGATCCGTGTCCCGGCACCGGTTGGGGTAGCCGAGGAATGGGACCGGTGTCGCACCGGGACGGCGTGGCACGCGACGTACTGGGTCGCGGAGTGGCCTCGGACGGCCGTGGACGCGACGTTCCTGCAGCCGCTGGTCGGCGACGGCGGTGCCCGAACCGTCTCGCTCATCGCCGAGCCGGTTCCCGCCCGGGAGGCCCTGCGCCAGATCCGCCGGGCGCGGGCTGAGTACCGGGCCGACGCCGCCCAGCGGCAGCGGATCGGGCAGGTCGAGGATCGCGCGGTCGCCGCAGAGGTCGAGGATCTGGACCGGCGTGAGGCCGAGCTCGTCGCCGGGCACGGGGACCTCCGGTTCACGGGCCTAGTGAGCGTCAGCGCGCCGGACCGTGATCGTCTGGCCGACGCGTGCCGTGCGGTCGAATCGGACGCGGCACGGGCGATGTGCGACCTGGTGCGGTTGGTCGGTCAGCAGGGTTCGGCGCACCTGGCAGCCTCTTTGCCGTTGGCGCGAGGTGTGCGATGAGGACGAACACCGTCGCGGGCCGGGTCAGCCAACTGCCGACACGGGCGCGAACCTACGCCGGCCTCGGACTCCCCTCGCATCGCGCGTCGTCCGCCACCCTGTCGGCCGCGTACCCGTTCCTGGTTCCACCGTCACTCGATGTCGGCGTTCCTGTGGGCCTGGACGCACTAGGGGGTGGGGTCTTCTGCTTCGACCCATGGGTTCTGTACGGCGCAGGAGAGCTGACGAACCCCAACACCGTGCTCGCCGGGGTGGTCGGCGCCGGGAAATCAGCACTCGCCAAGTCGCTGGCGTACCGGTCGATCGCCGCGGGCCGACGCGTCTACGTCCCGGGTGACCCGAAGGGCGAGTGGGCGGCACTGGCCCGCGCCGTCGGCGGCGTCGTGGTCGAGCTCGGCCCGGGTCGGCAAGCGCGGCTGAATCCGCTGGACGTGGGGGCCTCGACCGATCCGCACGGGGACCGTCTGCGCCGGATCGCCGCGGTCGCGGCAACCACCCTTGCCCGCGACCTGCGCCCGGCCGAGCACTCCGCCTTGGATGCCGCACTCGGCGCCGTCGAACGCTCCCATGCGATGCCGACGGTGGGACCACTCGTCACGGCGCTGACCGACCCCGACGAGACCGATGCGCGCGGCGACGGCCTGACCAGGGCGGAGCGGACCCGTGACGGGTCGGACCTTGCGCATGGGCTGCGCCGACTCGTCCGCGGGGACCTCGCCGGCATGTTCGACGGTCCCACCACCGACCCACTGGACCCGGCGGCGCCGCTCGTCGTGCTGGACCTGTCCGGGCTCGGCGCCGACGACGACGCGCTGGCGGCGGCCATGACTTGCGCGTCCGGGTGGCTCGAAGGCGCGTTGCAGCCGCAACCGGGCGTGACTCCGACCAAGCGGTGGGTGATCTACGACGAGGCCTGGCGGCTGATGCGGCAGACGGCCGTGATCCGCCGTCTACAAGCTCAGTGGAAGCTCTCCCGAGCCCTGGGCGTGGCGAACCTGCTCGTCCTGCATCGGCTATCGGACCTCGACGCGGTTGGCTCCGCAGGCTCGGAGGCGCGCGCCCTGGCCTCCGGGCTGCTGGCCGACTGTTCTACCCGGATCGTCTACCGGCAGGAATCCGATCAGCTGTCGGCCACCGGGACGGCGCTCGGGCTCACCCGCACCGAGCGTGACCTGCTCCCCGCCCTGCCCCGCGGCACCGGGTTGTGGAGGCTGCCCCGCCGGTCCCACGTCGTTCACCACCTGCTGCACCCGACCGAGACGTTCGTCGACACCGACCACGCCATGCGGGAGGGGGCGACCTCGTGGACGACGACACGGTGATGCTCGCCGAGCAGGCCTCGTTGGGTTCCCTGCTTCTCGACCCGGCCCTCATCGACCGGGTGCGCGGCTGGTTGCGGCCCGGGGACTTCGGGGAGTGGTGGCACGGACAACTCTATGCCGTGCTCCTCGAGCGCCGGGCGGCCGGACAGCCCGTCGACGTCGAGGCACTCGCGCAGACCATGGTCGACCGGCTCGGTGAGCGTTCCGGTGGCCGGCTGCGGATCGTCGACCTACTGCACACCGCCCCCGGGCACCCGGTGACGGCGACCTACGCGCGGATGGTGGTCGAGGCGAGCCTGCGCCGCGAGATCGCAGGACAGGGTGTGCTGCTTCGGGCGGGCGCACTTCAGTCCGCACTGTCGGAGAACTCCGGTCCGCTGGCCTCGGCCTGCCTCATGGTGGACACCACGCTGGAGTCGATCGAAGGGCGTTGGGCTGACGCGAACGGCCAACGTCGGCACACCCCGAACGCCCCGACCCCGATTCGACCCGCCGCCCACCCATTGGAGCTGCGTACCGGTGCCGACAAGTTCCTCGCCGACCGGCCGGCTCGGGACCCCGACGCCGAGCAGGAGCACGTCATCGACTTGATCGGTTCCCTGCTCGCCCACCCCGAGACGATCCCGGGCGTGGCCGCGTGGCTGCGACCCGCCCAGATTCCCGACCCCGGCTGGCGGGCCGTCTACACCGCCGCGACGGATCTGGCCGCACGCGGCGAGCCCGTTGACGCGGTCACTGTCGCCTGGGCCGTCGCACCGTTGCGTCGCAGTGGAACCTCGGTCCCGTCACCGCGCGAACTGTGCAAGGCCGTCGACACCGGCTGGCTTGATCGTCCCGCCCGTGCGGCCCGGATCGTCGCCGGCGAGCAAGTGTGCGCGCTGGCCGAGCGGGCATCGAATCAGCTCACCGCGGCCGCTGAGGACCCCGCCCTCGAGATCAGCGGGGTCCTCGACACCGCCGCGCTGTTCACCGCGGCCCTGCGCCATGCCGCAGTCGGGCTGTCCCGCGATGGCACTGCGACTCGGGCAGTCAAACCTCGCGTCCTGAGCCGCGGGCCAGTTGCGGGATGAGGCCCGCGATGCACCCAGGACCGGGCCAGCCACCGCACGGTACGAGCCTCGACCTGACCACCGTGGCTCTGCTGGCCGGGGGCGCCACCCTGGCCGCGGGCTGCTTCCTATGGCTCGGCGCCGCGGCCGCATGCCTGATCACCGGCCGGCCGGTCCCTGAGGGGGGCGCACTTGACGCGCTCCGCGCCCTAGCCGCTCCGCGCGATCCCGCATCCGCCTGGCCCGACCCCGACCAGATCCCCGGACCCACGCCCTACTGGGGCGCTACCGCTCTCGCCGCAATCGTGCTCCTTGCCGCAGTCCTCGGACTCTGGTCGGGCGTCGCCCGCTCACGCGACCGGCGCGCGACCGACCCAGCCAGGCTGCGCAACCTTCCCGGGATGGCGCGACGCGGCGAGGTCGAACCCGCCGCGGGGCGACGCGCCCTGGTCCGCCGAGGCGTCGTCGTCCGCCCGTCCTCGGGTACGCGACCCCGACCCGAGGACGTCGGCTATCGGCTCGGTCACCTCGACGGACTCGACCTGTGGTGCTCGGTCGAGGAGTCCGTTCTGCTGGTCGGGCCACCCCGGATGGGCAAGGGCCTGCACGTGGTCATCCCCTGGGTGCTCGACGGGCCCGGCCCGGTCGTGGCGACCTCCACCCGCCCCGACACGTTGGCCGTGACCTCCCGCGCGCGCCGCGCCCGCGGGCCGGTCGCGATCTTCGACCCTCAACGCCTCGCCGGGCTACCCGGCGGCCTGGCCTGGTCTCCGGTCCGCGGGTGCGATACCCCGCGCACCGCTCTCGTCCGGGCGCGAGGCCTGGCCGCCGGGGTCGGGTTTGGGCGCACTGTGTCCGACTCGGACTTCTGGGCCGGGCAGACCGAGACGGCTCTGCGCTGCCTCCTGCATGCCGCCGCCCTGGACGGGCGGCGCGCGGTCGACCTGTACAGGTGGTCGCTCAACCCCGCCCTTGCCGAGGACGCCGTCACCATCCTCGCCCGCACCACGCAGGCCGCGGACGGCTGGGCAGATGCCCTGGATGCCGTCATCCACACCGACCCGCGCACCCGGGACTCCGTCTGGCTTGGCGTGCGCCAGTCTCTCGCGGCGATGGCCGACCCCGACGTGCTTGCCGCCGTCGATCCCGCTCCAGGGCACGAGTTCGATCCCGTCGCGTTTCTTCGCGACTCGGGGACCCTCTACCTGCTCGCTTCCGCCGTGGCCTCCGGGTCATCGGCGCCACTGATCGCCGCGCTCGTCGAGGACATCACCGAGACAGCCCGGACGTTGGCCGCCCGTTCACCGGGTGCGCGTCTGGACCCGCCCCTGCTGCTGGCCCTGGACGAGATCGCCAACCTCACACCGCTGCCGTCGTTGCCGTCGCTCATGGCCGAAGGCGGCGGCACGGGGATCACGACCCTGGCCGTCCTTCAGTCCCTTGCCCAGGCCCGCAACCGGTGGGGCGAGCACGCCGCGGACACGCTGTGGGACGCGGCTACGGTCAAGCTCGTCCTCGGCGGGCTGGGCAAGTACCGCGACCTGGACGACGTCGCCCGCCTAATCGGAGAGACCGACGAGTTCGTCGAGACCCGCACACGCGCGAGGGCTGGCGACCGCTCCACCTCCACCTCCATCCGCACGGTGCCCGTCCTGCCCGCCTCCGCGCTCCGCACCATGCCTCTTGGCACCGGTGTTCTCCTGCTCCGCCAGGCCCGGCCGGCCGTCGTTGACCTGACCCCCTGGACCCGACGACCCGACGCCGCCCGCCTCCGGGCCGACCAAGCCGTCGTCGAGCACAACACCGCCCACCCCTCGGAGACGAACCGATGATGCGACCACTCCTTGTCTTCGGCGGCCTCAGTGTCGCCGCAGTACCCGCCTTGGCGATCGTCACCGCCCTAGCCGTAGGCACGTCCACGGTGGCTTGCATCGAGACCTCCGCAGGGGGTGTCCTGGCCGCCGACGCCCCCGTCCCCGCGCACGCGCGACAGTGGGTCGCCGCGACCAGGGCGGCATGCCCGGACCTGCCCGAGCCGTGGATCGCCGCCGTCATGGCACAGGAGTCCGCGTTCGACCCCGACGCCCACGCCGACGACGCCAACGGCGGCACCTGGGGGCTGTTCCAGCTCAACTCCTCCGTCTGGGAGGCGGCGTACGGGCACCCGTGGCCGGCCGACCTCAATGCCAACGGCGTCTGGGACGTGCGCGAGCCCGACATCCACGCCAGGGTCGCCGGGCGCTACCTCTGCGACCGGCTCAACGGCGTGCGCGCGATCCGCACCGCCCACCCCGAGTGGGCATCCTCGGCTCTGCCCGTGCTGGACGCGCTGATCATCGCGCACAACGCTGGCGAGTCGCGGCTGGCCAACTACCCCGACATCCCCGAGGTCACCCAGGCGTTCATCCGCAACGTTGACCAGCGCGTCCGAGCCTGGAGTAGCATCCCAGTCCTCGACGGACCCGAACCGACCGCAGCGTCGGACGGGTCACCGAGCGCCCCGGTGCCCGCGACGTCCCACCCCCTGCGACAAACGGGCACCGGGTGCCTGCCCGGCCTTGGGGGTGACGCCGGAGCCGTCACCGTCCCGCCGGGTACACCCCACGACGTCGCCGCGGCCGTGAGGACCGCACTCTCCTACGTCGGAGTGACCTCAGGGTGGGACGGTCTGTGCGACCGGCTCGCCTGCCGCGCCTACGGCTACGTCGGATCCGGCTACGTCTCGGCCGCTAACCACTGGGCGGCAATGCTCGACGGCGGCTACGCCCACCCCGGCAACCGGTGCCCGCCCCTTGGCTCGTTCGTCTTCTGGAACACCGGCCGCATCTACGGGCACGCATCCGTTGTCGTGCAGGCATCCGCGTCGTGCGACCCCGACCAGACCCTCATAACCTCCAATGGCGTCTTCGACACCGCGACAGGCAACCACGGCGGGGTCTACCTGCTGTCCTTCGCCCGCATGGACGCCATGTACCTACGCGGAGCCGGCTACTTGGGATGGTCGGACCCGGTATGCGCTGGCGCGCACCTGCCCGCGGGCACCGTGCACCCGGCGCCGTCCGGGCGGTGAGGGCCGTGGCCACCCACCGCGCGGGATCGCGAAGCCCTGAGGACCGGCTGGCCGCCGTGCATGAGCAGCTCGTCACCGCAGTTGAGGCGCTCGCATCGTCGGAGGCATGGGCCGCGATGCTCCGGGTCGCGGCCCGATTCCCCACCTACTCGCCGTCGAACGTCCTACTGATCGGGATGCAGCGCCCCGACGCAACCAAGGTGGCCGGGTTCGGGACCTGGAAAGCTGTCGGCCGCCATGTCCGCAAGGGCGAGCACGGGATCGCAATCCTCGCTCCTTGCGTGTACCGCGCCGACGCTCGGCTCGACGGAGTCGCGACGTCGAGAACCGCGGACGAAGGCGGGCCCGCTTCCGAGCCCCGAGAGCCCGTGGCGCCTGTGTCACCCGAGCCTGAGGCGCCCGGAGACCGGGCGGTGCACCGACGCCAGTTGCGCGGATTCAAGGTCGTCCACGTCTTCGACGTGAGCCAGACCGACGGCGACCCCCTCCCCGATGTTGCACCAGCGCGCCTGAACGGCGCGGCTCCCGCCGGCCTCTGGGACCACCTCGTACGACTCGCCCACGAGGACGGCTACCGGCTCGAGCGCGGACCCTGCGGGCTCGGCGCCAACGGCTATACCGACTTCACTGCGCGCGTTGTCCGCATCCGGGACGACGTCGACCCAGCACAGGCAGTCAAGACCCTCGCCCACGAGCTCGGCCACATCCGCGCCGACCACGAGCACCGCTTCACCGACTATGCCACCTCCGCTACGTGTCGCGGGCAGGCGGAAGTCGAAGCCGAATCGATCGCCTACCTAATCACCGCGCGGGCTGGCCTCGACTCCGCGACCTACTCAGTCCCCTACCTCGCCAGCTGGTCCGGCGGCGACTTGGACCTCCTGCGCGAGTCGATGACGAAGGTGGTGATGGTCGCACGCACCGCCTCACGCGACAACGACATCCGGGCTGGCATGTGGTCACCCGCCCCCGAGACTCGCCCCCTCGGCATGCATCCCGTGCCGGACTCGGTTCGGACAGCCTCCGCACACGAGGCGCCAGTCAGCATCGCGTGAGGTGCACACGCTGGACGCAACTCCACGACGGTGCTTCGGCGAATCCGCGCACCGGGGCTAGCAAGACAAGACCCAGATCGACGACGACCGCATCTCCGAGACGCGAGTGGCCAGCTGAAGCGCGCATCAGCAGCAGGAGCGGGAACAACAACCTCGACCACCTCGACCTCGACCACCTCGACCTCGACCTCTGCGAGCTCGCCGCCCTCGGCGTCGATCGCCTCGGCGCCGGCCTTCTCCTTCTCGTTCGTCTTCTTCTTCCTGTTGCAGCTGCCGGTCCCGCTGCTGCTAATGGTCGTGGTGATGATCGCTGTGCTGATCGGCGCGCTGATGATCGTCATGATCGACACGATGTGGCGCCGGACGGCGTCGATGAGTTCACCACGGTTGCGGTGGCCGCTGCTGGCGAACCACGACGCGCATCGTTCAAGGACGCGCTGCGCGCCTGAGGGCTTCCGGTAGCACTCAGCGCCCGGCGCACGCCCTGGTGGGGCTGCGGGGGGCTGTTGACGGCGGTACCGCGCTCTCTTCCTACTCGAACGAGTGGGAACCACTCACGAGTGGGGCGGGCAGAGGGGCCAAGGGTGCCGGCGCGCGGGGACCTCACTCGTCCACGGCGGCGTCGATCCTGCGGATCAGCTCATTGACCAGTGCAGCCGCTGCGTCCACGTCTGCGGGTACGACGCCGGCCAAGTCTTCGGCTGCTCGCGCGTACAACGCCGGCCAGTGGTCCTCAGGCTCGAGAACTGGCGGCCACGAATGCACTGCACGGCTCTCAAAGATGCTGACGCACGCTTCGCGGACAGCGGCGAGGTCCTTTCCGGCAAGGTCCGCGAGCAGCGCGATGTCTACGAGGTCACGAGCGCGGTCGTTCTTCCACTTCGGACGCCGCTCCGTGCACGCATGGAGCTTCTGAGCCACCTGGTACCGGACACCGAGGACGACGTACCCGTCCGCCTGGGTGACGAAGCCCACGTCCCGCAGAGCTGCGACGGGCACGATGTCCGTGGACTCCGTCGCACCAACCTCCTCGGGAGAGATCTCGAGTGTCACAGTCGAGTAGTTGGCTCCGCGGTAGAGCATCTTCACTGCTACGCGTCGTGGGCGTACTGCTGAGCCCGGCACGACGATCTCCTGCTCCTTCGCGAGCGTGAACGTCCACCCCATGTGTCCTTCACGGCCGAGGGCACGCAGCTTGTCGAGGAACGGGATCAGGGAGCCGCGGAACATCGCGTCGAGGTCCCTAGAGAACCGGGAGTTTTCGAGTCCGAGGCGCAGCATGAGCGCCGCTCCGCCTTTGATGACGAACTTGTCTTCACCATCCGGTGGTACCACGGTTGCGATCGCGTCCGCGAGGACTTCGACCGCCAGCTGGTGACGTAACCGGTTGCTCGGTGCGCCGACGTCGGCAGCGAGGTTGCGAACTCGCGCCTCGATCGCACTGAGGTTCTTCGGGGCGTTACCGACGTACCTGTCCCTGGGCGGTGTCACCGGAGCCTCGGCCACAGCCGTGCGGCTTCGCCACGAAGCAGCAGGCCACGTTGGGTCGCGTTCCGTACCGCCAGGCGTAGCTGGTGACGGTCTTCGCCGTCTGCTAAGGCTTGGCTGATCGCTGTTGCCGCTGTCATGACTGGTACCCCCTCGTACGTGGTGATCATGGCTGGGATGAGCGCTAGCCTGTGGACGCGGTACCGCTCGTACCCAGCCTTCCGAGGGTTGTACTCACGTGGGACGGTCACGTGGATCTTGCGAGGGAGGATGTCGCACAGTTCTTGCATCTCGAGCGCGGACGCATGGGAGATGACACCGACCCCTCGCGCCCACAGGACCGCTTCCATGTACGCGGTGAGGCGGTCAGCAGGGACCGCAGGGACGCGGTAGAGCCCGTGGGCGACGTTCTCCAGGCGTCCGTCACGCACGAGCCGGTGGAGGGCTACGGCGGACAGTCCAGCTTGGGTTGCGTCCTCAGAGCGGATGAGCCCGTGGGCGTCGGCCGCGAGTGCGACGACAGTCTCGTAGGCCATGTGCAAAACCTTATCATTCTGTAGTGGTTTTGCACTCGGCTTGAGCGTAGCGACTTGGGTGTCGGTGCTTCACGCGATGACTGCCGACTTCACCACCACCACGCCTACGCTGCTCCGTTGACGGTGTTGTCGTCAGCGTAGGCGTGGTAGTAGTCATTTGGGCGCGGACACGCCGAGCCTCACCACCGAAGCGCCTGGCTGCTTGCCCGGCCGGGCGGTCCGGTCGGCCGGTCGATCTGGCCGGTACCGCTCATCGACTCCGGATGAAGGGGCCACGCTCGCCCACCACCCCGTGGCCGGTCCGTCTGCCACTGACTTCGCGTCGCGATCCAGCGCAGAGGGCCGTCAGTCGCGGTGCTCGCCGACCCGGCACCCAGAGCGAGCCACCGTCTCTGCGAGCCTGCCGCGCGCAAGGTTGAAGTGCTCGTGCCACAGCAGGGGTGCGTCGCCGGTGGCGAGGCGCGCGTAGGCGGCTTGCCAAGCCAGGTGCAAGGCAGCGAGTTCCTCGATGAGTTCCCCGTGCTGGGGCCAGCAGGGTGGGATAGTCCGCTGGTCAAGGCGGTACCGGTCGGTAAGCCAGCCAGTCCACGCGGCGAGGATCTGGAGCTTGTGGGCGGCCTCATCGGCGGTTTGTGCCGACCACACGATTGGCGGGGGCGCACCGACGGGTTGGGCCAACGGGGCGGGCAGGAAGCCGTCGTGGCGATCGCTGCCGGTCATGGCGGGCCCCCTTCGGTCAGCGAGTGGTCGTAGTCGGTGGCGGGGTGGTCGCAAGGGTTGGGCGAGACGCAGGGTCCGGTGCGCGGTCCAAGCGCGCGGCACTCGCGACGAGGGCGTCGAGCCATGCCTGGCGCGCTGCGGGTGCGCTGGGTTCGGGGCCGAGTGCGGTGAGCCACTCGGGGCGGTCCGTCAGGACCTGCCCGGTGAGCGCTTCCACGCGGGCGGCAATGGCCTGATCGACCTGCGCCAGCAGCGCAGTCCCGTCTGCGTCAAGTCCGATGGCAGAGGTCCGCGGGTGCAGGTCCTTGGGGTCCGCGGCTTGCCGGTCGAGCCACCGGGCGGCACGATCCCACAGGTCCCTGGCGACTTCGCTCGAACCCCCGGCGCCCTGATGAGTGAGGAGTTCGCGCAGGACCGCGCTCGGGTCCCCGGTGAGGGCTTCGATCCGGCCGAGCGCGACCAGGAGGGCGCCGGCGTCGGGGGATGTCGTGAGCGCGCGGGCGTCCTCAGCGTCCATACCCGCGCCGATCAGGGCTTGTGCCCACCGGGTGTGGGCGGCGTCGGCGAACAGGGTGCGGCGGATCGGGTCCAGGCGGCGCAGCGACTCGGCCCCGTCCTGGCGGGCGGCGATCGCCGCGGTCGCGGACATCTGCGCGCCGGGAGTGGTCAGTATGCCGGTCAGGATCCGGTGGGCATCGACGGGAACGTGAACGTCGGGAAAGGCGTCGCAATCAGGGTCAATGGCGTCGAGGGCGACGTAGACATGGTTCTCCACCCGACCGCGCGTCATCGCGACGTAGAGGTTCTCCCGGGTCATGCCCGAGTGAGCCAGGACGTGAGCGGTGGTGGTCGTGATGCCTTGGGCACGGTGGGTCGTCGTGGCGTAGCCGTGCTCGACGTGGTCGGTGACGTAGTTGCCTGGGACGCGCACGTTCGGCCCTACGGCTGCCTGCCGACGCTCCGGCGACACCGCAGCGCGGGTGAGGGTCAGTGCTCCATCGTCGTGGAGGGCGGTCACGTCCCACAGGTCGCCGTTGCGGACCCAGCCACCGCCCAGCACCCGCAACCGGCGGTCGTTGGCGCGTGTGACGACCCGGTCGCCGACACCGATGGTCGCTCCCGCATGCGTGGTGAAGCCACCGGATGCGACCTGTCCGTCGGAGACGCGGTCGGTGTGGGCGCGGTGGTTGAGCGCGGTCACCGTGGCGGTGTCCGGGGCGACCAGGACCGACGTCACGCCGCGTTCGGTGTCGGTGGACCACGCCGTGTAGGCGTCCTCGAGCATTGCCTCGGAGGGGCCGTCGTGGATGCGACCGTGCTCGATGTAAGCGTCCAGGACTCGCGCGTTGCCTCTGCGGAGCCCGAGAGTGGCTTCGGCTTCCCAGGGGTGGGTGAAGCGCCACAGCGACGTCAGCGTGGCGGGACTGGTGCGGTCGACGAGCAACGCGAACGCGCCGCCGGCATCCACCGCCGACAGCTGGGCGTCGTCCCCGACAAGGAGCACCTTGGCGCCAGCCTCGGTGGCCTGGGTGACGACGGCGTCGAGGGTGGCCGTGGCGGCCAGGGATGCCTCGTCGATGATGACGAGCTGGCCCTCCCGCATCGCCCACACTGCTGCCTCGCCCGTCAGCGCGCGCAGTGCGGTGTCGGTGGTGCGGGCACGCCTCAGGTCGCCCGTCGCCAGCGCGCTCGCCCTGGCGGTGTGAAGGCTGCCCAGGAGGGCTGCGCGGGTAGTGGCGGCTCGACCGTTGGACTCGTGGAGCCACTTGGCGGTGTTCTCGCAGGTGATGCCGAGGGCAGTGGCGAGTTGGGCGGCGGCGGTCGATGAGGGCGCCAGGCCTAGGACCGACCCGCGGCCGTGGGTCTGCTCCCAGACCCTGCGCAAGGCGACCAGGGTGGTGGTCTTGCCTGATCCGGCCGGGCCGACCAGGACGTCGACTCGGCGCCCTGACGTGACGACGTCGCGGACCGCGTCAGCCTGATCGTCGCCCAGGTGCGGTGTGTCGTCTCCCACCGAGGTGGCCGCGGTTGGCGCCGTGGCGTCATCGGTCGCAGCCAGGAGCCGGGCTTCGGCCGCCAGTACGGCGGCGTGCGTGTGCGCTTCCTCGCCGAGGCGGTCGAAGACGCTGGAGCCGTCCGCGCGAGCGTATCGACCAGTCACCGCCAGGACCGCAGGCGCTTCCACGGACACGCAACGAGAGAGGACCGCGTCGGCCACTCGGTCCAGCAACGCCATCCGGTCGGCGGGTGTGGCCATCGTCAGGGCGCGGGTGGTGCGGGCAACCTCTGCCAACACGTTCCACCTCGTCCACGTGGAGCGGCGGGCCATCAACTGGGTCAGGACCTGGCCGGCTAGGTGTTCGATCACAGCGTCTGGCACGCCGGTACTCGTCAGGGGTGGAGTCGATGCCTGACGCAGCACCCTTCCGGTCAGCTCCTCCGGCGTCAGGCCGGTTCGGGCAGTGGCGCGTTCGCGCCACGCTTCGACCATCTGCGTCAGGGAGCGGACCTTCTTGTCGGGGCGGGTGGATCGGGTCACTTGGGCACGCAACCGGACCACCTCGACCCGGTTAGGACCTCGCCCATGCGCGGCGTAGAAATCGGCCAGGCGTGCGGTCATCGCCTCGTCGATCTGCGTCGTGCGAGAGGAGAACTCCCCGAGCAGTATCGGGTCGGTCCCGGCCAACTCCAGACCGATGGACCGACGCGGCCCCCTAGACCGCCAGGTCCACCGCACCGGCAGTCCCCGCGACAGGGCGTCGGCGAACAACGCGTCGTAGGTCTCCGAGGCAGCGACCACCGCGTGGTGCAGTGCCCGGGAGTCGACTGACCGCCACGCACCATCGTGGCCGCGGACCTTGTTCGCGACGACGACGTGGGTGTGCAAGTTGGGATCACCGGCCCGAGAGTCCCAGTGATCGAACGCCGCGGAGATCATCCCCCCAGTCCGCTCCTGGCGGCACCCCGCATGGCCGGTCCTGGTGAACAGCGCTCGCTCGTCCAGGAAGGTGAGCGTCTGCTCGACGGCCTCGCGGTGAGCGGCGTGCACGGCCTCCTGGGTGTGCCGATCGCCCAGCGCCCACAACGTAGAGACGGACTTCGGCGGAGTGAAGGTCAGGTCGAACCCAGCCACCGCCCGCGGCACCGTCCGGGCCAGCTCAACCCTGGTGATCGTGTCCAACGCAGCCTGGCGCGCGGCGCCCGTAAGGTCCGTGGGGAGCTTCGCCGCCTTCGCCGCGATCCGCTCCGCCGCGGGTACGACCTTCGGGTAGGACCTTCCGAGGATGTCGCCGGTGACCGGGTGTCGGCCGGCGCCGAACAGGTGCGCCATTGCCCCCTCGGTGACAACCGTCCCTACCTTGATCCCCGAGGTGTCGACATCGTCGCCCAAGGAGGCCAATCCCGACCCGAGCCAGCGCCCCGGAGGATTTCCCGACTCGGTGTAGTACGCCACCAGCGGCTGAGACCCCGACCTGTCACAGTCCCCAGCAGCTGTGTGCTTGAGCAGGTATTGGTAGCCCGCCCCGGCCGTCAGCCGGTGCAGACCCATCACCTTGCGCCACCACCGCGGCGCGACATCCCCATGCATGTACGGGTGCACGAACACGACCAACATGGACAGCGTGTCCTGTGGCATCAGACGCAACCCAGCCCGAAGGCTCGGAGGCGTGGTGCCAGACGTGTTCAGCGCCCTCCTGACAGCCGAGTGACCGCAGAGCGCGCCAATCGACGGCAGCCGCGGCTGTCATCCGCTCCCTCTGTAACTACCGCCCATGTTGGTCGTGTTCGTGCACCCGTACATGTAAGGGGCGCTGACTCGAGCCCGGTGACGGGCCGCGATGTCCACGCCCGTGGTCGTCTCGGGGCAGCCCGGGCGTGGCGGGGAGGGCGCGATGGGTGCGACGGCGTGGCCAACGGTCGGGACGCTCGACGGCGCGGCCGGTTCGGGATGGGGCGGGCTCTGGTCGGTGATGTTCACCGCGCAACGGGCGGTCGGTGCGCTGGTGCAGGTGACCTCGTTCGCCGAGGGCTTGGACCTGATCTGGCTTGGCGAGGAGCTGCGCGCAGCGTGCGACGACGTCGCCACGCGCCAGCCGGGCGCGGTCACCAACGCGGTCGCCGCGGACCTGGGCCCCCTTCCCGGTCCCGAGCACGCCGTCGCCGGGCGGGCCGTGGTCGCAGGTCTGGTCGCAGCGGTGATCTGCCGGGCCGACGAACTGCTCGCCGAAGACCCGACCGGGCCTGACGCGCGGCGGTTGGCAGCGATGACCTCGCTGCTGTTCGCCGCCCGGATCCACCTGAGTGGGGCCGGTGTCCGGTGACCGGGATCACCTACGCCGATCTACTCACCACCGCCGGCCACAACCTGACCACCGGCGCCCTTCAGGTGCGGCAGCGCCCGTTCAACCGACTCGAGGAGGCACGGACGGCCCTGCAGGACTTCCACGCGGTGCTCGATGCGATCGAGACCCACACCTGGGCGCTGATCGTCCCGTACCGTCTGGCGGGAATCAGCCCCACCACACGTGCGCAGCCAGTCGTGGCTCAGGCGATCGGGATGGTCGACGGACTGCGCGAGCTGGTCGGTGCTCAGCGCCCCCACCCCGCCACTCTTGACACCGCCGACCGACCCTGGGCCCAGGCCGCCCTGCAACTGCGCGGGGCGAGCGAACTGCTTGCCGTCCACCTCGGTCCGTGGGGTCGGCAGCGCTCCCCCGACGCGGACACCATCGCCGACCCCGCCGCCCGCAACGGCGCCCTGGTACGGGTCGCCGGGCACCTGGACACCCTGCTGGCAACCGAGTCCACCCTCGCGCTACGCAGCCTGCAGGTCGGCCTCAGCAGGGTCGAGATCACCCGGGCCCTGCCCGGCCTGGACACCAACCGAGCCCACGCATCCCACCTGACCCGAGACCCCGTCGAGGCACTATCGGGGGCACTGGACCGGCTGCGGCTCATCGGCGAGCCCGTCCGCACCGACGACCCCGTCCTGCACGCCGGTGACCTGATCCACCGGCTGCGCCAGTCCACCTGGGCCCTGAGCGCCCACCCCGACTACTCCGTCGCGACCCTGTCCGACCTCGCCACCGCCGGCCTAGCGATCCACGCCCACGCCGCCGCCACCCACAGCGCCGACCTCACGCACAACCCACCGGAGCTCCCCGAACGAGCCGCCCCGCTTGTCGTCCGGGCAGCAGTGTGGCGGGACCTGCGCGCCGACCTCGCCGAGTACCAAGCCCCAGGACCCGCGGACCCGCACATCCGCGCCGCCGTCCTGACCCTGCGCGACCTACTCCCCCGGCTCGCCCCCCTGAACGGCACCCGGCCGACCGACCCGCGGACCGCCGATCTGCTCATGGCCGCCACCCACGCCACCGAGGAGATCGCCAGCACGGCGGGCGCGGTCTTCCGCCGCCTCGCCGCGTCCGGGCACGTCCGCATCCAGGCCCGACACCTGACCACCGACCAGCTCGGCACTGACCCCGCCCTGATCACCGCCCACGTCGCCGGCACCACTGTCGCCGCCCCACCCGTCCGGTGGCAGGCCACCACCTACCTCTGGTCAGCCGCCGGCGGCCACGCCGACCTGCGCTTCACCCCCGTCGAACAGACCATCGCCGCCGCCCACCGAACCGACCACGCCCACGTCCTGACCCGCACAGCCCTGGAGGGGAGCACACGATGACCACCGCGACCAGGATCGACCCTGCTGAGACGGCGCCGCGGCTGCGAACCTGGGCAGCCGGGTCCCACCCCCTCGCCGTCGCCGTCGAGCTACTGGTCCGCGCCTTCGATGGACGGTTCGCCCGCGCTGACCGCGCCTGGATCCGGATCGAACCGAACGGGTACGTGTGGCTGGACGCCGACGTCCTCCATGCCGGACTCGGCCCGCTGTCCGGCGGAGAACGACGCGTCCTTGAGGTCGTGTGCGCGCTGGCGGACGACCGCCCCATCCACCTCGCCGACACCCTCGCCGGACTCGACCGGAGCCACCTCGACCTCGTCCTCGCGGCCTGCGCGCACGCGGCCGGTTCCCACGAGCACGCCGAGTTGGCAGCAGATCCGGACACCGACACCGGCCGTGTCCGGGTACTCGGCTCGGCCCACCCCTGGCCTAGGACCGCACAGCTACCCGCGGCGACCCCAGACGCCTGCCACCTCTCCGAGCCCGCAAGCCGACACATGTGAGGACGGTGACCATGGCCATCGAAAGACTCCACACTCAGCCCACCGAGCCCACCCGACGCTTCTACCGCGTCAAGGAAGCCGCCGTCGTCCTCGGCATCCCGCTGCGCACTCTCTACCACCTCGCCGAGACCGACCAGATCCCATGCCGACGACTCGGCAACGTCATCCTCCTGCCCGTCGCATGGGTTGAGAGCGACGGCGCCTCGCCGCGGCGGCGCTGATGGCGGTGGTTCGACGTGTCCTCGATTCGGGCGCAGTGGTCTGGCGGGCGCGCGTCTACTTCAAGGGGCGCATCGTCACGCAGAAGTCGTTCGGGCGGCGTGCCGACGCAAAGCAGTGGGAGGCCGACCAGGTTGCCAAGCTCCGGGAGGGCACCTGGATCAACCCTGCCCGTGGCCGCGTCCGATTCGACGAGACCGCCGAAGACTGGCAGCAGTCCCGCCAGCACCTCGCGATGCGCAGCCAGGAGACCACGAGGTTTCTGCTCGACGCCTACATCCTGCCGGCCTTCGGCCGGCTCCCGATCGGGTCGATCGCCCCGCTGGACGTCGACCATCTACTCACCGAGCTGACTGAGCGCGGTCTCGGGACGGCAACGAGACGACGGGTGCTCTCGGTCGTCCGCCTCGTCCTCGACCACGCGATCAGGGGCCGTCGGCTCCGGGACAACGTCGCACGCGACGTCGAGCCGCCCCGCGGCCGCACCAAGCGCGAGCCACACTGGCTGCGCGCCGACCAGCTCAAGCGGCTGGCTGATGCGACTCCCGTCACATGCCGACCCGTCGTCATGTTCCTCGGCTTGGCGGGCTGCCGGTTCTCCGAGATGGCAGCGTTGCGAGTCGCCGACGTCATCGAGACCCAGCACGGGCTCGGAGTCCGGGTGCATCGTGCTGCGCCCCAGTCGAAACAGACACATGTCGCCGTGATCGGCTCGACCAAGACCCACCAGACACGCACCGTCCCAGTCCCCAACGCCCTGGACGACTACGTCCGCGAGCGCGTCGCGACGGCCGAACCCGAGGACTACCTGTTCCCGAGCCCAACGGGGCTGATCTGGACGAACACCAACTTCCGGCTCCGCGCCAGGTGGCGTGAGACAACCGCCTCCGTGGGCCTGGCTGGAACGACCATCCATGACCTGCGGCACACCGCCGCCACACTGCTCATCGCTTCCGGCGCGGATCTGAAGGCAGTCCAGGCAATCCTCGGACACGCCTCGGCGACGATGACGATGGACCTGTACGGGCACATGTTCTCCGACGCGCCCTGGCTCGCGATGGGTCGCATGCCGACCTGGCCAAGTGAGGCGGGCGACGGTCCCGACGCTTCTCCTGGACTGCCCACGGACCAGGCTCGGTGAGGCCACACGCGCGCCCGCCAGCGCCTCCCGCGCAAGCGCTCCGCAACTTCACGGACCCGATACGGACCCGATCGGGCCACAGGGCGCGTGCAGCGGTTGCACCCCGCGCAACCACACCCCAATTGACCTGCACAAACACCCTGTGCGCCTGGCGCGATTCGAACGCGCGACACCCGCTTTAGGAGAGCGGTGCTCTATCCCCTGAGCTACAGGCGCTCCGTGCCGCCCACGAGTGGGACGGCCCGTCTGACCGGCCCGCGACGCGGCATGCGCGCCTCGAGCCACACACGAGCGTACCGGCCCCGGCCGGGCCCGCGCCGATCGCCGTCCCGACGCCGATCCGCGTCCGCCCTCCCGGTCACCCTCCGCACCCGTACCGTCGTGTCATGGCCAAGGAAGAGAGGCACCCGGGCGCCGTCGACGACCCCGCGGCGCTCCGCGAGCTGCTCGACGCGTCCTCGCAGGAGGTGCGGGCCGTGATCGAAGCGCTCGACGCGCTCGTCCGCCGGGTCGACCCCCAGGTGGTGCAGGTGGTCTGGACCCACCAGCGGACGGTGGGCTACGGCGTCGGGCCGAAGAAGTTCACCGAGCACTACGCCTACCTGGACGTGTACTCCCGGCACGTGAACCTCGGCTTCAACCAAGGAGCCCGGCTCGATGATCCCGGTGGCGCGCTCACCGGCACGGGCGCGATGTTCCGCAGCGTGAAGGTCTCCGACCCCGCGCAGGCGGACGACCCGCGCCTGGTCGATCTGCTCCGCCAGGCGCGCCGCCTCCGGCTCGAGGCCACCAGCGACCGGTAAGGGGTCGGGTACCCACACACTTTGCACTCGGTGCAATGTTGCACTTAGTGTCACGACATGACCATCGACCGCCGCGCCGCCCTCAAGGAGCGCCACCGCACGGCGATCCTCGCCGCGGCAGCCGTGCTCATCCAGGAGGGTGACGGCCACCCGTTCACCGTCGACGCCCTGGCCGAGCGCGCCGACGTCTCCCGGCGCACCGTCTTCAACCACTTCTCGTCCCTGGACGAGATCGTGACGATGGTCTGCGCGGACCAGCTGAGCGGCCTCGTCGACGCCTTCGTCGCGTGCACGGCCGCGCGGCCCGCAACAGACGACTCCCCCGCCGCGATGCTGGACGAGGTCACCCAGGCCGTGCGGGCGACGGATCTCGTGGGCCCGATGGCGTCCCTCACCCGGACGCTGTCCGCCTACGGCCGGGAGTCGCTCGCCATGAGCGCACTCCTCGGCCGCGTGTTCAGCGACGTCAGCGTCCGGCTCGCGAACGCCCTGCTCGAGCGGCACCCCAGTGCCGACCCCCTGGAGGTCCGCCTCCTCATCACCTCGCTCACCAGCGGCCTCGTGGTACTCCACGACATCTGGTGGCAGCAGACGGACGCCGACGACGACGACCACTCGCGCCTGGTCTGGGCCGAGCTGCTCGACCGCCTCATCACCATCACGTGCGCCGGATTCGGCCACCCCACCGACCCGGCGCGACCGAAGGAACCTCATGGCTGAGCTGCTCTACCGGATCGGCCGCGCCTCGGCGCGGCGCCCGCTCCCGGTCATCGCCCTCTGGACGGTGGCCCTCGTCGCCGCCGTGCTCGCGTACGTCGTGGGCGCCGGCACGCTCGCGGGCGGCATCTCGATCCCCGACACACCCACCGCCGAGGTGACCGAGCGTCTCGAGCGGGAGTTCCCGGAGGTCGCGGGCGGCACCGGCACCGTCGTGCAGCAGACCACCGACGGGTCGGAGTTCACCGCCGAGCAGCAGGCCGCCATCCGCGAGCTCATCGCCGAGGCGTCGAGCGTCGACGGCGTGCGCACGGTGGTCGACCCGTTCGCCACCGAGGCGGAGCGCGCCGCCGCCGAGCAGCAGATCGTCGACGGCCGGGCGCAGATCGACCAGGCCCGCGCCGAGATCGAGGCGGGCCAGGCGCAGATCGATCAGGCACGGGCCGAGATCGAGGCCGCGCGCGAGCAGCTGGCACAGGCCCGCCAACAGGCGCAGCCCGAGCCCACCGCCGACCAGCTGGCCGCCCTCGCCGCCCAGGAGGCCGAGCTCGACGCGGCCGCGGCGCAGCTCGACGCCCAGCAGCAGGCCCTCGAGCAGGCCGCCGCCGACCTCGACGCCCGAGCCCCCGAGCTCGCGGCCGGCGCCGCGCTCCTCGAGATGGCCAGCGAGATAAGCACCGTGTCCGCGGACCGCAGCGCGGCGGTCGCCACCGTCCTGTTCACCGAGACCGGCTTCGAGATCACCGACGAGACCAAGGAAGAGGTCATCGGGGCCTTCGAGAGCACGGCGGTGCCCGGGGTCGACGTCGACTTCTCCGCCTCGATCGCCGCGGAGATCCCCGACATCCTCGGGATCGGCGAGGCGATCGGCGTCGTCATCGCCGCCGTCGTCCTGCTCGTCATGCTCGGGACGCTGATCGCCGCCGGCCTGCCGCTCCTCACCGCGCTCGTCGGCGTCGCGATCGGCGCCCTCGCCGCCCTGTCCCTGTCGGGCGTCGTCGAGATGGTGTCCGTCACCCCGGTGCTCGGGGTGATGCTCGGGCTGGCGGTCGGCATCGACTACTCCCTGTTCATCCTCAACCGGCACCGGCGCCAGCTCCGGCACGGCGACGAGCTGATCGAGTCCATCGGGCTCGCCAACGGCACGTCCGGCAACGCGGTGGTGTTCGCCGGCGCCACCGTGCTCATCGCCCTCCTGGCCCTGAACGTCACCGGCATCCCGTTCCTCGGCCTCATGGGCACGGTCGCCGCGTTCAGCGTCGCCGTCGCCGTGCTCATCGCGGTCACCCTGACGCCCGCCCTCCTCGGGCTGATCGGCACGCGGGTGCTGAAGACGCGCGAGCGGGCCGCCCTGGTCACCGACGCGTCCCCGGCCCCGGCGCAGCCGCGCCCGATGTCCACGCCGAGCGCCCTCGCCCGGGCGCTGATCGGCGTCGTCGCGCTCGGGGTGCTCGCGCTGCCGGCCGCGTCCCTGCGGCTCGGCCTGCCGGACG
>Ga0209347_1002018_pt1 | contig 28772 bp, 28 predicted proteins | sample AutmiccommuBRH23_FD_187382 | JGI IMG/M metagenome (GOLD analysis project Ga0209347, IMG submission 187382) | Deep subsurface microbial communities from Mt. Terri, Switzerland - Autotrophic microbial communities BRH/23 (SPAdes) (version 2) | ecosystem: Environmental > Aquatic > Deep subsurface >...
GGGGTCGAGCGGCACCGGAGGATTCACCGCCGAGGAGCGGGCGGCGATGCAGGAACGCGCCAAGGAGGTGAAGGCCGCGCGACGTCGCCCGGGCGCGGCACAGGAGGCTGACCAGCTCGCCGAGGTGCTGGCCAAGATCGCCGCGATGGCGGATGCCGACCGGGTCCTCGCCGAACGGGTCCATGTCATCATCACGACGGCGGCTCCGGAGCTGACGCCGCGCACCTGGTACGGCATGCCGGCCTACGCCAAGGACGGCAAGGTGCTCGCGTTCTTCCAGGACGCGGCGAAGTTCAAGGCGCGCTACGCCACGCTGGGCTTCAATGACGCGGCCCGACTCGACGACGGCGAGATGTGGCCGACGTCCTTCGCCATCACCGAGCTCACCCCGGAGGTGGAGCAGCGGATCGGCGACCTCGTGAGGCGCGCCGCGGGCTGAGCGACGTCAGCGGGGCTGAACGGTGACCGAACGGATGCTGACGGACTGGAAGGGAAACCAGTCGGAGAGGTGGTCCTCACCGCCCACGGCGGCGATGCCCGACCAGCCGTACCGAGGGGAAGGCGGTCCGGGATGCCTCGGCGGGAGCCCGCGCCATGGAGCGATGGTAGGTCGGTCGCTCCCTCCCGCGCTGAGACAATGTTCGTATGCCGCCCAGTTCCCTTCCCGACGGAGAGCCCGCTCCCGCATTCGGCGAGCTCCCCGGCTCGGCCCTGGCTGGCCTCGAGACGACCGACCTGGGGATCTATGTCCACGTGCCGTTCTGCTCGGTGCGGTGCGGCTACTGCGACTTCAACACCTACACGCTGACCGAGCTCGGCCCCCGTGACGGCTCCGCAGCTGCCATCGGCCTCGACACCTACGCCGATGCGGCCCTGGCCGAGCTGGACCTGGCCCGCCGCGTCCTGGGGAACGCGGCGCCCCCGGTGTCGACGGTGTTCGTCGGTGGCGGGACGCCGACGATGTTGAGGTCAGCCGACCTCGTGAGGGTGCTCAGCGGCATACGGGAGCGCTTCGGCCTCACGCCCGGGGCGGAGGTCACGACGGAGGCCAACCCCGACTCGGTGACGCCGGAGTCACTGGCCGAGCTCGCGGTCGGCGGCTTCACCAGGGTGTCCCTCGGCATGCAGTCGGCCGTTCCGCACGTCCTGGCGACGCTCGAGAGGACCCACGACCCCGACAACGTCGCTCGGGCCGTCGACGCCGTCCGTGCCGTGGGAATGCAGGTGAGCCTCGACCTGATCTACGGGACGCCGGGCGAGTCCCTGGCTGACTGGCGGCGGAGCCTCGAGGCCGCGGTCGCGCTGGGGCCGGACCACGTCTCCGCGTACGCGCTGGTCGTCGAGGACGGCACCAAGCTGGCGGGTCAGGTGCGGCGGGGGCAGGTGCCCATGCCGGAGGACGACGACGAGGCCGACAAGTACGAGCTGGCCGACGAGTTGCTGACCAAGGCCGGCTACCAGTGGTACGAGGTGAGCAACTGGGCCCGCTCCGACGACGCCCGGTGCCGGCACAACCTCGCCTACTGGTCCGGCGCGAACTGGTGGGGCGTCGGCCCCGGCGCCCACAGCCACGTGGGCGGGGTGCGCTGGTGGAACGCCAAGCACCCGGCCGCGTATGCCGCCCGGCTGGTCGCGGGAGGGTCGCCCGCCCTGGCGCGCGAGATCCTCAGCGGTGACCAGCGCTACGACGAGACTGTGCTGCTCGGCACACGGATCGTGGACGGTCTGCCCCTCGATGATCTGCGAGGATCAGGGCGTGCGGCCGTGGCCGGACTCATCGCCGACGGGCTCGTCGACGGGCCTGCTGCGGTGGGCGATGGTCGGGTCGTGCTGACCAGGAGGGGCCGACTGCTCGCCGACACGGTCGTGCACCGGCTGATCGCGTGGTGAGCCCAGGTGGCGCGAGCCTGACCAGCCGAGGCGAGGAGCGAGAGTGACCCAGACGATGAGGCCGACGACGGACGGGGCCGAGGGCGCCACGACGCTGGAGGCGGCCAGCCTCGTCGACGAGCTGCGCAGCGTCTTCGCCGCCGGCGTGACCAAGCCCCTGGCCTGGCGAACTGCTCAGCTGACTGGGCTGCGGAGGATGCTGACGGAGCAGGAGACCGCCCTGGCCGACGCGCTCGCGACCGACCTGGGCAAGCACGGCACGGAGTCGTGGATCACCGAGCTCGGCTTCACCTCGAACGAGATCACCCACATCCTGCGCAACCTCAAGTCGTGGCTCCGCCCCCGCGCCACCTCGATTCCGTTGTGGATGCGGCCCGCGCGGGCCAAGGTCGTCCGCGAGCCGCTCGGTGTCGTGCTGGTCATCAGCCCGTGGAACTACCCGGTCCAGCTCTCGCTCGCGCCCCTCGCCGGCGCACTCGCTGCCGGCAACGCCGTGGTCCTCAAGCCGAGCGAGCTCGCACCGGCGACCTCGGCCGTGCTGGCCCGCCTGCTGCCGCAGTACTTGGATGCCTCCGCTGTCCGCGTCGTCGAGGGGGGCGTCCCCGAGACGACGGAGCTGCTGGCCGAGCGCTGGGACCACATCTTCTTCACCGGCAACGGTGCCGTCGGCCGGGTCGTCCTCGAGGCGGCGGCCCGCCACCTGACCCCGGTGACACTGGAGCTCGGCGGCAAGTCACCGGCGTTCGTCGACGAGGGCGCGGACCTGGCGACGGCGGCCCGCCGCATCGTCTGGGGGAAGTTCACCAACGCCGGGCAGACCTGCGTGGCGCCGGACTTCGTCATCGCCACCCGGCCCGTGCTGGACGCCCTGAGGCCCCTGATCGACCGGGCGATCCGCGACTTCTACGGCGAGGACGCTGCCCGGTCGGAGGGATACGGTCGGATCGTCAACGCTCGACACTTCGGCCGTCTCGCCGCGCTCATCACCGAGGGGCACGTCGTTCGCGGGGGCGCCGTCGATGCCGACACCCGGTACATCGAGCCGACCGTCCTCGACGGCGTCGACGGTGACCACCTCTCCATGCAGGAGGAGATCTTCGGCCCGATCCTCCCCCTGGTCGAGGTGGGCGGCGTCGACGAGGCGGTCCAGTTCGTCACGGCACGAGACAAGCCGCTGGCGCTCTACGTCTTCACGAGCAACGGCGAGACGAAGCGCCGCTTCATCCGGGACACGTCGTCGGGCGGCCTGATCTTCAACGCGCCCCTGGTGCACCTGGGCGCTCCGAGGCTGCCGTTCGGCGGGGTCGGCGAGAGCGGTATGGGCAAGTACCACGGCGAGGAGTCCGTGGCCCTCTTCAGCCATGCCAAGGCCGTCGTCGACGTGCCCGCCAAGCCGGACCTGCTCGCGGCGATCTACCCGCCGTTCTCGTCCGTCCAGGACCGGCTCGTGCGGCGGTTCATCGCGCGGCCGCGACCCTGAGAGGGGCCTGCCGCCGGCTGCCGCACTGACCTGCCGGACGGGTCAGTGCGTGAGCGACGCGGCACCCGCGGGTGCTCGACGGGGCCAGAGCTCAGGCGGCGGGCTCGGTGACGAAGTCGATGAGCTCCTCGACGCTGGCCAGCAGGGTCGGCTCGAGGTCCGCATAGGTGCGCACGGTGCCGAGGATCCGCTTCCACGCGTGCGCGATGTCGGTCTGGGTCTCGTGGGGCCAGCCGAGGGCCGCGCAGATCCCGTGCTTCCAGGACGTGCCGCGGGGGATGACCGGCCAGCGGTCCCAGCCCAGGCGCGCCGGGCGGACCGACTGCCAGACGTCGACGTAGGGATGGCCGAGCACCTTGACGTGCTGCGCCAGGCCGGGCAGGGCGCGGGCCTGCTCGACGATCCGGGCCTCCTTCGTGCCGGGCACGAGGTGGTCGACGAGGACGCCCAGTCGGCGGCCCGGCCCGGGCTGGAAGTCGGCGATGATGGCGGCCAGGTCGTCGACTCCGTCCATCATCTCGACGACCACACCCTCGATGCGCAGGTCGTCGCCCCACACCTTCTCGACGAGCTCGGCGTCGTGTCGCCCCTCGACGTAGATCCGGGAACCACTCGCCACCCGGGCCACCGCGTCGTGGACCGCCACGGACCCGCTCGCAGTGCGCGCCGACGCCTGGCGGGCCTCGGCGAGGGCAGCAGCGGCAGCAGCCACCGGCTTGGTCAGCGTGACGGGGCGGCCGTCGACGAGGAACCCGGGACCCAGGGGGAAGGCCTTCACGCGCCCGCGCCGGTCCTCGAGGTGCACGACGTGCATCCCCCCGGCCTTCTCGACGCGGACCACGGCCCCGACCCAACCGGTCTCGACCTCCTCGACCACGGTTCCGGTCTCGGCCGGAAGGTCGACCGAACGCCCCCTTCTGGGTGCGCGCCAGTCACCGGAGAGGACATCGGAGCCGTAACGATCGTGGGGGGACACGATCATGGAGCGTATGCCGCTGGGCTCGCTCCCGGACGGAGCGCCACGCGGGAGCCGGCTGGGCACCGACTCCTCGGCCGTTCGCGGCGGTGGAGGCGACGACGTAGACTTGGCACTCGTCCGACGAGAGTGCCAGAGGAGGTGGGCGATGAGCGAGGACCGCAAGCTCATGGTGCTGCGGGCCATCGTGCAGGACTACGTCCAGACCTCCGAGCCCGTCGGCAGCAAGGCCCTCGTCGACCGGCACCACCTCGGGGTGAGCGCCGCGACGGTCCGCAACGACATGGCCCAGCTCGAGGAGGAGGGCCTGATCCATGCACCGCATACGTCCGCGGGTCGGGTGCCGACGGATGCGGGCTACCGGGTCTTCGTCGACCGGCTCAGCCAGCTCAAGCCGCTCAGCGCCGGTGAGCGGCGAGCGATCAGCCAGTTCCTCCAGGGCGCCGTCGACCTCGACGACGTCGTGGACCGGACCGTTCGGCTGCTCGCCGGTCTGACGCGGCAGGTCGCCGTCATGCAGTACCCGTCGTTGACTCGCTCGACGGTGCGCCACATCGAGCTGGTGCCCGTCGGGGCCGCCCACCTCATGGTCATCCTCATCGTCAACACCGGCCGCGTGGAGCAGCGCGTCGTCGAGACCCGCAGCCTGCCGGCCGGAAGCGACGGTGAGGAGCTGGTCGCCCGGGTGCGCGCGTCATTGAACGAGGTGTCGGCGGGGGTTCCCTTCACCGCCGCCGCGACCGAGCTGCGCCGCCTCGTCGAGCAGGCGCCGGGGGAGGAACGGCCGGTCGTCGAGGCGATCGTGTCCGCCCTGTCCGACGCCCTCGTCGAGGAGCGCGAGGAACGAGTCGTGCTCGCCGGGCAGGCCAACCTGGCCCGGTCCGGGGGTGACTTCGCGACGTCGGTGGCACCCATCCTCGAGGCGCTCGAGGAGCACGTCGTCCTGCTCCGCCTTCTCGGCCAGCTCGGTGAGGATCCCGATGCGATCTCGGTCCGGATCGGCTCGGAGAACCCCGTGTCCGGGCTCCAGACCACCTCGCTCGTCTCGGTGGGGTACGGCAGTGGCTTGGAGCGAGTTGCCAGCCTGGGCGTGCTCGGGCCCACCCGGATGGACTACCCGACGACGATGGCCTCGGTCCGCGCCGTCGCCCGCTACGTGTCGCAGATCCTCGACGAGAACAACAACGGCTGACCAGACGTTGCACCAGCAACCCCGACCTGACACCAGACGAAGATGACAGGAACCACCCGCTTGAACGACTACTACGCCGTCCTCGGTGTCTCCCGTGACGCAAGTCAGGAGGAGATCAAGAAGGCCTACCGTCGACTCGCCCGCAAGCTGCACCCGGACGTCAACCCGGGGCCCGAGGCCGAGGAGGAGTTCAAGCGCGTCTCGCAGGCCTACGACGTCCTCTCCGACCCGCACAAGCGCCGGTCCTTCGACCTGGGCGCCGACCCGTTCGCCACGGCGGGCGGCGGCTTCGGCGCCGGTCCCGGCTTCTCGTTCAGCGACGTCATGGATGCGTTCTTCGGTGCCGGTGCGACCGCAGGCACGCGAGGCCCTCGTCCGCGTGTCCAGCGCGGTCAGGACGCGCTGCTGCGGCTCGACATCGACCTCGCCAAGGCGGTGTTCGGCTCCGAGGAGGAGCTCAACCTCGACACCGCGGTCGGCTGCTCCCGATGCGGTGGGGACGGGGCAGAGCCGGGCACCGGCCGCCAGACCTGCCCGATCTGCCAGGGCCGCGGCGAGGTCCAGCAGGTCCAGCGCAGCTTCCTCGGCCAGGTCATGACGTCCCGGCCGTGCGTCAACTGCCAGGGCTACGGGTCGACGCTGACCGACCCGTGCCACGACTGCTCCGGCGACGGCCGGGTCCGCACGCGGCGCACGCTCAAGCTGAAGATCCCCGCCGGCGTCGACACCGGCACCCGGATCCAGCTGACCGGCGAGGGCGAGGTCGGGCCCGGCAACGGACCCAAGGGCGATCTCTACGTCGAGATCCGCGTCGCCAACCACGAGACCTACACCCGCCGGGGGGACGACCTCCACTGCACCATCGAGCTGCCGATGGCGGCCGCGGCCCTCGGCACGACGCTGAAGCTCTCGACCTTCGACGGGATGCAGGACCTCGAGGTCAAGCCCGGCACGCAGAGCGGCGACGTCTTCACGCTCCGCGGCCTCGGCGTCACGCACCTGCGGCACGGCGGTCGGGGCGACCTGCTCGTCCACGCGACCGTCGTCACGCCGACCCGGCTCACCGACGAGCAGGAGGACCTGCTCCGGCAGTTCGCTGCCCTCCGGGGTGAGGAGCGGCCCGAGGGGCGGCTCACCCCCAACAAGGGGCTCTTCGGCAAGATCCGGGACGCCTTCAAGGAGAAGTGAGCACCGGGTGACCCACCAGCTCTTCCTCGGCTCGGCCGCCGAGCTCGCCGGAGCCCGCCCCGGCTCCGTCATCGTCCTCGACGGGGACGAGGGCCGGCACGCCGCCACCGTGGTTCGGCTGCGGCCGGGGGAGCGCTACTACGTCGCGGACGGCGTCGGGCGACGGGCGCTCGCCGAAGCAGAGACCGTCGACCGGACGTCGGTGCGCGGCCGTGTCCTCGAGGTCGTCGACGAGGCGGAGCCGGCGACCCGCTTCGTCCTCGTCCAGGCGCTCGCCAAGGGCGACCGGGACGAGCAGGCGATCGAGGCCGCCACCGAGCTGGGCGTCGACGAGGTCGTGCCCTGGGCCGCCGAGCGCTCGATCGTCGTCTGGCGGGGCGAGCGCGCCGCCAAGGCGCTGGCCAAGTGGATGGCCGTCGTGACGCGCGCCGCGAAGCAGTCCCGCCGAGCCCGGGTTCCGCTGACCTCCTCCCCGGTGGACCTGACCGCGCTCATCGACCGGGTCCGCGGCGCGGCTCTCACGCTCGTGCTGCACGAGGAGGCGACCGAGCCACTGGCGGCGGTGGCCGTGGCCGAGTCCGGAGACGTGCTCGTCGTCGTCGGCCCCGAGGGGGGGATCTCCGGGCGCGAGCTCGAGGCCCTCGTCGCCGCGGGAGCCCGGCCCGTTCGGCTCGGGCCGACGATCCTGCGCTCGTCCACAGCCGGCCCCGCCGCGCTGGCCGTGCTCAACGCGGCCTCGCGCTGGCGCTGACCCCCGGCTGGCCCGCTCGCGCTCACGCCGGTTTCCTCCGCAACACACCCGCTTACCGACTGCGGGCGTCGCCTCCAGACGGCACCCGCATTCGGTAAGCGGGTGTGTTGCTGGGGGAGTGAGGGGTCGGAGGGGGGTGGGGTGGGGAGTGAGGGCGTCAGCGGACGGTGAAGGACTTCGTGTCGACCTGTGCTCCGCCGCCCTCGGCTCCGCCCGACGGGTCGTCCGTCGACAGGGTGATGACGTAGTCGCCGGGAGGCAGGGTCCGCTGGAACTCGAACTCCCCGAAGCCCCCCGTGCCCGTGCCGCCCATGGCGTTGCCCTCGGCGACCACGGCACCAGCCCGCGTCGTGACCTGCCAGAGGAAGTTCGCCTCGAAGGACGTGCCGTAGCCCGTGAAGGTCACCCGGCCGCTTCCGACCTCCTCGCCTTCCGTCGGCGCCAGGACCCAGACGTGGGACTGGACGTCGACCTGCGCTGCTCGCGCCATCGGCCGGCCGACCCGAACGACACCCCAGAGGTCAGCGGGCTGGCCCTCGACGAGGACGGTCACGGTGGAGACAGGAGTCTTCGCGATGGAGGCCGCGGCCGTCGCCGTGTAGACGAGCTGCTGAACGGCACGCTCCGCGACCTGGCTGCCGACCGTGGTCGCCGAGACCGTGTCACCGTCCAGGTCGACGACGAGCGCCGACCCTTCCAGGTCGACGGTGATCCTGGACGAGGGCGCCCACGGCGTGAAGTAGTCCGGGTCGAGCGGCTGCTCACGGGTCATCGCGTAGAGCGCCGAGAGGATCGGACCCCCCTCGTCCGGCACGGTGCGGAACTCCCGGAACAACCGGGGCGCCCCGCCGGTCTCACCGATCCAGTAGACCGGGACCCCCGTGATCGTCCCCGAGGGTGCAGTCGACGACGCACCCGTCGCCGGTGCGGTGGCCGCGCTCGTGGACGCGCCGGTTCCGGAGCCGGCCGAAGGAGCGGGCGTCGAAGGTCGGGGCGAGCCCTGGGTCGCGACGGTCGTCCCGGCCGGCCCGGGCACGAGGACGGTGGGCCGTCCCATGAGCCAGAAGGTCCCCCCTGCGACGAGGGCGACCGCTGCGGCCGCCGCGAGGACGAGCCATCGCCGAGGAGTGCCCGAGCCGGTCACGGGGGCAGCGTGGGCCTCAGCGAGGATCGCGGACAGCCGATCGCCGGGCCGGATCGACTCCGCGTCCTCGACCAGGACGGCTCGCAGGTGCGCCTCGACCTCGTGCAGACCGGAGCCGATCTCGACGGTCGGGTCGTCGGGACGAAGGTGCGGGCGGTTGTCGTCGGGGTTCATCACGGCTCCACATCGGGGACATCGAGGCCCGTGGTCGGGCTGGCGGGGGACAGGTCGGCCCGCAGTCGGGCCAGGCCGCGGTGCGCGTGGGCCTTGACCGATCCCGCCGAGATGTCGAGGGCCTCGGCGATCTGCGCCTCGGACTGGTCGAGGTAGTACCGCAGCACGAGCACCTCGCGCTGGCGGTGCGGGAGGGCGCGGAGGGCGCGGACCATGGAAGCGCGCTCAGCGGCATACAGCACCTGTGTCTCGGCGCTGTCGAGGCTGCCGCGCCCCGGAACGTCAGCGGCGCCGGCCTCGCGCGCGTTCTGCCGGTCGACGACGACCTGGTGACGCTGCGCGGAACGGCAGGCGTTGACGACGGAGGTCTGGAGGTAGCCGACGGCGCGACCGGCCTCGCGGATCGAGGACCAGCTGCGATGCGTCGCGACGAACGCGTCCTGCACCGCGTCCTCGGCCGCGAGCTGGTCGTGCAGGAGCAGCCAGGCCAGCCGGACGAGGCGGTGCCAGTGCGCGGCGTAGAGCTCGGCGATGGCCCGGTCCGGGTCCGCAGGAAGCTCACCTGCCTCGGACGTGGCCTCCTCCCGGCTCCGCGCCATGGTCCACGTTCTCACGACGGAAGGACGCGCACGTGCACGTTTTGGTTGACCTGCCTAGGGTGTCGGCATGACCGCCACTCCACAGCAGGACGACTGCCTCTTCTGCAAGATCATCAACGGAGAGATCCCCGCGGAGCGGGTCGCCGAGAGCGACCGGGCCATCGCCTTCCGCGACATCAACCCGGCGGCACCGGTCCACGTCCTCGTCGTCCCCCGCCGGCACGAGCCCAACATCGGCGCCCTCGCTGCCACCGCGCCGGACGACCTGGCCGCGCTCTTCGCGCTCGTCACGGAGGTCGCCGAGAAGGAAGGTGTCGCCGAGCACCACCGCATCGTCTTCAACACCGGCACCGACGCGGGCCAGACCATCTTCCACGCCCACGGGCACGTGCTCGGCGGCACGACCTTCACCGAGCGCTGACATGGCCGACGAGAGCAGCTCGGCGAAGGTCGCCAGCGAGGAGGCCTCCATCACCCCGGGCCCGGGGGTGGGCGAGGAGGAGCCGCGCGAGAAGAGCACGGGCAAGGAGGACCGGAAGGAGCAGACGCCCCCGGCACCCGAGCCGAAGGACGACCTCGTCACCACGCACCACGTCCTGCGCGTCGGGCGGCGGCGGCTCAAGTACACCGCCACGGCGGGGCGCGTCGTGCTGCGCGAGGAGGACCACGAGGACGGCACGTTCAAGGGCCACAAGGCGCGCGGCGTGATCTCGATGACCAGCTACGTGCTCGACGACGCCGACCCGCGGACGCGGCCGGTCGTCTTCGCCTTCAACGGCGGCCCGGGCAGCTCGAGCGTCTGGCTGCACCTCGGCCTGCTCGGCCCACGGCGGGTCGTCATGGGCGACGTCGGCGCCCTCGAGCCACCGCCCTACGGGCTCGTCGACAACGCCGAGTCCCTCCTCGCGGTCGCCGACCTCGTCTTCGTCGACCCGATGTCGACGGGGTGGTCGCGGGCCGTCGAGGGCGGCAAGCCGGGTGACTACCACGGCTTCCAGCGCGACGTCGAGCACGTCGGCGAGCTGATCCGGCTGTGGACCTCCCGCAACCGGCGGTGGATGTCCCCGAAGCTCGTCGCGGGCGAGTCCTACGGCACCCTGCGCGGCGCGGCTCTCACCGCTCACCTCCAGGACCGCTACGGGATGTACCTCAACGGGCTCATTCTCATCAGCAGCGTCCTCGACCTGTCCTCGATCGACTTCGAGAAGCAGCGCAACGACCGCGCGCACGCGCTCTACCTGCCGACGTACGCCGCGATCGCCCACTACCACGGCAAGCACGGGCGTCGCTCGCTCCGGTCCGTGGTGGAGGAGGCGGAGTCGTATGCCGCTCGCGACCTTCCGTGGGTCCTGTCCCGCGGTGCCCGGCTGAGTCCGCAGGAGCGGTCGGCCGCCGTCGCCACCCTGGCCCGGCTCTCGGGTCTCTCGGAGGACTACGTCGACCGGTGCGACCTGCGCATCGAGCACTGGCGCTACTTCACCGAGCTGCTCCGCGACCAGCGGCTCTCCGTGGGCCGGCTGGACGGGCGGTTCACCGGGCCCGCGGCGAGCGCCATCGCCGAGGGCATGGACGCGGACCCGTCGTACGACGCGATCATGGGTCCGTACGCCGCCGCGTGGAACCACTACGTCCGCGACGAGCTGGAGTACGACTCCGACCTGCACTACGAGCAGATCACCACGCGGGTGCAGCCGTGGTCGTACAAGGACTTCGAGGGTCGTCCCGTCGACGTGTCGGACCGCCTCGAGCGAGCGATGCGCCAGAACCCGCACCTGCGCGTCCACGTCGCCTACGGCTACTACGACGGCGCCACGCCGCACTTCGCGGCCGAGGACGTCCTGGCCCGGCTGCACCTGCCCGCGTCGCTTCGGACCAACATCGAGCACGCATACTACGAGGCGGGGCACATGATGTACGTCCACGAGCCGTCGCGGGTCCAGCAGAGTCGTGACCTCGCCGATTTCGTGGCGAGGTCGTCCGCTCGCTCCACGTAGACTCGGACCCACGATGAGTGACGACGACGACCCGTTCGATGCCGACCCTGCCATCACGGCCGACTCCCCGGAGGCGCACCGCCTGACCCGGGAGATCCCACCGCCGACCGAGATGGTGTCCCTGCTCGGACCGCGTGACGAGCTGCTGCGGACCATGGAGCGCCAGTTCCCCCTCGTCGACACCCATGTGCGCGGCAACGAGATGAGCTTCAGCGGACCCGCCGGGGAACTCGACATCATCGACCGCCTCCTCGACGAGCTGCTCGTCATCGTCGAGGCCGGTCAGCCGCTCAACCGCGACTCGGTCGAGCGCTCGATCTCGATGCTGCGGGACCAGACGATGGAGCGGCCCGCCGACGTCCTGACGATGAACATCGTCAGCCACCGGGGGCGGACCGTCCGGCCCAAGACGCTCAACCAGAAGCGTTACGTCGACGCGATCGACGAGCACACGATCGTCTTCGGCATCGGTCCCGCAGGCACGGGCAAGACCTATCTCGCCATGGCCAAGGCCGTCGCGGCACTGCAGGCCAAACAGGTCGACCGGATCATCCTCACCCGGCCGGCCGTCGAGGCGGGGGAGCGGCTCGGGTTCCTGCCCGGCACCCTCAACGAGAAGATCGACCCCTACCTGCGCCCGCTCTACGACGCGCTGCACGACATGCTCGCCCCCGAGACGATCCCCAAGCTGATGGCGGCGGGAACGATCGAGGTCGCCCCCCTGGCGTACATGCGCGGTAGGACGCTGAACTCCGCTTTCATCATTCTCGACGAGGCGCAGAACACCTCGATGGAGCAGATGAAGATGTTCCTCACCCGGCTCGGATTCGGCTCGAAGATGGTCGTGACCGGTGACGTCACCCAGGTGGACCTGCCCGGCGGGACGAGGTCCGGTCTTCGCGTGGTACGGGACATCCTCGGCGACATCGACGACATCCACTTCGCCGAGCTGACCTCCCAGGACGTGGTGCGGCACCGGCTGGTCAGCGCGATCGTCGACGCGTACGAGATCGACGAGGCCCGGTCGCGCCGACGCGAGGCACGGGCTGCCAAGGACGGTGGGGCACAGCGATCCCTGCCACGCAAGCGAGCCCAGCGGCATACGGAATCACCTGCGACACAAGAGGACCGAGCATGAGTATCGACGTCCTCAACGAGACCGACGAGCGCGTCGACGAGCTCGAGCTGCTCGCCTGCGCCCGCTACTGCATGGAGCAGATGCGCGTGCACCCGCAGGCCGACCTGTGCATCAAGCTCGTCGACGAGCCAGCCATGAGCGTCCTCCACGAGCAGTGGATGGACCTGGCCGGCCCGACCGACGTGATGAGCTTCCCGATGGACGAGCTGCGACCCGGCAGGGAGGGCCAGGAGCCCGAGGAAGGCACCCTCGGCGACATCGTGCTGTGCCCCTCGGTCGCGATCCGCCAGGCCGCGGAGGCGGGGCACGCGCCGATGGAGGAGATGCTGCTGCTCACGACGCACGGGATCCTGCATCTGCTCGGCTACGACCACGCGGAGCCGGACGAGGAGCGCGAGATGTTCGAGCTGCAGCGGCAGCTGCTCCTCACCTTCCTCGCCACGCGCAACCGACCCGTCGACTGAGGCCCGTCGATGTTCCCCCAGCTGGTCATCCCGGCCCTCATCAGCATCGGCATCGCGTTCCTGCTCTCCGCCGCCGAGGCAGCCATCTTCCGCATGTCGCGGGTCCGCGCGCTCGAGCTGTTCGACGAGGGGCGCTCCGGGGCCAAGTCGCTCGTCACGGTCGTCGCCGAGTCGCCGCCGTACGTCTCGGTCATCGCGTTCCTCCGCGTCGTCGCTGAGGCGACCACGGCGGTTCTCGTCACGCTCGCCGTGGCCCGGGCCGTCGACTCGACCGTGCAGGCCCTGCTCCTGTCGATCACGATCATGGCAGTCGTCTCCTTCGTCGTCGTCGGCGTGTCGCCGCGCACCCTCGGGCGCCAGAACTTCGAGGCCGTCGCGCTGTGGAGTGCGCCCTTCGCCGTCGGCCTGCACCGCATCCTCGGCCCGCTGGCCAAGCTCCTCGTCATCCTCGGGAACGCCGTGACCCCGGGCAAGGGCTACCGCGACGGGCCGTTCCAGACCGAGTCCGAGCTGCGGGACCTGCTCGACATGGCCGGGGAGTCGGATGTCATCGAGGCCGACGAGCGGGAGATGATCCACTCCGTCTTCGAGCTCGGGGACACCGTCGCTCGCGCCGTCATGGTGCCGCGGACCGACATGGTGGTCATCGAGCACGACAAGACGCTGCGCAGCGCGATGTCGCTCTTCCTGCGCTCGGGCTTCTCCCGCATCCCCGTCGTCGGCGAGGACACCGACGACATCCTCGGGCTGCTCTACTTCAAGGACGTCGCGCGGCGGCTCAACGCCGCACCCGAGGACGCGAGGCTCCCGGCCACCGAGGTGATGCGCCCGATGCACTTCGTGCCGGAGAGCAAGCCGGTCGACGACCTGCTCCGCGAGATGCAGCGCGACCAGACGCACTTCGCCATCGTCGTCGACGAGTACGGCGGCACGGCGGGCCTCATCACCATCGAGGACATCATCGAGGAGATCGTCGGCGAGATCGCCGACGAGCACGACCGGGAGGCGCCGGGCATCGAGGAGCTCGAGGACGGGACGCTGCGAGTCCCTGCCTCGATGGACATCGACGACCTGGCCGAGCTCTTCGACGTGACGATCGACGAGGACGACGTCGACACCGTGGGCGGCCTGCTGACCAAGGTGATCGGTCGGGTGCCCATCGTCGGCTCGTCCGGCACCGTCGCGGGGCTGACCCTCACCGCCGAGCGGATGGCCGGCCGCCGACACCGGGTCGCCTCGGTCATCGTCCACCGGCTGGGCCCGGACCAGCCCGAGGCCCCGGCCCACGAGACGGAGGAAGCCCATGGGCACGCAGCGCACTGACCGACCGGGGGACGAGCGGGCGGAGCCGCGCGGGCCGGGGAGCGGCTACCGGGCCGGCTTCGCCTGCCTCGTCGGGCGTCCCAACGCCGGCAAGTCGACCTTGACCAACGCCCTCGTCGGGCAGAAGGTGGCGATCACGAGCTCGAAGCCCCAGACGACCCGCCACACGATCCGCGGCGTCGCCACGACGTCGACGGCGCAGCTGATCCTCGTCGACACGCCGGGCCTGCACAAGCCGCGCACGCTGCTCGGCGAGCGGCTCAACGACCTCGTCCGCGAGACGCTCCTCGAGGTGGACGTCGTCGGCTTCTGCCTGCCGGCCGACCAGCGGATCGGGCCGGGTGACGCGTTCATCGCCAGGGAGCTCGAGGAGCTGCGCTCGGTGCGCCGCCGGCCGGTCGTGGCCATCGCCACCAAGGCGGACACGGTTGACCGGGAGCGTCTGGCCGAGCACCTCATCACCATCGACCGGCTCGGCGACTGGGAGGCGATCATCCCGTGCTCGGCCGTGTCAGGCGACCAGGTGGAGGAGGTGCGAGACGTCCTCGCGTCCTACCTGCCGGAGTCGCCGCAGCTCTACCCGGACGGGGTGCTGACGGACGAGCCGGAGGCGATCATGATCGCCGAGCTGGTCCGCGAGGCAGCCCTCGAGGGCGTCCGGGACGAGCTGCCGCACTCGCTGGCCGTCGTCGTCGAGGAGATGGTGCCGCGGGAGGGCCGTCCGGACGACAACCCGCTGCTCGACGTCCGCGTCAACGTCTTCGTCGAGCGGCCGAGCCAGAAGGCGATCGTCATCGGCCGCGGCGGGTCACGTCTGCGCGAGGTGGGGACGAACGCCCGCAAGGCGATCGAGGCACTGCTTGGCCAACGGGTCTACCTCGACCTGCACGTCAAGGTGGCCAAGGACTGGCAGCGTGACCCCAAGCAGCTCCAACGGCTGGGTTTCTGAGCCTGGCGCGCCAACTTGTGCCGTATGCCGCTGGGCCCGGTCGCGCGACCGGGCCCAGCAGGCGCGTGGCCGGGTTCGTCAGGACCGGGAAAAGAATTGAGGTGACCCGCAAGGCCCCCTGGCTGAACCGCTGATCGAGTTTGCCTTCCAGGGCACCCCCCAGCTCGGGCAGTCCGTCGGCCGCCGATCCCTCAACTCTGGCGCGCGGGGCTCCTACACTCGAATGAGGAGGCAGCCATGAGCGTTCAGCCCGACCACGAGTTCGAGGTGCTCGAGGACGACCAGACGGTCCCGCCCCGCCCCGAGGAGGTCATCGCCGACGCGAGCCGACCGGCGGGTCAGGAGGGGCCCGAGCCGGAGAGCGCCCCCACAGGGACGTCAGCCCGGTGAGCCGCCGTCCGGTCGGCGCGCCCGGCACGAGCCGCGGGGCGGAGCTGCTCAGGGATGCGGCGCGGCCGCCGCTGCGGTAGCTGCACGACGACGACGCCCACGAGGATCACCATGCCTCCGACCACCTGCACCGGCGTCATGGTCTCGCCGTAGACCAGGGCCACCGCGGCCGCCGCGACGAGCGGCTCGACGCTCGAGATGATGCCGCCGGTGGACGCGCCGACGCGGGTGATGCCGCGCTGGTGGAGGAGCATGGCGAGGACGGTGCCGACGAGCACGTACGTGAGCACCCAGCCGAGCACCACGGGGTCGGCCTCGAGGCCGAACGGCTGGCCCGTGACCATCGTGAAGAGGGCGACCGAGCCGAGCGCGGAGGTGGCGACGACGGCCATGAGGAGCGACACATCCGCCTCGACAGGAAGGGAGGAGGCGACGATCGTGTAGACCGCGTAGGTCACGCCGGCCGTCAGGGCGAGACTGATCCCGACGCCGGACACGGAGGTGAAGCCGCCCAGGCCGAGGAGCAGGAGCATGCCGGCACCGGAGCAGGCAAGGGCCACGATCCGCCGCCGCGTCGGTGGCTCGCGCCGGGTGAGGAACCCGATCAGGGCAATGATCGCTGGGTAGGTGTAGACGAGCAGGGCAGCGAGGCCGGCATCCATCACGGCGACGGCCCCGAAGTACGTCAGGGCCTGGACCGCATACCCGATCGCGCCGAGACCGATGCACGTCAGGACCGTGCGGCGGCTGACCCGGGCCGGGCGGCGTACCGCGACCAGTGCCCAGAAGATCACCGCACCGATGGCGAAGCGCCACAGGGTGAGGGTCGCGACCTCGACGTCCATGGCATAGGCGCCCTTGGCGAAGACCACGGACAGGGCGTAGCAGCAGGCGGCACCCATCACGAGGAGGGCACCGCGCAGGTCGACCCGAGAGGACCGGGTGGCCGAGGCTGCGGATGGCGTCACACGGGATACGGTAGGCGCTGGACTGCCATCGAGGTATCCTCAGTTGCCTCCACCACCCATAGGGAAAGCCTTGGCCACGGTCCACCAGCTGCGCGTCTTCCTCGCCGCGTACGAGCTCGGCTCGCTCACCGCCGCGGCGGCCCGGCTCGGCTACGCCCAGCCCACGGTGTCGGAGCAGGTGCGCCTGTTGGAGCGGTCCCTCGGAGCGAGGCTCTTCGAGCGGGTCGGGCGGGGGCTCGTCCCCACCGAGGCCGCGCACGCCCTCCGTCCACACGCCGAGCGGACGATCGGCGCGATCGCCCAGGCCGCCAGCGCGGTGCGAGCGGTCAACCAGCTGGAGTCCGGCACCATTCGCTTCGGGGTCTTCGGGGCGTCGCGGCTCTACCTCGGCTCGACGGTCGTGCTCGAGCTGCTCCGCCGTCACCCCGGGGTCCGGGTCGAGCTCGTCGGACGGCACTCCACCGACGTCGTCGACCAGCTGCGGCGCGGCCGCCTGGAGGCTGCGGCCATCGCGTTGCCCGTCGACGACCAGACGCTCGAGGTCCATCCCGTGATGAACGACGAGCTCGTCTACGTCAGCGCCCACGCCGATCGTCTCGCCGGGCCGGTGACCGCGATCGCGCTGGGCCGCGCACCCCTCGTCCTCGCCTGGGCCAGCTGGGCGAACGACACGACCCGGGCCGGGCTCGCCGCGGCGGTCGAGGCAGCCGGCCAGAGCCTGCAGACGCGCGTCGAGGTCGAGGACGTCGAGACCACGCTGGAGATCGCGGCAAGTGGTGAGGCGGACACCGTCATGTCACTGGGGATGCTGCACCTACTCGGTGCGAGCGTCCCGGGCCACGTGGGCTGGGCCCCCCTGCGCCCGCGCCTCTTCGACCGGTTCGCCGTCGTCCACCGGCAGGGGGCGGTACTGTCACCCGCGACGACCCTGATGGTCGAGCTCGTCACCGAGCGTTTGCTCGCCGTCGACGCCGCCGCCAAACGCCTCGGACGCAGCCGCCTGCCCGGTCCACGAGGTGGCTGAGGGGTCTCAGGATCCGGGCACCCGAGCTCGCGTGGTGGACGAAGCCAGCCCAGCGGCATACGGTGATTTCATGCGTTCGGCGCTGCTTCTCCTTCGCTGCCGCGACGAGGCCTGATCCCCGGCCCTCCTCGTCGCGGAGTGTCTCGTGTCCGGCCGGACACCAAAGAGACCAGAGACTGACGAGAGAGAGCAAGCGATGATCCACCCCCAGCAGGCGTCCGGGATGCCGTTCCAGAAGTACGTCCCCTTCCATGAGCAGATCCCCTTCGAGCTGCCGGACCGGACCTGGCCGACGAAGCGCATCGAGCAGGCGCCGCGGTGGTGTGCCGTCGACCTGCGCGACGGCAACCAGGCCCTCATCGACCCGATGAACTCCGAGCGGAAGCTGCGGATGTTCCAGCTGCTCGTCAAGATGGGCTACAAGGAGATCGAGGTCGGCTTCCCGTCAGCGAGCCAGACCGACTTCGACTTCTGCCGCGAGCTGATCCAGGGCAACCACATCCCCGACGACGTGACCATCCAGGTGCTGACCCAGTGCCGCGACCACCTCATCGAGCGGACCTTCGATGCGATCCGGGGCGCCAAGCAGGCGATCGTCCACTTCTACAACTCGACCTCGGTCCTGCAGCGTCGGGTCGTCTTCGGCCTCGACCAGGACGGGATCGTCGACATCGCCGTCCAGGGCGCGCGCCTCATCAAGAAGCTCGAGGAGACCATCCCCGACACGACGATCTACTACGAGTACTCGCCCGAGTCGTACACGGGCACCGAGCTCGAGTTCGCAGTCCGCATCTGCAACGAGGTCATCGCGGTGATGGATCCGACGCCGGACCACAAGATGATCATCAACCTGCCTGCCACCGTCGAGATGATCACCCCGAACGTCTACGCCGACTCGATCGAGTGGATGATCCGGCACCTCGACCGCCGAGAGTCCGTCGTCGTCTCGCTCCACCCGCACAACGACCGCGGCACCGGTGTGGCGGCCGCCGAGCTCGGCTACCTCGCCGGGGCCGACCGCATCGAGGGCTGCCTCTTCGGCAACGGCGAGCGGACGGGGAACGTCGACCTCGTCACCCTCGGCATGAACCTCTTCAGCCAGGGCGTGGACCCGCAGATCGACTTCGGCGACATCGACGAGATCCGGCGCACGGTGGAGTACTGCAACCAGCTCCCCGTCGGCGAGCGCCACCCCTACGGCGGCGACCTCGTCTTCACCGCCTTCTCCGGCTCGCACCAGGACGCGATCAAGAAGGGCTTCGAGGCGATGCAGGTCGAGGCCAAGGAGAGGGGGACGAGCATCGACGACCTCGTGTGGGGCGTGCCCTACCTGCCGATCGACCCGCACGACCTGGGCCGGTCCTACGAGGCCGTCGTGCGCGTCAACAGCCAGTCCGGCAAGGGCGGCGTCTCCTACATCATGAAGTCCGAGCACCAGATGGACCTGCCGCGTCGGCTCCAGATCGAGTTCTCCGGTGTCGTCCAGCGTGGGGTCGACCAGGACGGTGGAGAGGTGTCCCCGGCCGAGCTGTGGGCCCGGTTCCAGGACGAGTACCTCCCCAACCCCGATGCCCCGTGGGGCCGCTTCGAGCTGGCCAACATCGTCACGGACTCCACGGTCGACGGCGGCAGCACCATCGAGGCCAGCCTGCTCGACAACGGGGAGCCGGTCACCGTGACCGGCCAGGGCAACGGTCCCATCGCCGCCTTCCTCGCCGCCTTCATGACCATCGAGGGTGCGCCGGACATGCGGGTCCTCGACTACGCGGAGCACGCGTTGTCGGCCGGCGGTGATGCGCGCGCGGCCGCCTACGTCGAGTGCGCCATCGGTGAGCGGGTCCTCTGGGGCGTGGGCGTCGACCCGTCCATCGTCACCGCCTCGCTCAAGGCCGTCGTCTCAGCCGTGAACCGCGCGGTGCGCGACCGCCTCGCCGCCGAGGCGATGGCATCCGAGGCCAACGCGGTCGGGTAGCGTCTCGGCCCATGGAGACCCCGGTCGGCAGAGCGCTGCTCAGGCTGACCGGGGTCTCGCTCGTCCTCGTCGTCGTGGTGGCACTCGTGGCGCCGCGCCAGCCCAACATCTCCTACGACCGCGCCGTCGTCGTGCCCGCCCTGGTCGTGTGTCTGGCCGCTGCCTGGTTCGGGAGGGTGCCCGCCCGCCTGAAGAACCGCTGGCTACCGGTGGTCGTGGCCGTCGCCGGCGGTGGGGTGGCCGCCGGTCTCGGCCTGGCGCTGCGCTACGACTTCGGCTGGGACGCGCGGGTCATCCTCGAGATGGCCCGGTCGATGCACGCCGGGCGGGCGCTCTCCGACGTGCAGTACGGCTACCTGTCGCTCTACCCCAACACCATTCCCCTCCTCGTCATCGACCGGTTCGGAGTCGAGGTCGCAGCCGCCCTCGGGTTGGCGCCGGACGCCGTCCTCATCGTCCTCACCGCTGTGTGCGTGGGGGTCACGGTGTATGCCGCTCACCTCCTTGTCATGCCCGTGGCGGGACGCGGGGCGGCCCTGGTCACGCAGCTCGTCGTCGTCGCGCTCGTCGGCGCCAGCCCGTGGGTGAGTGTGCCGTACACCGACTACTACGCCATGCCCTTCGTCGTCGGCGGGGTCGCGCTGGCAGCGGCGGCGGGTCGGCGTCGGGTCCGGACAGCGCAGGTGACGCTCGGGCTCCTGGCGGTCGCGGCGTCAGCGGTCGCCTACGTCATCAAGACGACGCCGGCCGTCGTCATCGTCGCCCTGGTCGCGGTGGTGATCGTGCGCCTCGCGGACGACTGGTCACCGGCGAGGGCCCGGAAGCTCGTCCCGACGGCGGTCGCAGCCGCACTGGCGTTTCTCGCGATCAGCTCGGCCCTCACTGCCGGCGCGGCTCTGGCCTCGGGGCTGGACACCGGTCGGGTCGACCGCGACGTGTCGCCGCCGGTGGTGTGGTGGCTGGCCAACGGGATGAACGAGCAGCTCAACGCCGCGGGGGAGGTGCAGTACGGCACCTACCGACGGGACATGGTCACGGCCATCGAGGGCCGGACCCAGCCCGAGATGCGGGAGTACGCCCGCGCCTTCGTCGAGGACCGGTGGGACCATCGAGGGGTGTCCGGCATGCTGCAGTTCTACGCGAACAAGACGGCGTGGAACTGGGGAGACGGCATGTTCTGGGCCTGGGGAGAGGGCCCTGACTCCCTGCCGGGCCGGGTCGTCCCGCGGGACCCCGTGGCCGTGGTGGTCAACGACGTCAACGGCCTGCACGGGCGCTGGTACCCCCTCCGCGCGAACATCACCCAAGGGTTGTGGCTCGCCGTGCTGCTCGTCGCCGGCGTGGGGCTGCTACGGGAGCGGTCGGCGCGGCGAGAGACGCTGATCCTCGCGGTGACCGTCCTTGGCATCGCGATGTTCACGATCCTCTTCCAGGGTCGGTCCCGTTACCTCTTCGCGTTCGTGCCCGTCGTCGTCGCCTTGGCTGCCGTGGGCCGGTCGAGGGTCGAGCTGGGGTCGATCCGGCAGCGGTTCGGTCCGAGGTAGGGCCTCGCTCGGCAGGAAGAAGCTGTGCCGGCGGATGCAGAGCACCTTCGCATGCTCGACCGGGCCGTCCGTGCTCTCCAGCTCGGTGCGCCAGAGGATCTCGGCCACCGCCCCGCACTCGGGACACCTCGTCAGATCCATGGTCTTCCCCCTTTGCGCGTCGTGGACGAGCCACCGCGTCTGGCCAGCTGACGCGTGCTCGGTGTGATCCCACGAAGACGGCGATGGGCGGTCGTAGATACGTCCCGGTGTGGCCTACGTCACAGCATCGGTGGAAATGCAGCCAAGTAATTGACAGTTCAACTAAAGGAGAGTTCAGCCACCGCCACCAAGGAATGGACATATGACGAAGATCGCCATCGTGACCGGCAGCATCCGCCCGGGTCGCCAGAGCCTCAATGTCGCCAACTGGGTCAAGTCCATCGCAGACCAGCGCTCGGACGCAGAGTTCGAGATCGTCGACCTCGCCGAGTTCGAGCTCCCGGTCTGGGACGAGGCGCTCCCGCCGGCCTTCGGACCCGGCACCAAGGCCCACAGCAAGGCCTGGTCCGCCCGCATGGACGAGTTCGACGGCTACGTGTTCGTCGTCTCCGAGTACAACCACTCCATCACGGGGGCCCTGAAGAACGCTCTCGACTACCTGGGTCCGGAGCTCAACAACAAGGCCGCTGGGTTCGTCTCCTACGGCTCAGCGGGCGGTGCCCGTGCGGTCGAGCACCTGCGCGGCATCCTGTCCGAGCTGCAGGTCGCCCACGTCCGCAACAGTGCGCTGCTCTCGCTCTTCACGGACTTCGAGAACTTCTCCGTACTGGCCCCGACGGAGCCGGCCATCGCGGCGGTCGGGCCCATGCTCGACCACCTCGTCGTCTGGACCAAGGCGATGGAGGGAGTCCGCGCCGGCCAGTTCGCTGCCGCCGACGCCGTCGCCTGACCCCCTCACACCTGTCGTCGAGCCACGGGCTGATGCGCCGCCCGTGGCTCGACGGCCGTCACGTCACGGCCGAGCCGACCACCTCGTCGACCAGGGCCAGTGCGGCGGGATCGCCGCTACGGGTGATCTCCCCGTGAGGGGGCCGGTTCCACAGCCAGCAGTCGAGGTCGACGGCCGTCCCGGCCACCTCGGCGGCCGAGGCGTCGTCCGGACCGTCAGCGACCGCCAGCCGGCGCTCGTCCCACCGGTCCCCGTCCGGGTCCACCCCGGTCACGTGGACCGGTGTGACGGTCCAGGTGTGGAAGCCGTCGACGACGGCGAGGGTGACGCTCGGGCCCAGAGGTCGGGACTCCAGGGCGTACTCGACCGGGAAGCCACGCATGACGCGGAGCGCCTCGTCGACGCCGTCCGCCGCCAGACGACAGTCGACCGGGCCGCGTTCTGAACCCACCGTGAGCTCAGCGTCGATCCGGTGGATGAGCGCCTCGTGCGCCTGCCGGCGGCTGATGTAGCCGGCCGAGTGGTCGACGTGCCACATCCACAGCTCGGTGGAGGGGTCGTGCGCGGCCAGGGCCCGTTGCAGCCGCTCGGTCGACTGGTCGAAGTGGGCGAGCAGCGCCGACCGCTCGGCAGGTCGGGCGGGGCGTCGCGCCTCGAGGCCTCGGACCTTGGCGTGGCTCGTCAAGCCGCGCTCGGCGATCTCGCCCCAGAACCACTGGACGTCGGCCAGGTGCCACAGCAGGTCGTCGGCCCGCCACTCCTCGCACGTCGGGACATGCTCGCTGCCCGCGGCTCCGGCGAGCAGCTCACGGAAGCGGGCCGACTCCTCCCTCAGATGATCGAGGTAGGGGACGGCGGGGGCCGCGCCTTCGGCCGGGAGCGAGCTCAGCGGCATACGGAATGCTCCTAACGAACACCTGCGACTCGGAACTGCACGGAGATGCGCGGCCCGACCGGCTCGGACGTCTTGGGGATCGCGTGGTCCCACGTCCGCTGGCACGACCCGCCCATGACCACGAGGTCACCATGCGCGAGCGGCAGACGCAAGGACTTCTGGAGCGAGCCGGGGATGCGGCCCCCGTCCCGCGGCCGGAGGGCCAGGGTCCTGGCGGAACCGAGCGAGAGGATCGCGACGATGGTGTCGACGTCGTTGGACCGCCCGATCCGGTCGCCGTGCCACGCCACGCTGTCGCGACCGTCCCGGTAGAGGCACATCCCGGCCGTGACGAACGGCTCGCCCAGCTCGGCCTCGTAGTGGACGCTGAGGGCGTCCCGGGCCGTGTCGAGGAGCGGGTGGGGGAGCGGCTCGCCGGCGGCGTAGAACCTGGTCAGGCGCGGCACGTCGACGACCGAGTCGTACATCGTCCGGCGCTCGGCCCGCCACGGCACCGAGCGCACCAACAGGGCGAACAGCTCGTCACCCGCGGCGAGCCAGCCGGGCCGGACGTCGACCCAGGCGCCGGCGCCGAGCTCGGTGTGGTGGAGACCGGCCGCCAGCCGGCCCAGCGACATCTCGTCAGCGAGGTCGAGCAGGGAGCCCTGGAGCATGAGGTCCATCACCCCACTGTAACCCACCATCTCGAACGAGTGTTCGAGACGCTCCGAGTTCACGGCCGACCGGCGAGGCTGCTTCGGGAGCGGAGCGGATCGCGAGACAATGAGGCCATGCCCCTCTATCGTGACGAGGCGATCGTCCTGCGCACTCACAAGCTGGGCGAGGCCGACCGCATCATCACGATGCTGACGCGCACCCGCGGCCGCGTCCGGGCCGTCGCCAAAGGCGTGCGCCGCACGAAGTCGCGGTTCGGCTCCCGGCTCGAGCCCGGGATGGTCGTCGACGTGCAGTGCTACGAGGGCCGCAACCTCGACACGGTGACCCAGGTCGAGACGCTGGCCTCCTACGGCGACGTCATCGCGCGGGACTACGCCGCCTGGACGGCTGCCTCCGCGATGCTCGAGACCTCCATCCAGCTCACCGAGGAGCACGAGCCGCAGGCCCAGCAGTACCTCCTGCTGGCCGGCGCCCTCCGCGCTCTCTCCGAGCGCGTCCACGACCCCTCCCTCGTCCTCGATGCCTTCCTGTTGCGCTCCCTCGCCGTCGCCGGGTGGGCGCCGAGCTTCCACGACTGCGCGCGCTGCGGCGCCGAGGGACCCCAACGCGCGTTCAACGTCCAGGCCGGCGGGGCCGTGTGCCCTCTCTGCCGGCCGCCCGGCTCGAGCGCGCCGGCCCCGGAGACCTTTGCCCTCCTGGCCGCGCTCCTGTCCGGCGACTGGGACGTGGCCGACGCCAGCGACGACCGGCAGCGCCGGCAGGGCAGTGGTCTCGTCGCCGCCTTCCTGCAGTGGCACCTGGAGCGTGGCGTGAGATCGTTGCGCCTCGTCGAGCGAGCCTGAGCGACAGATCAACCGATCGACCGGAGAACCATGACCCAGCCCTTCCCGCACCCATCGGGGGCGCGGCCGCCGTCGATCCCGGCCGCCGCCCTGCCGAAGCACGTCGCCATCGTCATGGACGGCAACGGCCGGTGGGCCAACGCCCGCGGCCTGCCCCGGACCAAGGGCCACGAGGCGGGCGAGGCATCCCTCCTGGACGTGGTGGCCGGGGCCATCGAGGTCGGGGTGACGCACCTGTCCGCGTACGCCTTCTCGACGGAGAACTGGCGCCGCTCGCCGGACGAGGTGCGCTTCCTCATGGGCTTCAACCGTGACGTGATCCGGCGCCGGAGGGACCAGCTGCACGAATGGGGCGTCCGGATGCGGTGGGTGGGCCGGTCACCGCGGCTGTGGCGGTCGGTCATCAAGGAGCTCGAGGTCGCCCAGGAGCTGACCAAGGACAACACCGGTCTCACCCTCTACTTCTGCGTCAACTACGGCGGCCGCGCCGAGCTGGCCGACGCCGTCCGACGGATCGCCGAGGACGCGCGAGCCGGCCGGCTGCGGCCGAGCTCGGTCGACGAACGGACCATCACGCGCTATCTCGACGAGCCGAGCATGCCTGACGTCGACCTGTTCGTCCGCTCGTCGGGGGAGCAGCGGACGAGCAACTTCCTGCTGTGGCAGTCGGCCTACGCCGAGATGGTGTTCCAGAACCGGCTGTGGCCGGACTACGACCGCCGGGACCTGTGGGCGGCGATCGAGGAGTACGTCGCCCGGGACCGTCGCTACGGTGGTGCGGTGGACCAGCCGTCGCCGAGCTGACGCCGGCCGCGATCAGGAGACCCCCGGGCGGTCGCAGGCGCCGCAGGTGCCGAAGATCTCGAGCGTGTGGGTCACGTCGGTGAACCCGTGCTGGGCGGCGACGCGGTCGGTCCACTGCTCGACCGCGGGACCCTCGACCTCGACGGTCCGCCCGCACTCCCGGCAGACGAGGTGGTGGTGGTGATGGGTCGAGCAGGCCCGGTAGACGGCCTCGCCCTCGTCGGTCCGCAGGACGTCCACGGTGCCGGCCTCGACCATGGCCTGCAGCGCGCGGTAGACGGTCGCGAGGCCGACCCCCTCACCCGCGTCGCGCAGGCGGGCGTGGACGGTCTGCGCCGACGTGAAGTCGTTGCACTTCTCGAGCAGCTCGGCCACGGCCGCCTGCTGGCGGGTCATCCGGCGCGGGGTGGTCGTCACGGGGTGACCTCCTCGGTCGTCTGGTCGGCGGGGGCCACCTCGCCGTGCTCGTCGTAGTGCCCGTGGTGCGGGGCGTGGAGGTGGCCGTCATGGACGTAGTCGACGTGGTCCTCGTGCGGGACGGACGCATGGCCGCAGCCGGGGCCGTGCTCGTGGTCGTGGCCCTCTGCCCGGTCGTGGCGGTTGCCGTGCACCCGCTGGACGACGCTCGTCGAGATCGAGATGACGAGGAACAGCCCGATGGCCACGAGCACGATCGTCCCCCCGGACGGCGTGTTGAGCGGGTAGGAGGCGACCACGCCACCGACCGCGGAGACGAGCCCCAGGGCGATCGCCCAGCGCACCCCGGAGCTGAAGCTGCGGGCGAACAGCTGGGCCGCCGCGTTCGGCACGATCATCAGGGCGCTGATGAGGAGCAGCCCGACGATCCGCATGGCGATGACCACCGTCGTGGCGGTCAGCACGGCGAGCACGATGTTGAGGGCGAGGACGGGCAGGCCGACGGCCCGCGCGTACTCCTCGTCGTTGGCGACCGCGAAGAGCCGCGGCCGGAGAACCCAGGTGGTGACGGCGATGACGACGGCGAGCACGGCGAAGATGACCAGGTCGTCCTGGCGAACCGTGAGGATCGAGCCGAAGAGGTACTTCATGAGGTTGGCCGGGGTGCCGTCCGGGGCCTTGCTGATGATGACGACGCCGGCGGCGATCCCCCCGTAGAAGATGATCGCGAGCGCCTGGTCGCCACTCGTGCGTCCCCGCGCGCGCAGGATCTCGATGACGACGGCGGCGATGACGGCGGCGACGAGCGCGGTGAGGACGGGGCTCTGGTCGGTGAGGACTCCGATGGCGACCCCGGCGAGTGCGACGTGGCCCATGCCGTCACCGATGAGGGACATGCGTCGCTGGACGACGAAGATGCCGACCATGGGGGCGACCGCGCCGACGAGCAGCGCCGCGAGGATGGCCCGCTGCATGAAGTCGGTGGACAGGATCTCGGTCACGGTGTTCTCCCGCGCGAGTCGAAGGGGTCGAGCGGCCCGTGCACGACGGCGCCCGGTGGGGGAGTGAGCTCGAGGTCGTGGTGGTGGCTGTCGTGGTCGTGGTGGATCAGGCCGCGCCGCGCGGCGTAGCGTTCCCGGTCCCCGTCGAAGACGATGCGTCCGCGGTCGACGACGATGATCCGGCTCAGCAGGCTACGGAGCGCCCCGAGCTCGTGGGTGACGATCACCATGGTGACGCCCCGCTCGACGAGGCGGCCGAGCACATCGGCCAGCACGTGCTGGCTCGCGGCGTCCACGCCGGCGGTGGGCTCGTCCATGATGAGCACGTCGGGCTGTCCGGCGAGGGCCCGCGCGATGAGGACGCGCCGTTGCTGGCCCCCGGAGAGCGTGCTCACCTCGGTGCCCGCCCGGTCGGCGAGCCCGACGAGGTCGAGGGACCGGCAGACGATCTGTCGGTCGGTGGCGCGGAGCCGGCCGTGCCAGCCGAGCCGGGGGAGGCGCCCCGACTCGACGATCTCCTCGGCGGTGGCGCGGACCGAGGACGAGAGGGTGTGCCGTTGGGGCACGTAGCCGATCCGGGCTCGGTCGCGGAGCTCGTCGGCCGGTGTTCCGAACAGCGTCACCGTCCCGCCCAGTCGGTGGTTGAGGCCGAGGATGCCCTTCATCAGGGTCGACTTCCCGGCTCCGTTGGGGCCGAGGACGGCGACCACCTCGCCGCGCTCGACGGTGAGGCTGGCGCCGGTGAGGACCGGGCGCCGGCCGTAGCCGAAGGACGCGTCGGTCAGCTCGATGATGGCGCTCATGAGCAGCCCTGTCCGTGCTTGAGGGTCGCGAGGTTGCTCCGCATCACCGCGAAGTAGTCCGTCCCGGCGGAGGCGTCGGTGATGCCCTCGAGCGGGTCGAGCGTGGCGACGGTGGCTCCGGAGGATGCGGCGACCGTCTCGGCGAAGTGCGGCTCGACGAGGGTCTCCTGGTAGATGGTCGTGACGCCGTGGTCCCTGACCAGCTGGGTGATCTCCGCGAGGCCGGCGGCGCTGGGCTCCGCCTCGGGGGAGACGCCCGTGATGCCGTGCTGCTCGAAGCCGTAGCGGTCGGCGAGGTAGGTGAACGCTGCGTGGCTGGTGACGAGCTCCTTGATGGAGCACGACCTCAGGGTGGCGGCGAACTCCTCGTCCAGCGCAGTCAGCTCCGTGACGAGGGCCGTCGTGTTGCGTTCGTAGGTCGCGGCCCGTTGCGGGTCCAGCTCGGCGAGCCGCGTGCCGATCGCTCGCGCCACGTCGGCGTAGCGCTCGGGGTCCAGCCAGAAGTGCGGGTCGGTGCCGCCGCCGGCGTGCTCGGCATGCTGCGCGTCGCTCTCGCCGGCATGCTGCTCCTCCTCGGCCGCGGTGGGGGTCAGGTGCGCGGCGCCGGAGACGTCGAGCGCGCGCGTGGGATCGACCTGCTCGACGGCGTCGTCCACGGCCGGCTGGAAGCCCTTGGAGTAGATGACGAGCGAGGCGTCGGTCAGGCGTGCGAGGTCCTGGGCGCCGATCTCGAGGTCGTGCGGCTCGGCGCCGGGCTTGGTGAGGACCGAGACGTCGGCTCCCTCGCCGGCGATCCGCTCGGTGGCGAACTGGATGGGGTAGAAGCTGGTGACGACGCTCGGCGCTCCGGCGGCCCCACCCGAGGTCCCCCCGACGGGCGCGTCGCTGGAGCAGGCGCTCGCGGTCAGGGTCAGGACGGTGGCGGCGGTGAGCGCGGCGAGGCGTCGGGTCATGCTGAGAATCATTCTCGAAATGAGAATCATTGTCAAAACCGGCCGTATGCCGCTGGGCTCGGTCGCGCCCCGGCCGCGGTCCCGATCGTCAGCTGGGGGCGAGCTCGACGATGGACACGGCCACGACCAGGGTGAGGACGGCGACCCGCAGGAGCCGCTCGGGCAGGGTGAGCCGCTGCCAGGTGAGGAAGAGCAGCCACGACACGAACACCGCCACGACGAGGAACGCGACACCGCTCCAGGGGGAGGGCCCGAGGATCCCCACGGCGAGGAGGAGGAGCAGGACGCCGAGGCTCACGGCGCGGGGAA